>Ga0164241_10002913_pt1 | contig 17894 bp, 12 predicted proteins | sample OricomyardsoilBY_FD_108780 | JGI IMG/M metagenome (GOLD analysis project Ga0164241, IMG submission 108780) | Backyard soil microbial communities from Emeryville, California, USA - Original compost - Back yard soil (BY) | ecosystem: Environmental > Terrestrial > Soil > Unclassified | place: USA...
ATTCCCGCGTTGCTGGTAATCGTGACGGTCGCGGTGGTGCCGCTGATCGATATGGCAACTCCATAACCACTGGCCGTCGCGCTGCTCAGGCTACCATAACCGCCAAGCCGATACTCCGCTCCGTCGATCAGCAAATGGTCGTTGGCGGCATCGATCAGCCCGCTGATCGTGAACTTGACCTGGGTGATCGCCTGGCCCGCTTCGCCCGTATCGACGGTCGTGCCCGAAAAGACCGAGACCGCGCCGGTCTGCACATGGTCGGCGCGCTCGACGAAACTGGCGTCGAGCGCCGTGGTGCCGACCGCCGGCGCGTCGTTGACCGGGGTGACGGTGAAGGCGAAGCTCTGGCCCGCGGTCGTGGTTGTGCCGTCGGAGATCGAGAAACCGAAGCTGGCGCTGGCCGTCTCGCCGCCATCATGGGTGTAGGTGACGAGGCCGTTGTCGATGTCGGCCTGAGTGAAGGTGGCGTTCAAGCCGAGCGTCACGCCGTCGCGGAAGAGCGTGCCGTTCGTCACGGCGGTGGTGATGGTGTAGGTGATCGCCGCCGCGTCGGTATCGGAATCGTCATAGCTGAGTTGGGCGGCGGTGATCGTGCCGGTGCCGCCCTCCAGCACCGTCGAGCCGCCATTCACGCCCAGCACAGGCGCGTCGTCGGTGTCGACTGTGTAGGTGAAGAAGTTGTTCGGGCTGGAGCCGGAGGTGCCGGGGTTGATGTTCTTGAGCAACATCGTGCCCGCATCGGTTCCGTCGGAAATCCATAGTTCCCGGCCATTGGCGTCCTGGGCCGAGAACAGGAATTGCGACCCGAATTGCGCGAAATTGACCGGCAATGAATCAAGGGCGCCGGGATTGATATCCTTGAGCATCTGGGTGCCTGCGGTAGTACCGTCGGTGACCCACAGCTCCGCCCCGGAGGTGCCATCGCTCGCGCGGAAGTACATCTTGCCGTCGAATTCGAAGAAACTCTGTGGGCTGGAGACGCCGCCCGGGTTGATATCCTTGACCAGCGCGGTGCCGGCGGCGGTGCCGTCGGTCATCCACAATTCGCCGCCGCCGGAAAAAATCATCTTGGCGCCGAACGGCGTGAAGTTGGACCCCTGGACGGTGGACAGCTGGAACGTACCCGCGGCCGTGCCGTCGGTGATCCATGTCTCGCCGACGATGGGATCGTTCGGAGATGCGACGAATATCGCCTTGTCGCCGAACGCCGCGAAGGCGTTGGGAAACGAACCGGTGCTTCCCGCCGCGATCTCCTTGAGCACCGTCGTGCCCGCGGCGGTGCCGTCGGTGACCCACAATTCGTAATTGCTGTCCGCTCCGGACTTGCCCGAGAAGACCAGCTTGTCGCCGGCGGGCGTCAGGCCGCCGACGCTGAGACTGGTGATGCTGGTGATCTTCGTCGTACCGGCGGCGGTGCCGTCGGTCTGCCAGAGCTGGAAGCCGGTCGCGTCCGTCGCGGCGAACACCAGTTTGCCATTAAAGGCGACGAGATTCGACGGATTCGAAGCAGTGCTGCCTGGGAAGATATCCTTCAGCACCGTCGTGCCGGCGGCGGTGCCGTCGGTAACCCACAATTCGCGCCCGTTGGTGGCGTCGGTGGCGGCGAAAATCAGCTTTGAACCCAGGGCGACGAAATTGCTGATCGAGGAGGCCGCTGTTCCGGGATTGATATCCTTGAGCAAATGGGTGCCGGCGGCCGTCCCGTCGGTCGTCCACAGTTCGGATCCGCTGGCGGCGTTGCCCGCGACGAACACGATCTTGCCATCGACCATCTGGAACGATTTGGTACCCGAACCGGCGAAGCCGGGGTAGATGTCCATGAGCATCTGCGTGCCGGCGGCCGTCCCGTCGGTGATCCACAATTCAGTCCCGTTCGAGCCATTGGTGGCCGAAAAAAGCGTCCGTAGCCCCGAGGGCTGCGCCATGGGGGCGGCGGGCGCTAGGGCAACGGCGTTCGGCGAACCGGAAGGCTGGACCGGCAATACGGTCTCCGCGTGCGGCGGGAACGCGATTTGCCCGAGGTCCTGCGCGGGCGCGATCACCGCGTCGGTCGCGATCTCGCCGCTGACCTGAATCGCATGGCGCGTATCGGTGCGGGCCGCACGATCAGCAGCAAGCCGGGCAGCCGCAATGGCGCCGCTCATATCATCCTCAAACATGCCTTGAATCCCCCGTCCGCGCCCCGCGCAACGCCTCGAGCAGCGCTGCCGAGACAATTGGCGGAGGCTAAAGCACTGAGAGGGAAAAGAATTGGATTGGCGTTACTAATTTTGGGATATGCGTGCCGATCTGGATCGCTGTCCCGATTTGGGTTTGCCCCATTTTGTCGTGCGTCGCCGGCGCATTCATCAGCTATGGCGCGTAATATCCGGTGATTGCTGGACTTTTATTCAAACTGCCGCCAAAATGGTGTAACCGCTGCGCCGTACCCCGGCGTTACTTCCCCAAAAGAGAGTAGAATGCGCGGCGAGCCCATCGAAATCATGCGCTTCTCCACGGCCGGCCTGCCGCCCGAGCAACGCTATCCGGTCTGGCTCGATTGGGGCTGGCCACGCAACAGCGCGATCTTCCGGACCGCCCCAACCGAACCATTCGACACCGAATGGGAAACCGCGATCCTGGGCGAGGTCGTCTTCCTGCGCATCTCGATCACGGGCATGCGCTACGAACGCCGCCTGCAGGATATCCGCGTGTCGGATTTCGATGCGCTGATCGTCAACATGATGGTCGAAGGATCGGCCCAGGGCGTCTTCGATGGCCGCGAGTTTCGCGAGGGTGCGGGCAGCTTCCATTTTCATGACATCACCAGGCCCTCGCTCCATTCCTCGACGGCGAGCCTTACCTATTCGCTGGTGGTGCCGAGGCCGCTGGCGGTAGAGCTGTTCGGGACGCTCGACGATTTGCACGGACTGGTGGTGAGCGGTGCCTGTGCGGACTTGCTGCTCGCCCATGCCGAGAGGGCCTGGCGTGCCTTGCCCGGCCTGGACAAGTCGAGCGCCCCCCCGCTCGGCCGCTCGTTCCTCGATCTGCTGGCGGTGGCCGCGGCCCACGCGCGTGCGGAAGCGCCCGCGCCCGCCACGGCCGCGGCCAGATTGCGGCGGCGCGCGGTCGCCCTGATCGAGAGCCGCCTGAACACCACCCTGACGCTGCGCGAATTGTGCGAGGGGCTCGACGCATCGCGCAAGGCGCTGTTCGCCGCATTTCGCGAGGACGGCGGCGTACAGAATTATGTCCGCGCGACGCGGCTGGACCGCGCCAAGGCGGCGCTCGCCGATCTCGAGCGCGAAGAGCCGATCGGGATGATCGCATTGCGGCTCGGCTTTTGCGACGCCTCACATCTCAGCCGTCTGTTCCGCGACCGTTTCGGCATGACGCCGCGCGACTATCGACGGCTGCTTACCAGCGACGCGGACGGCCAGACCAACCGCGGGGACGCTGACTCGGTTCGAAATTGACGATGTAGAAGACGAACGGATAGCCCGCCGGCGTCGCGACGCGCCGGATCCGGGCGCCGGCGCTGTTTTCGAGCAGCGCCTTTTCCTGCGACGGCAGCACCAGCGCCCATAGCTCGAGCGGCTTGCTGCTCCAGTAATGGCGTCCGGGCGGGACGAGATAGCCTGTCGCGAAGCTGGGCACCGCCAGTTCGTTCATCATCGAAGGCATTGCGATCAGCAGGTCCGGCTTACGGCCTTGGGCCCTCGCGAATGCCGACAGGAACGCGGCATGCTCCGGATTGTCCGACGCCTTCCATGCAATTCCGCTGACGGGCATTGCCGGGTCGGGCGGCTGCCGCGACGCGGTCCGCGTTTCGAAGGCGGCCGTCAGCAAGAGCGGGAGCGTGAGCACATAGAGGGCAGGGGAGCGGAGCATCGCGCGCAACGGCATCTTGTCCAGCGACACCGCGCCGAACATCAGCCACAACAGGGTGACCGGCATGTAGAAGCGAGGTTCGGCGCTGAAATTCCATTGCCCCTTGCCCAATAGAGTCGAGGCGGCGAGCGACAGCCAGAGCGCCGCCGTCAGCAGCACGAGCAGCAATCCGAAGGAACGCACGCGGTCTTGTGGCGGGTTGCGCCGGAGATGCGCGATCCAGACGGCAAGCGAGGCCAGCGACACGAGCGTGATCAGTCCGGAAAAGGGATGCAGGTGAACGATGGCGAGCAGCCGATCGAGAAGCTTGTTCCAGCCAAGCGTCGCGGCGACGCTGTTGTCGAGCAGGTTGCGTGCGAGTGCCGGAAGCCCGAAATGCGAGGCCGCGGGGCCGAGCCGGATCACGCGCGGGCCGTAGAGCTGGTCGATCAGCGGCGCGAGGATCAGCGGCGCGGCCAGCAGGCCGGCGACGGTGATCCGCCACCCCATGCTGCGCGCCGTGAAACGCCTGCCATCCTGGATCAGCAGGTACAGCCCCGCCGCGAGGAAGACCGGCGACATCGAATATTTGAAACCTACCATCAGCAACGCGAGCAAAGTCACCAGCGCCAATTGGCCCTTCTGGTTGGGGAGCGGTGTGCCCTGCGGCGCAACGGGCGGCCCGATCCGCAACAGCGCCCGGCAGAACAAGGGCATGATCGCGAAGACCACATATTCGGTCTCGTAAAGGCGATAGGCGTTCGCGACCCAGGGCAGCCATGGATAGAATGATGCGAGCAGCACCAGCCAGCTACGCGACGCTCCCAGGAAGCGCGCCAGCAGGATCCAGCCGATTCCGCCCGCGAGCATGCCGGTCAGCGCCAGCGCCTTGGTCGCGTCGCTCGGGTTGAGGCCCAGCCCCATCGCCGCGGCGTAGAGCAGCGAATGGCCGGGCGGATAATGAACCATCCACCGCCGCTGGGCGAATTGCGCGAGGTCGTCGCGGAAATCGGAGAGGAGGTTCAGCCCCTTGAGCTCGCCATGCGCCAACAAATTCTGCGCGGCGAAAATCGAATAATCGACATCGTTCATCGGATCGTGCGGCGAACCGGCGAACCACGCGAATTGCACTGCCGCCGAGATCAGCAACGCCAGAAGGGCGAGCTGCACGGGGGAGAAGCGGACGGGGCGTTGCATCGCTACGGCCGGAGCGACGGGAGGAGCGACACCACGATGACCGCGCCGATGATCAGGAAATAGAGGCGGTAGCGCGCCTGCATCGCGCCGAGAGTCTCGAAGCTCAACCCGGCGCGCAAGGTTCGTAGCGTCCAATAGAGTTGGAGCGGATAGAGCAGGACGATCCATGCGATCGCAGGCGGGACGACGCCGGCCAGTGCCAGGCCGGTCAGCCAGGCATAGGAAAGCGTGAACAGCGCGAAGCTGGCGAGAAAGCAGGCCTTGCGTCCGAAGCGCACGGCGTTGGTCCTGATCGCGTTGAGGCTGTCCCCCTCCCAGTCGCGCGCCTCATGCGTCAGATGGCCCGCCGCGAAGGTCAGCGCGAAAAAGCCCGCGACCGCCAGCCCGCGCGCGTCGGTCGCCGAGAACAGCGCATAGCCCATCAGGAAATGCGCCACCCCGCCCGCGATGTGCAGCCCGGAATTCGCGACGGGAACACCCTTGAAGTGCAGCCCGGGCGCCGAATAAAGGGCCGACAGAGTGACTACGCCCGCGCCGAGTGCGAACGGCTCCGCCCCCAGCGCCGCGAGCAACGCCAGCGCGGCGATCATCAGCGCGAGCGCCAGATATCCCATCGCCCGGCGGCTGATCCCCTGGTGGACGAACACGCTTGCCTCGCGGTGAGGATCGTGGAGATCGCCATCGACGCCGGCCCAGTCATTCAACACGAAGACGTGCGCGACCAGGCAGCAACTGCCCGCGACCATCAGCGCGAGCGCGGCGATCTTGCCGCCGGTCAGGCTGCCGATCGAAAACAATGCGCCGAACAGCGGCGTGCCCTGCAACACCGCGACTTCGCGCCAGCGCACGCTCGCGATCAATCGGGCAAGGCAGGTGAGTGGAGCGCCCGGCTTCATTGGCCGCGCGTCGCTTCGTAATACAGCCTCAGCCACAGCGCATAGCCATATTCCTGCGACCAGTAGAATGCCGGCACCTTCGCCGTGGAATCATTCTGATAGAGAAGGGGCGGCGCCTGCCGGATCGCCGCGAAATCCCCCTGCGCCAGGCGATGCAGGAGCCGGAGGGTCGCGGCGCGGTCGGCGGGGCTGGTGTGGGGATTCAATAGCGCGCGGCCGGCCGCGAGCCACTTGCCCTGGCCCGCCACGCCGGTGCGGATGCGCGCCTCGGGAATCTGCAAGGGACAGCCGGCTTCCGCGAGATCGCGCTGACGGATCAGTGGAACCAGCGGCTCGCGCTGATAATAGACCCAGATGCGGTCGTCATCGACTGCCCTTGTCAGCGCCGCGCACAGCGCCTGTCCCTCCGCAGGGCTCGTCTTGGCGAGGAACATGAGGATGTGCGTCTGGATGGCGATGTCGGTGGGGTTGGGATCCTTGCCGCGATCGATACATTCCGCGCCGTCCGACGAGGACAGCCATGTCCGGTAGAGGCCGTTCGGCGCGCGATAATCGCGGAGCGTTTTCAGTGCCGCCGCCAGCATGCGGGGATCGGAGCGCGGCGCGATCCGCCATGCGAGCGCGGTGTCGTCGGCGTCGTAAGCAATGCCGCAAATCCGGTTCGTGCCTCCCGCCATGGCTGCCGCGCCATAATAGCGGACCAGCCCGCTTGGCTCGATCTCGCCGCCGATCTGGCGTCGCGCGCGGGCGAGCGTCTCGCTCAGTTCCGACTGTGCCGCGACCGGATCGAGCATGTCGACGATCATGGGCGTGAGATAGGTGTTCACTTCCGAAACCGCGCCACCGGCGGCTGGCGCGCGTGAGCGGGCGGTGCGCCAGAATCCCGCCGGGTCCTGGCGTGCAAGGAGGAAGGCGGCGGCGCGCGTGGCGGCGGCGGCGAGCGCCTTGCCGTCCGGCGCGGACGGATCGGCCGGCTTCCAAGTGCCGGTGGAGCCGGGCTGGTTGAGTTGGTTCCAGCGCAGGGCCTCGCGCGCGGCACCGCGGATCGCTTCGTCGGGGTCGTTGGCGGCGGCGGCCAGAATCGCGACGAGTCCAGCGGCAAGCGGACGGCCCGCCGCGTCGCTGAGCGATGCGACGATGGTCAGTCTGCGGGCGCGATCCGTCTTCCGGGCCGCACCGGCGATCAGCGCCACGATGCGCGGATCGGGCGATCCGCTCAGCATCACCACCGCTGTCTGGAGCAGTGCCATGTCCGCACCGTTCAGCGCCCCGGCCAGCGCGGCGCGCGCTTCGGGGAGGTCGATACAGGCGAGCGCTTCGATCGCCAGCGCGCGGTCGGTGCCGGGCCGGTGCAGTGCCGCCTCGAGCGCACGCGCGGCCGCGATGCCGCCAAGCTTGCACAGCGCCGCGACGGCCTCGCGCGACCGCGCATCCACGCTCATGTCCAGCGTATCGACGAGCGCCGGAACCGCGCGCGCATCGCCGCGCTCGCCCAGCATAATCGCCGCGCGCATCCGCTGGCGCGGATTGCTGCTGTCGAGCGCCGCGACGAGCCGATGATGCCGCCACTCATCGCGGGCGTACGGATAAAGGGCGGCGGCGAGGAGCAGCAACGCCACCGCGCCGAGCAGGATCCGCAATCGCGTTTTCGGTTCAGCCAGGCGCATAGCCGAGCCTTTCCATCATCGGCGCATGGGCGTCCTCGATCCGGGTGCGCTGTTCGGCGCTCAGCACCTCGCGCCATCCGCCAGCCTGCCCCGCGCGGAAGAATGGCGCCAGCGGGGTTCCGCGCTCGGCAAAGCCCGCCTCGCGCTCGCGGCGCTGAAGTGCCGAGAAGTCCGAATGGGCGACCGCCGCTTCCACGTCTTCGACGCGCGACTCCTGCCCTGCAAAGGCCAGCGCCGCGCCGAAGCGCGCAACCGGATCGGCCTTGAGGTCTTCATAGCGAAGCAGGTGGACCGGCACGTCGCGCTGATCGAGCCAAGTCGCGGCATGCCCGCTCCACCCGCGAAGCTTCTGGCGGAGCTGTCCCGTCGAGCGCATCGGCCCATCGCCCAACGCGCTGTCGGTCCGGTTCATGAAGGCGATGGCGGTATCGATGGTCGAGCCATTATGGTGCGCGAACGAAACCGCGACGTCGCGCGGATCGCGCACCAGATAGATCGCCGCGCGCCCCGCCCGCCCGAGCAACGGCTCGCCACTCGGGAGCGCGGTATAGGCGTCATGCACTTTCATCCAGCACAGATCGCTGCAGTCGCGCGCTATGCGCTCATAGACATGGGGCCGCAGCGAATCGATCTCGTCATGCGACATCAACCCCGATTCGAGCATGGTCGCGGCTTCGAATTCCTCCCGCGCGCTGGCGAGACCGCCATGGAGATCGAGGTCGTTGATATCCACCGGGGCGCCATCGCCGGCTGCGAGGTTCGCGAGGAATATCCGGAACCAAGTGTTGCCCGATTTGGGGTAGGAGGCCAGCCAGACGAGTCCCGCCCGGCCCGTCACGGACGCAGCCCGCGCCAATGCTCCAGCAGTCCGTCCAGCGTCGCGTCCAGCCTGGCGAAGTCGAGCGGGCGGGTGAGCATATAGGCTCCGGCGTGCCGCAAGAGCGCGACCGATTGCGCCACGCGGTGCTGCGGCGTGCTCAATCGCTGGCGAAGCATCGGCCGATACGCCTCGGCTTGCAGCATCCGGAGCGCGTCGGGCGGCGCGAGTGGCTCGATGCCATCCTCAAACGGGGGGCGGCTCTTGCGTAACTGATAGATCGCATCGAGCACCGGCGGTTCGCCGGCCATCGTGTCCGGCGCGACGAAATATTTGTCGAACGCCTCGCGCACCACGCCGCCGCGGCGCGCCTCCAGATCGAGCTGGTCGATCGATTGCTGCCACAGCTTCAACTGCCTGCCATCGGGCAGCACGCGCGGCGTTCCGTCCGCATCCAGGCTCACCACGCAGACATCGTCGGCGACGAAGCTGCATCCCTTTTGGCATAGCGCGGCGGCGGTGGTCGACTTGCCCGCGCCCGAACGGCCGCACACGATGATGGCGCGGCCATTCATCGCGACTGCCGAGCCATGCAGCACGAACGCGCCGCGCTGATGCAGCAACATTCCGAGCGACGATCCCAGCACGAATCCGCTGGCATCGCGCGCCGATGCGCCGTCCTCCAGCGCGACCGTGATGGCGTTGCCGTCGCTGATCAGGAACCGCGCGAGGTTGGGCACGCACAGCAGGATCGTATCCCCCTCGCGCGCCCAGGCCGGTCCGGTTTCGCTGGGGTTGGGCAGCGCTCGCGGCACCTCGCCGAAGCGGATCGCGACGTCCGGAGCCCCGTCGGGCGCACCCGCGAGCGCGCCCGTCAATTCCATCTCCGAGGTGACCAAAAGCCCGCTGAACCGATAGTGGCGCATCAGCCGAGACGCGCCCGGCGCTCAAGCTTCGGCATGGATCAGGCCCCGTTCCAGCAGCTTTCCAAGGAAATCGAGTGTCGCGGCCTCGCAGTCCGACTCTCCGACTTCGAATTCCGCGAGCAACTGATCGCGAAGCGCGCGCGCGGTCCTTGGCGTCTCCAGCAAATCCCAGATCCTCACTCCGACCTGATTCAGGCTGTGATAGCTGCCGGCATCGATGTTCAGCATCACGCCATCGTCACCGAGCGGCGCATAGACGATGTCCGGATCGCGCCTCAGCACCGTATCAAGCGTCATCGTCACGGTCACCCCCAAGGCGCCAGCGCGTAGCAGGGGAAAACTCCGCTCACAAGCACGCGGCACGAAACACCCTTTTCGTTTCAGTGGGATACTGTAGGAGGCTTCGGGCGTAGATAACGTTGCCGGGCAACATACCGGCGACGATGGGGTAACAAGGAGAGACAGATGTCGCGTGTGTTTGATGATGCCGGATCCGCTTCGCCTCAGCCGGTTTCTTCCGAAAAGCGCGTCTGGAATGCGCCGCTGGTCACCGATGAAGCCGCGCGCAACACCGCCGCCAAGGGCACTTTCGCGACCGAGCTCGCTACTACGAACGGCCCCGGATCCTGATCCGAATCCCGGTGGCCTTCGGGCCCCGATAATCTCCGCAAGGTCGCGAACAATGCCCTTTGAAGCGTTCATCGCTCGGGGCTTGTTCGCGCCTGCGTGCGCAATTCGCGTTGCGAAACATCGTCGATGCGACTGATCTGCGGCTTCATGCGTCTGGACGGGGCCGCGGCGTCGCAATCGCTGCTGGATGCGATGGTGGCGCAGATGGATGTGCCGCGGCTGCGCGCCTCGCGCCTCTCGTTCCGCGAAGGCCCGATAGCGATTGCGGTTCTCGACTTTTCAGTGCCTCGGGCATGCGCATTGCCCGGCTCCGGGGCGGCAGTGATCGCAGCGGACGTCCGGCTTGATGCGCCCGCTGAACTGGCCCTGGAACTCGGCGCCGACGCGCGGAATCAGGACGCGCTGCTGCTCGAAACGCTCAGGCGCTTTGGCTCGCCGGAGCGGGCGCTCGGGGACTTCGCCTTCGCCGCATGGGACCGCGACACGGGGGTGCTCACCTGCGGCCGGGACGTGTTCGGCATCCGGCCTCTTTCCTATGGGCACAAGCCCGGCGAGTTGTTCGCCTTCGCATCGGTGGCGGCGGCGCTGCATGGCGCGGGCATCGTGCCCCCGAAACTCGACCCGGAGGTCGCGCTGAGGCGCACGGTGCGCGCGCTGCGCTTCGACGACAGCCCGGTGGTGGGCATTGCGCGGCTGCCGCCCGCGCATCTGCTCGAGGTTTCGCGCGGTGGGATGACGCTGCGGCGCTATTGGCAGCTCGATCGCGCCACGGTCGGCGCCGCGCGCTTGGCGCCCGATGCTGCGGCCACGGAGTTGCGGCGTCTCATGGAGCAGGCAGTGCGCTCGCGCCTGCCCGGCGACGGACGCATCGGCGCGCATCTGAGCGGCGGGCTGGATTCGTCGTCGATCGCGATCCTGGCCGCGCGGACGCTGCGCGGGGAGGGCCGCACGCTACACGCCTATTCCTTCCTCGACCGGCTGCGCAACGACGTCCAGATCGAGGACGAGACCGGCTTTGTTCGTGAATGCCTCGCGCAGGAAGGCGGCATCGATCACGCGCCGATCCGCAATTCGCCCCGCGAGTTCGACGGCTTTCCGATCGATCTGGATCTGATGCACCCGCTCGGAGCGGAGAATCCGGAGATGCAGGTCGCGGCCACGGCGGAGCGCCAGGGCGTGGGCCTGATCCTGTCGGGCTGGGGCGGGGACGAAGCGGTCTCCTTCAACGGCCGCGGCGCGATGGCCGAATTGTTCAGGCGCGGCCGCTGGCGGACGCTGGGCCGCGAGATCGGCGCGCTCGCGAAGGAGCGGCACTGGACGAAGCGCGGCACTGCGTTCCACGAAGTCGCCGCCTGGTGGATCCGCGACCATGCGCCCAAAGGGCTGATGGATGTGCTTCGCCGCGCGCGGGGCAGGAAGCCCGACAAGTACCAAATGCTGCGGGACGTGCTGTCGCCGCAGGCGCGGCGGATCGCGGCGAACGCCTCGCCGCTGTCGCTGGTCGGTGACGGTCGCGAGAATCGGTGGCGGCTGATCAATGGCGCGCATATCGCGCAGCGCGCCGAAGTCTGGGCGCAGATCGGCGCGCGGCACGGGCTGGCCTATGCCTTCCCGCTGCTCGACCGGCGCCTCGTCGAGTTCGCGCTGACGCTTCCATCCGAATATTTCATCAGCGGCGGTTTCAAGCGGCGCCCCTTCCGTGATGCGATGCGCGGCGTGCTTCCCGAAAAGTTGCGGAACCGGCATTCGAAGGACGAGCCTTTCCCTGGCCGCAACATCGATGTGGCGAACGCGCGGGAGACGTTCCTCGCCCGGCTCGCGGCTTACCGGGCCGATCCGAATGTGCGGGCCGCTATCGATCTCGATCGGCTCGAACAGCTGATTGCCCGGCTCCCCGATGCAGGCGCGGTGCGCGACGAGATGGCGAGGGGCGGCGATCCGTCCGATCGCGACATCATGTTCGCGGTCACGCAGGCGATGGCGCTGGCGAGCTATCTGCATGAGCATGGGGCATAGCCCCGGGCGGGCATTGGGACAGATAGGCCAGCCGCCGGACCTCGCGCCGCCCATGCACGACGGTATCGAGGATCAGCCCCGCGAACAGGTTCAGCGAGGCCAGGATCATCAATCCGGTCACGAGGATCGCGGTGGGCACGCGCGGCACGAGGTGCGATTCCAGATAAGTGATGATCAGCGGGATCGACAGGATCAGCGCGCCCAGCGCCAGCGCCGCGGCGATCGTTCCGAAGAACAGCACGGGCCTTTCGATCCGGTACAAAGCGAGGATCTTGTTGAGGATAACCCAGCCGTCGCGATAGGTGTTGAGCTTCGACACCGAGCCATCGGGGCGGGCGAAATAGGGAGTCTCGATCTCGCCGACCGGCATCTTGAGTTCGAGCGCATGAACGCTGATCTCGGTTTCGATCTCGAACCCCGAATTGAGGATCGGGAAGCTCTTCACGAAGCGGCGCGAGAAGACGCGATAGCCCGAAAGGATATCGGTGAAGCTGCGCCCGAACAGCCGCGCGAGGATGCCGGTCAGCACGGCATTGCCGATGCGGTGCCCGCGCCGGTAAGCCTCCTCGTCCTGAGTCACGCGCGCGCCGACGACCATATCGAGCTGTTCGCCGAGCAACCGCGAAATGAGCGCGGGGGCGGACGCCGCGTCATAGGTCGCGTCGCCATCGGCCATCACATAGATATCGGCCTCGACATCGGCGAACATCCGCCTGACCACCGCGCCCTTGCCCTGGATCTGTTCGGTCCGCACGATCGCCCCCGCCGCGCGGGCGACCTCGATCGTCCGGTCGCGGCTGTTATTGTCATAGACGTAGATGGCGGCCCCGGGCAGCGCGGCGCGGAACCCGGCGACAGTCTGCGCGATCGCCGCTTCCTCGTTACAGCAGGGCAGCAACACGGCAATCGATACGCCGGCCGCGCCAAACTCGATACCCGCCAACACCCGCCCCTTTTCCATCTATTCCAATCGCATACACATAGTAGGCGATCTCAGCGAGACATTGCGATGGTTTCGGGTTGGCCGCGCGCCAAGGGGCTGCGCACGGCGCGGCGCATCTCGAAATTCAGGAGGCCGGTGTCAGGCGGTTCGTGCCTGCTGTCCGGCTCAATCCAGCGCGCGGAAGCGGATCGCGGCGCCGCCGCCCGGCGCCATGTCGAGCGTCAGCGTGTCCGCGCTGGTCACCACGCGCTTCTCCACGGTCAGCGCCAGCGGATTGGTGCGGTAGTCCGCGCCCGGGCCATCGCGATAGATTTGCGCTTCGTACCGCTTGCCGGGGGTGAGGAAGGTCAGCGGCTGCTGGATGGTGCGGGCGTCGGCGTTGGTCAGCGCGCCCAGATACCAGTCCTTCCCGCCGCGTTGCTGGCGGGCAGTGACGATATAGTCGCCGATGTTTGCATTCAGGACGACCGAATTTTCCCAATCGGTGGGCACGTCGAGAATGAACTGGAAAGCGTCGGGGCGCTTCTCGTAATTCTCGGGCAGGTCGGCTGCCATCTGGATCGGGCTGTAGAGCACGACATAGAGCGCGAGCTGGACCGCCAGCGTCGATTGGACGCGGTGATCGAGCGGGACGCCGCCGCGCGGGATGTCGAAGATGCCCGGCGTATAATCCATCGGCCCGCCCAGCATCCGAGTGAAGGGCAGGATCACCGTATGTTCGGGCGGATTGGTCGGGCGGCCCCAGGCGTTGAATTCCTGCCCGCGCGCGCCTTCGCGGCTGAGCATGTTGGGCCAGGTGCGGCGCAGGCCCGTATCCTTGACGGGCTCGTGCGCGTCGATCGAGATGCGGTATTTGGCAGCGACTTGCGCGGCGTGGAGATTGTGACGGACCATATATTGGTCGGCGAACCAGTGCCGCCCGCCCTCGGCGTCGCGGATGTCGCCGCTATGGTGGACATAGCCGGTCTTCACCTGGCTCATGCCCATGCTGCTGTAGAGCTTCATCGCGGCGTCGAGCTGGGCTTCGTAATTGGGGATGCCGCCGGCAGTCTCGTTATGCCCGATCAGGCGGACGCCCTTTGATTTGCCATAGGCGGTCACCGCCGCCAGATCGAAATCGGGATAGGCCTGGGTGAAGCTGAACTTGTCGCCATTGGCGATCCAGTCACCATCCCAGCCCTTGTTCCAGCCCTCGACCAGCACGCCATCGAAGCCATATTTGGCGGCGAAATCCATGTAATATTTGGTGTTGGCGGTGGTCGCGCCGTGCTTCGCTCCGCTGCCCCAGGTCGAGCGCTCGAGATGCATTTCCCACCAGATGCCGACATATTTGCCCGGCTTGATCCAGGAGGATACGTCGCCGAGCTTGTTGGGCTCGTTGAGGTTGAGCTCGATATGGCTGTTGGCGAGCGCCGCGGCGGAATCACCGATCAATATGGTGCGCCAGGGGGTCGAGAAAGCGCCGGTCTTGTGCGCGAGTACGCCGTCCGGCCCCGGCATCAACCACGTCGTCAGCCCGCCGACGCCGTCGCCCGAAAGCAGCATGCTCGGAAAGTCGACCAGAGCCGCTTCGTGGAAGGAGAGGTGGATGCCGTCCATGCGGCGCAGCGTCAGCGGCGTCTCGGCCAGCGTGACCCGGCGCGCGTCGGTCTGGGTGTAGAGATACTCGTCGCGGTCCTGCTGGAGCGCCTGATACCACCAAGCCTGGTAATCGCCGACCGGACGGAATTCGGTGCGCTCCCTCGTCACCGAAACCCTCTGGCTGGGGGCTATCGCGCCGAAGCTGTAGCGCAGCCCCACGCCGTCGTCGAAAATGCGGAAGGTGACGCCGGTCTGCGCCGTCAGCGCCGTGTCGCCCGTCAGCGTGAAGCTGAGTTCGCTATGCTGGTCTTGGATGCGGCGCGCCTCGCCCCAGGGCTGTTCCCAGGTCTGATCATAGCTGCTGCGCGTCACGCCGCCCAGCGCCGTGAAGCGCGCCGATTGCTCCCCCGCGAAATCCATGCCGAGCGCGGAGGGCGCGATGATCGGCTTGCCCTGCCGCGTGATCTCATAGGTCGCGCGGCCGCCATCGAGCGTGACGCAGACTTCGATGACCTTGCCCGGCGACTGGGCGCATTCACGCGCGGCCGCGAGGGCCGACGAAGGGGCGGCAAGCGCAGTGGCGGCGGCGAGGAAAGGGAGGGCGCGATGGCCGCGGAATAGATGTCGCGCAACACTCGCTGCGGCCCGCTCGATCATCATGCTCTCCCCGTCCGGCGTGCGCGCCGGCAAGGGCGCTGCTATCGATATTGTCAGTCTTTGCGTTATTTTGCGTGAAATGCAACCCGATTGCTAAGGTTGACAGCGGCGCTACCGCTTTATTGATGCAAAAATTTGCGCTACGCCGATGCGGCACGCGGGATCGTGAGCGCGGCGATCGCGGCGGCGAGGAAACAAAGTGCCGCCAGTGCGATCGCGTAGGCGGTCCGCCCGGCGAAGAGCTGTTCGACCAGCACGCCGAAGACCGAGGCGGCGACGAGCTGGGGGAGGACGAGGAAGATGTTGTGGATGCCCATATAGACGCCGCGCTTGGCGGGCGGCAGCGCGTCGGCGAGCATCGCATAGGGCAGCGACAGCACCGCCGCCCACGCCACGCCGATGCCCAGCATCGACACGGTGAGCCACAGCGGATCGCCGAGGAATACCATCGCCACCAGTCCCGCCGCCCCGGCGAACAGGCAGATCGCATAGGTGCTGCGCCGTCCGACCCGCGCCGCGACCGGGGGCAGCAGCAAGGCCGCGACTGCCGCGATGCCATTATACCCCGCGAACAACAGGCTGACCCGGTCCGCCGCGATGCCGTACGCCGCGGAGGCGATGTCGACGGTCCCGAAATGCCGCGCGGCGATCGCGGGAAGCGTGAATACCCACATCGCGAACAGGCCGAACCAGGTGAAGAATTGCACCACCGCGAGGCGGCGCAGCACCGGCGGCATGCGCAGCACGTCCTCGACGATCTCCAGAATTGCGGGCAGCTCCCAACCCTTCGAGCGATGGCGGGCGACGAGCAGGGTGAGGACGCCATAGCTTCCGGCGATCGCGGCGAGGACATGGAGCTCGCGGTCGCCCAGCCAGAAGATCGCGACGGCCGCCACGCTGATCGCCGCCGCGATCCACAGCCAGGCTTGCGCGGCCCAGCGGCGCGGCTCGACCGGGGCCATCCCGATATGCGAGGCGGCTTCGAGCGCGGGCTGGCTCAGCGGCTCCGGCGGGGACTCCTTCGAGGAGAAAACGCTCCACGCGACCGACAGCAGCAGCAGCAGCCCGCCGACATAGAAGGAGGCCCGCACCGCCGCCGGCAGGCCGCCGGCATCGGCTTCGGGGCTCAGCCCGAACCAGTGGAACAGCATCCAGGGCAGCGCGGAGGCGAAGACCGCGCCCGTACCGATGAAGAATACCTGGATCGCGAAGCCGAGATTGCGTTGATCCTCGGGCAGCGAATCCGCCACCAGCGCGCGGAACGGCTCCATCACGATGTTGATCGCCGCGATCAGCATCCACAGCATCAGGCTGGCGGCCCACAGGCTGTGGACATTGGGCATGGTGAACAGCACCGCGGCGGAGAGCAGGGCGCCGAGCAGCATATAGGGCCGCCTGCGCCCCAGCCGGCCCCAGGTCCGGTCGCTCAGATAGCCGATCACCGGCTGGACGAGCAGCCCGGCGGCGGGCGCGGCGATCCACAGGAACGCCAGCTCGTCGACGTTCGCGCCGAAGGTCTGGAAAATCCGGCTGGTGTTGACGTTGTGCAGCCCCCAGACGATCTGCACGCCGAACAGGCCGAAGCACATATTGCACACCGCGAGCAGCGGCAGTGCGGAACGCGGGGCCTGAGGCGGTTTTTCCATCTCTACGGTGTGATCCCTTGGGCGCCTCTTGTACTTTCCCGCCAACCTCAACACAGTCAGGCGCAATGAGCAACGATAGCGGTACCACCCGATTAGAGGATCTCGCCACGCTCGCCGGCGTGTCGGTGTCGACGGCGTCGCGCGCGCTCAACGATCATCCGGCGATCAGCACGCGGACCAAGCAGCGCATCTGGGCGCTGGCCCGCGAGCATGATTATCCCTTCCGCCGCCATATGCCTTCGGGGCCGATCGGCGCGGAGGGATCGGTGGTGATCGTGACGCCGCATATCCGGGGAAGGGCATTGCCGCTGTCGCATCCCTTCTTCCTCGAATTGCTCGCCAGCATCGGTGAGGCGGCGCGCGCGCGCAGCTGCGACTTCACGGTCAGCCACACCGCGCCGGAGAATTACGAAGACCTCGTCCTGACGACGACGACGAGCCGCGCGAATGGCGTGATCTTCCTGGGCCAGTCGATGCTGCACGACGACCTCAACCGCCTGGCGGCGACGGGGACGCGCTTCATCGTGTGGGGCGCGCAGATGCCCAAGCAGAAATACGCCTCGGTCGGGTCGGACAATCTGCTCGGCGGGCGGCGCGCGGCGGCGCATCTGGTGCGGCTGGGGCGCAAGCGGATCATGTTTCTCGGCGGCACCGATCCCGAGGCGGTGCTGCGCCGCCGCGGCTATCGCGAGGCGCTGGAGGAAGGCGGGCTGGAGCCCGATCCCGAGCTGGTGGTGCCGGTCGATTTCGAAGCCGAGCCGGCGGAGGACGCGGTGGCGCGGCTGATCCGGCGCGGCGTGAAGTTCGACGGCATCATCGCCTCGTCGGACCTGATCGCGCTCGGGGCGATCCGGGCGCTGCGTCGGGCGGGGCTGAGTGTACCGGGCGACGTCTCGGTGGTTGGCTATGACGATATGCTGCTCGCGCGGCTGAGCACGCCCGCGCTCACCACGATCCGGCAGGACGTGGCCGAGGCGGGGCGCATCCTGGTCAGCCATGTGCTCGATCCGTCGCGCGACAATCAGCCCGAATTGCTGCCGACCGACCTGATCGTCCGCGAATCCTGCGG
>Ga0164241_10002914_pt1 | contig 17892 bp, 14 predicted proteins | sample OricomyardsoilBY_FD_108780 | JGI IMG/M metagenome (GOLD analysis project Ga0164241, IMG submission 108780) | Backyard soil microbial communities from Emeryville, California, USA - Original compost - Back yard soil (BY) | ecosystem: Environmental > Terrestrial > Soil > Unclassified | place: USA...
GACCTTCAGCGAGCGCAAGCTCACTGGGCTGAAGGAGCGTCACCCCGAGGCGAAGATCATCGCGCACCCAGAGTGTGAGGAGATCGTGCTGCGGCTCGCGGACTTCGTCGGGTCCACGACCGCGCTCCTCAAGTTCACGATCAGCGATCCATCGCAGAAGTACATCGTGATGACCGAGGACGGCATCCTCCATCAAATGAAGAAGGCGAGCCCCCAGAAGGAGTTCATCTCTGGCCCGCCCGAGCAGAACTGCGCGTGCAACGAGTGCCCGTACATGAAGATGAACTCGATGGAGAAGGTCTACCTCGCGCTTCGAGATCTCGCGCCACGCATCGAGATGGACCCGACGCTGCGCGAGCAGGCGCGTCTGCCGATCGACCGGATGCTCAGCCTGTCCTGACGGGCGTCCGCCCCGACAGCGGAGCGCCGCACCTGGCTCGCAGGAGAGGGCGGACCGGCGCAGTTAGGGCGCGGCGCGGAGGAAGTGGAGCAGCGCGGCGGCGACCGCGAAGCCGACCATCGCGAAGACGATGACGCCGACGACGAGCAGTCCTTTGCCGCGCGGTTTCGGCGCAGGTAGGCCGCCCCCGCCGGTGCTGTGTTTGTCCCGGCGGTAGACCGTGGTGAGGTCGCCCTGCTCGCCCGGCAACGGGAGCGGCATCGAGCCGCTGACGTGACTCGGGTTCGACTGCTTCAGCATCGAGCCCGGCATGGGGGTCATCGCGGCGTGCCCCGTCGGCGCGGACTGGCCAGTCGGCGCGCCCGGCCCAGTCGGCGCGCCGGGCGCGGTCGGCGAAGGGCGCTGTTGCGGTACGGGCACGCCTGCTTGTCGCAGCACCGCATGCGTCATGAGCTGCGTGCCTTGAGCACCCGAAGGTGGATCGTCGTGGAGCCGCGGCAGACCCATCCCTGCCTTCGCGCCCGCAGCCGGAGAGCCAGCCGCGCGAGGCGGCATGGGCAAGCCGATGGCGCCGCGTTGCATGGCGATGGTGGCGATCTGATCGCCCACGCCCTCGCTCGAGGTGTCGTTGACGACGGGGACGCCGGTCACCTTCGGGACGCGCTGTTGCGAGTAGACGGGGGACTGGAATGGCTGCGGCGAGAACGAGCGACCTGGGTTGCCATCCGGAATGGCGACCGTCCCCCCGAGACTCTTGCGCTGTCCGTCGTAGCCCTGCTGAGGCTGGTTGCCGTACGGGAACTGCGGGCCCGAAGCCGGACTGCTGCGCGGATCGGTCATCATCACGGTCGCGGGAGATGGTCGTCCCTGCGGATTCTGCATCGACGCGCCTTGCGATTGCCCGCCGTACGACTGTCGTTCCGGCGCCGAGTAGCCAGGTGGCGCCGGAGTTTGCGCGGCGCCCGCGAGCACGGGGCCCGCGGGGCGCTTGAGCTCGCGCCAAGCGTCGAGCGCCTCTTGTGCAGACTGGAAGCGGTTCACCGGCTCGCGCGCGAGCCCCTTCTGGAGAAACGCCTCGAGACGCGGATCGGCAGGACCGTCGAGCACGGCCGAGAGCGGCCGCGGCTCGCTCTTGGTCTTCAGGTCGACCATCTGCAGGATGTTCTTCGCCGCGTACGGAAGCTGCCCGCTCATCGCTTGGTAGATGAGCGTCGCGCACGAATAAATGTCGGCGCGGTGGTCGACGGTCTTTGCTTTGCCGATTTGCTCGGGCGGCATGAACGAGAACGTCCCCAGGCTCTGGCCCATCTCGGTGAGGGTGTCGCCGCCGACCTCTTTCGGGAGCTTCGAAATTCCAAAATCGAGGATCTTCACGCGCACGGCTCCGTCCGGCCTGCGCTCGAGGAAGACGTTGCTCGGCTTGAGATCGCGATGAATGACGCCCGACTTGTGCGCGTCGGTGAGGCCCATCCACACGCCCTCGACGACAGGGAAGAGCTCGTCGAACGTCATCGGGCCGGTGCGCTTCAGGCGCTCGATCAGGCTCTCGCCCTCCAAGAGCTCGAAGACGATGACGATGCCGTGCTCTGCGTCCTCTTCGACGTCGAGCACCTGCGTGACGTAGTCGCTGTTGATCGCCCCGGCGGCCCGCGCTTCGCGTCGGAACCGAGCCACCGCGCTGCTCTTCTGCTTCGAGTCGGCGCGGAGCACTTTGACCGCGACGATGCGGCCCGTGCGGATGTTCTCGGCCGCGAAGACTTCGCCCATGCCACCACGCCCCAGCGGACGCTGGATGCGGTAACGCTGCGCGACGACGACGCCCGGCTCGAGTTCCAATGGGCTCCTAGAACGTGCCGACGACCACGGCTCCGCCTCCGGTGGTGCCGACGCTCGGAAGCACCATCAGGTGAGCTTCTTTGCCCTTCTCGACCTCGACCTCGGGGCGCAGGAGAAAGAAGATCAGCGTGGCGCCGGCCGAGGCCACGGTGGCACCGAGGAACACGTCGGCGACGAGGCTCTTGGTCACGAGATCGCTGCGGAGATCTTCCACCTCTGTGCGAGGTGCGACGCCGTTCTGGTCGTCGTACTCACTCTTCGCGGCGGTCGAGAGGCCCATGAACGTCCCGCTCGTGACGGCGCAGGCGATCGTCAGACCGCCGAAGATCCACACGGTGACTGGGATCGGTCGCTCGGTCTCGACGGTCGGCTTGGCCCCGCCACCGCCACCGCCACCGCCACCCGGAACGGCGGGCGCCTCGGTGAACTCGAGCTGCTTCTGCGTCTGCGAGCCATTTTGGATTTCCGCCTTCCAGGTGATGTCGGGAAAGCCGTCGGCCGAAGCCGTGAACTCGTAGTTGCCCGGGTGAATGCCGACCATCGTGCCTTCGAGGGTCACCGTGTAATGGTTCGACACCGGCAAGCCCTGCGATGGCTGACGCACCGCGACGACCTTCGTGTTCGGGCGGTTCGTGCGAATCGTCAGCTCTGCGACGCCCGCCTTGAGGGCCCGGAGATCGCTGTCGATCTGCGCCTTGTCGCCCGCGGCGATCTGGTCGCCGCCGAGCTTGAGCACGTCTTCGTAGTGCTTGATCGCGTCGCCGTCGCGCTCGAGCTGCAGCTCGCAAATTGCGACGGCGCGAAGCGCCTTCCAGGATCCGGAAAGCTCGAACGCCTTCTCGAACTCGGGCACGGCCTCTTCACACTTGTGGCCAGCCGGATCGTTGTAAAACGCGCTGCCGGCGGCCATGTGCTGCTTCGCCTCTTCCAGCTTTGCGGGGCTCGGCGCCCCAGCGGCGGGTTGCGCGCTCGCCGTTCCGCCGACGCTCGCAGTCGCCACAAAAAGAGCCAGCGAGAGGCCGAACCACGGCCGAGGTCGAGCGAGGGCAAGGCGAGTCATGGGCCGAGACTATCTGCGCGCGGGCGAGAGGAAAAGTCGCACGGTAGGCGCCATTTGGCTGGGTCGCCGCGGCCCCATCCGCGACTTGGGTCGGCCCCGTGTCACTCGTCCCCCTGCCTGAGCTTTGCGAGCACGCTCAGGTCTTCGAGCGTCGAGGTGTCGCCGCTCGACGCTCGACCGGCCGCGACGTCTTTCAAGAGGCGGCGCATGATCTTCCCGCTCCGCGTCTTCGGCAGGGCGTCCGCGAAACGAATCTGGTCGGGGCGGGCGAACTTGCCGATCTCGTTCGCGACGTGCTCGCCGAGCGCCTTGGCGAGCGCGTCGTCCGGTGTGTGTGTGGGCTTCACGGTGACGAACACGACGAGCGCCTGGCCCTTGAGATCGTCGGGACGGCCCACGGCGGCGGCCTCTGCGACCGCGGGGTGTGACACGAGCACGCTCTCGATCTCTGCGGTGCCGATGCGGTGTCCGGCCACGTTGAGGACGTCGTCGATGCGTCCGATGACCCAGTGGTAACCGTCCGCGTCGGCGCGCGCGCCGTCGCCCGTGAAGTAGACGCCGTCGATCTCCGAGAAGTATTGCTTCACGAAGCGGTCGTCGTCGCCCCACACGGTGCGGAGCATGCTGGGCCAGGGACGCTTGAGGATGAGCAGGCCGGCTTCCTCTCGCGGCACGACGCGATAGCCCGGCGCCTCTTCAGTCTTCGCGACGACGGCGGGCTCGACGCCGAACATCGGCAGGCCCGTCGCACCCGGCTTCGTCGCCGATGCGCCCGGGAGCGTCGAGAGCATGATCGCGCCGGTTTCGGTCTGCCACCACGTGTCGACGATGGGACAGCGGCGGCCGCCGATGTGCTCGTGGTACCACATCCACGCTTCCGGATTGATGGGCTCGCCGACCGACCCGAGCAGACGCAAGCTCGACAGATCGCTCTTCTTCGGCCAGTCGTCGCCCTGGCGAATGAACGCGCGGATCGCCGTCGGCGCCGTGTAGAGGATCGACACGCCGTATTTTTCGATGATGCGCCAGAAGCGACCCCAATCTGGGAAGTTCGGCGCGCCCTCGTACATCAGGCACGTCGCGCCGTTCGAGAGCGGGCCGTAGACCAGGTAGCTGTGACCGGTGACCCAGCCGACGTCGGCGGTGCACCAGTAGATGTCCTCTTCGCGGATGTCGAAGACGTACTTGAACGTGACGTGCGTCCCGGCGAGATAGCCCGCGGTCGTGTGGAGCACGCCCTTGGGCTTCCCGGTCGAGCCCGAGGTGTAGAGGATGTAGAGCGGGTCCTCGCCGTCCGTGACCGTGGCCTCCTTCGCGGGGCCCGCGGTGGTCTCGCTGAGGACGTCGTGCCACCAGAGGTCACGTCCCTCGGTCATGTGGACGGGAGGGCCGGCGTCCCCCAAGTGTCGCAGCACGACGACCTTCTCCACCGACTTCGCCTCGGGCTGCGAGACGGCGCGATCGACGACGTCCTTGAGAGGCAGGAACGACCCACGGCGATAACCGCCGTCTTGGGTGATGACGATCTTCGCTTGGCAGTCGGCGATGCGATCTTTGATCGCGTCTGCGGCGAAGCCGCCGAAAATCACGGTATGAACCGCGCCCAGCCGCGCGCACGCGAGCATCGCGACGGCGACCTCGGGGACCATGCCCATGTAGATGGCGACACGGTCGCCCTTCTTTACGCCGTGGCTGGCGAGCCCGTTCGCGAGCCGCACCGTCTCTCGGTAGAGCTCTGCGTAGGTGACGGTGCGCGTCGCGCCGTGCTCACCTTCCCAGAGGATCGCCGCCTTGTTGCGACGCGCGGTCGTCAGGTGCCTGTCGAGGCAGCTCTCGGTGACGTTGAGCTTCGCGCCGACGAACCACTCGACGAACGGGAACTTCGCTTCGCCGCCGCCCTTCGCGCGCACAGTCTCTTTCCACGTCTCCCGGAAGACGAGGTCCGAGGTCTCGCGGCGCCAGAACGTCTCCGGAGAGTCGAGGCTCTCGCGATACAGACGGTCGTAGTCCTCGCGCGACGAGATGCGCGCTCCGGTAGAGAAGGCCTTGGACGGCTCGAAGGTCCGCGCTTCTTTCAGGACGCTCGTGATCGACTCGTTCGACATGTTTCCTCCGGCGAAGGGGCCGGAGGATAACGCAGAGCTCGGCCTTCCGGCGCTCGCCATCATTGACAGCGGTGCTGCTTCTCCTTGGGCGTGTTTTTCATGCACGCATCCCGCTCGGCGTCTGGTCCAGAGAGCGACCGGATCTTGTCGATGCACTTTTTCCACGGCTCGTGCTCGGAGCAGAACGCGACCGCGAGCTCGAGCGTCTTTTGCGCAGGACCACGCTCTCCGCTCGCGTCCTCACCGCTTTCATGCCGCACCGCGGGGATGCACTCCTCCCACGTGTCGTTATCGTTGCACTGGATGATCGCGCGCGCCTCGGTCGTCTGAACCGGAGGCTGCGTGCTTGAGCACGAAGCACAGACCACCAGAAACACGAGCCGCGCGGACTTTCCCATGACTCGAGCCTATCGGCTCGAGCTACGCGAAATCGAGCGTTAGGAAGCGAAGATCCACCCTCCGCGCAACCTCGGGCCATCGCACACCCTTCCCACATGTCGAGCAAATTGCTGGTTCGAAACGGATGCGGGATCGCGACCATCGAAGCGGCAGATTGATTCGGCGGATGGCCCCGCAACTCGTCCTCGAGTGCGCTCGGACGACGCGCCTACGCTCGGCGCCGTTGCCCCAAGAGGGCGGAGCGAGCTGGGTGCCGATCCAGCCTAGGGGTGTCCCGCCGAAAGCGTGCGTGTGGCCACCGACTCTCATTTTGCTGGTCCGCCCTTGCGGGCGGACTAGCCCGTGGTCGCCGCAGGGAGCGCGTCCGCGTAGTCGCCGCCGGCAAGGTGCTCCTCGACGCGCTTGTAGAGCGTCCGCTCTTGACCCGCCTCTCGCCAGCCGACGAACAGCACCCACAGCTCACCATCGACCAGGGCGTAAACGATCCGCAGCTCCCCGCGCGGGAGCTTTCGCATTCGATCGAGCGGTGGCTCGAGCTGGTATTTCGGATCGGTCCGCAACGCCTCGTCGGCCTCGAGCGACTTGATCGCGTCGAGGTAGATCGCGCGTTCATGCCCTCTTGCGGCTCGTAGCTCGACCAGTGCAACCGCGTGGAGCCGAGCCTTCACGCCAGCTCGCGCTCGAGCTCTTCGATCGTCATGCTCGGGCCGCGCGTTCCGAGCGGCGCCTGGGCTCGGGGCGTCCAACCGAGCTCCTCGAGCTCGTCACGCGCACCGAGGAGCAACGCTAGCGCGATCCGAAGGTCGCGCATGTTCTCGCGCGCGGCGCGAAGCGCCTGCTGAAAGCTGGTGAAGTGGTGAGGCAGCTCGGCGCGTATCATCGAGCTGTAGCCGGAGGCGCCGTCGAGCGAGGCCATCGCGTGGCGGACAGTCTCGAGGAGCAACCGCTCGTCGACAAGGAGCTCGGGATCCGTGAACGCGAAGTCGACGCGGATCGCCGCCATGCCCCACATGGCGTCGGTCGTGTCGACGACACGGGCCGCCCACTCTTTCAGCGCGTGGTTTCGATCCACTCCGCCCGGGAACGCGAACAACGCAGCCGAGCGAGTCATGAGCCCCGTCAGCGCGAAGTTGGCGGGCCGAACGGCGGCTTCTTGTTGCACCCCTAGAGCGTACCGCGCGGCGCTAGTGGGGCAATCTATCTCGCCCGTTGCTGGAAAGCGCTGCTGCAGGACGCCGGACTGTCACCGGTGACGGTCAGCGGTTCTCGTTGACGACCTGTGAAGAGGGAATCGCCGAGGTCTCGCACCCGGGAGCGAAGACGAGATGCACATCGCTCCGATCGGGTCCTCGCGCTCGCCGCCCAAATCACCAAAAGGCGTAGCCGATGTACAGACGCGGGCCGAACATCGGCAGGACGTCGTTGTCGTAGGGCTCCTTCAGCGTGTCTCGGACGGTGGCGGTCGTGTTCTTGCTGAAGTCGTTCATGCCCTTCGTGCCCGTCAGGTAGAACGCGCCGGCGGCGCCGATGAGCACGCCGTCGAGATCGAGCTCGACGCCGGCTTCGCTCATCATGAAGAAGTCGAGGCCGCTCGACTCGCAGCGCTCGCTCGAGGGGCACACTTCTGCCTCGAGCTCGGCGTCGAGGCCCTTGTACGAGATCACGTGGTACGCGAGGCCGCCGCCGAGCGTCCCGACGAAGCGGAATGTGTCGCCTGGGCTCATCAGGCGCAGGAGCGGTCCGAAGTGGACCGACGTGAGCGAGTAGCTCCGTTCGCCGGCGCCGTTTCGCGGCCCGACGACGTTGCCGTACTCGAGCATGCCTTCGAACGCGGCGAACGTGTGGACGCGGTATCCACCTCGAAGCTCGACGTAGCCGCCACTCGAGACGCCGCTGTCACCGAACTGATCCGTCGCGAAGAAGACAGGGTGCTTGAACGGGATGAGCACGGCGCCGCCGAGCGCTCCGTAGACGCCGCGCTTCGGTTCGTCGGGCTTCTTCTTCGCGCTGCCGTCGCTCAGCGGCGGCAAGATCCCGGGAGCCGTCGTCAGATCGATGACGAGCGTCTTTCCAGGCTCGATCTTCACGGAGCCCGCTTGCGTTTCTCCGACTGCGCGCACCGTGTGCGAGCCTCCGGCCAGCGCGACTTCGTAGGTGCCGCGTCCGACGACGACGCCGTCGACCTCGATCGCGGTCGTCGGGTGAGCGGCGACGACGTGGAGCGTTCCGGTCGACGCCGCGAGCGTGATCTCGACGGTCTTCGTCTCGCCGCTCGCTACGGTCACCTTCTCGCTCTTCGAGAGGAACCCATCTTGGGTGACGATGAGCTCGTGAGGCCCTGGGGCGACGGGGATGGGCGTATCGCGGCCACTCGCTTCGGGGGCTTCGCCGTCGACCGTGATCGCGGCGCCCTCTGGTGCGGCGTGCACGACCACGAAGCCGTAGAGGCTCTTCATGTCGACGATGGCTCGCTGCGCGGCGCCGGCGTCCTCGTCGTCCATCGTGTCGCGGTGCTTCGTCAGAGCCTTCTCGAGCGTTCGGACGGCCTTCGGATATTCGCCGAGCTCGCGGTAGGTCAGCGCCAGATTGATGAGCGGGCTCGCCCTTGGGATCGCTGCGTAGGCGGCTTGAAATTCGGTCGCTGCGCCGACGAGATCGCGCGACTTGAAGAGGCGAACTCCGTTCGCCATGTGCTGATCGTAGAGCGCTTGCTCGGGCGATTCCGCGGGCGATGGCTTCGCGTCGGCAGGCTTCGCGTCGGCAGGCTTCGCGTCGGCAGGCTTACTTTGCGCGAACGCGGGCGCCACCGTCGCGACCGCGGCGGCGACGACGAGCGCAGAGCAGACGGCACGTCGGGCGCGCATTCCCGGCGGAGCGTAGTCCGTCCGAGAGACCTCGGCGACGCTCGTGTCAGTGCTCCTTGAGCTGAAGGTCGCCACCTGTCGGAGTGGGCTCGGCCGTCGTCGGTGGCTTCGCCGAGTCGTGCGGTGTGGCCGTCAGCTTTCGAAGCGAAACGGTCGACGCGGGGGCGGTGGTCGTCGGCGGCACGGGCGCGGTGCCAGCCGAAACGATGACGGGTGCGGCGTCGGCCCCTGCAGACGCGGATGTCGACGCGGAAGCGGACGTGGAGGGCGACGCGGAGGCGGAGGCGGACACCTGCGCGGAGTGGCCGGCGATCGCGTCCGAGCGCGCTGGCGTTTGCGGCAGGACGTGCGCGCCTGTGAGGGCGGCGCTGCTCGTCGTCGAGGCGGCCGCTGTCGGCGTGTCGGTTCCCCGACCCCATGTCAGCCCGATCCCCACGCCACCGACGCCGATCCCGATCGCGGCGATGAGGAGATAGACGCCGCGGGGACCGCTCGGCGAGCTGGACGTGGACACGCCGGGCGGACCGGGCGTCGCTGCGACCGTCGACACCGCCGCGAACGTCCTGTCTCCGCTGCTCTTCGATGGCGGCCGGATGATCGCCCGTCGAAGCGAATCGCTGGCCAATGAAGGGGAGAGCGAGCCCTCCGAGGCCTCGACGAGGGCGTCGAGCATCTCGCGTGCCGTCTGAAAACGCTGCTCGCGGTCACGCGTCAGCGCCTTCTTGAGGACCGCCGCGACGCCGGCCGAGACGAGCGGATTGTGAAGTCGAACGTCGTCGACGTCCTTGGTGCAGATGTGGACGATCACTTGCTCGTACGTCGTCCCGGAGTGCGGCGCGCGCCCGGTCATGCTCTCGAAGAGGATCGCGCCGACGCTCCAGAGGTCGCTCTTGAGATCGACGTCGGGCAGCGCCTGCGCTTGCTCCGGGGACATGTAGACCGGCGTGCCCAGGACGACGCCTTCGCGGGTGATCGTCTTCATCGAAGTGTCGCCGCGCCGCTGGATCTTCGAGACGCCAAAATCGAGGATCTTGGCGAAGCACGGGTCGTCGTCACGCTCGACCAGGAACACGTTGTCCGGCTTGAGATCGCGGTGGACGATCCCCGCCTCGTGGGCGCGGGCGAGGCCGCGGAGCACGTGGGCGCCGACGCGCAGCGCCTCTGCCGGCTCGAGCCGACCCTGCTTGCGGATGCGATGGCCGAGGTCTTCGCCGCGGAGGAGCTCCATGACGATGAAGTGCAGGCCGTCTTCGGTCGTCCCGACGTCGATGATCTCGACGATGTGCGCGCTCTCGACCGAGCTCGCGGCCTGCGCCTCTCTTTGGAACCGCTCGACGGCCTCTGCGGTCGTGCTCTCGGGGTCGATGAACTTGAGAGCGACGCGCTTGCCGATCGTCGTGTGTGCGCCCTCGTAGACGCGACCCATCCCGCCCACGCCGATGAGTCGGACGAGCTTGTATTTGTCGACGACACGGCCAACGAGATCGTCGTCCCCCGGCTGCTCGTCCCCGTCGCCCACCGAGGCCATCGCGAGCTCAGGCTACCACAGCGCTTGCTCCCCGTTCAGTGTGGGCGGGCCGGGGCCGCGCTCGTCGTGACTGGTCAGCGCGGCGTCTCGGGATCGCCGGCGTCTGGATCTCTCGAGAGCAAGGGATCGAGCTCGCCTTTGCGGTCGAGCGCGACCAAATCCGTGAAGCCGCCCAGCGCCGCGCCGTTGACGAAGACCTGCGGTACCGTCGTTTGGCCCGATCGCTCGGCGATCCATCGCCGCAGGTCCTGGCGTCTGTCGACGGCGACCTCGACGAACGGGACGTTCTTCTGAGATAGGAGCGACTTCGCTCGGACGCAGAAGGGGCAGAACGCCGTCGTGTAGACGGTTACCCGCGCGGACATGGGTTTCAGTATGCCACATGCGCGGCCTCCGCCTGGGTAGTCTCCGCGTTCGTGAACGAGCTTTGGGAGGACGTCGAGCCTCGGCTGAAGGCATTCCTCGCGCGGACGATCTACGTTCGCGGCGCGCCCGCTCCGGTCGCGCGGGTCGGCCTGCTACCGAGGATCTACGTCCACGCGCTTCTCGGCGAAGAAGGGCGCGTCATCCTCGCCGAAGAGGCCACGGCCTGGGGAAAGACGCACTCGGACGTCGTCGGCGCCGCGTTCGCTCGAACGAGCGCGCGCGAGGTGTCGCTCGTTCCGATCGCGCCCGATACGGGGGCGAAGATCTTTCGGCTCGCGCCGTTCGAGGAGTCTTCGAGCATGCTGTTGGCGCCGGGGTTCCTCGATTCGCTGAGCGCTCGCCTCGGCGGACCTGCGGTCTGCGCGATCCCCACCGGTCACGTGTTGCTCGCCACGAACGGTGACGATCTCGAGCAAGTCGCAGGCCTCTACGAGCTTGCGCGCGAGCTCTGGTTGACGAGCGATCTGCCGCTCTCGCCCGTGCTCTACGTCCAGACGCCAGAGGGCTTCGTCGAGCCGTACTTTGCGGAGGACGAAGGCGGTCCGATCTTCGACGCTGCGTCCCGCGCCGAGCGTCTCTTGGAGGCGCGAACCTACGACGACCAAAAGCGCGCGTTCGAGTCGATGTACGAAGAGGGCACGCCGCTCCCGATCATGCCGGACCTCGACGTCGTTCCGCTGCCGGGTGCGGGCTGGACGACGTCGACGGTCATGATGGACGATCGCGAGGCGCTCCTTCCGATGGCGGAGAATCTGTTCCTGTCGTTCGAAGGCCCCACGTCGCCCAGGCGAATGCTCGTGCCGCAGGCCGCGCTCGAGCGCGTGGCCCCCGGCTGCCTGCTGGTTCTGCCCGACTACGATCCACCGCGTCAGCTCGTCGTGCGCTTCCCGAACGCGGCAGAGCTCGAGGCGCTCTACGAGGTCGCGCTCCTCAAGGACGAGGGGCCCTTGGACGACGCCCCGGAAGGCCCCGAACCTGCACCCGGAGAGAGCGAAGGCGGCTCGGGCTGACCCGTGCGCGCCGCGGCGGGCTTGGGATACTCTCCCGCGCCCATGGCCGACAAGACCCTCGATCTCGGGAACTACTCCAGTGAGGCGCGCCAGCTCGTCGCGCAGGCGCAGATGCTCGCGGACGAGCAGAAGCACGCAGAGGTCTCGCCGCTGCACCTCCTGTTTCGGTTGCTCGAGAGCGATCGCGGCGTCCCAGAAGTGTTTCGACGCGCGGGCGCCGATCCGACCATGGTCCGAGATCTGACCGAGGTCGCGTTGAAGAGGGCGCCGAAGTCGCCGGGCGGCGTCGCGTACGTCAGCCCGCGGCTCCTCGACCTCTTGTCGCGCGCGGAGCGCGAGGCTCAACGTGACAAAGTCGACACCGTCGGCATCGAGCACCTGCTCCACGCCCTAGCTCAGGAAATTCGCGGACCGGCCGGCGAAATTCTCAGCTCGCAGGGCATCGGTCCGGGGGCGTTTCGCCCGCACATCTCCGCGTTGAAAGAAGCGCCGCCCGCTGCGGCGTCGGATGCACGCTCGACGTCGGGTGGCAGCAGCAGCGTAGACTTCGTTCGCGATCTGGTCGCCGAGGCGCGCGCCGGGAAGTTCGATCCGGTCATCGGGCGGGACAACGAGGTAAGGCGCCTGCTGCAGATCCTCGAGCGTCGCTTCAAGAACCACCCGCTCATCGTCGGCGAGCCCGGCGTCGGCAAGACTGCGGTCATTCGCGCGCTCGCGGATCGCGTCGCCCAAGGCGACGTGCCGTCGAACCTGGCCGGCACGCGCATCGTCGAGCTCGACACAGGCGCGCTCGTCGCGGGCGCGAAGCTGCGCGGCGAGATCGAGGCACGGCTCAAGGTCGTCGTCGACAAGCTCAAGTCCGGCACCGACGAGTCGGTGCTCGTCGTCGAGGACATCGACGCGCTCTTCGGCCAGGGCGTCACCGGCTCTGGCGTCGGCGACTTGTTGAAGCCGCTCTTGCAGCGGAGCGAGGTGCGCATCATCGCGACGACGACCCCCGAGGGCCTGAAGAAGCTCACCGAGCGGGACGGCGCGATCGTGCGTCGCTTCTCGGTCATCCCGCTCGAGCCGCCCTCGGTCGACGAGGCGAAGGAGATGCTGCGCGGCATCACCGAGCGCTTCGAGGACCACCACGGCGTGCGGATCAGCGAAGGCGCAATCATCGCGGCCGTGACGCTCGCGCGCCGCTACATCTCTGATCGCGCGCTCCCCGACACCGCCGTCGATCTGCTCGACGAGACCGCGAGCAAGAAGCGCGTCGAGGTGGACGGCGTGCCTGCGGAGATCGACGCGGCGATCCGCCGGACCGACTCGCTGAAGGCTCAGATCGGCAGCCTCCAGGGCGACGAGGACGCGCTCAGCGTCAAGACGCGCGAGCGCCTCGAGAAGGAGTTCGACGAGCTCGAGCCGAAGGTCGCAGAGATGCGCGAGCAGGTGGCGTCGCGTCGCGGCGTCGTCGCCGCGGTGCAGTCGCTTCGCAAGGAGCTCGTCAACGCCGAGGCAACGATGGAGAAGGCGCGTCGCGAGAAGTCGTTCGCGAAGCTCGGCGAGGTCGAGCACGTGACGCTCCCGGACGTGCGGCGACGCCTCGCCGCAGCCGAAGAGGCGGCGAAGAAGGCCGGCGTCTCGACGGCGAGTAACGTCGTCGGCGAGAACGACATCGCCACGACGCTCGCCGACTGGACGGGGATTCCCGTCAACAAGATGCTCGAGGGCGAAGCCGACAAGCTCCTCAAGATGGAGGAGCGCCTGGCGCGACGCATCGTCGGCCAAGACGAGCCGGTGCGCGCGATCGCGAAGGCCGTGCGACGCGGCCGCGTGGGTCTGCGCGACCCCGGAAAGCCCATCGGCTCCTTCCTCTTCCTCGGACCGTCCGGCGTCGGCAAGACCGAGCTCGCGAAGGCGCTCGCGGAGTTCCTCTTCGATGACGAGGCCGCGCTCACGCGTCTCGACATGAGCGAGTTCATGGAGCGCCACATGGCCCAGCGCCTGATCGGCGCGCCGCCGGGCTACGCCGACAGCGAACAGGGCGGCTTCCTCACGGAGGCGGCGCGAAAGAAGCCCTACAGCGTCCTTTTGTTCGACGAGGTCGAGAAGGCGCACGCCGACGTCTTCAACCTCTTGCTCCAGGTGCTCGACGACGGCCGGCTCACGGATGGCCGCGGTCGCACGGCGGACTTTTCGAACACCGTCGTCATCATGACGAGCAACATCGGCTCGAATCGGATCCTGGAGACCGACGTCAAGGTCTTCGAGTCCGAAGAGGGCCGAGAGGCGCTGAAGGACGTCCTGCTCGAGGAGCTGAAGAACTTCTTCCGACCCGAGTTCCTGAACCGCATCGACGACACGGTCGTGTTCAAGGCGCTCTCCAAAAAGGATCTGCGCGGCATCGTCGACATTCAGCTCAAGCACCTCGACAGGCTCCTGGCCGATCGCGAGCTCAAGCTGGACGTCACCGAGGACGCCAAGATGCGTCTCGTCGAGCTTGGCTACGAGCCGCAGCTCGGCGCCAGGCCGCTGAAGCGGGCGATCTTGCGAGAGCTGCAGAATCCCCTCGCCGAGACGATCCTCGCCGGCGGATTCGGCCCGGGGAAGGTCATCCAAGTCGGCGTGAAGGGCGACGTCTTCACGTTCGAGTGAGCCGCGTGTGGGTCGGCGCCGACCATCGTCGGCCTGGCTCTCAGCGCTTCGCGAGCTCGAGGATCTGCGACGACTCGACCGCGCGAGTCCCGGGATCTCCGCGGAGCGCTTCGCACATCATGGCGGCCGCGATCGCGTCGGCGTGCGCGGGCTTGTACTTACCGAGCACCGGCGCGAACGCGCGCATGAGGGCGAGGCTGACGCGCTCGGCGGGGCGCGACTCGGCGCGGTCGCCGTCGATGATCGACGGTCGGAACGCGATGGCCGTCGAGAGACCGAGCGCGGCGACGTCGGCCTCGGTCTCGCCCTTTACCCGGTTGTAGAAGATCCTCGAGTTGCGGTCGGCGCCGAGCGCCGTCACGTGGAACATGCGCTTCGCTCCGGCGTCGCGCCCTGCCTTCGCGACGGCGACGACGGCGTCGTGGTCGACCGCGAAGAACGCCTCTTTCGAGCCGGCCTTCTTGATGGTGGTTCCGAGGCAAGAGAACACGTCGTCGATCGCCGGCAGCGCGCCGCCGACGGTGATCGCCGTCATGTCCACCACGCGCTGTTCGAGCTTCGGGTGCTCGATGGGCAGCGCGCGCCGACCGACCGACACGACCTTCGAGTACCCGGCGCTCTCGAGGAGGCGCTGGAGCAAGTGCTTGCCTACGAGGCCCGAGCCTCCGGCGAGGAGCGCGGTTCGAGACGCGGCTTCGGTTTCCACGGCGCCGATGGTGCCCAAAACCGACTAACCTGGCGAGTGGCATGTCTCTCCTCACGCGGGGCGCGGTCCTCTGTTTCGTCGCGCTCGTGTCGTGCGCGAAGCCAGTCGGCGAGAATTGCGACCTCAACAGCGATTGCTTGAAGGGGACGTGTCAGGACGGCACTTGTGTGCGCGAGTGCGCCGACTCCGAGCTCGATTGTCCGATCGGCTACGTCTGTAGCGACCTCGGCCGCTGCGAGTACGGCGGCGGCGCAGGAGGATCGACCACGGCCACGACGTCGAACGGCGGCCCGTCGACCACGAATACGACGACGGACACGACCTCGACGACGACGGACACGACCACGACGACGACCTCCTCGACGACCAATTCGTCCTCGACCGGCGCCGGCATGGGGCTCGCCGACCTCACGCTCTGCGGCGCCGACGCCGACTGCGACTCGAACACGTGTCGCGCGATGACGCCGAACGGTCAGAAGCGCTGCACGCACGGTTGCACGGCCAACGCCCAGTGTCCGTCCGGCCTTCGCTGCGAGGGACCGTCGACCGCGAGCTCGGTCTGCGTCTTCTCCGATGTCGGGCGACCGTGCAGCGGCACCGGGCAATGCAACTTCGCGTGCCTGAGCCCGGTGAACTACTGCGTGTCTCAGTGCACGACTGGCGCGGACTGTCCGAACGGATACGGCTGCATGCTCGCGGCGGGCGAGAAGGTCTGCATCAAGCTCGAGGCCGATTGCGCCGCCGACACGAGCCAGTGCGTCGTGCCTGCCGCGTGCGACAACTCGGCGAGCCTCGTCGTCTCGAGCTGCACGATCGCCTGCAACACCGCCGCGGACTGCCCGCAACGCGCGGCAGGGCTCCCGGCGTGGACGTGCGATGGACTCTGCCGCCGACCGTCGGACGTCTATGGTCCGCTGCCTGGCGGCTACGCGCCGGCCCAGTGGGCTTGCAACGCGAGCGCGAACGTCGTGAACGTCTGCAACGATGGCCTTCACATCGATTTCGCGAGCTTCACGCAGCCGAACGCGCCGAGCGTGAGCTGCGCGTCGCCGAGCACGACAGACGGATTGGGCGGCGATGCGTGCCTCGACAGCTGTCGATATCAGGGCGCATGCGCGAATGGCTTCGCGTGCGCAGCCGTCGCTGAGCTGACGCCGGGCCAGCGCATCGGCCTCTGCATGCCGAGGGGTGGCGGCGAGGTCGGCGCCTCGTGCACTTCGAACGGTAACTGCGTCTTCGGCCTCTGCGACACGAACCAGTGCTCACGTGATTGCACCAAGGACGGCGTCTGCCCCGAGGGCTCGACCTGCACGGCAGTCGCCGGCGCGTTCGCGGAAGGCCTGCCGTACAAGACTTGCCAATAGCAAGTCCGGTCTCGACGCCTCGGCTCAGGGCGCGAGGATGTAGAGCGTGCCCGTCGAAGCGTTCTTGTAGGCAGTCACGACGCTCGCCGGTACTGGGGCGCCTGTGGCGGGCAGGTAGAACGGTGCCGTCGAGGCGGGAGTCCACTTCGTCCAACACTCTGTCTGGGGTGAAGGACAGCCGCCGTTCCACTTGTATACGGCGTCGCCGTATTGCGAATAAAACAGGATCCACCCAGCGGTGCCCAGGTAGGCCGGCTGGTCGACGACTCCAAACGCGGTGTCCGTGTTTTGCTGCGGTGGCGCGTCCGACTCGCTCTCTGCGCCCACGTAGCCGGACCCTTGGAAGGTGATCGCGCCCGCGAAGGTCATGTCGTAGGCGAATGCGGCCTTCGTCGTGGTGTTCGGGAGCTTCGTGAGAATTTGAATCGAATGCGGAGTCGACGTCGAGACCTGCGAGTGCCAGACGACGAAGCTGTTGATGTTGATGGAATCGAACTTCGGCGCTGCGCCGCTGTCACCGAACAGAGAAGAGGCGAGCACTGGCGTTGCCCACGTCGTCCCCGTCTGTCGATAGAACATGCCGTCCTCCGTGAACACCATCGTCACGTTCTGGTCGACGGTGTGGGTGGCCGCGACGATCCCGCGAGGCGGAGGGGCATTGGCTCCGGTCCAAAGTTGGCTGAGGGCGATGCGTGTCCACGCAGTCGTGGTTGAAGAGAACGGCTTCGAATAGGCCGAGAGCCCGCAATGGCCGTCCGTTTGGCACAGGCCATCACAGCCGCCCTCGGCGGCGTTCCCAGGCGAGCCCGCGGCGATCCCCACGTGCGCGCAGGCGTGGTTGACGTCGCAGGTGTCTTGCGTGCATGGCTCGCCGTCCGAGCAATCCGCGTCGATCGTGCAGGCGACGCACGCGCCCGACTGACACACGGCGTCCCCCGCAGAGGTCAGCGAGCAGATGGTCCCGTCGGTCGAAGCGGGGTGCGTGCACACTCCGGCAGCGCAGACGTCGTCGGTGCAGTCCACTCCGTCGTCGGGGCAATTGCAGTCCATCCCGCCGGCTCCGGTGGACGTCGCGGTGGTGTCGCCGCCATTGCCCGTGGACGAAGATGTGTCGCCACCTGCGCCGCCGGTGCCGGGCTGGACGACGTCACCGCTGAAGGCGCATCCTCCGAAGGAAGAGGCCGCCGACAGAACCGCCCACCAAGTTAGAGCGCCGCGCATTCTCAAACGCTAACAGCTCGTACTCCCCGCGAGGAGCCGCGCGGACCGCTTTCACTGGTAGGGATTGGTCTTCGGACGCCAATCCCCGGACGGCTGGGCACGCGGGGGCGTTACACGGACGGGGTAGTGCGTGGTCGGAGCGACGGTCGCCGGAGCAGAGGGTGTCGGTGTGGTCGATGGCGTCGGCGCGCTGAGGACGACGGGGGCGTTGGTGGTCGCGCTGGCGGCTTCGCTCGACGCGTCGGGGGCCGGCTCGGAGATGGCGCCGGCTGTGGTTCCCGGCGCAGTCGTGTCGGTCGCCGTCTCGGCGGTCTGTAGCGCGGACGGCGTGGA
>Ga0164241_10002915_pt1 | contig 17890 bp, 15 predicted proteins | sample OricomyardsoilBY_FD_108780 | JGI IMG/M metagenome (GOLD analysis project Ga0164241, IMG submission 108780) | Backyard soil microbial communities from Emeryville, California, USA - Original compost - Back yard soil (BY) | ecosystem: Environmental > Terrestrial > Soil > Unclassified | place: USA...
GGTCGCGGCGGCCGCTGCGCGGATGCGCGGCCCGCTCCACGCTGTCCGCGCGCTTCCACGTCCACGGCTCCGCGCGCGGATGCGCGGCCCGCTCCACGCTGTCCGCGCGCTGCAACGTCCACGTCCACGGCTCCGCGCGCGGATGCGCGGCCCGTTCCACGCTGTCCGCGCGCTTCCACGTCCACGTCCACGGCTCCGCGCGCGGCACTCCACAGGGCTCCGTGGGAGGCGGCGGCCGCTGCGCGGATGCGCGGCCCGTTCCACGCTGTCCGCGCGCTTCCACGTCCACGTCCACGGCAGCGCGCGCGGCACTCCACAGGGCTCCGCGTGATGGCGTGCCCGCAGTGGCCGTCCCGCTGCGAGCCCTTCTCTGGAAGATTTGGAAGTCGTACCGCACGCTCGTCCATTGAAGGTCGTAGAGGAGCCATATGCCGCCGACATTTCCGATCCAGCCTCCGACTCCGGGCTCGCAGAGCGAGGTCCTCGTCATGGGCGAGCGCGTGCGCGTCGGCGACGTGCTCGTGCGCACCTACGATCGCGACGATGGGCTCACGTTCTATCGCGGCGAGTATGCGCAGCCGCCGTTCGGCGACCGCAGCGGCGTGAAGACGAAGGAGCAGCTCACCGACAAGATCCACCAGGTCGTCTTGCACACCGACCTGGCCAGCGATGCCATCGGCTGCTTCAACGCGCTGGTCGGACGCACGCTCTCGACGCACTTCATCGTCGACTTCAATGGCGACCTGTATCAGCCGCTCGACGTGTTCCACAGCGCCTACCACGCGGGTGACGCGAACCAGGGCTCGATCGGCATCGACCTGAACAACAAGATGGCGAACCTCGAGCGCGAGCCGGACGCGCCGCCGTATCCGCCGGAGCACACGCGCTTCGCCGAGATGAGCCTGCCCACGAACCAGCGGCCGAAGTCCGACGTGAAGACGATCAACTCGGCGCGCGTGCGCTCGTATGGCTACAGCGACCCGCAGTACCTCACGCTCATCGAGCTGCTGAAGGCGCTGACGCTGCGCTTCCCGAAGGTCGCGGTGGCGTATCCGACCGACAGCAAGGGCGACGTGGTCGCCAACACGCTCGTCGACCCCGAGTCGTTCTCCGGCTTCATGGCGCACTGGCACTGGGAGATGCAGCGCTGGGATCCCGGCCCGGGCTTCGACTGGGAGCGCGTGCTGGGCGCGCTGTCGAACGAGCACAACTCGTTCCCGCTGCTGCTCGACCCGAAGAAGAACATCGGCAACGTGCTCGATCAGGGCAAGGTCATGGACCTCGCCGAGCTCTACTACGCCAACAACCAGACGCAGACGACGGGCTGGTTCCCGATGGGCGTCAACCAGACCTGGCACGGCGGCATCCACCTGACCGCGCCCGCGGGCACGCCCATCCGCGCCATCACCGACGGCGTGCTGGTGGCCGCGCGTGCGGGCTGTGCGGGTGGCCCGTTCGGCGACAACGACTTCGTGCTGCTGCGCCACGAGATCCCGATGGGGGTGCCGAAGAAGGGCGTGGCGCAGAAGACGTTCGTCTTCTTCAGCCTCTACATGCACCTCGCGCCGCTCGACCTGAAGCGCCTCGACGAGAGCGCGCCGAGCTGGCTGCGCGACCTCTACGGCAGCACGCCGCCCGGCGAGCTCGGCGACGCGACGTGTGCCGATCACCCGTGGCTGGGGCTCGGTGACGAGCTGCCCGCGCTCTTGCGTGGCGACATCGCCAAGATCCCGTGGCGCGAGAACCCGACCTATGTCGGCTCGGGCGCGGTGCTCGGGACAATCGGCCAGTTCGGCATGACGCGCGACGCGCTCGACCCGACCGTGCACGTCGAGGTCTTCGCCGAGCCCGGCTGGAAGGACGTCGTCGACATGGCCGCGAACAGCCGCTGGCTCGTCGAGCTCGACGACGATCTGGGTCATGACCTGTTCGTCGAAGACCCGTCGATTTTGGCGTTGTTCGGGCAGCCCCAGGGCTCGGTCGTCGCGCGTGGTGGGCGGCCGGTCCTGCCGCCGTCGGTCATCGAGGAGTTCTGGCGCGACACCAGCGATCACAAGCTCGAGCAGGGCTGGCTGCGTAAGGTCGTCGCGCGCCACGTGAGCGAGTGGAGCGACCAGGTCGACTGGGTGCTGGCGCTGTCGCAGGCCGAGACGTGGGACGACAAGATCCGCGACTTCAAGGCCATCATGCAGGGGTCGGTGCTCGGCCAGGAGATCATCCGCTCGGCGCTGCCCTACATCTGGCTCTCGAAGGAAGTGGCCGCGCACATCGGGCTCGACACCAAGGACTGGCGCGGGATCGTCGACCACTTCCACCCGATCTATTTTCTGATGTGGCTCACCTACAAGGCCGGACAGCGCACCGTCACCACCAGCCAGGGGCGCAGCGACCGCGAGATCCGCCGCTACGCGCTGTCGGCCGAAGGGCGGCGCGACGCGGCGCTGGGCGGTGAGCCATTCGAGACGAGCGTCACGGCGATCCTCGAGGCGGAGCCGAGCGACACGAACGACACGCTCGATCACTGGCTCGAGGAGCGCGGCCCGGGCGAGTGGCAGCGCTGACGCTACCTTGACGTGCTGCGCGTCGGCGTGGGATGGCCCAACCGAGCCCCTCGGATGGCGGCGCTGAGCATGTGGATTGTCACTTTATTTGTCATATTCGCGGCAGCGGCGAGCGGGTGCGGCAAGTCCGACCAGGTCGATCCGCCGGTCCCGGAGACGCCCGCCACGACCATGACGCCCGCCGAACGCGCCGCAGCGCACGCGCGCGGACGGGCGTTCCAGCTCGGCTACACGGTCGCTATCGCGGTCATGCGCGACGACGACGTCTACTTCGATCAGGCCCGTGTACTAGCGCGTGCCTTCGACGTGACGCTGGTGAAGCCGAGCGGCAACCCGGTCGACTACCTGCTGAGCGACGCGATGGTCGGCGTGACGAACACCCTCGCGACCATCGAAGAGCACGCGGGTGATGCATTCATGCTCGCCATCGACCTCACGCTGCTCGGTGTGGTGAGCGGCGACGGCAAGGAACACGCGTCGCTCGACACGGCCATCACCGCGCACGCCGCGGCCGTCGGCCTGGGCGTCGCGCCGCTCGTCGCGCCGCACCTCGTGGCCGTTGCCCAGGGGCGCGAGGGCAAGCACGAGATCACCCAGCGCATCGCGCAGCTGGACGAGCACCTGCGCGTCGCGGCGCGCATCGGCAGCGACGGCGGCGAGGCGACCGCTGGTGCGCTCGACCGCCCCGAGGTGCGCGCGGCGACTTACCAGAACGCCGGCTTCTTGTTGGGCTACCACCTCGCGCTCGCGACGCTGAGCGCGCGCCCTGACCTCTTCGAGGAGGCCAAGACGACCGCCAAGCTCATCGGCATCGAGCTGACGCCGCCCTCGGGCACCCCGAGTGTCTACCTGCTCGGCGACGCGGCGGCGCCGATCCAAGCGAAGCTCCAGGCGCTCGACGAGAAGGCCTATGCCGCCTACATGCTCGCCGTCGGCCTCGTGCTGATGGGCGACGCGCGCGACCGCGGCGCCGCGCTGGTACAGGTCGAGCGGCTCTGCGACGTGATCGACGGGACCGCGAAGGGGCTCGGCGACGAGATCGATCTGATGGTCACCAAGGTCACGGCCAGCGTGCGCGCCGACAAGGCTGGCCGCGTCGAGATCATGGCGTTGCTGCGGCGCATCGGGCTGCTCTACGAGGCCCGCGCCAGAGGCTGAGCCGGCGAACGTGCTTGACCGCTCGCGACGCATGGGCTAGACGACCCGCCGCTTCATTGTCGAAAGGCACGGAGGCGACGGCTCGGGCCGATGCGGTGGACCGCGGAGGAGTGGCCGAGTGGTTGAAGGCAGCGGTCTTGAAAACCGCCAGACGAGAGTCTCGGGGGTTCGAATCCCTCCTCCTCCGAACCATCCGGCCGCGCGAGTTTGACAATTCGAGATCGCGACAGAGTCTCCCTCGGCACCGCCGGGGGCAATCAAGTGAGTGTGGAGACATGGCCGAGTGGCTGAAGGCGCACGATTGCTAATCGTGTATAGGGTCAAAAGCTCTATCCAGGGTTCAAATCCCTGTGTCTCCGCCAGCCCTTTCTCTCGGCTCCTTTGGGAGCCAGAGAAAGTGATTGACAGCGTCCCAAGCGACGCATACACACGCGACCCGCTGCACCGGTAGCTCAATTGGATAGAGCATTGGTCTACGGAACCAAAGGTTAAAGGTTCAAGTCCTTTCCGGTGCACTCTCGAAGCGGTCTCGAAGCTCGAGCAATCGAGCTTCGAGGCCTGTTCTTTGGAAAAGACATTGATAGACAACGACGCAGCTCTCCGAACGCCTCTCGTCGAGGTGGACGGCCGCTGGCTCGAAGAGGCTCAGGCGCTTGCAGAGCGAGCCGGAAGGCTCGGCAACGTGCCGGTCGGCGCGGTGGTCGTCCTCGACGACCGCGTGATCGGACGTGCAGGCAACCTACGCGAGACGCTCCAGGATCCCACGGCGCATGCCGAGCTCCTGGCGCTCCGTGAGGCCGCGCGAGTCAGTCAGAGCTGGCGCCTCGAAGGTGCGACCGTCTACGTGACGCTCGAGCCGTGTGTGATGTGTGCCGGCGCGCTTATCCAAGCGCGGGTGGCGCGGATCGTATACGGCGCGCGTGAACCGAAGACGGGCGCTCACCAGAGCGTGCACCGCCTGTTCGAAGGAACGGGGATCTGCGTCGATGAGCATCCTGGCGCCGCTCGCGCGAGCGCTCAGGCCCTCGGTGAGTTCTTCCAAGAACGCCGTGGCCTGCGCGATCGGAGCGGCTAGTCAGGGCGTGTGGTCTGGCAAGATGCGAAAGCTTCTTGTCGGAATCCAAGGACAGGTGTCCGAGTGGTTGAAGGTGCATGACTCGAAATCATGCGTACGGAGACGTACCGGGGGTTCGAATCCCTCCCTGTCCGCCATCGAGGCCGTCTGGCAAACACCTGGCGGCCTCGACCCCACACGCTCTGGAGACTGCCACTCGGGCGCGCCTTCTGTGGAGAGATGACCGAGTGGTTGAAGGTGCACGACTGGAAATCGTGTGTAGGGTCTAAAGCTCTACCGAGGGTTCGAATCCCTCTCTCTCCGCCAGAATCGGATGCTCATGCGCGAGGGTTCCAGACCTCGCGATCCTTCGTCTCGATTGGCTCTCGAGCCATTGGACGTATATGCCGGGACCTACGACGGGACAGCTATGAACCCCGCCAGGTCCGGGAGGAAGCAACGGTAGTAGCTTGCTCGTGTGTGGGTCCCGGCCTCCACTATCTCGTCTTTCCAACGACCCGACACGGCACACGCCGACGGACGTCCCGACCGTTGACGCGGTGGCCGTCGTGCGTCGTTGCGTGCTAGACACCGCGGCGGCTCGACGACGCGTCGGGCGCGGAGGTTCTGGTGGCCTATCTGGTGCTGGCCCGCAAGTGGCGGCCGCGAGGCTTCGACGCGATCACGGGCCAGGAGCACGTGACGCGCACGCTGAAGAACGCGATCCTGCAGAACCGCGTGCACCACGCGTTCTTGTTCTGCGGTGCGCGTGGCGTGGGCAAGACGTCGGCGGCGCGCGTCTTCGCGCGGGCGCTGAACTGTCGCAACGCGCCCGGCCCGACGACCGACCCGTGTGGCGAGTGCGCCGCGTGCGTCGAGATCACGGCGGGCACGTCGATCGACGTCTTCGAGATCGACGGCGCGAGCAACCGCGGCATCGGTGAGATCCGCGAGCTGCGCGACGGCGTCGCGTATGCGCCGCAGCGCGATCGCTACAAGATCTACATCATCGATGAAGTGCACATGCTCACGACCGAGGCCTTCAACGCCCTGTTGAAGACCCTCGAGGAGCCGCCGGCGCACGTGAAGTTCATCTTCGCGACGACCGAGCCGCACAAGATCCCGGTGACGATCTTGTCGCGCTGCCAGCGCTTCGACTTCAAGCGCATCCCCATGAACATGATGGTTCAGCGCCTCACCGAGATCCTCACGGCCGAGGGCGTGAACATCGAGGAGGCGGGGCTCAGGCTGGTGGCGCGTGAGAGCGAGGGCTCGATGCGCGACGCGCTGTCGCTGCTCGATCGGGTCATCAGCTTCAGCGGGACGAGCGCGACCTATCAAGGCGTCGCCGACGTGCTGGGCGTCGCCGACCGCGCGTGGCTGCACCGCATGATCGGCGCGGCCATCGACAAGGACACCAAGACCGCGTTGTCGGTGGTCGACGAGGCCTTCGAGTACGGGCTCGACTTCCGCAAGTTCGCGTCCGACGTCGTCAATTACCTGCGAGACATCGCGGTGCTGCAGGTCGCGGGTGAAGGCGCGCCGACCGACCTGTCCAAGGACGAGGTGCAAGCGCTGGTCCTGCTCGGCAAGAAGCTCGCGCCCGAGGACCTGCAGCGGCTCGTGCGTATGGCCACCGAGACGGCCGAGCGGCTCGTGCAGGCGAGCTTCCCGCGGCTCGAGATGGAGATGGCGGTCATTCGTATGGCGCGGCTCGTGCCGGTCGTGCCGATCGATGGGCTGCTCGCGCGCCTCGAGGGGCTGGAGCGGCGGCTCGAGGGTGGTGGTGCGCCCGCGCGCACGTCGCCGAGCGCGATGCCGGCGCCGCCGGAGCCGCCTCGCCCAAAAGCTGAGCCCCAGGCGGAGCCGCGCCTGGGGCCACCGATCGCCGTAGCCGCGAAGGTCGAGGCGCCCGTCGTGCCGGCGCCCGTGATCGAGGCGCCCGTCGTACCGGCGCCCGTGGTCGCGGCGCCCGCAGTTGTGCCGGCGCGCGTGATCGAGACGCCCGTGGTCGAGGCGCCCGTGACCGTGCCCGTGGTGACGCCACCACGGAACGAGACCGAGTCGGTCGAGGCGGCGCGCGCGTTCACGAACGACGACTGGGAGGTCTTCGTGGACTTGATCCGCACGGACCAGCCGGTGCTCGCTGGTCTGCTGGATGCGGCGCGCATCGCGAGCTTCGCGGATGGCGCGCTGGCGCTGGAGGTCGAAGGCGCCGTGAGCGAGAAGCGCATCCAAGGGGCGGTGAGGTCGATCGAGGAGCTGGTGCGGGCTCAGCGGCCGGACGTGCGCGCGCTGCGCGTGCTCAAGGTCGACAAGGTGGAAGACACGCCGCGTATGCGCAAGAATGCGCGGGACGAGGCGGCGCGCGATCAGAAGCGCAAGGACCTCGAGCACCATCCGCTGGTGCTGGAGATCGTGCAGCGCTTCGGCGGTACTCTGGCAGACGTCGAGATTCAGGACGGTGAGCAATGAACTTCGAAGAGATGTTCGGCGGCGGCAAGATGGAGCAGATGATGGAGCAGGCGCAGCAGCTGCAGAAGCAGCTGCAGGAGGCGCAGGAGCGCGCCTCGCGCCGCGAGGTCACGGGCGAGGCCGGCGGCGGCCTGGTCAAGGTCGTCGCGACGGGCGGCATGCAGGTCGTCAGGGTCGTCATCGATCCGATCACGGTGACCGACGTGGAGATGCTGCAGGACCTCATCACCGCGGCGACGAACGACGCGCTGCGTAAGGCCAAGGAGGCCGCGACGCAGGAGCTCGGACCGCTCGGCGACATCGCCAAGCAGGCGGGGCTCGGCTTCTGACGTGCCCGCACTGCCACCAGCGCTCGACAAGCTCGCGACGTTGCTCGCGCGCCTGCCGGGGGTGGGCAAGCGCTCGGCGCTGCGCTGGGCGTTCCACGTCGTGGCCGAGCCGCCCGCGTACGCGGAGTCGCTGCAGGAGGCGCTGGGCGATCTGCTGGCGCACGTGCGCTTCTGTCGGCAGTGCAATCACCTGGCCGAGACCGAGCTCTGTGGCATCTGCAGTGACCCGATGCGCGACCCGACCATGTTGTGCGTGGTCGAGGGCGTGCCCGACCTGCTGGCGATCGAACGAACGGGGACGTACCTCGGGCTCTATCACGTGCTGCACGGCGCGCTCGCGCCGCTCAAGGGGGTCGGACCGGATCAGCTGCGCGTCGGCAACCTCGAGGAGCGGGTGCGCGCTGGGGTGCACGAGGTGATCCTGGCGACATCCGCGGATGTCGAGGGTGAAGCGACGGCTCTGTGGCTCGGCAAGCGCCTCGCCGGCAAGGGCGTCGCGGTCACGCGCATCGCGACCGGCATCCCGATGGGCGGCGAGCTCGAGTACCTGGACGACCACACCCTGGCGCGCGCGCTCGCCGGTCGGACCGGCCTGTAGCGCTTACGCCTGGCGCGACGCGCGCACGACCGTCTCGAGCAGCAGCTTGCCGAGCTGCAGCGTCGGCGCGTGCACCAGGAACAGCCCGCTGAGGCCTGCCAGGCTGCGACCGAGCTGCACGAAGTGCCCGGGCACCACCAGGCCCGGATGGTCGCGCGCGATGGCCAGGCCGCGCTCGAGCTCCGCGCGCGGGTCGATGCCGGAGAGGTCGTTCGATGCCAGCACGCGCCCGATCACCTCACGTGCGTAGATCGCCGGCACCTCCGGGTCCGGCGCGCTGAACCCCAGCCGCGTCAGCAGCGGCAGCATGCGCGCCATGTCGCCCGCGAACATCACCGGCATGAGCTCGACGTAGGCTCGCCGCTCGTCCTCGGTGAGCACCGTGACTGCCCCGAAGTCGAGCAGCACCAGCTCGCCACCTGGCCGCACCAGGAAGTTCCCGGGGTGCGGGTCCGCGTGCACCAAGCCGTGCACAAGGACCGCGTCGGCCACGCTCCGGGCCAGCGACGCCAGCACGCGCTCGCGCTCCTCGGTCGCGTCGCGCCCATAGGACGCCACCACGAAGTCGACCAGGCGCTCGCCCGCGACCAGCTCCATCACCAACACGCGCCCGGTCGACAGCGTCGTGTCGATCTCCGGGACGGCCACGCCGATGCCGCTCAGCGCCGCGCGGAACGCGGCCGCGTGTGCCGCCTCGGCGCGGTAGTCGAGCTCGGCCTCGAGCGAGCGCGCCAGCTCGGTGGCCACCGCCTTGGCGTCCAGCCCGGGCAAGATCGGCCCGAGCAAGTCCGCCAGGAGCGCCAGCGCGCGCCGGTCGGACCCGATCACCTGGGCGATGCCCGGCCGCTGGATCTTCACCGCCACGGGCCGCCCGTCGAGCGTCGTCGCGCGGTGCACCTGCGCCAGCGACGCCGCGGCGATCGGCTCGACCTCGAAGCTCGCGAACACCTCCTCGATCGTCCGTCCGAGCTCCTCCTCGAGCAGCGCGCGCACCGCGTCCGGCGCGTCCGCGGGCACCCGATCCTGGAGCTGCGACAGCTCCGCGAGCCACGCCGCGGGCAGCAGATCGGCGCGACACGACACGAACTGCCCGACCTTGAGGATGCCGCCTCCGAGCTCCTCACACAGCGCCCGCACGCGCGCCGCTTCGCGGGCATGAAGAGCCTGCAGCTCGACCTCCGCGCGCTCGTCGGACAGGAACGCCGCCTTCAGGTGGTGCAGCCGGTACGCCGTCGCGAGCCGCACCATCTCGGACAACACCCGCGCGACGCGCGGCGTCGCCTGCGCGCGCGCCTGCATCTCGCGCGCCGCATCGGCCGTGGCGCGCCAGAGCGCGACCGCGTCGTGTGCGACCGCGCGGCTGTCGCGATCGACCGCCTTCACGATCTCGGCCGCGTTCTTCACGGCGTGCTCCGCGAGCACCAGCGAGTCGCGCACGGTGCGCGCGGTGCGCCGCGCCAGCTCACGCGCGCGCAGCAGCCAGGCGGGGATCGACGAATCAGGTGCGGTCATCACGGGTCAGCTCCTCGGTGCAGGGGATGCAGTGGATCGGTCGGCGGCCGAGCCCATCGAGCACGCCGATACCAGCCTCGGTGCCCTTCGGCAGGATGGCGTTGCAGCGCTCGCAGAGCGCGTTGAGGCCGAGCGTGAAGCGCTGCCAGCCGAGGACCCTCGCCTCGGCCGGCTGTGTCTCGCGTGTGTCACGCGGCTCGCGTTCACCTCGCGCCGTCTTGGCCACGTTGGCGCTGTCCTTGATCACGTCCTCGGCGAGCCCGAAGGTGTGGTGCAGGATGTTGCGGACCAGGTTCGAGACCGACAGCCCGAGCCTATCCGCGCGGTGCTTCAGCTCCGAGTCCAGCGACGGTGGCACGCGCGTGTGGATGACGCGCTCCTTCTTCTCGTTGTCCTGCTCCATCGACCTCACCTCCTGGCGAGGTCGTGTGTGTCACGCAGGCGTGATACACGCAAGCGGTTTGTGTCACGGCGTCGGGACGTCGTCGAGGCCCAGGCGCTGCCAGTCGAAGCCCGGCCCGGGGTCCCAGCGCTGGTACTCGGTGTGCCAGTGGGCCAGCACCCCGTGGCGCTCGGAGGTATCGTAGAGGACGTGGCTCACGACCTTGCCATCGACCTGCGGGGCGCCGTCGCCGATCGCGGGGAACACGCTCGCGAGTAGGCGTAGCAACGACTGCAGCGATCGGTACTGCGGCTCGGTGAGGCCATAGCTCTGCGTCGGTGCGCCGTTGATGGTCATCACCTCGGAGCGTGGACGCGGCAGCGCCTGCAGCTCGGCGAGCCGCGGGTGCTTCTTCGGGTAAGCCAGCGCATGCGGCTGCCGCACGAGGTCCGGCTGCAGGTTGTCGAGGTCGATGCCAATCGAGCGCTGGTTCATGTCACCCGCGTGATACGCGCACCGGAACGGCTCCAGCATCCTCGTCGAGGGACGCGTTGCTGGTGCGACCTTCGATGGTCAGGGTCGAGCCGCTGCGGGTCAGCTTCAGGTCCCAGGGCTGGACCTCGGCGGCATCCGCGCACGCGCACGCACGCGGGCTCGGGGGAGCTTCGGACGAGCACGAGGCGAGCGCGAACAGGACGATGACGGCAATACGCATAGGACCTCCGGCGGTGTGGCAGCGGCTTTGACGAACGAGCTCCTGTTAATACATCTGACCGCTAACTTACGCCACGACCCCCCGACCACGCGCTGACGCTGGCTCGCCGGATGCGACAGCGCCCCTTGGCGCGCGCCGCGCCAGACCTATCCTCCGTGGGCGGCCGTGGCGGACCACCCACGAGCGCATGGATTGCAGTGAACGAGCCCACGCCCCCCACCGGTCTCTGTCCACGCTGCGAAGCGCCCGGCTTCGTGGGCGAGGCCTGCGACGACCTCGTATGCCAGCGGCGGCGCTACCACTTCGTGCCGGCGCACCTCGTGCTCGGTCGCAGCGAGCCCGACCCGCGCATCGGCAAGCGCGTCGACAAGTACCTGCTGCTCGAGCCGCTCGGGGTCGGCGGCTTCGGCACGGTCTACCGCGCCGTGAACACCGCGCTGGGGCGCAGCGTCGCGCTCAAGCTGCTGACCGCCGCGCCCGATGATCCCCACCGCGACATCCACATGCGCATGTTCGCGAACGAGGCCACCGCGCTCGCGCAGCTCTCGCATCCCAACATCGTCCATCTGATCGATGCGGGCGTCGACGACGGCCTGCCCTACATCGTGATGGAGCACATCGACCACGCCGCGACGCTGCGCGACGACATCGAGGAGCGCGCGCTCGCGCACCGCCGCATGCCCGCGACCGAGGCGCGCGCCATTCTCACGGCGGTCATCGCGGCGCTCGAGGCGGCGCACGCGCAGAAGATCATCCACCGCGACATCAAGCCCGAGAACATCATGCTGCAGGCCGTCAGCGGCCACGGCAACTTCGTGCGGGTGCTCGACTTCGGGCTGGCGAAGTTCGTGAGCGACTCGACGCGCACGGCGCGCGCGATGGGCACGCCGCGCTACATGGCCCCCGAGCAGCTCTGGGCGCGTGGCCTCGGGCCGTGGACCGATCTGTACGCGGTCGGCGTCGTCGCCTTCGAGCTCATGACCGGTCGCACGCCCTTCGGTCACTCGCCGAGCGAGATCGTCGCCCGCAAGCGCGACAGTGGCTACGACCCGCTCACGACCGTGGCCGACATGCCGCTGCCAGAGGCAGCCCGTGCCTTCCTCAAGAAGGCCCTCGCATACCAGCCCGCGTATCGCCACCGCAGCGTCGAGGAGCTCCGCGCCGCGTTCGACGCCGCCTACGACGCGGTGCTCGCCGAAGGTCGCGCCGAGCTGCTCACGGTTGACCTCGCGAACATCGTGGTCAACGACGACGAAGAGGCCGCGACCAACGCGCTCGACTTCGCGGCCGCGTCCGAGCCGGCCGACGAGCTGCTCCCCGAGGTCTCCGGTGTGCTGCGCCTCGACGAACCTTCGGTGGCGTCGGTCGTCGCGCCGCAGATGACGATGCCCGCGCCGCTGCAGCCGCCGCCGCGGCGCCGCATGTGGCAGTGGCTGGTGCCGGTCGTGGTCAGCGTCGGGCTGCTCATCGCGCTGGGCTTCGAGGTCTTCGCACACAATGACTCGGGCCCTGTCTCGATCGACGCCGCCGTTCAAGTCGCTCAGGCAGCTCGTGTCGCTCCCGAAGCAGCCACCGCGGCGCCCGTCGTCGTCGCCGTGGCCGACACCATCGAGCCACACGACGCGGCCGCGCTGCCGACCGACATCCCCAGCGAGACGTTCGACCCGCAGGCCGCGCCCGACGTCGCGCCGTCCGCGCCCGAGATGGCGGCTGCGGTCATCGAGGCCCCCGTGGAAGACCCCGCGGTCGCGGCCGCGCGCGAGCGCGAAGACGACCAGCGCAAGCGCCACGTGAGCGCGGCGCGCCGCCTCGCGCGGGCCAAGGAGCGCCTCGCGGCCGACGACCTCGAGGGTGCCGCAGTGCTCGTTCGCGAGGGCCTCGGCTTCGAGCCGAAGCACGAAGAGCTGCACGCGCTCGATGATCTCATCGCGGTCGATCGTGCGGTCGACGCCAAGCTCTCGACCATCCAGACCATCGGCGATGCGCGCGCGCGCTGGCAGGCGCTCTCCGAGCTGGTCGCCCCCGACGGCAGCGTGAGCGCGCGCCGCCTCGCGAAGCTCAAGGTCGCCATCGCGCCCGAGGTCGTCGACGCCGACGTGCAGCGCGGTCGCGCGGCGCTCGAGACGAAGGACTATCGCAGCGCCATCGCCGCGGCCGACGCCGCCCTCGCCATCATGCCTCGCCACGGGGACGCCAAGGCGCTGCGCGACGCCGCGGTGATCGCCAAGGCGAAGGCCGACGCGCTCGCCGAGCAGGAGCTGCGCGAGCGCTGCACGAACGGCTGTCAGATCGCCAACAACTCCTGCGAGGAGCGCGCGCACAGCGTCGCTCAGTGCATCGCGCTGCAGCCCCAGCGCTGCGCCGCGCGCTGCGCCGAGGAGCACCCGGACGACCCGACGACCTGCACGAGCGAGCGCTGCCAGCCGACATCGGCCAACGTCGACGCGTGGAATCGAACGTGCGAGGACGCGCTCGAGACGGAGCGCACCCCGTGCCGCACGTCGTTCGCGTCGTGCATCGCGGCCTGCGAGCCGGGCGTCGAGCCGCTCCGGTGAGCGGTTGACCCAGTGTGCCGGCTTCGTTAGAAGCGGCGCATGTCCAACTCCCGTGCGCTCGACCCGAGGGTCGACAACTTCCTCGTGCGCCTCGGCCTCACCCAGTACGCCGAGGCGTTCGCGTCGAATGACGTCACGTGGGACATCCTGAAGGAGCTCGGCGACGCCGACCTGCAGGCGCTGGGCATGAGCTCGCTCGGCCACCGCAAGACCATCCTGGGAGCGCTCGCGCCCGAGAAGCCCGCGCCGCGTATGCAGACGCAGGGCGCCCGTCGCGAGCGTCCGCTGTCGCCGCTCGACGAGCATTACGTGGTGCAGCTCGTGCTCGGCGGCGAGGAGGGACCGCTGTCGTTCGAAGATCTGCGTGCGCGCATTCGCGCGGGTCGCTTGCAAGGCGCTCAGCTCGTGCGCGTGGCCGACGAGCAGCAGTGGTTCCAGGTGCGCGACATCCCAGGTCTCTACTCGCCGAAGGAGTTCATGGTCGCGCTGCTGCTGTCGATCTTCGTCGGCTCGCTCGGCATCGACCGTTTCTACCTCGGACACACCGGTCTCGGAGTCGCGAAGCTGCTCACCTGCGGTGGTATCGGTGTCTGGCACCTGGTCGACATCGTGCTCATCGCCATCGGCAACCTCACCGACGCAGACGGCCTGCCGCTGCGTAAGTGACGCGCACGACCTGGCTCTGGGCCGCGTCGCTGGGCGCGCTCACGACGAGCTTCGCGCTCTCGCCCGCGCTCGCGTCGCACGGTCCCATCGTCTGTCCGCTGCGCCTCGTGACCGGCCTGCCGTGTCCTGGCTGCGGCCTCGTGCGCGCGTTCGTCGCGACCGCGCACGGCGACCTGCACGACGCGTTCGCGCTGAACGCCTTCGGCCCGATCGCGTGGGCCGCCCTCGCGATCTTCGTCGCCTGGTACGGAGCGGAGCTCGTCGCACGTCGATCGTTGGGATTCCAACGATCGCTCGCCAAGGCGCGCTCGGGCTTGATCCTCTTGGCCGCCGCGTGGATCGGCTGGGGCGTCGTGCGCCTCGTCAGCGCGCTCGTCGCGCGGACCTGACGCACATCGTCGTTTACTCGTGCCAGGCGGCTGGTCTATCGACTCCGCCGCGCGCGCGAGGTCGAGGCGCGCCCGCAATCGAGGTTCCCATGACGCTCCGCACGCCCGCCTTTCTGTTGCTCTCGCTCGTTGCCATCGCCTGTGATGCCCCGGGCTCGGGCGGCAAGGGTCGCGTCCAGGTCACCGCCACGACGACCGGCGCGGCGGACACCACGCAGTCGAGCGACACGGACACCACGCACCCGACCTCGGTGAGCGACGCGTCGACCACCTCGCCCGCCGACACGACCACCTCGCAGCCCGACACCGTGACCACCAGCTGCGCCGCGTTCCCGCTGCAGGGCTCCGTCCCCGGGTTCACCAACGGCGGCGATGGCACCTGGACCTCGCCCCAGGTCAACCTCGTCGGTGGCGCCGCTCCCGACGTCGCCGCGCTGTCGTTCGACTCGAACCAGACCGGCTCGTTCAGCCTCGTCGGCGAGCAACCCAACACCTGCACGCGCTGCGTATCGTTCTTCGTCGACATCGGCCAAGGCGGCCAGGCCTACTTCGCGACCGAAGGCACGATGGACATCAGCGCGCCGCCGCTGAGCCAGCTCGACGTGACCCTCCGCAACGTGCGCCTCAGCGCCGTCGACAGCGAAGGCACCGTCGACTTCTCCGGCCCCTGCTACACCGTCAACACCCTGTCGCTGAGCGGCGGCGACACCTGCGAGGGCAGCTGCAGCGGCCGGAGCTGCGGCTCCGATGGATGCGGCGGCTCGTGCGGCACCTGCTCGGGCACGCAGACCTGCAGCGCGTCCGGCCAGTGCCAGGGCGGCTCGACCGGCAGCTGCACGACCATCACCACGCCGACCACGCTCGAGGCGCAAAACGCCAACGCCTACCTGATCGACCTCACCAGCCTGAACCTCGGTGGCTCTGGCTCTGACTACCTGCAGGCCGAGTTCTACTCGGACGCGACCGGCAACTTCCAGCTCGGCTCGACCACCAACAAGAGCTACGCCTCGTGCGAGCAGTGCCTGCGCATCTTCGAGGACGACGGCAACCTGCAGCTCTTCCAGACCGCTGGCAGCATCAACGTGAGCGGCACGCCGCAAGACGGCGTGGTCTCGATCACCCTCAGCGGCGTCGAGCTGCGCGAGGCCGACATCGTCGACGGCACCTTCGAGACCACGATCGTGTCCGGTGGCAAGTGCTACAAGCTCGCCAACCGCACGCTCGCGACGCCGTGACGCCCGCAGGAGGCCTGCGCAGAGAACCGGCCTCAGCGCCCGCATCGGGCGCTCGCCGGTTCGCGGAGCAGGCTGCCCTGTGGTGAAATCTTTGGTGCGTGGCTAGAGTTCAGCGCGGATGGCCGCTCGGGTTCGTTGGGCCTTCGGGGTCCTGGTGGTGGGTGCGGTCGTGTGGCTCGTGTGGCCGAGCGACCAGGTCACCCTGCGCCCCGACGTGCCGGCCGCCCCACACCACGAGCGTGACGCGCGTGCGACCGGACGAGGTCGTCGCGCGCTCGACGAGCTCAGCGCGCGCTACGCTCAGCCGACGCGCACCATAAAGGTCAAGGTGCTTGACTGTGGTCGCGCGCCGGCCGTGCACGCCGAGGTCGCGGTGCTCGCGGGAGGCGAGCGCGTCGCCGGCCTGAGCGACGACCTCGGGGTGTTCCGCGCGCCCGTGCCCGAGGACGCGAGCGACGTCACCGCGTCGGCGACGCTCGGCACGCACCACGGCATCGCGGCTGGGTCTGCCGACGTCGAGGTGGTCATCTGCCCGGGCGCGATCGTCGAGGGCGTGGTGCACGACGAGGCCGGCCGCCCAATGCGCGACGCGGTCGTGCGCTTCGCCGCCGGCCAGGACATCGCGGTCACCGAAGACGACGGCGAGTTCGTGCTCAACGACCAGTTCCTCACGGCCGAGCGCGTCACCGTCGAGCACAAGACCGGCGTCGCCGAGCTGGTGCTCGACCCGCCGCTCGCGGCCGGCGAGGCGCGCACGGTCTCGCTCGTCATCAGCGCGGGTCGGCGGGTCGTCGGCCAGGTCGTCGACGCGGGCGGCGCGCTCGCGCCCAACGTCCCCATCATCGTGAGCGACCTCAGCGGCGCGCTCGTCGCGCGCGTCACCTCCGATCGCGACGGCCGCTTCTGGCTCGCCAAGATCCCGTTCGACGCGGTCGTGGTGCGCGCCGATGCTGGCGTGCGCGGGAGCGCCGAGGCCACGCTCGCGCGCGACGCGACCGACCTCGTGCTGCGTCTCTCGGCCGACCGCGGCGTCGTGGTGGTCGTCTGGGAAGGGCGCACGCCGGGCACCATCCGCGTGCTCGGCGACAGCGGTGATCGCACCGTCGGCAGCGGCGCCGAGACCATCATGGCCGCGCCCGCGCGCATCCGCGCGGTGGTCGACACGGTCGCTGGCGAGGTCGCCTGCGGCGAGGGGCTGCTCTTGGCCGGGGCGCGCCTCGAGCTCCACTGCGGCGCCATGCACGACGCCGAGCTGATCGGGCGCGTCCTGAACGTGCGCAACGAGCCGATCGTCGGCGCGACGTGGCGCGCGCAGGTGCGCGTCGCCAATCGTGAGGTCGTGCTCGAGGGCAAGACCGACACGGCGGGCCGCTTCAACGTGTCGCTCGCGACCGACAGCGCCGCACGCGCCTCGCTCGTCATCGGCGACCAGAGCGCGTCGTTCGATCCGATCGAGCGCCGCAACCTCACGCTCGTCCCGAGCATGACCATCGACCTCGGCGACCTCGTGTCACGTGACCCGGCGCTGGTCTCGGCGATGTTCGACGAGCAGCGCACGACCGGCACGTTCGGTGGCATCGGCGGCCAGCTCGAGACCGCCGACGTCGGCATCAGCTTCTCGCGCATCGTGCGCGACGGGCCGCTCGATCAAGCAGGCGTCAGGCCCGGCGACGTCATCCTCGACATCGACGGGCGCTCGGCGAGCCAGCTCACCACCCGCGAGGCGCTCTTGCGCCTGCGTGGCCAAGCCGGCACCGGCGTGGCGATGCGGCTCTTCCGGCCGGGCGAGGGCCAGCTCGAGATCGAGCTCGAGCGGGCCATCATCGACATGCACAACGGCGGCAGCTGGGTCGACTGACCGCGAGCCGCATTTGTGAATGCACATTCATGAATGCGTCAGCGCGTCGACGCCACCCGCTCCCGCAGCGCCTCGATCATCTTGGGCATGGCCTTCTCCTGCACCATGCTCTGGATCGCCTTGGGGATCATGACCTTGGGATGCACGATCGCCTGGTAGCTGACGTAGGTCTTCTGGGCGTTGCCCGGGAACGGCGTCAGCACCCAGCTGCCCTCGTTCACCGCGTAGTCGCCGCTCTCCATCTTCCAGGTGCGCTCCCAGCGCTCACCCGGCACGATGATGTGCTTGGCCAGGGTCGTCGCGGTCAGGTTCTTCAGCGGGAACGGCATGTCGATGGTGGTGCGCATGCGATTCTCGTCGCCTTCGCGCCACAGCTCCTCGCTGCGCTTCACGCGCGGCATGA
>Ga0164241_10002916_pt1 | contig 17882 bp, 21 predicted proteins | sample OricomyardsoilBY_FD_108780 | JGI IMG/M metagenome (GOLD analysis project Ga0164241, IMG submission 108780) | Backyard soil microbial communities from Emeryville, California, USA - Original compost - Back yard soil (BY) | ecosystem: Environmental > Terrestrial > Soil > Unclassified | place: USA...
AAAACAAGAAAAAGAAACGGCGCTCATCGTATTGGGAGCCTATCGCCGTAGTAAAATATCACGATGGTTTCGCGAGAGTATGGCAGATGTATTGATGCGCGAACTAAAATTGCCTTTATTTATCGCACATAATAAATAAAAAATGGATAGCGAAAAACTGGAAGAATTACTCGATTCAGAAAACGATCAGTTACAAAAGCTGAATAATATCGTATTAAAAGCCATAGAAGAAGAAAAACTGATTTCACGCAAGCTCCTTGAGTTTGAAGATGCCAATCCATCCTTCAGCAGCAAAATAGCAGATAAGGTAGCTTCTTTCGGTGGCAGCTGGAGTTTTATTATTTTCTTTTTATTCTTCATGCTTGTTTGGATAGCTGTTAATTTATATCTGCTGCAAAAGCCTTTTGATCGTTATCCTTTTATTTTGCTCAACCTGCTTCTTTCCACCATTGCTGCTTTACAAGCGCCTGTTATTATGATGAGCCAGAACAGGAAAGAAGAAAAAGACAGGCAACGCGCAGTAAATGATTATTTAGTTAATCTAAAAGCCGAAGTAGAAATCCGCAATATGCATGAAAAACTTGACCTCCTGATTGCCGAACAAATGAAAACATTGTTTGAAATTCAGAAAGAGCAAATGAGTATTATGGCAGAAATAAAAAGGATCATCGAAAAAAAATAATGGCCCAATATTTACAACAGATACTATAATTTTTCTGGCATTATTCTTATTATTCTGATGTACGTCTTATCAGTAACTAATGGATTCTATCACACATATCGCACTTGGTGCTTGCATGGGGGAAGCATTTGCCGGTAAAAAACTGGGTAAAAAAGCAATGCTTTGGGGTGCACTAGCACAAAGCGCTCCCGATATTGATTTCATCTCTTCTTTCTGGATGAATACTCCCGATGGCTTGCTGGCACATCGCGGCTTTACACATTCGTTTTTATTTTGCTTATTGTTGACTCCGCTGATGGCATTCGCCGCAGAGAAATGGCATCGGCCACATAATATTAAACTTAGCAAGTGGCTTCTGTTTTTCGGCGGCGTTATCTTCATACATATTTTCATTGATGCTTTTAATAATTATGGTACGGGTTGGTTTGAACCATTCAGCCATACACGTATATCATTTAATGCGATTTATGTAGCTGACCCTTTTTTTTCTACCTGGACGATCATTTCATTTATCGTTTTATTAGTAATGAAAAGAAACAACAAAGACAGAAAACTATGGTGGCGTTTCGGGCTGGGCCTTAGTGCAACATATCTTGTATACTGCCTGGTAAATAAAAGAACGATCGACAAGGATGTAAAAGAAATTTTACATGATAAAAATATAAGCTATACACAATACTTATCAACCCCTGCTCCATTGCAAAACTGGTTATGGTATATAGTAGCCGGCAATGATAGTGGATATTATATTGGCTACCGCTCTGCATTTGATTATAAAAAGGATATGGATATTCATTATTTTCCCCGCAATGAATATTTATTGGAAGCATTAAAAAGCAAAGAAGACCTGCATAAGCTCATCCGCTTCTCTCAGAATTTTTATACTGTACAAAAACAAAACGATACATTGATATTCAACGATCTTCGCTTTGGCCAGGTAGTTGGCTGGTATGATAGAAATGAGGAATTTGTGTTTCACTATTACCTGAACCAGGAAGACAATGCACTGGTAGTACAAAGGGGCCGCTTTGCGAAATGGAATAAAAAAAGTTTTGATGCCTTACTCAGCCGCATACGTGGAGAACAGCCTGCATCTAAGTAAAAACACCGATAAGAATCAATTTTCTTAATGAGCAAGCTCATTCCGAAATCTCTCCTTATGTGGTATATTAGATAAAAATAATAATATGCCCGAACCTGCAAGCTTTGGCTCCTTCTTTACTGACAATAAAAAATTAGCCAAAGAATACATAGACACAAAGCTGGCTATTTATAAACTTCAACTCATACGTTCCTTTTCAAAATCTGCCGGCTACCTGGCATGGATGATTGTTTCCTTTTTTTTATTCTGGTTGCTGATTATTTTTGGCGGCCTTGTTACCGGTTTCTGGCTTAGTGAATTAACAGGGAGCTATACAAAAGGCTTTGGCGTTACTGCTTTATTAATTCTGGGATTGATCATTCTAATAGCACTTCTTCGAAAAACAATTTTCATTAACCCTATTATCCGCACACTTATTCACAAAGCAGCTGAAGACAAAGAAGAAGAGTAATAAAATTTTAACGATGAAGCACACTACTATACACAACATGGATACATTGGAAAAAGAAATTCTTCGCTTGCGCCTGAAAGCAAAAACCACGGAAGATGAATTAGAAAAGAATATGGATTACCTGCAGGAAAATTATGCGGCCATGTTTATGCATTCATTTACAAAGAAGAAAAGAGAGCATGCCGGCGAAAAGCACCCAGTTTTTGAATCCTTATTAAAAAACGAACACCTGAATGCCGCTTTCAACAAAATATCCGAACAAGTAGCCGACAAAGCTTCCGCGCATATAGAAACCCTTGTAGACAAACTATTTAATAAAAAGAGTTAACTATCAAAAGATTTGATAACTTTCACCAATGCCATTGGGAAAGAAACAGAAACCAATCATTTATAGTTCCACCAATAAAGCCCAGCTTATTCGGGGAGGCAAACCCTATTTTGATGCACTCCTCCAACTGATAGAAAGCGCCAAAGAGACTTTCCATTTACAAACTTATATTTATAATGATGATGAGACAGGCTTTGTTATAGCCGATGCATTAAAGGCTGCAGTGCAGCGAAATGTAAAAGTGTATCTATTGCTTGATGTGTATGCTTCAAGAGGACTTTCTCATACTTTTATTAATGAATTGAAAGAAGCGGGTATATTTTTCCGATTCTTTAATCCATTATTTAAAAGCAGTTATTTTTATTTTGGCAGGCGGCTCCATCATAAAGTGGCCGTTGCAGATGCGCAATATGCTTTAGTAGGTGGCGTAAATATTACGAACCGTTATAACGACATTGATGGGCATACAGCATGGCTTGATTTTGCAATACAAATAGAAGGCGAAGCCGCCAAAGAACTATGTATTATCTGTTGGAAAACATGGTATAATTTTCCTGCCAAGCTCGAACCAACTCCATGTGAGCTAAAACCGGTAAAATATAATATAGCCCCCGAAGGCCGAAGTGAAATTGCTATCCGCCGAAATGATTGGGTAAGAAGAAAAAATGAAATATCAGCCACGTATGTAAACATGATGCGCACTGCTTCTTCGCATATTACTATTTTATGTAGTTATTTTTTACCCGGGCGTGTTATACGAAAGCAACTCACGTATGCGGCAAAAAGAGGCATACACATTAAAGTAGTTACTGCAGGTGTATCGGATGTAAAAGTGGCAAAGTATGCAGAACGCTATTTATACAACTGGCTATTACGAAGAAATATAGAACTGTACGAATACCAGCCTAATGTTTTGCACGGAAAAATTGCTGTTTGCGATAGTGAATGGCTTACCATCGGATCATATAATATTAATGACCTCAGCGCTTACGCAAGTATAGAGCTCAATGTAAACGTATGCAACACAACACTTGCTAAAGAAACGGAAAGCTTACTAAATAAAATTATTGCGGAAGATTGTAAGCCTATTACACAAGAATATTTGCAGCGGTCAAAAAACAATATCAAACAATTTTTATGTTGGTGCTCTTATGAATTTACAAGGGCAATGCTCTTTATTTTCACGTTTTACTTCAAACGAAAATCCTAAAGTATTGCTTATTGCTTTTGGGGAGCATTGCGTATAACAAGTATAAGCGACAAAACACTTAAGACAGAAAAGCATAGCCCTAATGGTAGCAGGCTAGTATGTAAACGCTCACTCACTACAGCACCAATAGTAGAGCCAACTACAAAAAAAGAAGTGCCATAAATAGCAGCTGCTACTCCTGCGGATTCTCCCATCGGTTCTAATGCCAATGCACTGCAGTTAGGTTCGATTGCAAGATTGATACCGAGTAATAATGCAATCGCAATAAAGAACAAAGGCATAGGTGGTGGATCGCCGATAACAATAATCATCAATAGCAAGGAAGCACTCACAATCGTATAAGCAATCATTAAAAACTTTATTATCCTATATGCTCCGAAACGTGCAGCATAACGTGCATTCATCAATGTAAAACAAGCCATCAGCAAACCAATTGTACCGAATATCCATGGAAATAAATGGGGCTGCTTGTACATATCGCCAACAATATGTTCCGAGGTAGCCACATATGAACTTAACCCTGCAAATAAAAATGTAGTGATCGCTGTAAAACGTAGAAAGCTGCGGTTGCTGACAACAGTTTTTATTGATCGCAGCGTTGATTGCAGATCCATAGGCACACGCTTTTCTTTTGGCAATGATTCACTCAGTCGAAATGACCATACGAATACAATTACTGCAAATACAGGCGCTGATAAGAAAACCATCTGCCAGGATGAAACAGATAAAATTGCCATTCCTAAAAAAGGCGCAATAACAGGTGTAAATAAAAAGATGGTAAAAATAAGCGACATAATCCTCGCCATTTCATTCCCTACATAACGGTCGCGTACACCTGCTACAGTCGTCATTAATACACATGATGCACCCATGCCTGCTACAAAACGCGCTGCTAACATCAACGGCAATGAAGGCGCAAATGCAGCGGCTACTCCACCTATGATATATAATGGAAACCCGATGCGCAATACAGGAAGCCTTCCATAACGATCGGATAATACACCGAATAATAATTGCGATACCTGTCCTAGAAAAAAGAAAGAAACAATCTTAGCCGTTTCGGTTGAGTCGTGTGGCAAACCAAAATGTTTACGCAATTCACTGAAAGCAGGCAACATCACATCTATACCGAGGGCTGTCAATGCCATTGTACATGCGGAAATAGTAATAAACTCGCCCGATTTAATCTTCATACTACTCCCCTTTGCTTTTTTTCAATAACTCGTTATAAACGCTTTCTATATTTTGCGCAGCCGCTTTGGGAAAGCGGTGTTCATTTTCAAAAACAAAAACAGTATTGGCCGATGGGTTTATTTCTTCTTTTAATGCATCCCATTTTGCAGTCCAGATGGTATAATGTTCAACAACAGCTGCGGCATCTTCTTTTAATCCATCGGGTAGTAAAGCCATATGTCCCTGCAACAAATCTTTAGCAGTTGTATTATGTACCCTTAATTGCTCAGCATATTGAAACTGTTTTCCATTAGCCATATAAGCCGCATAAGCCTTGGCTGATTGCTGCCAATGATGCTGTAGGGACTGTAATAAAGAGAGAAGAGAATTTACTTCCAAGATGGTTTTTTTTTGAGGGCAAATGTAGGAGAAATGAAGCAAGGGTGTTAAATAAAAAGAGTAATGTATATTTATATGTCTTATCCAACCATGTGCACATTAAACACTGACCAGCCATAAGCATGAAGCCTAAACTTTCAGATAAGAAGAATGGAAAATTAGTGATATTATTCATCATTATTTTTCCATTCATTGGTGATTCACAACTTCCAGCGAATCAATTTTTGGAAGTAGACAGTTTTGCTTCTACAATAAAATATAGAACAGATCTAACTCGCCTTACACAAGAATTGACGAAATCTTACCAGGAAGAACTTTTAAAAGCAAGAGCCATTTTCAGATGGATTACAGAGAATATCCGCTATGACTACAAATATTACAACCGCTATTATTATAAAAACAAAGAGCCAAAAAAATTTAAATGTAAAAACGATAACGATTGTGAAGCAAAAGAAATAGCATGGGAGATAAAGTATATTGATAAAGTTCTAAGAAAAAAGAAAGCTATCTGTCTGGGTTATTCTTTATTATTCAAAAAGATGTGTGACATTGCGGGATTAAAGTCAGAATTAATACCTGGATACGTAAGAACACGGCCTACTCAGGTTGGCACAGCAGGAACGCTTGATCATGCCTGGAATGCTTTATGGATAGACAGTACATATCATTTAATTGATGCTACATGGGCTGCAGGTTTCACCGGTAAGAATGAAGATGGGGAGCTTCTATTCTTTAAAAAAAAATTTAATGAATATTACTGGCTCACCCCTCCTGCAAAATTTGCACTCGACCATTATCCTCAAGCAAGCAAATGGACACTCTTAACCAATTATACAAAAGAAAATTTTTCAGCGAACCCTTACTATGCCTCTGATTTTAAACCATTGGTGAAGCTACTTTCTCCTACCACTGGTTTAATTACTGTAAAGAAAGGAGACACTATTTTTTTTAAAATGGAATATTCTGGCTACCTGAAATATCTTCAAATTAATTCCAACCTATTCCGTAATCCTGAAATCTGGATTAAGAATAAAAAATCAAAAGGAAAGCAAAACATAATTCTTGATAGTGTTGCCGTTAAGAAACAACAATACATTCCATACAGTTTAAATAACGGAATACTTGAATTTCAATATATAGCCACCAACAATAGCCTGACATATTTAGATATTCTATTTGATAAAGACCATGTGATGAGATTTAGGGTACATATAGACAGGACAGAACAATAAAATGAAGCCTCTTGTCGCAAATAACCCTCTTTTTTACGCATTCATGCCTTATTAAATCTATTACTGACTAGTACATTTGAATAAATTAAAAACTATGGCAAGTATACATCCCCACATTAATTTCAACGGCAATGCCGAAGAAGCTTTTACTTTTTACAAATCAGTATTTGGCGGCGAGTTCGCAAAGGTGATGCGGTTTAAAGACCTTGCAAATCCAGGGTTCCCGCTATCTGAGCAGGAAGCTAATAAAATCATGCACATAGCTTTACCAATCGGCCACAATGTATTAATGGGTAATGATGTGCCTGAAATAATGGGGCGCACAAATGAAAATGAAAACAGGAGTAAAATTGTAATCAGCGCAGAAAGCAAAGAAGAGGCCGACAAATTATTCAATGGCCTTTCGGCAGGCGGGCAAATTGAAATGCCAATTTCTGACAGTCCATGGGGTTTTTATTTTGGCATGTTCCGGGATAAATATGGAATTGAATGGATGATAGATTTCGATGCAAAGTATAAAGGGAAAATTTAAAAGATAAAACCCTCTAAGGAGAATAGCTTTTGCGAGAACGCTTGTATTCAACAAACAATAAATCAAAACTATAAAACAATAAACGACACTATATGCGAAAGCTTATCTCCTTCATGCACATATCACTTGACGGTTTTGTGGCTGGCCCTAATGGCGAAATGAACTGGATAAAAGTAGATGAAGAAATCTTTGACCATGTAGGTAAGCGTATTGGTAAAGGTGATGCTGCCTTATATGGGCGCGTTACCTATGAGATGATGGAAGGTTACTGGCCTACTGCAGGCGATAAGCCAAATGCCAGCAAACATGATAAAGATCACTCTCAATGGTACAAGCATGCACATAAAATTGTGTTATCAACTACTCTAAACGAAAAAAATTTAATCAACACGACGGTTGTCAGCGATTCTATTACAGAAAGGATCAATACCATTAAACAATCATCTGGCAGTAATGAAGACATCCTTGTATTTGGTAGCCCTGCTGCTACTCATGCATTGATGGAACGGAATTTAATTGATGGTTACTGGCTATTTGTCAACCCTGTGATACTGGGAGAGGGCATACCTTTATTTACCAATATAAAAGAGAAAATAAACCTGAAACTGTTGAGTACGCGTTCTTTTAACTCGGGTGTAGTTGAAGTAGACTATATTGTAAATAATAGCAGCAGCTATTAACGCAAATCATAATTTACAATATGTCCAAAATTCCGGTCAGGCATATAAAGGATTCATTTTTTGAAGAACGCTTCAGCATAAGAGAAATTAAGCCACTTGTACTGAAAGGTGGCCTAATGCACGACCTCCACCGTCATGATTTTTATTTCGTTTTGTTTATAAAAAAAGGAAAAGGCTTTCATCAGATTGATTTTATAGATTATACCATCAAAAATTACTCTGTTTTTTTTATCAGGCCCGGACAGGTACATCAATTACAGCTTTCAACAGGCACTACTGGCTTTATGCTCCAATTTACTCCGGATTTTTATTCGCCAAAAGATAACCCGGCAATGCAGGTACTGCGAAAAGTAAGCACTAAAAGCTATTGCCAATTATCACAAAAAGGGACTGATCCAATTTTTACAATATTACAATCCATCCTCTGGGAGTTTTTATTAAAGGATCAACGATATATTGAAGCTATCCGCTCCTATCTCGCCATTCTTTTTATCAATCTGGCCCGGCAAAGCGAAAATCCTCATAATGTCAGGAATGAAAGTAAGCTGTATGCGCAGGAAAGGTTGGAAGAATTACAAACGCTATTGGATAAGAACATTTATGCCAAAAAGAAAGTTTCTGATTATGCCAGCATGCTTAGCATGACAACATACCAACTGAACGCAATAACGAAATCATTATTACACAAAACGTGTTCTGACTTAATTAATGAACATATTATCTTGGAAGCAAAGCGGCTATTGATTGCCACAAACAACCAGGTAAATCAAGTTGCCGATATGCTTGGCTACGAAGACAGCTCCTACTTTATCCGTTTTTTTAAAAAACAAACCGGCCTCACTCCTGAAGTTTTTCGTCAGAACTTTAAATAAGTCCTGTCCAACTTAGTATTTGTGCTATAATACAGGATTGCACTGTAAATAGTTTTGAAGTATGAAATTTTTAACCACTTCAAAATATATTTACATGAAACCAATTTACTTTTTTGCAACCCTAATTGCTTTTACCTTTTATTCGCAACAATCAGTAGCACAGGATAGCTTACGAAGCGTTAAACCCAAAAGTGTTTTTGCAGAAGAACTTATCGGCCACAAGCGCCAATATCTTCAACTGTTGGTAAACAAAGTATTTATAGAAAAAACAAAAACAGGATTATTTTCCATCTCTTCCTACGCAGCAGATTATAAAGAAAACCTGAATAACAATGAATTTCAAAACACAACCCTTATTTATCATCAGTTGTATAAGGGGCTTAGTATTAATTCGGGTGTGAGCTTTACTTCTATTGAAGGGTTACGAAATTTTATAGGCCTTCAATATATGTACCAAAACAAAAACCTTTCCTTTATCTATTTGCCTGTTTATTACTTTAATAAAAGTCATAAGTTTTCAAACCTTGCGCTTATTGAATTCACTCCTCCGCTTAACAAAAATTGGTCATTTTATAGCCGTTTACAAATTCATTATAACCACGACCTGAAAACAGGCAACCATTTCAGGAGCTATGCATATAGCCGGCTGGGATTTACTTACAAATATTTCAGTTTCGGAATTGCAGATAATTATGATTGCTATAGTGCCGATAAAACAACTAAGAATAACTATGGTGTCTTCCTGAAACTATCTATGTAAATCAAACCATTTTTTCAACCACTTTATTTATAACAATTAAAACAAATAATATGAACAGCAGAAAAAAAATTATAATCGTAGGTGCATCGGGTACTATGGGAACATATTTAGCAAAAGCACTGGAAAGTGACCACGATATAGTAAAGGCTTCTTCAAAAGGCAGCGATTATCAAATAGACATTACATCTACATCATCTATTGAAAAATTTTACAAAGCCGTAGGCAATTTTGATGCGCTGGTATCTACAGCTGGCCCCACATATGTCGGCCCCTGGAAAAACCTTACTGATAAAGAATTCAGGAAAGGGATAGAAGGAAAAATGATGGGGCAAATTAATCTTGTGCTTATCGGACAACATTATATAAACAGGAAAGGTTCCTTCACATTAATCTCAGGGGCATTAACGCATGAGCCCCAGTTGCATTTTGCCAATGCCTCTGCTGCGAATGGCGCAATAGATGGCTTTGTAAGAGCTGCGGCTATTGAGTTAGAAAATGGAATCCGTATTAATGCAGTAAGCCCTACCGTCATCGAAGATTCTCCCCAATACTTTCCTTTTTTTCCCGGCGAAATGCCTGTAACGATGAAACAACTGGAATATGGCTTTCGTAAAAGTATATTCGGAGCGAATACCGGAGAAATTATTAAACCTTATTAATTAGAGCACAATGAATAAAACAAAAATAATCACCGCTTTAAAAATCTGGCTGGCGATTTATCCTTCTATTACCTTTTTCTTATTTGTTTTTAGCGAACCACTGTCAGTCGTTTCTTTGCCTGTAAAAACACTGATACTAACTTCGGTATTAGTGCCCTGGGTAGTGTTTGCAGGTATTCCGTTGATTAACTTTATCCAAAAAATATTTATGAAAAGGATAAATAAAAACTTTTATGGACCTAAAAAATAAATACGAAGTCATCATAATCGGAGGTAGTTATGCAGGCCTTGCTGCAGCAATGGCCTTAGGAAGGGCATTACGAAATGTATTGATAATCGATAGCGGTACGCCTTGCAACAGACAGACACCTCAATCGCATAATTTTTTAACACAGGATGGAATACCTCCCCATCAGATCGCTGCGATTGCAAAACAACAGGTATTAAATTATAGTACTGTGAACTTTGTAAACGATATAGCGATTCAAGGGGTCAGGACTGCAATCGGTTTTGAAATTCACACAAAAAACAGCGGAATATTTTTATCCGACAAAATTATTTTCGCTTCCGGTATTAGCGATATCATGCCGGCCATCGAAGGATTTGCAGAATGCTGGGGAATATCTGTACTTCATTGCCCATACTGTCATGGATACGAAGTACGGAATATGCCAACAGGAATTTTAGGGAATGGAGATGCGGGTTTTGAAATGGCAAAGATGATTTATAACTGGACAAAAGAAATTGTTTTATTCACAAATGGTATTGCCGCTTTTACAAAAGAACAAATTGATATACTTCAGAGCAGGCAGATTAAAATTGAAGAAAGAAGCATTCTGAAGATTGAACATACAAAAGGTGTTATTGAAAATATTGTTTTTAAAGATGGAGTTAGGGCTTCGATAAAAGCCTTGTATGCGCGTTTGCCCTTTGTACAGCATTCTGATATTCCTACGCAGTTAGGCTGTGCTTTTACAGAAGAAGGCTATATATATGCGGATACAATGCAAAAGACAAACATTTATGGCGTATTTGTTTGTGGAGATAATAGCAGCAAAATACGAACAGTAGCAAATGCTGTGTCCTCCGGCACTACAGCTGCTATTATGCTCAATAAAGAATTAATTGATGAATCCTTCAATCTCAGCTTTGACAAAACGATATAACGTTCGGTTCATAAACATAAAAAAAAGTGCCGCGTATAAAACGCAGCACTTTTAAGCGGTGAGGGCGGGATTCGAACCCGCGGTACAGTTTAACCCGTACGGCAGTTTAGCAAACTACTGATTTCAGCCACTCATCCACCTCACCGGAGCTGAAATTCTTTTATAATAATCAATTCAATAAGAATTAATTAAGCCCTGTCATTTTCAGGGGTGGCAAAAATAAACATTCAGAGCAACATTACCCAAAAACAAAATCCCAAATTCAAAAAGAATCTGGGATTTTAATAAGTTAATCGTGGAGTGTTGATTACATCGCAGCTAATTGCACTTTTTGCTGCAATTCCAGTACATTTTCACGAAAGACGCTGTCAGTATCCATGAGGTCTTTTACAGTCTGGCAGGAATGGATAACCGTAGTGTGGTCCCGTCCACCAAAATGCTCACCTATTGTCTTCAATGAATTTTTTGTAAATGCTTTAGCAAGGTACATAGTAATCTGTCTTGCCTGTACAATTTCGCGTTTTCTTGTTTTTTGCAACAGCTTATCGTACGACACGTCAAAGTATTCACATACCATTCTTTGAATAGTATCTATTGTGATCTCTTTGCTGGATGATTTTATGAAATTACGTAACACTTTCTTCGCTAAATCTAAGTCTATCTCTCTCTTGTTAAGCGAAGATTGTGCCAACAGCGATATCAATGCGCCTTCAAGTTCGCGTACATTGCTGTTGATATTATATGCGATGTATTTAACAACTTCTTTAGGCATTTCAAGGCCATCGTTCCTCATCTTTTTCTCCAGGATATCTATACGCGTTTCATAATCCGGGATTTGTAAATCTGCGCTCAGGCCCCAACGGAAACGGCTGAGCAATCTTTCCTGTACGCCTTCTAAATCTTTGGGTGATTTATCAGAAGTAAGAATTAATTGCTTCTGCGACTGATGAAGATGATTAAATATCGCAAAAAATGCATCCTGTGATTTTTCCGCTTTGCTGAAAAATTGTACATCATCAATGATAAGTACATCTATCAATTGATAAAAATGGATGAAGTCATTAATTGCATTGTTCCGGCTGTGGTCCATAAACTGGTTGATGAACTTTTCGGAACTAACATATAATACAACCTTATTAGGGTTTACTCTCTTTACTTCATTACCGATTGCCTGTGCAAGGTGTGTTTTTCCCAATCCTACGCCACCATAAATAACGAGTGGATTAAAAGAGTTGGCACCTGGCTTTTCTGCAACGGTTTTACCTGCCCTTCTCGCTACACGGTTACAGTCACCTTCTATAAAGCTTTCGAAAGTATAAATGGGATTTAGCTGCGGATCGATCTGCATTTTCTTCAAACCCGGTATCACGAAGGGGTTCTTAACCGGATTATTTATTACTAGAGGAAAATCCATTTCGTTGTTTGAATAAGTTTTATAACCCTGTCCTGTTACATCCATTGTCAGCGGCTTGTTTTTACTATTGCCGCTATCTACCATTATCCTGTATTCAAGCCGGGCTTCTTTACCCAACTCTCTTTTCAAAGTCTTCGCTAATAAATTTACATAATGTTCTTCAATATACTCGAAAAAGAACTGGCTGGGGACTTGTATCACCAACACGTTGTTTTTTATTGAAACCGGCTTAATCGGTTCGAACCATGTTTTGTAATGCTGCCTTTCAACAATATCCTTGATGATCTTTAAACAATTGGCCCAGATTTTTTCAGCATTTTTCTCCATCGTTCAATTAAGCAGTTTGTATTCTATCAAATAAAATCGTTGTAAAAAAGTCCATCAAAAATCCTAACACCATGTCAATAAAAAAACTTGGACAGGAGGGCGAATATCTATATTTATTCGATAAAAAAAAATTTTTATTCCACCCTTTTTCCCCTTCATAAGAACAATATTTTTTTTTCATTTTTACATGATAAAAATTTGGAAATTTCAAAAAATCAGGGTAGTCGAAAAATGTTTTTCCACTTCTGATTTTTTAAAAAAATTCCTGCTCTTATCCCACAATGTTTTCAGAAAGTATCCCGATAATACAGAAGCAATCTTTATAACTGTTGCTTTAAAAATTATCTGCTAAAGAATATAACTGATACTTTTTAGCGAACAATTTTTTTTAGATGCCCTGATGACGGATATGATTAGCCGTGTTGAATTGAAGGTATATATATTTATCAAGTGCAGCAAGAAAAACCAATGGGTATTTGTACTAAAATTTTTTATTAATTGGCCAGGCTAGTAATCTAACAACTGTTTGCGCAATTTTGGTTGGCTTATGCGCTTATCTTTACAATATCATTTGTTTCAGGATAAAAACCTGGCCATTGTATGCAAAAGAATATTACACTACGCTTACGCCCATCCGAGGCGGCCGATGAAACGATCATAAAGCAATATATAGCGCAGAATGAAGCGTTGAAAACGAGTGCTGTAACAGGCTTTACTGTTTTAAAATCTTCTATTGATGCCAGAGGTAAACAAGCATGGATAAACCTGTCCGTACAGGCATATATAAATGAACCTTTCAGGCAAAGGGAATTGATTCCATTTTCTTTTAAAGATGTAAGAAATGCTGCTAAAAAAGTGATTATTGTTGGCGCCGGGCCTGCCGGGTTATTCGCAGCTTTACATTTCATTGAAACAGGTATACAACCCATACTACTGGAAAGAGGAAAAGATGTAAAATCACGCCGCAGGGACCTTGCAGCTTTAAATAAAGAAGGTATTCTGAACCCTGAAAGCAATTATTGTTTTGGAGAAGGCTGAGCCGGTACTTATAGTGATGGTAAACTATATACACGAAGCTCAAAACGAGGCGATATCAATCGCATACTCAACCTCTTTGTCCGCTTTGGGGCAGAAGAAAAAATTCTTTACCAGGCACACCCGCATATCGGTACTAATAAATTACCCCAGATCATTACTGCTATGCGCCAGCAGATTACAGATTGCGGTGGTGATTTTTTATTTGAAGAAAAAGTAACAGACTTCATTATTGAAGAAGGAAGAATAAGGGGAGTAATAACCGCTAATCAACATACATTTAAAGCAGATGCTGTTATATTGGCAACAGGCCATTCGGCAAGGGATATTTTTCATTTATTAAAAAAGAAAAATATACGCATTGAAGCCAAGCCATTTGCATTGGGAGTACGTGTAGAACATCCACAATCTTTAATTGATACTGCACAATACCATTGTACTCTTCGGGATTCATTTTTACCGCCCGCTTCTTATAACCTTGTACAGCAGGTAGATGGAAAAGGTGTCTTTTCATTTTGTATGTGCCCCGGTGGTATTATAGCACCCGCAGCTACATCTGCCAATGAATTGGTGGTGAATGGATGGAGCCCCTCTAAACGAAACAATCCTTATGCGAATAGTGGTATTGTAGTATCTGTTGAATTAAAAGATGCTCTAAAATATATCGCAGTTAATAAAATGAATGCTGCAGAAAATGATCCTTTAGTATTAATGCAGTTTCAATCGCTGGTAGAACAAAAGGCTTTTGCTGCAGGTGGTGGTAAATTTGTAGCCCCGGCACAGCGCATGGCTGATTTTAGTGAAGGAAAACTTTCTGCTACATTACCTGATTGTTCTTATGTACCGGGTGTGCATTCAGTTTCTTTACAAGATGTATTACCTGGTTTTATACATAGCCGTTTGCAAATTGCATTTCGTGAGTTTGGTAAAAAAATGAAAGGCTATTTTACCAATGAAGCCATTGTAGTAGCTACCGAATCAAGAACATCATCACCGGTACGTATACCACGTGATAATAATACATTCGAACATCCGCAGATAAAGGGCTTATATCCATGTGGTGAAGGGGCAGGCTACGCAGGCGGTATTGTAAGTGCAGCGATGGATGGTGAAAATATTGCTGCGCAACTGGCAAAGGTGCTTCTATGATTTTTACTCCGCTTATTTGCAGTTTGTCGGCTTAATACTACCCTTTTGCCGAAAATTAGCGATCCGTAATATGTAACGGCTATTTTTGCTATACAAAACTGACAGTATGCCTGTACTTCAATTGAATCACCTGAGAAAAAATTTTGCTACGCAAAAAGCTGTTGACGATATCAGCTTAACCATAGAACAAGGCCAGATATTCGGATTGCTTGGCCCCAATGGCGCCGGCAAAACCACATTAATCCGAATGATTACCGGTATCTTTTATCCGGACGAAGGAGAAATCCTTTTTAATGGTAAAAAATTTGACCCGCTCAATGATGTAGCCTATATCGGCTATATGCCCGAGGAAAGAGGATTGTATAAAAAAATGAAAATTGGCGAGCAGGCACTTTATCTCGCACAATTGAAAGGCCTGAGTAAAGCAGATGCTACAAAGAAAGCGAAGGAATGGTTTATCAAATTGGATATGCATTCGTGGTGGAATAAAAAAGTAGAAGACCTTTCGAAAGGGATGAGCCAGAAATTCCAGTTTGTAACAACAGTAATGCATGATCCTAAACTCATCATCCTTGATGAGCCTTTCAGTGGTTTAGACCCGGTAAATGCCAACCTGATAAAAGATGAAATATTTAACCTTGCAAAAAACGGCGCTACTGTTATTTTCAGTACACACCGCATGGAGCAGGTAGAAGAAATCTGCGATCATATTGTACTGGTAAACAAAGGACAGAAAATACTGGATGGTACGGTAGCAGGTATAAAACAGGATTTTAAAGAGAACCTGTACAGTGTACAATTTGCAAATCAATTATTACCTGAGCATCTCGCTATTCATTTGTTTGAAGTGATAAAAAGAAAAGAAAACGAAATCATTATTAAAAGAGACCCTGGTTATAGTAATAATGATATACTTCAGTATTTTATCAATAAAGGATTAGCGATTCATTCTTTCAATGAAATACTACCCTCGCTGAATGAAATATTTATCCGGCTGGTAGAAGGCACACCTACGGCACGCCAGTTCAGCGAAACAAACCATTCTTAACCGACAACACAACCAACATGAGCAAGACTCTCCTTATAGTAAAAAGAGAATTTCTTACAAGGGTAAGAAAGAGAACTTTTATATTAAGTACTATTCTATTCCCTGTATTATATATGGGGCTGGTATTTGGCACAGGGTATATTACTGCTAAAAGCGGAACCAACCTGAATGTTGCTGTGCTTGACAATTCAGGTTTTTTTGATAAAGGAAGCATTGAAAGGGAAAATCAGAAAGACAGCTCTTCTGTATTATCGTTAGTAACAACTAATCCGGATAGCCTCGCCGCTAAGTATGCTAAAATGGGCTATGACGGCTATGTAATCATACCTGCAGGCATCAATGTAGAAGCGAGTGACAAACAAAATTTTACTTTATACACTTCCAGAACGATCGGTGTAGATGGTGCACGCCCCGTACAAACAAAGCTGAACAATATCTGGAGCAGCCAGAAAAATGAAAAGCTTGGTATTGATGAGACAAAAAAGATAATACTTGAAAAAAATACAATCAATATTACACCGGTAAATAGTAATGATAAATCTTCTGATTCCGGTATTGCTACTACAATTGGTTATGTATCGGGCTTTCTTATTTATTTTATATTAATACTATACGGCTCCCAGGTAATGATGGGTGTAATGGAAGAAAAGACAAACCGTATTGCGGAGGTGATTGTATCTTCTGTAAAGCCCTTTCAATTAATGATGGGAAAAATTATTGGCATCGGGCTCGTAGCATTAACGCAGTTCCTGATATGGATAGCCTGTATATTTATTATCTACAATGTAACATCCGGCAGCAGCAGTGGTGGCGCTGCGAATGGAATAGTTGGCGGAATACAACAGGTATTTACAACAACCAACGTACCATTGATATTAGGTTGCTTTGTTTTTTACCTGCTAGGCGGGTTCTTTTTCTATTCATCGCTATATGCTGCCATTGGTAGTGCTGTCAATGAAGATATGCGCGAAGCACAATCTCTCAGTTTCCCGATTACTATGTTAGTTATCATTAGTATTGCGATGATGTCTGCCGCAGCAAAAGACCCATCCGGGCCGATTGCTGTATGGGGTAGTATTATTCCTTTTAGCTCACCCATCATTATGATGACGCGTATTCCATTTGGTGTGCCGGGTACAGTACCTTACTGGCAATTAGCATTATCCATGGCTACATTGATAGCAGGATTTATGCTCACTACCTGGTTTGCAGGAAAAATATATCGTACAGGTATTTTAATGTATGGTAAAAAACCAAGCTGGAAAGAAATGGTGAAATGGGCATTTCGAAAAAACTAAGCATACTTTAAATTATCAGGAGGCTGGAAATTCCAGCCTCTTTTTTTTGCCCAACGCTTCAGCTCAACCCCACCTCTCCTTGTTTGTTAAATTTTTCTTTATAACCGAAACAGGTTTTTGAATTACGAAAATAATCGTATGTTTGATACGAAATAATTCGTCGATCTTATTTACCAAAAACATAGTTATATGAAACCAAGACCTTTTCTATTTGTAAGCGCAGCTATTCTTATTGCAGGTATCTCCCTTTCCTGGCAAACAATAAAAACAGATGACGGGTATAAGCAAACATATACTGACACCACTCCCCGCAATAAAAACGTACGCGACCTTGATGAAGCTTTGCAGGATTTCAATTCCGAAGA
>Ga0164241_10002917_pt1 | contig 17878 bp, 14 predicted proteins | sample OricomyardsoilBY_FD_108780 | JGI IMG/M metagenome (GOLD analysis project Ga0164241, IMG submission 108780) | Backyard soil microbial communities from Emeryville, California, USA - Original compost - Back yard soil (BY) | ecosystem: Environmental > Terrestrial > Soil > Unclassified | place: USA...
CCGGTTCGCTGGGAGTTTTTTCCGCCGGCGCGGACGGAGCAGGCGCAGATTTTGTTGCCGCTGTTGGTTCGGCTTTGCCCGCTTCCAGATGCGCGATGGTTTCGCCGACCTGGGCGGTTTCGCCTTGTTTCTTCAGCAGTTTGGCAATCGTGCCGGCGGCGGGCGCGGGCAGTTCCACGGTGGCTTTTTCCGTTTCGATCATGGCCACCGGCTCGTCCTTGGCGACGGCCGCGCCTTCAGCTTTCAACCAGCCGCCAATTTCAACTTCCGTGATGGATTCACCGACGGCTGGCACTTTCAATTCGATCATCATATTTTTTCTCCAAAAGCTTCGGCGATTAAAGCGGCCTGTTCGCGTTTATGCGCGCTGGCCGAACCGCAGGCCGGACTGGCGGAGGCGGCGCGTGAGACGCCGGCAAACGGCCAGCGTCCGAACATCCGGTGGCAAAACCGCACGCGGAATTCATACCACGCGCCCATGTTTTCCGGCTCTTCCTGCACCCAGACCACCGGCGTTTCATCGCGATACGGAGCCAAGGCGGCCTGCAATCGTTCGTCCGAAAGCGGATACAACTGCTCGGCGCGCAGGATGGCAACATCTTCGCGCTTGGATTTTTCACGGTGTTCCAGCAGTTCGTAATAAATTTTCCCGCTGCACATCAAAACACGTTTTACTTTGTCCGTCGCCGGGCGGGGTGTCTCGTCGGCAATGATTCTTTGGAACTGACCGTCCGCCAGTTCGTCCAAAGTGGAAACCGCCTTCGGATGGCGGAGCAGGCTTTTGGGCGTCATCACCACCAGCGGTTTGCGCCAATTCCGCAACGCCTGCCGCCGCAGCAGGTGAAAGTATTGGGCGGGCGTGGTCGGGTTCGCCACTTGGATGTTGTGTTCGACGGCCAGACAGAGAAAGCGTTCCAGCCGCGCGCTGGAATGTTCCGGTCCCATGCCTTCCATGCCGTGCGGCAGCAGCATGACGAGGCCGCTCAAGTGGCCCCATTTTTTTTCGCCGCTGACGATGAACTGGTCAATGATCACCTGCGCGCAGTTTGCAAAATCGCCAAATTGCGCCTCCCACAAAATCAATCCGTCCGGGCAGTCGAGGCTGCAACCGTATTCAAAACCCAGCACGCCGATTTCCGACAGCGGGCTGTTGTGAATTTCCACCGGTTCCTGGTCGGGCGCGAGCTGCTGCAAAGGCGTGTAGAGACGGCCGTCGTTGAAATCGTGCAGCACGGCATGGCGATGACTGAACGTGCCGCGTCCGCAATCCTGGCCGCTCAAACGCACGCGCACGCCTTCCGTCGCCAGCGTGGCAAAAGCAAGCGCCTCGGCCGCCGCCCAGTCCAGCGCGTGGTTGCCCGCCGCCATTTCCCGGCGCGCATCGAGAATTTTCTGAATTTTGGGATGCGGTTGAAAGCCGGCGGGCAGACGCGTTTGCGCGTCGAGCAAAGACGCCAGAATTTTCCGGTCCACGCCGGTCGCGATGTCTTCCGCCGGTTCTGATCCGCCGATGTAATTCTGCCGGCTGGGCGGCAGGGCGGTGTCCGGCGGCGGCGGCGATGCGCGGCGCGATTCCGTCAAATTTTGTTCGAGCCGGGCCTGGCGGCTGGCGGAAATTTCATCGGCCACTTCGCGCGTCACTTCGCCCAGTTTCAGCAGATGCTCCAGATAGCCTTCGCGCACCGGCTTGCGTTCGGCGATGCGCCGATACAAGACGGGCTGGGTGAACGTCGGCTCGTCGCTTTCGTTGTGGCCGAGCCGGCGGTAGGCATACATGTCAATCACGACATCAAGTTTGAATTTCGCGCGGAACGCCAGCGCCAGTTGCACGCATTGCGCGACGGCTTCCGGGTCTTCGCCGTTGACGTGAAAAATCGGGGCCGGCAGCATTTTGGCCACGCTGGTGGCATACATGGAGGAACGGCCTTCGTTGGGCGACGTGGTGAAACCGATCTGGTTGTTGACGATGATGTGCAGCGTGCCGCCCACGGTGTAACCGGCGAGCCGGCCCATGTTCAATGTCTCCTGCACCACGCCTTCGCCGATGAAGGCCGCGTCGCCGTGAATCAACATGAGCAGGTTCCGGCTGCGCTCCGTGTCGCCGCCGCAATCCTGCCGGATGCGCACCCGGCCGGCGGCCACCGGATTCACAAATTCCAGATGGCTGGGATTGGAACACAGCGACAGATGCACGGTTTTCCCGGCGGCGGTCACATAATCATTATTGTGGCCCAAATGGTATTTCACGTCGCCGCCACCCTTTTGCAGCTTGGGATCGGTGTCCGCAAATTCGCGGAAAATTTGGCGCGGACTTTTGCCGAGGATGTTGGCGAGCACGTTCAATCGTCCGCGATGGGCCATGCCCAAAACCATGCCGGTCACGCCTTGTTCGCCGGCGTTTTCGATGGCCAGATCCAGCAACGGAATCAAACTTTCGCTGCCTTCGAGGGAAAAGCTTTTCGCGCCGACGAATTTTTTGCGGATGAATTCCTCAAACATCACCGCGTCGGTCAGCCGCGTGAGAATCCGCAATTGCTGCTCACGGCTCAATGCCAGCCGGTTTTGCGAGCGTTCCATGCGTTCCTGCAGCCAATACCGCATCTCAAGATCGTCAATGTGCATGAACTGCACGCCGATGGAACGGCAGTAGGTGGTGCGGAGCCGTTCGATGATTTCGCGCAGCGGCAGCAGCCCGTTCGGCTCCATCGTCGCGCAGGCGAATTTCCGGCCCATGTCCGCCTCGGTAAGATCGTGATAGGCCGGATCGAGTTCCGGGGGCGGTGTTTTCGGCTGCTGCAACGGGTCAAGCTGCGCGATGAGATGCCCGCGCGCCCGGTAGCTGCGCACCAGCGCATCCACGCGCTCCTGCAAATCCGCCACGCCCGGTTCGCCGGCGTGCGTCGAATCGGCGCGGCGGGCGGCGGGTGGATTAAAAACGCTGTAAGGGCGGAACGCGGGATTGGGCAGGGGCGGTTCGCCATTGGGTTCGCCGTTCGCCAGGCCGGCAAAGTAGCGCCGCCATTCGGGCGGGGCGGCGGCGGGATCGCGCTGGCACTCCGCATAAAGGCTTTCCAGATACGCCAGATTCAAGTGATTGGGCGCTGTCGGTTCATTCGTCATATAACCATCTACAATCTAACCCGGTCGCTGGCCGGCACAGACAGGCTGCCATATTCGCAAACGCCGCGCAAATACTTCACATGTTGGACCCGAAAAATATTTTTTTAGACGCTTTACATTTTGGCGGCGGTCATTTTGAGGCAAGGTCAATTTTAACCGTTGGCCGGGGTTTTACGAAGGGTTGAATGTTCAGCAACCTTTTCATTTCTGAAGGCCGTTGCGTCAAATCTTTCAAAGAATGACGGTTCAGCACCGTAAAAAACGCCGCCGCCGCCTCGGCCAGCACGCCTTTGAGCCGGCACACGGGAAAAATCCGGCAGGGGCCGTCGGCCCGGTCCTGGCAGTCAATCGCGGCCGCATCGGTTTCGGTCAGCCGCACCACTTTCCCCAGCAAAATTTTTTCCGGGGGCAGCGCCAGGGTGAACCCGCCGCCCAGGCCGCGCCGCGTGGCGAGAAATCCGGCGCGGCCCAGGGCGTGAACCACTTTGACCAGGTGATGGCGGGAAATGTCAAAGGCGTCCGCCACTTCATCAATGGTGACGCGGGCGGGCGCACGCAAGGCCGTGTGCATCAGCACGCGCAGGGAATAGTCGGAAAAGGCGCTCAATCGCATTCCGCCTACCATCCGGGAAAACCCGCCCGCGCTTCAAGTAAAATGTATTTGAAATACATCTTTTCAGGATTATCTTGTTTCCGATGAATCAAGCGAATGTCCAATCAAGTCTTTACGAGCGGCTGGGCGGCCGGGCAGGGCTGGCGCGGCTGTTGCATCACTTTTATGCGGATGTCCGCCAGCACGCGGTGATCGGCCCGGTTTTCAACCGGCAGATTCAAGACTGGCCGGCGCATCTGGAAAAAATCGGTTCGTTCTGGGCGCGCCTCACCGGCGGCCCGTCCGGTTATGCCGGCGCGATGCCGATGAAACATTTGAATCTTGGCATCGCGCCGCAGCATTTTTCCGCCTGGCTGCAATTATGGAGTTTTAACTGTCGCGGCCATCTGCCGGCGGCGGAAGCGCAGGAAATGATTGGCATGGCGCAGGAAATCGGGCGGCGGCTGAAAAGCATCATCGGCGTGGAACCGCCGCCGGAGCGTTTCCAACCCTTCAACGCCGGTCTTTTGAAAAGCAGTTTTCGCGCGCATGAAAAAGAAAACCCGGCATGAATTTCGCATCAAGCGCGCCTACGACGAGCCGTCGGCGCAGGACGGCTTTCGCTTTCTTGTGGACCGGCTCTGGCCGCGCGGCCTGAAAAAAGAGGCGTTGCCCTTGACCGGCTGGCTGAAGGAGGCCGCGCCCAGTTCGGATTTAAGGAAATGGTTCGCGCATGATCCCGCCAAATGGGTTGAATTTCGCCGGCGCTACCGGGCCGAGTTGAAAAAGAATCCGGCCTGGCGGCCGCTTTTGACGGCGGTGCAAAATAAAAATGTCACTTTGCTTTTTTCCGCGCGGGATGCCAAAATCAACCAAGCAGCCGTTTTGAAGAAATTTCTCGAACAACAACAATAATAAACAACCAACAGGAACAACATATATGTCATTACGCCTGGGCGACGCCGCCCCTAACTTCACGGTCAGCACCACCGAGGGAACAATTGATTTTCACCAGTGGCTGGGCAATTCCTGGGGCGTGCTGTTTTCGCACCCGGCGGATTACACGCCCGTCTGCACCACCGAGCTGGGAGCCGTGGCCCGGATCAAGGCCGAGTTTGAAAAGCGCAACGTCAAAGTGCTGGCCGTCAGCGTGGATTCGCTGGATTCACACCACGGCTGGATCAAGGACATCAACGAGACCCAATCCTGCTCGATGAATTTTCCCATCATTGCCGATGAAAAACGCGAAGTGGCGAACGCTTACGGCATGATTCATCCCAATGCCGACACCACGGCCACGGTGCGGTCGGTGTTCGTCATCGGGCCGGACAAAAAAATCAAGCTGACCCTGACTTATCCGGCCAGCACGGGCCGCAATTTTCTCGAAATCCTGCGCGTGATTGATTCGCTGCAACTGACCTCCCAGCACAAGCTCGCCACGCCGGCGGATTGGGAGCAGGGGAACGATTGCATCATCGCGCCGGCGGTTTCCGATGCGGATGCGGAAAGACTTTTTCCCCAAGGCGTCCGCAAAGTGAAATCATATCTCCGCTACACGCCGCAGCCCAAGGCTTGAGCGGAACGATGAAAAATTTGAAGGCCGTGCCAACACCGGCCTGCCAAGAGCAGCCGGTGTTTGGCCAATACACGGTTGATTCAGCCCGCCCGATAATTTTACCGAAAGTGACAAGTTGATTATGACTGACGAAGCAGATTCAATCCCCGCCAAACCCCGCGTGGACAATGCGGCGTGGAAGGCCATCGTGGCCAAATATCAGGAGCCTTCAACGTGGCGGGCATTGTGGCAGATCGTCAACACCGTCGTGCCTTATGCCGGCGTGTGGTATTTGATGCACGTTTGCCTGGCGATTTCGTGGTGGCTGGTCATTCCGCTGGCGGTGCTGGCGGGCGGCCTGCTGGTGCGTGTGTTCATTATTTTCCACGATTGCGGTCACGGCTCGTTTTTCAAATCGCGCCGGGCCAATGATTTCGTCGGGTTTCTTTCCGGTATTTTGACCTTCACGCCGTATTATCACTGGCGCTGGGAACACGCGATTCATCACAGCAGCGCCGGCCATCTGGACAAACGCGGCACGGGCGACGTGTGGACGATGACGGTGCAGGAATATCTGGAATCGTCGCGCTGGAAAAAATTTTCCTACCGGCTCGCGCGCAATCCCATTGTGTTGTTCGTCATCGCACCATTGTTCCTGTTCGTGGTCAGCCAGCGTTTCCCGTCGCCAAAAGCCAGCCGGCGCGAACGGCATTCCGTTCATGCGATGAACGCGTGCCTGCTGGGCATGGTGCTGGCCTTGGGCTTTGTTTTCGGATTCAAGGACTATCTGCTGATCCAGTTGATCATCATCATGGTTGCCGGCGGCGCGGGCGTGTGGCTGTTTTACGTCCAGCATCAGTTTGAAGGCGTCTATTGGGAACGCGGGGAGGACTGGAGCTTCGTCGCGGCGGCGCTGGAAGGCAGTTCGTTCTACAAGCTGCCGCGCATCCTGCAATGGTTTTCCGGCAACATCGGCTTTCATCACATCCATCATTTGAGTCCGCGCATTCCCAATTACAATCTGGAAAAATGCCATCAGGCCGACCCGCTGTTTCAGGAGGTGAAACCCATCACGCTGCTTTCCAGCCTGAAATCATTCAACTTCCGGTTCTGGGACGAACAGCACCGGCAACTGATCGGCTACCGCCGTTTCCGCCAGCTTTGCAGGCAACAAAAATCCCTGCGTTCGTGAGGGCTGGAAAATTTCCGTGGCTCGGAGATTGAATCCGGCAGGACGATGTTTTGAGCAAGGTGAAAGATTTTCAAAACAATAAGTCCCTGCCCGACCTTGCGGTCGGACAGGGACAAATAGGGGATGGGAGTTCGCCATGCTCTCTTTCCCGAACCGGCATTAGGCGCGCCCTTGCGGGGCTGCCGGTTTCCCGACGCCATTCTCCACGGCAAGCGGAGTTTCCGGCCTCGTGGCGGGGCCGTCCGGCGCCTTGCGGCGCGCGGATTTTGAGTGAGGCTTTTCAGCTCGCTTCGGCTGGTGGTTGCGCCACCGGCCTGCCAACCAGGTCAAGACACGTCTGCGGTTGCTCGCGTCTTGACCACTGGCTCCGGGTCGGCCACCGCTTGTGACGGTGCGTTCGCCCGGGCCACGGGTCTCGCCTCTGCTCTCTCAAGTTGCTTTTTATCTCACAGTCCAGCGGTGTCGTTTTTAACATCGCCGGCGCTTTGGAAGTTTTTTCACGGAACCTGCCGAGTTCCCGTGATCTTCCCGATGCGTGCGCTCCTTTTGTCCGCCTTTCGGCGTTTTTCTTTGGGCGGTTTTAATTTTATTCAAACCCGCCAGAGCCGTCCGCACCGTGCTGATGCACAGTAGCAACTGTCCACCCTCTGGGTGACTGCGATTCGTTCAGGCTCGAAACTGGCCTGAACTACTTGACTCAACTCGCAGCGGTTTCTTATCGCTGCTTGTTGCCAAGCCCCTCATTCGCATTTGACGGTGTGCGAACACCGCCAGAGGAACCGGTGAATGCTGCCTCCGTCGCGCCTGAAGGCGTGGTTTGGAGGAGCCGGGCCAACCAGCCTGCCCCGGCTTTTCCCCAGTCGCCTGGGATTATCCTGAAACGAACCGCTTTGATTTTATCCGCCGCGGCCCGCTTCGTTCTTTCAATGAACTACAGCTACTTTAGCAGGTTATTTTCTTCTGCCCACAAATTGATATGCACCGCTTATTCACCCGGATAACCGTGGGAAATACGACAAGAACGATCCGAACCGCCTGCAAAAACATGAAACTTTTACGGTTTTGCTAAAAATTATTCACCGCCGGATCGGCGGCAGGCCGGCGGCGGTGAACAAGTTTCAAATGATTTTGCATTGAATATTTCCGCCAATGTGGCGGGAGAGGCTTTCTCTTGTCCCGTTTCTTAAAATAAAATATCAACGCGGCAAGGTGGGATGCCCGTCCATTACGTTTTGCGGGATCTCATTAGAATGATTCTCATCCCAGATGATTCGCCGCGCCAGAGACGCCCGTGACGATTTCATCCCGCGTCCGGGAATTGCGGATCCGCACATAGTCGTCATTCTCCAGCCGGGCGGTGTGGGCCACTTTTAATTCCTGCGCACGTTTGAACTGCTTGTCCGGTTTCATCGGTGTCAGCGGATATTCCACGGCATGGCCCGCCGCCCGCAAATCATGCACCAGCTTCAAGGAAAGCGGACGCAGGGCTTCGTCTTCGATCAGCACAAACACGTCCATCGGCGAATCAAATTTCGGCAGCCGGCCGCGCGCCTTGAGCAGTTCCAGCAGCACCACGTCGCCCATGCCGAAGCCGAGCGCCGGCAAATCCACCTTGCCGCCGCTGATGAGTTTCACGAGATTATTGTAACGTCCGCCGCCCGCGATGGCGCGGAACTCGCCCTTGCAATCAAACGCCTCAAACACCACGCCGGTGTAATATGCCAGCCCGCGGATCACCTGGTAATCAATCTTCACAAAATCCTTCAGGCCGCGGGCGGCGAGGTTTTGCAGGATGCTTTGCAATTCACCCGTCGGCCGGCCGGCCTTGATGAACGCCTCCACCTGCGCCAGCGAAAATCCGAGCGCGGACAATTTTTTCTCCGATTCCTCCGGTGAAGTCCGTTCCAGCTTGTCTATGATTTGGAAAAATTCATATTCGCCGCCGGCGTTTCCACTTTCCGCCTGCCGTCTGCCGCTTTCATAAAATTCCTGCCACGCATTGCGGCTGCTCAGACGGATGACAAAATCCTCCGCCGTCAACCCGAACTCCCGCAACGTGGCGATCAGCAGCGCGATCAACTCCGCGTCCGCCGCCGGGTCCGTCTCCCCGATAAGATCGGCGTTGAATTGAAAATGCTCGCGCAGCCGGCCTTTGCCGGGACGCTCGTAGCGGAATAGTTGCGGAATGGCAAACCACTTAATCGGTTTTTTGTAATTGCGCTCGTGCGTGGATACCATGCGCGCAAGCGTGGGTGTCATTTCCGGGCGCAATGAAACTTCACGTTCACCTTTGTCCACAAAATTATAGATTTGGCCAATAATCTCTTCGCCGCTCTTGGTCGTATAGAGTTCCAGCGGTTCGAGCGGCGGGCCGTCATATTCACGAAAGCCGTAACGCTTGGCGACGGCGCGCCATTTCTCAAAAATAAATTGGCGCGCGTCGGCGCTCCACACATCGGGGTGCGGCAGTGGTTCAGGATAAAAATCGCGGAATCCGGGCAGTCGTTCCATGCCCGCAGTTTAAGAAAAAAAACAGATTAGGAAAGCAGGAAGGTTTTAGCCGGCAAGCTGCCTTAAGGGTGTCACACGAAGGCGGCGAAGGAAAAATCTTCTTCGCAAACTTCGCGTCCTTCGCGCGACATTTTATTGTGCATCCGTGGCTCAAACCTTCGGCGTCAGCTTCAGCACCTCGGCGCGCATTTCCTTGCCGGCCTTGAACTTCACCATTGCGCGGGCGGGAATGGGCACGTCTGTTTCCGGCTTGTTGGGATTGCGGCCGACGCGCGCCTTGCGGATTTTCACGTCGAACACGCCGAAGTTGCGCAACTCCACCTTGTCGCCCTTGGCAAGGGCCTCGGCGATATGGTCGAGCGTTTTTTGCACCACGTCAAAAACCTGGGTCTGGATCAGCCCGGTTTCTTCGCTGATGCGGATGACAATGTCTCGCTTGGTCAAGGTCATGGTAGTATTTGGTTTTCTGATTTTTCCTGAATGGACAAGCGGCTGAGAAAAGCCGTTTTGAAATTGGGGCGGCAGACGGTTTGCCTGCTGCAACGGGCAGAAAACTGCCGGGAGCAGGGCGAGGGCCTGATTCCAGCCGGGCGGAAAACCCTGCCGCCTACCATAACATCTGGCCTGACATGGACTTTTATCATGGTAACTGAATAAAAGTATCAACTGCCTTTTATTTGGAAAAGTCGAGCAAAAAATGGAGATTTCCACCGCCTAAGTTGACTTCGGTTCGCTGTCACTCAAATTCCGTTCGCGTGCCCGCCCGCCGGCTTGGTCAAACAGCCATTCAGAATGAGATCGGCAATGGTGATGGTTTCCCGCCGCCGGGCAGTCGTAGGCCGGCCGGAAAACGGCATTGCGCTTGATCCCATCTTCACTCATAAATCTTGCACATGTTATCACGGGTATGTTCCGCCGCCGTCAACGGGATTGACGCCTACGCCGTCGAGGTCGAGGTGAATTGCGGCTATGGCGAAACCTTTATCGCGCTCGTCGGCCTGCCCGATGCGGCGGTCAAGGAATCCAAGGATCGGGTTTCCACGGCGCTCGCCAATTCCGGCTATAAATTTCCCATGGGCAAGACGACCATCAACCTCGCGCCCGCCGACGTGAAAAAGGAAGGGCCGAGCTTTGATCTCCCCATCGCCATCGGAATGCTGGCCGCGAGCGAACAGATGGAGACCGATCAACTCGATAATTTCGTCATCGTCGGCGAACTCGCGCTGACCGGCGGCGTGCGTTCCGTGAAAGGGATTTTGCCCATCGCCTTGCGCGCAAAAGCGGATGGGAAAACCGGCGTTCTCGTGCCTGCTGAAAACGCCGCCGAAGCCGCGGTCGTGGCCGGCCTGCAAGTCATCCCCGTGCAAAATCTCCGCGAGGCCGCGCAGTTTCTCGAAGGTGAAATCCGCATCGCGCCGGCGAAGGTGGATCTGCAAAAAATTTTCGCGCATCAGGACGAGGACGAACACGATTTTGCCGAGGTCAAAGGCCAGGAGAATGTGAAGCGCGCCTTGGAAATCGCGGCGGCGGGCGGCCACAATGTCCTTTTGGTCGGCCCGCCCGGCACCGGCAAATCCATGCTGGCGAAACGGCTGGCGACCATTCTGCCGCCGCTCACGCTGGACGAGGCGCTGGAGACGACGAAGATTCACAGCATCGTCGGCCTGCTCAAATCCGGCCAGGCGCTGGTCACGACGCGGCCGTTTCGCGCGCCGCATCACACCGCGAGCGACGCCGGTTTGCTCGGCGGCAACATCAATCCGACGCCGGGCGAAATTTCCCTCGCGCACAACGGCGTTTTATTTCTGGACGAACTGCCGTAATTCAAACGCAGCGTGCTGGAGACGATGCGCCAGCCGCTCGAAGAAGGGCGCGTGACGATCTCGCGCGCGGCGGGCACGATGACGTTTCCCTCGCAATTCATGCTGGTGGCGGCGATGAATCCGACGCCGGACGGAAAAATGCCCGGCGAATCAAAAAGTTCGCCGCGCGAAATCCAAAATTATCTCGGCCGCATCTCCGGGCCGCTGCTGGACCGCATTGATCTGCACATCGAAGTGCCGCCGGTGAAATTCCGCGAGATGACCGGCGAAAAAGCCGGCGAGACCAGCGCGGAAATTCGTGAGCGCGTCATCGCCGCGCGCCGGCTTCAGCACATCCGGTTCGCCGACAAACCCAAGATCACCTGCAACGCGCGCATGGGTTCGCGCGAACTGAAATCATTCTGCGAACTGGACGACGCTACAAAGGAGCTGCTGAAGTTTGCGATGACGGATCTGAATTTAAGCGCCCGCGCCTACGACCGGATTTTGAAGGTGGCGCGCACCATCGCCGACCTGGCCGCCTCCGAAAAAATCACCGGCGATCATATTTCGGAGGCGATCCAGTTCCGCTCGCTCGACCGGCAGTTGTGGGGATGAACTCCGGCCTGGCGGCGGCGCATCATGGATGGTTTGAGATGGGCTGCGTTTATTCCTGCACGAACTTGATCGCGCGGGATTTTTCGGAACGCTTGCGCTTGTTTTCGTCCAGCTCCTTTTTGCGGAGGCGCAGATTTTTCGGCGTGGCTTCGACGTATTCGTCCACGTCAATGTATTCCAAGGCGCGTTCCAGCGAGAGTTTGAGCGGCGGTGCGAGCTGAATGCCTTTGCCGTCGCCTTGCGAACGCATGTTCGTCAGGCGTTTTTCCTTCACCGGATTCACCGGGATGTCATTTTCACGGGCGTTCTCGCCGACGATCATGCCGACGTAGACGGCGTCGCCCGCCTGGATCATCAGACGACCGCGTTCCTGCACCATGTTGAGCGCGTAGCTGGTGGCCTCGCCGGCGTCCATGCTGACGAGCGAACCGTTTTTGCGCGCCGCGATTTCGCCCCGGTCTTCGCCGTATTCGTGGAAAAGATGGCTCATCACGCCCATGCCCTTGGTCGAATTGACGAGGTCGGTTTCAAAGCCGATCAAACCGCGCATCGGCACGAGCGCCTCGACGGAAACCTGGTTGCCGACGTGGTTCATGTTCGTGATCTGCGCTTTGCGGGCGGAAAGATTTTCCATGATGGCGCCGAGATTTTCACTGGGAATTTCCACGAACAATTTTTCAATCGGCTCCAGCGGCTCGCCGTCCGGGCCTTTTTTCCAAAGCACTTCGGGGCGGGAAACCAGAACTTCATGGCCTTCGCGGCGCATCTGCTCGACGAGAATGGCGATCTGCATTTCGCCGCGGCCGCTGACCGCAAAAATCTTCGGGTCACTTGTCTGGGCGATGCGGAGCGCGACGTTCGTGCGGATCTCCTTCACGAGCCGGTCCCAGATGTGACGTGCGGTGACGAGCTTGCCGTCCTGGCCGGCGAGCGGGCCGTCGTTCACGGCGAATTCCATCTGGATCGTCGGCGGATCAATCGGAATGTAGGGCAGGGTGGCGCGGGCCTCGCTGTCACAAAGCGTTTCGCCGATGAACACATCCTCGAAACCGGCGATGCCGACGATGTCGCCGGCGTGCGCTTCCTGAATCTCGATCCGCTTCATGCCCTCGAAATGATAGAGCATGGTGATTTTGCCTTTGGTGATCTTGCCGTCGCCGTGGCGGCAGATGGCGGGATCGCCGACCTTCACCTTGCCTTCGACAATTTTGCCGAACGCGATCCGGCCGAGGTAATCGGAGTAATCCAAATTCGCCACGAGCAGTTGAAAACCGTCGCCCGCCTTGGCGCGCGGCGGCGGAATGTGTTTCACAATCGCGTCAAACAACGGCTCCATCGTGCCGCTGGCGTGTTCGAGTTCCACCTTTGCATAACCCTGCTTGGCCGAGCAATAGATGAATGGAAAATCCAACTGTTCATCCGTCGCGTTGAGCGACATGAACAATTCAAAAACTTGATCCAAAACTTTTTTCGGGCTGGCGTTCTCGCGGTCAATTTTATTGATGACGACAATCGGCTTCGCACCCGCTTCGAGCGCCTTACGCAAAACGAAGCGCGTCTGCGCCTGCGGACCCTCGGCGCTGTCCACGACGAGCAGCACGCCGTCAATCATGTTCATGATGCGTTCGACTTCGCCGCCGAAATCCGCGTGGCCGGGCGTGTCCACAATGTTGATATGGGAATCCTTGTATTTGAACGCCGCGTTTTTGGCGCGGATGGTGATGCCCTTTTCCTTTTCGAGATCCATCGAGTCCATCAGGCGTTCGACCTGGGTTTCAGCCTGGTTGGCGCGGAAGGTGCCGGATTGTTTGAGCAGGCAGTCCACGAGCGTGGTCTTGCCGTGGTCAACGTGCGCGATGATGGCGATGTTGCGGATGTGTTGCATATCGTAAATGACCGGATCGCTCATGCGCTAAAATACCAGACGCGCCAGACGGACGCGAATGGGAAGGCGACGGAGAAGCCGGGTTGCGTATAATGGAGATTTGGCGCGAAAGGTCAAGCCATGCGTGGGTGAAAATTCAGTTCAACATCGGAAGAACCGGGGTTGACCCGTGAAATTGCGGCGGCGCGAGGCCGTGCGCGCTATTGCTTCACGGCCTTGACCGTGTGCGTATTGGTATCGTAGTCCAGCTTGTAACCCTGCGGCACCACGGGCATTTTGCCCAGATAGGTCGGGATCATCTCCTGCAAATCCTTCGGATAACGGCCTTCCGACGCGTTGAACATCTGGATGTCTTCATTGATGTAGGAGACATCAATCTGATTCTCCGCAAACTTTTTCGCCCGTCCGACCGCGCCGATGTAGGTCAGCGGCGCGGTGACGACGTTGGAGGCTTCATTGGCCGCCGTGCCCGGCTTGGAACTGTCGCCGCAGCCGGCCAAAAAAATTGAAGCCGCCGCGAGAACAAGGAAATTCGCTTTCATGCGGAAACTCTACTCCTGTCCGCCAAAATGCCAAGCGGAAGTTGTTCGCCATCGCAACCCGGAGCGCACGGGATTTTAACCCTGTGTCCGCCGCGTCTCGGTAGCGAAAATATTTTCTTTCACCAATTCCCGCGCCTGCCGGATCAAATTCAAATCCGTCCCGCCAAAATTTACCACGACGAATTCCGCAAAACAGATAATTAGATTATTATATTGACAAATACGTGCCGTGCTAGAATTTTTCAACAACAACTCTTAAAATATAACCTGCTCACATAATGAAAAGCAGAACAAACCTTAAAATAATTAGAGCAAATCAACTTGTATACATCCTGAAACTTGTGCAGATGTTTGATTGTCAGGTCCAACGGAATCACTCATGACGCCCCATTTTTGTATACTTTTATCTGAAGAATAGCCAATGAGTTCTGCACAACCATTTTGAACTAAATTGGAAGGAAGTGGCGGATATGTCCAAACACCAGTGACAGAATCATAGGTTCCATAATTATCATATTCGAAGCCCCCATACCATGCTACATTTTCTGTATGGCGTGTGCCAGTGCTGGGATTTGATACGCACGTCGAATTTACTGATGCTGCATAATAACAATGTGCTCCACCAGTCACCCACGTTATACTTGAAGCCCCACAATCTGGAGCAGGAGGTGTGGGATTTGGATCAGCAACACATGTTCCATAGTTTTCTTGAGCCATTCCATTTTCGCACATTGTTAGTGCGCTGATGGCAAAAGGCACTATGAGGTTTAACTGCATGGTTTGTATTATAGTTTTCATATGTTTGTTCAATTTAGATTACTATTTTGGTTTTTGTGAATTCCTGTTTAATAAAAATACAATCAAAAAAATTGTATTTATAATGATAAAAAATATTACGGCTATTCTTATTGGTTTTATCAGGATTTCACGTTTTGCGTGAAGTTCGCGAGCATCCCACCAATTACCGGAACGAACTTGAAATACTGTGTTTCCCATTCGCCTGTCAATAATGCGCGCCGTTTTATCTACAACTTTAGGTATATAACTCGAAAGCGGCTGTTCTAATTGTGCATTTGTAAAACCTATAAGAGCGGTTTCGATTGGCAAAACGTCATCTGGATTTCTTAATTCATTACTTCTCTGAAAATCAGTTTGTTTGTAATCAAAAGGTTTCATAACAAACTGATTGAACGTGATTTTACTTGGAATAGATATGACCTTGCCCGATATTTTCTGCAAATTAGTCATTGTCACATCAAGTTCAGCAAATAACCATCCTTTGGGGTATGCCGGAGCTTTTAAGTGATTAGTTCCAATCAATCTGCTATTGGGTGCATACCACTTGACAGAATTGATACTTCCCGAGTAATTGGTAAAAATTTGCACTGAAATTTCATTTGTTGTAAAGCCTGCATAAAAGGAAAGTTTAGTCATTGGCAAGTTGGTTAATAATGCGCTGTCGTGGACACAAGCCAACCAAATAAACTGTTGAAAAAGGTGAGCATTACGTGGAAAACGGCCATATGAAATAATTGCTTGACCATTCGGATTTTTGATGACATTTGAATCGCCTGTGAATGGTATGTAGGTGAATGTATCGTGTCCATCCGTGCCCACCATTTCGTGAAAGCCATTTTCAAATGTCATATCAATTAACGCGTTGGATTCAAAAGCGTGAATTGTGAACGTGCCACCGAGATCATGTTTGTTTGCAAAAACATCCTCAAATTTGCCAGTTAAAAAGGATGCGGTCTTCTGTTGTCCTTTTGCAAGTGATTGGCATATCACAGTCAAACCAATCATCAATACACAAAATAAACATTTTTTAATTTGATGTTTTTGCGTCAGTTTATTCATTGTCAATGGTTGGCGTGATTTTAACTTGCATAGAAAAGAGTTGTTGTCAATAATAAATCATAATTAACTAAACTAAAAATTGGAAGGTTTAATAATTTTGTCGCTTTAAGCTTTCCACTGCCAATTCCCGCGCCTGCCGGATCAAACTTAAATCCTCGATCAAATTTCCAAAACGCAATTTCATCGCGCCGCTTTGCTGCTGGCCGAGCAATTCGCCCGGCCCGCGCAATTTCAAATCCGCTTCAGCGATTTTGAATCCGTCGTTCGTCTCCTCCAAAATTTTCAGCCGCGCCCGCGCCTCGTCATTTTTCGCGTCGGAAATCAAAATGCAAAAACTCTCGTGCGCGCCGCGCCCGATGCGCCCGCGCAACTGATGCAACTGCGCCAGCCCGAAATGCTCCGCGTTCTCGATGAGCATCACGGTCGCGTTCGGCACGTCCACGCCGACTTCAATGAGCGACGTGGCGACGAGCGCCTGAATTTTGTGCGCGCGAAAATCCGCCATGACATTTTCCTTTTCCGCCGGTTTGACGCGCCCGTGCAGCAGGCCGGTTTTGAATGGCGACAACGCGCGCCGCACATTTTCAAATTCCTTCGTCACGGCCTTGATGTCCTTGTCCGTGTCGGCCACTTCGACGCGCGGATACACGATGTAAGCCTGCCGTCCGCCGGTAATTTTCTCGCGGATGAATTCAAAAACTTTCGGCAATTTTTCCGCCGTCCGCACAAAAGTTTTGATCGCGCCGCGCCCGCCGGGCAGTTCGTCAATCACCGAAACATCCAGGTCGCCGTAAAGCGTCAGGCCGAGCGTGCGCGGAATCGGCGTGGCCGTCATCACCAGCAGATGCGGATAATTCCCTTTGCGAACCAGAATTTCCCGCTGCGTCACGCCAAACTTGTGCTGCTCGTCAATGATCACCAGGCCGAGCTTCGGCAGATCAAAACCGCCGGTCAGCAACGCGTGCGTGCCGATGAACAAGGTTGAAGGTTTTCCAGCTTGTGTGCTTTGGACGTTGGGCGTTGGACGTTGAGGGTTGAAAGTTTTTTTACTTCCCGTTTGCAACTCCACCTTCACGCCCAACGGCTGGAACCATTTTTCAAAATTCCGAAAATGCTGTTCCGCCAAAATTTCCGTCGGGGCCATGAGCGCCACGTTGAACCCGCTTTCCAGCGCCATCAACGCCGAACACGCCGCCACGGCGGTTTTGCCGGAGCCGACATCGCCTTGCAGCAGCCGTCGCATCGGGTATCTGCCGCCCATGTCGGCGCGAATTTCGCGCAGCACTTTGGTCTGCGCTTCCGTCAATTTGAAGCCGAGCGCGGCGAGAAACGGTTTCATCAAATGATTGTCGCCGCCGCACGGCAATGCTTTGGACAAAGCTTCAAATTTTTTGCGGCGCAACTGGATTTGAAATTGCAACGCGACAAACTCATCCAACGCCAGCCGCCGCCGCGCGATTTCCACATCGGTCAGTTCCTCCGGGAAATGAATCATCCGAACCGAATTTGCTCGTGACGGAAAGCAAAGTGCTGCCGGCATCTTGCCGGAAGATTCATCTGATTGAGATTCTTGATTCGTTCTATCGGCAGGATGCCGGCAGCACGTTAACGCCGGCTCGGCGATTTCATCTCCAAATTTTTCCAACGCCCGCCAGATGAGCATCCGCATCACCCGCGCCGTCAGCCCGTCCGTGAGCGGATGCACCGGCACGATGCGGTTGACGTGGATGAATTCATCTTCGCCCGGCTCCACGAATTCGGTTTCAGGATGATCCATGTTGCGCGGCTTGAGCGAATCCGGTTTGCCGAAAATCAGAAACTCGCGGCCGACGGCATACCAGTCCGGCATCCACGGCTGCGCCTGCCACCAGCGGCAGTGCAGCAACGCCGTGCCGTCATCAAACACGCACTCGAACAGCGCGCGCGCGCCTTTGCGAAAACGCTTGATGCCGGCGGCGACGATTTTTCCGCGCACGGTCGCGGCTTCCTTCAATTTCAGGTCGCGAATCGGAAGAAATTTCCGACGGTCTTCGTAACGGCGCGGTTTGTGCAGCAGCAAATCTTCGACGGTGAAAATGTTCAGCCGCGCAAGCAATTTCGCGCGTTCCTCGCCCACGCCCCAGACGGAAGAAACCGGCGCGGCGAGCGGAGAAATTTGAGTTTCCGGCGCTGACATTTCCGGCACGATACAAACGAGCGGGTCA
>Ga0164241_10002918_pt1 | contig 17873 bp, 21 predicted proteins | sample OricomyardsoilBY_FD_108780 | JGI IMG/M metagenome (GOLD analysis project Ga0164241, IMG submission 108780) | Backyard soil microbial communities from Emeryville, California, USA - Original compost - Back yard soil (BY) | ecosystem: Environmental > Terrestrial > Soil > Unclassified | place: USA...
CTGCCGTATGAGAATGCTTTTACCATAGCCATCACCTTAACGCCAGGCTTTAGTTTGGCCTTATAATAATTCAGGTTATTAAGCAACGCGTTTAGGTTGATCTCCATCACCGTTTCATGGTTTTTCTGCGATAGTAATCTGCTTATCCGCTCAAACTCAAAACTGCGCGAACCTTTTATCAGTATGGTCTCGTCTCTAAAACGCAAGCTATTGAGTTTAGACAGTAAGGCATTGGTATCAGCAAAGAAATGCTTTTCGGGCACATCAATAGCATCCTGTCGAGCCATCAGGGCCTCTCCTACGCCTATAAACCTATCTATGGTTTTATTATGCACCAGGTCGGCCACCTGTTTATATAATATATCGTCTGACAATCCTGATTGGAAGATATCCGAGAGAATAAGCGTCTTCTTTTTATGCTGATTTTGTTGATTCAAAAAATTAAGCGCTATCTCCAGCGATTGTATATCCGAATTATAAGTATCGTCAATAACGGAGCAATCGTTGGTTCCCGTTTTAAGTTCCAGTCGCATGCTTACTGGGCTAAGCCGCTCAATCCGCTTATCGGCCTCAACCGGCGAATAACCCATAGCCAACATGGTTGCCCAGCAGGTTATGGCGTTCTCAACCGAAGCCTCGTCAATAAACGGAACGAGGCATTCTATTTCCTGTTCTTTATATTTTGCCCGTAGATAATAGTTTTTTGAGATAACCGTTTCGCTGAAAACATACAGGTCCGCTTGCCTGAAGGTGCGGCTCCATGTAAAGCAGGTCTCTGCTTTTATTTGGTCTTTATAATCGGTTACCTGGTCGTAGTTATAAATTACAAGGCGGCAATTAGTAAACAATTTAAGTTTTTCGGATACTTTCTCCTTAAAATCTTCAAAGCCCTCGTTATGTGCAGGGCCTAAATGTGTGAGCACACCAATTGATGGCTTTATGATATTTTCCAGCCGGGTCATCTCTCCCGGTATAGAAATGCCGGCCTCAAAAATCGCCAGCTCATTCTTATCGCTCATTTGCCATACAGAAAGCGGTACACCTATTTGAGAATTATAACTTTTAGGATTTCGTACCACATTCTTATCAATGGTAAATAACTGGTATAACCACTCTTTTACAATTGTTTTGCCGTTGCTGCCGGTAACGCCGATCACCTCAATGCTGAAACGGTCGCGGTGATGGGTAGCAAGCGCCTGCAGCGCAGTTAACACATCAGTCACTATCAAAAAATTTGCATCGGGCAATTTTATTTCCGGGCCCTGTTTCACCACAAAATTGCGTACCCCTGCAGCATAAGCCTCAGCAATAAAGGCGTGCCCGTTGCGCCTGCCGCTCAGGGCGAAAAACAAACCATCAGCGGCATTGGTAATTCGGCGGCTATCAGTAAGCAGCACGTTTATTACATCGTCTGTAATAATATCGCCTTCGGCTCTAATAATATCCTTAACCTGCTGAATGGTGTACTGGTTGTTGAGCATAATGACGCTAATTTGCTTATATTTCCGGCAATAGAAGAAAAATTTGGCAATTTTGGTTTTAATGGATGCTCCAAAAAAACAAAAAATAATTGATGAGAAGATTGCCTTGGAGAAAGCGGGGCATTATTGTCGCTACCAGGAGCGATCGCAACAGGAAGTTAGAGATAAATTATACGAGTGGGGACTTTGGCCTGCTGCTATAGAAAATATAATTGCCCGGCTTATTGGCGATGGCTTTTTAAACGAAGAACGCTTTGCCAAAGCATACGCTACGGGGAAATTCAGGCAGAAAGCCTGGGGAAAGATCAAAATAAAACAGGGACTTAAATTAAAGAAAGTGCCCGATGGTTTGATCAAAAAGGCGCTTAACGGAATTAATTACGATGCTTATCTGGAAACGCTGCGCATTATAATTGAAAAAAAAGCGACTTTATTGAATGAAGGCAATGCTTATAAACGCCGTTACAAGCTACAACAATACGCGCTGGGCCGCGGGTTTGAAAGCGACCTGATAACGGAGGTTTTGAAAGACAGCGAGTTATAGAAACATTCAAAAAAAATATAGTTTTCCCTTGCAGAATATGCTTTTCTGTCTATATTTGCACTCCGCAAACGCGATTGTGTTGAACGGAAATAAAAAATGCGAAAGTAGCTCAGTTGGTAGAGCACGACCTTGCCAAGGTCGGGGTCGCGAGTTCGAATCTCGTCTTTCGCTCCAATAACTCCCTTCTGAACTAACAGAGGGGTTTTATTTTTAAAAGGTTAACGCCTGCTCAGATGGTGGAACTGGTAGACACGCAGGACTTAAAATCCTGTTCCCGTAAACGGAGTGCGGGTTCGATTCCCGCTCTGAGTACAAAGCCTGATACATGCCCGTATCGGGCTTTGTTATTTTTAGTACATAAGTGTAGCCGTATACTGGTATCCATCTATTTACGTATTGTATACACCAAATAGCATAAAAACTTACTATTTAGACACTTATTTGTATCTATTTTTAGTATTTATTGATACAAAAAACATCAAAAAGCGGCGATACAACCTATGGTTGTATACATCTTTGTGTGTGTTATACACATTGGTTACGCACTAAAAACTTCCGACCGCACATCAATATGGTGGAACTGGTAGACACGCAGGACTTAAACTCCTGTTCCCTTAAATGGAGTGCGGGTTGGATTCCCGCTCTCAGTACAAAGCCTGATACATGTCCGTATCGGGCTTTGTTGTTTTAACATATTAGATCGGGATTACTGCCCCTATTGAGGATTTTTATACATTCTACTTTTTTCCGGAGTTATTTTGTTTTTCAGGTTCAATAACCTGTTCAGTTTTATGTACCTGCGGCGATTCGTTTGATTTAGCTAATGAGATCAACCCTCCCATAGCTCCGAGATTCATTGAATCCAATGCAGAGCTCGGCACAATAACCATAGACCCTTTTTCTTTTAAACCTTCAAACAACATATTCATCCCTCTAAGATGCAAGGCTACCGGATTATTGACATATTGCAAGCTTGCCTCCGCAAATTTTTCAGCAATTTCTGTTTCAGCTGTTCCAAGTATCACCTTTGCTCTACGTTCTCTCTCTGCCTGTGCCTCCTTGCTCATGGCATCAGCTAATAATTGAGGGATAACAATATCTTTAATACCCACATTCTGACAAGTTATTCCCCATGGGTTGGTATGCTCGTCCAGCATTCTTTGCAGCAAATCTGTTACCTTGTCCCGTTCCTGTAATAGCTCGGCCAGTTCGTGTTTACCTATTACGTCTCTTAACCCTGTTTGAGCTGTATAAGCAATAGCCATTTCATAGTCCTGAACCTCAAGCGCAGCTTTTTCAACGTCCCATACCGTCCAATATACTACAGCATCAACATTTACCGGAACAGTATCCTTTGTCAGCGTCTGTTCGGCTTTAAACTCGGTAACCCGAACCCGTTGATCGATATAATTATCCACTTTATCAATTAAAGGTATAGTAAAAAACATGCCCGGGCCGCGCAGTCCCGTGTATTTACCCATCCGCAAAACAATGGCTTTTTCCCATTGATCGGCTATATTCAACGAACTGGCAATAAACATGGAAACTATAATGAGTAAAGCGAGGACCAAACCATTAATATATCCGGCATAGAACATCCCGATAGACCCTCCTATCAATACAAGAAATATTATTCCTGCAATTGGATTAAGCCCCAGCTTGGTAATTTTTTTTGTTGTTATCATATCATTGTTTTTTTAGTTGATTAATAATGTCGTCTGTTGAAAAACCATAGCTAAATGCAATGGAGGAAAACTCGTTGCAGATATCTTTTAATTTGGCGCTTTTTTCATGATCAGATATTTGAATTTTTATTTCATTTATAAATGTGCCCGTCCCCTGCTGGGTTTCTAAAACGCGTTGAATTTCCAATTCTTTGTATGCCTTAGCTACTGTGTTTAGATTTACTTTCAAATCCACAGCTAACGAGCGCACTGTGGGTAATTGTTCGCCCATTTTCAGGTTTCCTGCTGCTATTCCGAATGTAATTTGATCAATTATCTGCCGATAAAATGGAGTGCCTGTTTTAGGATCTAATTTGAAATTAATCATATATTAAAATACTATTGTACTATATGTATAGTACAAACATACAACAACATTTCAGATTTAAAAATTTATTTTTTTAACATCAAAACCTGTAAGAAATTTCTAACTTTTGAAGTATAAAGCCTGATACACGCCCAATGTGGGGCTTCTTGTTTTAAATAAATTACAGTTCTATTTTCACAGCCGCCAACTCAAGGCACGGTATTAGCATATTGGAAAGGCAATGAAAACAATATTGCTATCCGTCGCTCTTTGTGCTGTTATTAATACATCGCTTGCACAAAATCCCATAAAAAAGATTCTTTCGTCTGATGAAAAACCGGAGAACGGAATGGATCCTAAAAAAAATATAGCTGCTAACATTTCCTCATCTAACCAGGCAACTGTATTTTCCAGATCAATTAATACCTGCGGATTGCTGCAAACCTTCAGTGATCCCGGCCCTTTAACAGTTTTTTTACCCGCCGACAGCGCATTTAATAAATTAGCACCGGGAAAGCTTGACGCTTTGCTAACACCCCAAAAAAAATATGATCTTATCGCTATTATAACTTACCATGCTTTACCGGGTAAGGTTTCAGCTAAAAACATTGCCAAGGAGATAAGCCGCGGGAAAGGGTTGGCTGTTTTTAGAACTATATCAGGCGCTCCGCTAAAAGCGCGGTTTGACGAAAGTGGCAATATTGTGCTGATTGACGAAACCGGGGGTATAAGTCTGCTTCAAAAAAGCGACCTGAAACAGCACAACGGCCTGATACATTTGGTTTCGGCTGCACTGATGCCTAAATTTAAACCATTTTAAATCTACTTTTTTATGACAAACCAATAACCAGGCTTTTGCGTAATTTTGGTAAAACACAATGATAGATATGAGAAAGATAGCAGCAAGCCTGTTAATATTGTTTAGTATAGTTGCCGTAGGGTGCCAAGATAGCAATGGCCAGCAGGTGAAAAGAACTTTGGCCAAAACCGATGCCGAATGGAAAAAGATACTTACCCCTAACCAATATCATATAATGGTTGAAAGCGGAACCGAGCAGCCTTTTCAAAACGCTTATCATGATAATCATCAAAAAGGAGTATACGTTAGTGCCGCAACCGGTCAAGTGCTTTTCTCGTCGGAAGATAAATTTGATAGCGGAACCGGGTGGCCGAGTTTTGTAAAACCCGTAGACCCCAAAAAAATAGAAATAGTTGTAGACAACAGCTACGGCATGGAGCGCGAGGAAGTTATTGAACGCAGCACCGGCCTGCATTTGGGCCATGTGTTTGATGATGGGCCCAAGTCTCGCGGCGGCAAAAGATACTGCATGAACTCGGGCGCGCTTAAGTTTATTAAGCAGTAAGCCTTCTGTTTACATTAATAGATGGCCGTACTTGTTGCGGCCTTCTAACACCATTCTCAAAATTTAGCGCTGCTGTAAGGTCTATCCAATCAGGGTTAACGGGCCTTATCATTCTTTCCTTTTGTGGGCGGGTGTATGTGCTTACCGTTTTAAAACGCTCCATAGCCATCTCTTCGTTATTTATCTCCTCAAAATAAACCAGTCTGTTTAATTGCTTTGAATTATCAAAGAACAAAGTAGGCATGTCGTTATAAAATTTGATGGTTTTTAACAGGTCTGAACAAAGGCCAACATGCAGGTTATTGCGGTTTCTATCGGTGATGATGTAAATAAAGCGCTTCATTTGATAATAAAATTTGCTGATGAAAAAATAATTACTAACTTTATGAGCATAAAATTACTAATTAATTTAGCAATTCCAAATTTTATGGCAAATATTTCTTTAAATATTAAATTCCTCCGGAAGAAAAAAGGTCTTACACAGCAACAGTTTGCAGATGAGATAGGTATAAAAAGGTCATTAGTGGGCGCGTATGAAGAAGAACGCGCAGAACCCAAATATGACTTACTAAAAAAAATAGCATTATATTTTGATATTAGTCTTGACGACTTTATTAATGAAGAAATAAACGAAAAGTGGGCGCCAAAACCCAAAGGCAATCCGGATAATTTGCGCATCCTCAGCATATCAGTTGATAAGGAAGACAATGAGAATATAGAAATGGTGCCGGTAAAGGCCGCAGCCGGTTACTTAAATGGTTATGCCGACCCGGAATACGTGGCCAGGCTACCCAAGTTTTATTTGCCAATGTTTAAGCAAGGGACCTACCGGGCCTTTGAAATAAGCGGCGACTCCATGCTGCCACTTGCATCGGGTACTACCATTATAGGTGAATATGTTGAGAACTGGGCCGATGTTAAACCCGGCCAAACCTATGTGGTGATATCAAAAACCGAAGGCGTGGTATATAAAAGGATAGGCAATAAGTTTAAGGATAATAAAAAGTTGAAGCTGGTATCAGATAACCCGGTTTATGAACCTTATGAAATAAACGGCGAAGATGTACTTGAATTATGGAAAGCCAAAGCCTATATATCAATGCAATTGCCCGAGCCGATGCCCGAACCCACCATGGAAAGCCTTACAAATATGATGGCGCAGATGCAAAGGTCAATAAGTAATTTACAACAAAATAAAAATTAATCTCCCTCTCTTGCGTGATACATATTGGCTTTAAAAGCTTAGGGTTCATTGCATAGCAACATTTAAGTTACATAATAAAAATTAAACCTTTAGCGTATACCTTTATCTTACTAAAACAATAAAAACCGTAAGAAATGAAAAAAGTATTATTAGTAGGCGCTTTCGTATTAGGCATTAGCGCTGTTAGCTTTGCACAAGGTGGTCCCGGTGGTCAAGGCGGCGGCAGAAGAGGTGGCACACCTGAACAACAACTTGAGCGTTTAAAAACTTCAATTACAGGTATCACTGACGCACAATCAGCAAAGTTACTGGTAGTTTACCAGGCTGCCGGTAAAAGCAGAGACAGTTTAACTACTGCTTTAAATGGCGATTTTGGTGCTATGCGCGAAAAAATGGCTCCAATTACAGCAGCTACAACTGCTAAGTTAAAAACCATTTTAACTCCTGAGCAGTTTACAGCTTACGAAAAAGCACAAGCTGAAAGGGCTGCACGTGGTCCAGGCGGTGGTGGTCCTCGCTAATTAATTCATTATGTAGGATAAAAAAGCCTTCCGGAATTCCGGAAGGCTTTTTTGTTGATCACAGTTTTACAAAAAAAAATCCGTCCTGAAAAATCGGGACGGATCTAAAAACTAAAAAGGGTAAACTGTAATGGGCTTATTTAATAGCTTGAAAAAAAGCAAGGCCTTGATTTGGAACTGCTTTCAATACAACCTCTTTTCCTGATTTTACCAGGTCAACAAAATAAACCACCGGTTCTGCACTGGTGTTTTCATATCTTATAACATGGCTAACAGTGTAGTCGGCATATTTAGCTGAGATCTCTTTACGGTTGGCTTCAGGCAATAACAATATAGAAATTTCCTGGGTGCGGCCAAGGTATTCGCCATCAAGGTCATAAAATGCAGTGAATTTACCGCTCTCTGTTAAAAAGTCAACTTTTTGGCAATTTGGAGTTACTGTCCAAACAACATTTGAAGCATTTTCAAATTCAGTTGAGAATTTGTTAAGTGCAGTATATGATACATTTTTCTCGCCTTCAGCTTTAACTTTCTTTCCACCATCTGCGAACGCAGTTACACTAAACATTGTAGCGATTGCTGCTGTAATAAATAATTTTTTCATAGTCTTAAATTTTAAATCCATAACAAAAGTATGGCAATGTTATGGATTTGGCAAATATTTTTGAATTTTTATGATAATTTGATAATACATATGAATAAACGTTGATATTTTTCAATATTTTTAATAATAATAGTGTATAAATTACAATATCTTAAAATAACTTAGTGTATAAAATACATCATAAAAATGTATTGTGTAACAAACACACTAAGTATTTGCTTTAAATCATAAAAAACTATTCCCCAATAATAGAAACGGCATATTTATACCATTTTAACATTTAGGTAACATTGGTGATTTAGAAAAAAATTATTGTTTTGCGTAATCAATTTTGTTACAAAAAAATGACATTTTAATAAGAAAAGGGTGTAATAGAATAGTGCCGGACTAAAAATAGTTAATCTGGTAATTTGGATTTCAAAATACTATATCGTAATATTGCAATATAATAATGGGTATAACACGTACAGATATATTTTCCGATGAGCAAAACCGTTTAGCGGTTATGCTGAAAGCCATCGCGCATCCGGCACGTATTGCTATACTGGAGCGTATTATAAAAGCCAACGCGTGTATTTGTGGCGATCTGGTAGATGAATTAGGGCTTGCGCAGGCAACTATATCGCAACACTTAAAGGAGCTTAAAAATGCCGGACTAATACAAGGCACTATTGAAGGCACCAGTATTTGTTATTGCATTGAGCCTAAAGCCTGGATAATGCTAAAGAAAAATCTGAATACCTTTTTTGATTCGTATACCGAATCTAATAGTTGTTGTTAAAAAAATTTGAATATAACCATCGCAATATTGCAATAATATATAATTTGAATTGAATATGGAAACCGTAAAATGGGAGGCCTTTAAAGAACAGTTAAATGCCAATGCAGCCTTAACGCTACAGTTTAAATACGCCGAAGATAAATGGGTGGATGCAGCCTATCATATAACAGAAATAAAACAGGCACCTATAACATCGGTGGACTGCGGTGGTGTAATGAATGCATGGACCGAGATTATAGTACAGCTTTGGGAACCTTTGGGTAAAGCAACCGAAAGAGCGATGCAGGTAAGTAAAGCATTGTCCATAATCAATGTTGTTGAAAAGGCATTGCCCTTAAACCCAAATGGCATAGTTAAAATAGAGTTTGGTAACTCAAAGTTTGATACCCGGCAAATGCTGCCACAGGCTTTGCTTATTGAGGGAGATAACCTGGTGGTCGATCTTCGCGCCGACACAGTGCAATGCAAGGCAATTGAGCGGGGTGGTAGCTGCGGTACGGATGAAAAAGGCGATGAGTGCTGCACACCGGCTGCTGAAGCTAAACCGAAAATACAATTGAAAAACCTGGCTGCAGCGGCCAGCTGTTGTACACCTGGTTCGGGTTGTTGTTAAACCACAAAGATATGCTTATAACGCCCGCTACCCCCTACCGCGATCAAATTATAACCTTGCTGGCCACCGAAAGACTTCCTTTTGATGATCTGCCAAAAAGGTTGGACAATTTTTTTGTAATGCTTGCCGAAGATGCCGTGATTGCCGTAGCGGGCATGGAAGTTTACGGACGAAGCACACTTCTGCGATCTGTAGTGGTTAAAAACGAATACCGCAACCAGGGGATTGCCACACAAATGATTGAAAAGGTTATGGAAGCAGCGCGAAGTAAAGAGTTGGCGAGAGTGTTTTTATTAACAGAAACAGCGAAAGACTATTTCCTTAACAATGGATTTGAAATAATAAACCGTGAAGTGGTGCCGCCGCTGGTAAAGCGGTCGTCTGAGTTCAGTACAGTATGCCCATCCACAGCTACGGTTATGTTAAAAACGTTGATATAAATAATTAAATGAAGAAAATTTTAGTACTGTGTACAGGTAACAGTTGCCGCAGCCAGATGGCGCATGGCTATTTACAGTTTTTTGCCGGTGATGCGGCACAGATTTACAGCGCAGGTATAGAAACACATGGTGTTAATCCAAAAGCTATTAAGGTGATGGCCGAGGATCACATTGATATTTCCGGCCATACATCCAACAATGTGGATGAATACGCCGAAATAGATTTTGACGGCGTTATAACCGTATGCGATAACGCTAACGAGGCGTGTCCGTTCTTTCCGGGTAAGGTGCAGCGTTTCCACCAAAACTTTCCTGATCCGGCCAAAGCTAAGGGCACAGAAGAAGAAATATTGGATGAATTTAGAAGGGTTAGAGATATGATAAAGGCCTACTCGGCTGATTTTGTTAGCCGTTATATCATTACCAAATAATGAGCGCCAATAACTGTGCACCGGTTGCCGAACGCAAAAAGCTGAGTTTTTTAGACAGATACTTAACGCTATGGATATTCCTGGCCATGGCAATTGGTGTGGGTATAGGATTTTTTGTACCCTCATCATCAGCATTTATTAATTCCTTTTCAAGCGGCACAACCAATGTCCCGCTGGCTATTGGTCTTATTTTGATGATGTATCCGCCCCTGGCTAAAGTTAAATACGAAAACATGGGCGAAGTATTTAAAGACACGCGCGTACTCAGCGTATCGCTGGTGTTGAATTGGGTGATCGGACCGCTGTTAATGTTTTTTTTAGCCATTACTTTTCTGCGCGATTACCCTGAATATATGGTCGGGCTTATCCTTATAGGCCTTGCGCGATGCATTGCCATGGTAGTAGTATGGAACGAACTGGCCGAAGGCAACCGGGAATACGCCGCAGGGCTTATCGCCCTCAACAGCATTTTCCAGGTGCTGTTGTATAGTGTTTTCGCCTATGTTTTCATTACCGTGCTGCCGCCCTATTTCGGGCTAAAAGGTCTTGTGGTTAATATATCCATTGCCCAGATAGCCAAAAGTGTGGGTATATACCTGGGTATACCTTTTGCAATGGGTATAATTTCCAGATACGCGCTGATTAAGTTAAAAGGCGAAGCCTGGTTTCAAACCCGGTTTGTGCCACTTATATCGCCGATAACGCTTGTTGCCTTGCTATTTACCATTGTAATAATGTTTAGTTTAAAAGGCAACCTTATCGTGCAAATTCCGCTGGATGTTTTACGGATAGCCCTGCCGCTTGTAATTTATTTCTCTATTATGTTCGTCGCCAGTTTTTTTGCAGGCAAATATTTTGGTGCAGATTATTCAAGATCAGCATCCATCGCTTTTACCGCAACAGGCAATAATTTTGAATTAGCTATAGCGGTTGCAATCGGGGTATTTGGTATTAATTCGGGGCAGGCTTTCGCGGGAGTTATCGGGCCCTTGGTTGAGGTGCCGGCGCTTATCGCATTGGTTAACCTGGCGTTCTGGTTTCGTACCAAATATTTTAAAACCTCAAATACCATTCGCTAAGCATTTTATGAAGATCGCCTTGTTCTCTGATATCCATGCCAACATTCTGGCCTTTAATGCTATGCTTCGGGATATGGACGATGAAAAGCCCGACGCGGTTTATTGCTTGGGCGATCTGGTAGGATATCATATCCACCCCAATGAGATTATTGATGAGATACGCAGACGCGCCATACCTGCTATAAAAGGCAATCACGATGAAAAAGTGGCGGGCCTGGTAACCACCACCGAAGCGCTGGCCGAACCCGGTGCGCAGTATGCCTATCATATTATAAGTGAAGATAACCGGGATTACCTTAAAACGCTTCCCGCGCATATAAGGTTGGAGTACCATTTGGGTAATGATAAATTGAATATGGTATTTGCCCACGGCAGTACCAGAAAGATAGATGAGTATGTTTTAATTGGTACTGACGAGGATTACGTTATGCAAATGCTGAAAGAAGCTAACGCCGACATGCTTTTTGTAGGTCACTCGCACAAACCTTACCACCGGGTACTGCAAGATGAGAGCGGACTGTACAAGCATGTGATAAATTTGGGTTCGGTAGGCAAACCAAAAGATGGCGATCCGCTCGCCTGCTACGTTTTGGTAACTCTTAACGAAAATAGTTCCTGTAAGGATAAAAACAGTATCGGTGTCGAATTCAGGCGAGTTGAATACGATGTAGAAGCTGCCGTAAAAGCAATTGAAAACAGCCCGCTGCCAAAGGAATTTGCCGAAGCTTTGCGAAAATCTATTTAAAACGATATCGTCGCCTCACATTAAATTCGCCAAACAGTTAGGGCAAAAAAACATATCGGCCCGATAAGAAATAGGTTATTCCTCCTCACTATAACCTTTAAGTAAATATGCCATTGCCATTATAATTGCTATATTGCACAAGCGCCCTGCTATAAACCAATACAATTTTAATTGATGAATACACCGTATGATGCATTGCCGCAGAAATCATGCTTATACCTGTTTTTATTCTTTTGCTTTTCTTTTTTTTCTTTTACAGAAGATCCGGCTATACTAATATCTGATTCGCTGTATAGAAAAGCCGATTACCGGCAAGCTATTTCTGTATTGCAAGACCGCCTTTCCATAGCTCAAAAAAACAAAGAAAATGTCATCAAAATAGTACTTTACAATAGTTTGGGCAAAGCATATTCGCAGTTGGGCGAAAGTGTTGAGGCATTAAAAAATTATCAGCTGGCTATAAAAATGACGGAGATAACCGGCGACAAACAACGCACCGGGAAGATCCTGAAAAATATAGGCGCGCTTTACGAAGAGCAAAAAAACTTCACCCAGGCCCTCGCGTACTATGATAAAGCAGAAGATATAGCAATAGCAATTAAAGATCAATCTCTTTTGGCCGACTGCTACAACAACAGGGGCGTTATTTATGAACAGCAGCTTAAATACGACGATGCTTTGAAGGTTTATAAAAAAGCGCTGGCTATTTATCAAAAACTGAATATACCCGACAGGATAGCGCTAAGCCTGAACAACATCGGCATTGTATATAAATTCCAGAAAAAATTCCCCCAATCGCTTGAGTATTATAACCGCTCGCTGATATTCTCTGAGAGGCTGGGCGACCGCTTTTTTGTGGCGGCTAACCTGAATAATATGGGCAATGTATATGCCCTAATGAACAATTACCCCAAAGCCATAGAATTTAACCGGAGGGCCTTAAAAATTGCCGAAGAAATTAAAGCCACCAATATTGTGGTTGAAGCCTACGGTAGTTTGGCAGACGACTATGCGGGGATGGGCGATCTGAAAAAAGCATATGAGCTGAAGGATAAGTTTATCGCTGTTAAAGAAGATTATATCAATTTGGAACGCTCGGGCCAGATGGCAGAAATGCAAACCCGGTATGAAACAGAGAAAAAGGAAAATCAAATAGTTACACTACAGCAGCAGCAGCAGATAAGTTCCCTTAATATAGCAAAGCAGCAACTGTTGCTCCAAAAAAGAAATTACCAGGTATTTACCATAACCGGTATAGCTATCAGTCTGATAATATTTGGCTATTTATATAACAACCGGCAGCGCGCCAGGCAGCAATTGGATAAACTGAAGGCGATATCAGATACCGAAAAACAGGAACGCACGCGCATTGCTAAAGATATACACGATGATATGGGCTCCGGCTTGTCAAAAATCATTCTGATGTCGGGCATGGTAGAGGACAAGATAAAAACAAGCGAGTACGGCACAAAGGAGATTAGCAGCATAAAACAGATATCGCAGGAACTGGTTGATAACATGCGCGACCTTATATGGGTGCTAAATCCTGAAAACGCCACGCTGGATAATCTGGTGGCACGCATACGCGAACACTGTTCAGATTACCTGGACGGTCTGTCAGTTAAAACCGAGCTGGATATTCAGCACGACGTACCTTATGTTCGAATATCGCAACAAACCCAGCGTAATATCTTTTTAACCATTAAAGAAGCCCTGCATAATTGCGTTAAGCACGCCAACTGCGACAAAATAACCATCGGGCTTACTTTTAAGGACGGGCTGCTTACTGTGAGCGTTACGGATAGTGGCAAAGGCTTTGAATCTGACGAACTGAAACGCAAAGGCAATGGCCTGCGCAATATGCAGCAGCGTATGCAATCAATAGGCGGAAAATTTACAATTAACTCTGGTTTGGGCCAGGGTACAACCATACAAACCAGCATACAATTGGCTTAACGCGAATATGCGTAAATACCATAATACCACTTTAGTGTAATTGACGGTATTGTTATATAGGTATAATTTTATAGCATGGCAATAAATGTGGCAATAATAGAAGACCAGCGGGAACTGCGCGATATGCTTGTGGTGCTTATAAATGGCAGCGCCGGCTTTAGCTGTGCCGGCGCATTTGAAAACGCCGAGGACGCTATAACTTCCATTCCCGTGCTTAACGCGGACGTTGTTTTGGTTGATATCCATCTTCCCGGCCAATCGGGTATAAGCTGTGTTAGCCAACTAAAGCAGCAATGTATGGATACACACTTTGTAATGTGCACCTCGCTTGAAGACAACGAAAGTATATTTAACGCGCTTAAAGCGGGTGCCGCAGGCTATATATCTAAATCTTCATCGCCTGTAAAGATACTGGATGCTATTACTGATGCCTATAACGGCGGCGCTCCTATGAGCAGCCAGATAGCACGCAAAGTTGTGGCTTCTTTTCAGCCCGTCAAAAACGCAAATCCGGAATTGCAGAAGCTGTCGGTGCGCGAACAGGAGATCTTGCAGTACCTGTCAAAAGGTTATCGTTATAAAGAGATCTCGGGCTTCCTGTTCATTAGTATAGAAACTGTACGCAAGCATATCCACAACATTTATGATAAGCTGCAGGTAAACTCCCGTACCGACGCGCTTAACAAAGTTACCAAAGGTGGCATAACCTGGTAAGTATCATCCCCTCCTGCTTTTGCAATTACAACTAAAGTGTAATTGATGCTCCGCCCCTTGCTGATTAGGTTTGAGAAACAAAAAATCACCCTTAAAAGCAAGATCATGAAAACACTAAAACAAACCATTTACTACGCATTTACTTTTTGCATACTGTTGAGCGCAGTAAGCTGCAAAAAAGACAAACAACCGGAAGAAAATGCATTTACCTGCGCAACGTGCAAAACTATACCCGATGCCAAAGCCGAGAATAACGCATTAAGCAAAGGTGTTTACAAAGGCGTTGTAGTGGGCTCAACCGGAACTATCAGTATTGATGTATTGAACGGCGGTTCGACTATTGCCGCCACATTAATTTTAGATGGCCAAACCATTAGTATGACCTCCACGGCAGTATGGGCAAGTGGCACACCGTTAAATGCAGCATTTACAGGTACTGCGGGCGGCCAAAACTATTCTTTTACCTTTACCGTGCAGGCCAACGGCACTAATCCATCCACTTCTTCTTACACCATTCCGGGGCACCCTACCATAGCTTTTACCCTTATAAAAGAAACATCAGACAACCTGATAAAATGTTACCTGGGTACAACCGAGGGTAAGAAAACTTCGGGCGCGCTGCAAAGCTCTGTGCTTAATATCATAACCTCAGGCAAAACCAACACATGGTTCGCCCTGTCAAAAGACAATGCTTCGGGCGCTATCTCTACTGTTGACGGTACAATAACCGGTAATACCCTTAACTGTAACTGCGGCCCTACTACTACTGTTACCGGTATAGTTACTTCAGATCAGATAGACGGTACTTATAAAGGACAAGATAACCAGGGAACATTTATAGCTAAACGCACTCTTTAACGGCTCTGCAAACTAATTATATGAAAAAGATCAGTTTACTGCCCTTGCTGTTATTGTTAACCGCAACGCAAATTAAAGCCCAGGAGACCGTAAAGGAGCTATCAAAGCAAGCTTATAAAGGTTATTTATACGATGTTAAAAATACAAACAACGCGTTAAGCATCACCTATAAAATACCCGGAGAAAAAAAGAACAGCGACGCGCTTTTTGAAACGTACAGCTTTGATGCCGCCAACAAATTTGTTAAGGTGGAGAACACCAGCCTGGCCAAAGAAGAAAAACCCGATATTACCGTTGCACAGTTTTTTGCCTACGTAGGCGGTTCATCATCATTTGATGTACTAAGCATGAAATTAAAGCTTAGCCGAAAAGAGGTTGTAAAAAGCTGGAGCCATGAAAAGCAGTTCTATATAGTAAGCAAAGTGCTAAAGAATGAAGCCATTAAACCTAAAAACGATAACGGCAAAACCTACAAAGGATATGCATCCTTTATAACCGAAACCCAAGGCACCCAGGACGATCTTTTTATACTGGCGGCTAATGACAATAAGGACAAAAAGCTGGGCAACCAGTATTATGTTCTGAATGTTAACAGCGATCTTGAAGTAAAAGAAACGCCGGTTGAGCTGGCCGGTGCGCAAACACTGGTTTATTGCGACCAGCTACAGGAAAGCAATGACATTGCAATGGTGTTTGCCCCCGAAAAGGGTAACGGCGATGCCAGCAGCTACACTTATTTTAGATACAGCCAAAAAGGCGAGTTTAAAACAAAAGTAGCTTTTAAAAGCCCGTCGACGAACCTGCTCATTATGAATGTAAATGAAGCTATGGGTTCAGTTTATTTCTGTGGAACATCTACTAAGTCAACAGATGCTTACGAGGAGGTTTTCTCAGAGTATGCATCTATTTACAACCCCGGCAATGTAAGCGGCGGGGCAAACAAGGTAGATATCAAGTGGCAGAAAAATTCTGAAGAAAAAATGAGCAATTTCCATTTGCTTAAATTTACCGGCAACCAACTTGATTTTGCCTCGACAGCTGCAATTGATGCCTTTAAATCAAAGTTTGTTTCATCTGGCAAGGGAGCTTCGGTTTATAAAGGAAATAAATTTATTGTAGAAAGATTTTTTATCACACCCAACCAGGAGTATTTAATAGCCGGACAATTAACCGGATCTGTTAACATGGGTATGGGCAACCCGGTAAAAACATACGAAGACCTGGTGTGCCTTTACTTTGATAAGGCCGGTCAGCTTAAAACACAGTTTGGCGTAGGCAAGCTGAACAACGATAAAAAGAGCGAGATCTTTGATATGCTGCAGGACTTTCGCCTGAGCAGGGATGGAAAAAGTGTGTACTGGGAAATCAAAGAAGTAAAGGGCGTTAAGGGTCACCAGTCGTTTTTGAGCGCGTATAGTGGCGGTTCACCATCCTTATACGCAGTGTATTTTCCTCGCATCGCAAAAATAGATCTTGCTGCTAATACAATAGGTGAGTTTAAAACCCTGGGCGATGAGAATTATTATTTGCGTAAGGATTTTCAATCGTACTTTAACAAAGCCGAAAACAGTGTAACCTATCTGGGACACGACGAAGATTTTAAGAAACTTTGGCTGGCTAAATACGTGTTTGATTGATAGTTTACCAAATCATACAAAAGCCGCTAACCTGTTAGGTCAGCGGCTTTTTACTTGGTAGTATTTTTAAACACCGTATTGCTCCGCCGTTACCGGCTCCATCCACTCAACAGGCGATCCATCCAGCTTTTCGTTCACCGCAATGTGGCTCATGGCTGTGGTTGCGGTAGCGCCGTGCCAATGCTTTTCGCCGGGAAAAATATAAACTACATCGCCCGGGAAAATATTTTGCCGCTCTTCTCCCTCCTTTTGCACCCAACCGGCACCAGCGGTAACAATTAATGTTTGGCCAAGCGGATGCGTATGCCAGCAGGTATATGCACCGGGCTCAAAAGTAACCAGCAATGAAGCCACACGCGCAGGTGCAGGCGGTTCAAAAAGCGGATCAATACGCACCACACCGGTAAAATATTCTGCCGAAGCGTATGTTGACGGGCGCGAGCCACTGCGTTTTACTTCCATAACTGATGTCGATTTAATTAGCACAGCTAAGATAAAGATTGTTGATTAGAGATTAGCATTGAGCGTGTTAATCAAATGCTGACACTTTAAAATGAAATAATAACCGGCTTGGTGCGTTATTTGCACGGTTAGGATATGGAAAGGATTTTTTTGAGAGTCGGACTGCTTGCGTTGATGCTGATTATTATTGCCGGATGTGGCCCTATACGGTCAGTGGGTAGAAACCCCAAGGGCGCTGCACTTGCCGGGTGGGATACTTTATCCAATTATAAAAAGGGGAGTTTTCAAAATCTCGCTGGACGGCTGGATTCTGCCGTGAAGTACCAAAAGTGGCTTTTTCTTCGCAAACGACCCGCAACCATCCGGCCCTCTAAACCGCTGCCATGGGTTCAAACTGATCTGAATAAA
>Ga0164241_10002919_pt1 | contig 17871 bp, 11 predicted proteins | sample OricomyardsoilBY_FD_108780 | JGI IMG/M metagenome (GOLD analysis project Ga0164241, IMG submission 108780) | Backyard soil microbial communities from Emeryville, California, USA - Original compost - Back yard soil (BY) | ecosystem: Environmental > Terrestrial > Soil > Unclassified | place: USA...
GCCTCCTGCATCATTTTTTGATGGTTGTACTATACCGATATCCAATGTCTTTCCATCTGACTCGCGCTTTACCTGGTAAAGCGGCCCATTGTAAGAAGCAAATAATGCTCGTGTGGTACTATGTGCTGTTACACAAGGAGTGCCGGAGGCATTATAAATATCGCCCGGTCCCTGTGGCCTTGGGGGAGTTGGGTCACCTGGCCCTGCCAATGATGTTAATGTCAATGTAGACAATGATAAAGCCAGGAAGATGTGAAGATGTTTTCTAAAACTATACTCTTTTTTTCCAGAGTAAAAGCGAGAGAATTTTGTGGTCATGATAATAGATTAAATGCAAGCGATGAAATCAATTTTAAAAGAGCTACAAGCTACGTTTAAATCTTAAAAATATAATTGGATAGCAAAGGTTTTATCATTGAAAGTTTTGTGATTGGCATAAAAAAAGCGAACCCTTTGAGATTCGCTTTTGTGATCCGGATTGGATTCAAACCAATGACCTACTGCTTAGAAGGCAGTTGCTCTATTCAACTGAGCTACCGGACCTTATTTCTTTTCAACTGAGCTAAGAGCTTTATTGAGGCTGGCAAAGATAGATTATTCAGCCAAATATCACGAATAAATATCCCTCTTTTACGAAACAAAAATGGACATACAGGAAGCATTTTTCCATGCAGGTGTGCAACAAAAATTTTGCAATTCATAATTTAATAATACATTTAAATCACCAAAGCCACCAAAAAACAATTGTTGGAAGAGCATTATCAGACTGCTGTATGATAGAAAATATTCTGCAAAACGAAAATGAATTACTGCAGCGTTTACAACGCGATGACGAACAGGCTTTAGCTATCCTGATGCGTTTTTACTATACTGATTTATATAACTATGCTACGCGGTTTACTTCAGATTTCGGGCTGATTAAAGATTGTATACAGGAAGTATTTATCAGCGTATGGCAACGAAGAGAGACTGCTACTACTATTTTATCTCCCCGGTATTATTTGTTGCGGGCTATTAAGAACAAAGTTTTAAAAGCTTTGTACAAAAACAGCAATATTAGTTTTTCTGACCTTGCTCTCGAAGCTGATTCGTTTTATGAGTTTTCCCTGGAACAAATATTAATCGAAAAGCAGGGAAAAGAAGAGAAAGCACAAAAGCTTCGGAAAGTACTTGCCATGCTTTCGAAAAAACAAAAAGAGATTATTTATCTAAAATATTATCAGCATCTCGATCATGCACAGATCGCAGAGTTGATGAACCTGAACCGTCAATCGGTTTACAACCTCCTGCATGAAACCATGCACAAACTCCGGAACCTGGTAAAGGCCGAATTTATTGCTCAGTAAAAAGGTTTCAGCACCATCGCAACGCTTGTTTCCATTTTTTTAAAAATTATTTGCCCAAACACAGTAGGAAACGCCTGTGACGGGAACTTATAAACGGACAATTAAACTTATGAAGGATTTCAGGCTTTTTAATGTGTACGACTTTTTGATGGATGATGACTTCATACGCTGGGTCAGGCTTCGTAGAAAAGAAGATACAGAATTTTGGAACCAGTGGCTGGCTCAACATCCTGGAAAGCACATGGTTATAGCTGAAGCGAAGAGCATATTGGAAACGCTGATCGCAGATGAAACGGTATTGTCTGAAGCTGAAAAAGAAACAGAAATTCAGCGGTTGTTGTTTACCATAAAAAGCGAACCAGTAGCAGAACAGGAAGTGCCGGTAAGAAGATTAAACCCGATGAGAAAAGCCTGGTATATCGCTGCTTCATTCTTTATTATACTGGCAGTAGGTACGGGATATTATCTTTTGCAAACAAAAAAAACAGCAGGTACATATGACTATGCTGCTGTAATACCGCAAAAGCGGCTGATTGAAAATGTGAATACTTCGGATAAGGCTGTAAAACTTCGCTTGCCCGACGAAAGTGTAATTACATTATCACCCAATAGCCGTATAGCTTATTCGAGTGATTTCGACAGTGCAGAAACAAGGGATATTTATTTACTCGGTGAAGCTGTATTTACTGTTACTAAAAATCCGTCCCGCCCGTTTCGTGTATTTGCTAATGAAATTGTTACCAAAGTTTTAGGCACTAGTTTTCTTGTAAGGTCTTTTGAAAATGACAGCACTATTAAAGTAGTAGTGAAAACAGGTAAAGTAAGTGTGTATTCGCAAGCTAGCGCTAAAGAAACTTCTACACCAAACCAACTGGGCGGTATTATCCTTACGCCGAACCAGGAGTTAGTGTATAAAAGAGAGATACAGAAATTTCAAAAAATATTACTGGAAAATCCTGCAATGGTTGTTCCGGATGTAGCAGATAAAAATCTTAATTACGAGGAGGCTGATCTGGAAACTGTGTTTAGCCAGTTAAGTAAAAACTACGGAGTAAACATTGTCTTTGACGGAGAATTATTAAAGAACTGTACCATTACAGCAGACCTGCGGATGGTGCCCTTTTTCGAAAAACTCGATTTGATATGTAAAGCGATTGGCGCAGGATATGAAGTGATTGATGGGCAGGTAGTGATACAATCGAGCGGATGTGACGGAATTTAATTAAAAGCATTAAATATCATTCACGTAGCATCTAAAAATAGCTACGTGTGTTAATTGTTGTTCAACCCAAATATTGCTATATGAAGAATTGCAACCTAGAGCATTTGCCAGCTTTGCTAAAAAAAGCACGGCATTTAAAATTCCTCTTTTTTGTTTTGTGTTTCGGATTGTTATCGTCTGCACCCGCTCAGGCGGAAGGTGTGCTGGATAAAAAAATAACGATCAATGCGCAGCAAAAAGAAATGCGTACAATACTCAATGAGATCAGCCGTCTTGTTGAAGTAAAGTTTGTATATAGTGCGCAAAAAATCCCGGCTCGTAAAAAAGTATCTGTTCTTGCCACCGATCAGAAAGTAAAAGAAGTGCTGGATCAGTTATTCGGCCCTTTGAATGTTCTGTATTATGTATCTGGCAACCAGGTAGTCTTAATGCAGCGGGGGGAAGAAGATGATATGATGGAGAAATTGAAAAACGTAGAAGAGAAACTTTCTTCAGGAAAAAATATTTTTTATAAAGCTATTACCGGCAAAGTAACTAATCAAAACGGAGAGCCTTTGCAAGGCGTATCGGTTACTGTAGTAGGAACTACAAGAGGAACTGCCACCAATGCGAATGGTGTATTTTTTATAGATGCTGAAGTGGGAGAAACGCTTGAGTTTACTATCGTTGGTTTTGCTGCTTCACGGGTTAAGGTAGGACAGGGAAATGAAATATCTGTTCAAATGAATCCTACAGTAAGTGATATTAATGAAGTGGTAGTAATTGGTTATGGTACGCAGAGCCGTCGGAATGTAACGGGCGCCATTGCTTCTATCGATAATAAAACGCTGAATGAAATACCAGCAGCCAATGTTACTACAGCTCTGCAAGGCAGGATGGCTGGTGTTAGCGTTGTAAATAGTGGTACACCCGGATCTCAGCCCATTGTACGTGTGAGAGGGATCAGTTCTATAAGTTTTGCATCTGACCCATTATATGTAATAGATGGAGTACCTACAGGTAATATATCCAGTTTTGATATGAATGATATAGAAACTGTTGACGTACTGAAAGACGCTTCTTCAGCTGCCATTTATGGATCACGTGGTTCGAATGGAGTTATCATTATTACAACGAAAAAGGGTAAAAGAGATGGCAAGATCCATGTAGGTTTTAATTCCTATTATGGAACGCAATGGGTATCAAAAAGACTTGACCTGTTGAATCCAACTGAGTTTGACACATATGCTAAAGCGTATAGGGGAAGTTTAGTTCCAAGACGTGATCCTAATTATGAATCCAGCCCGGGTGTGAAACCTAACTGGCCTGCTCAATTGATCTATCCTGGCGCTTCTACTACTTATGGTAACAATGTTACCGATTGGCAGGATGAGTATTTCCGCAATGGCCCAATGGGACAGACAAACATTGATGTAAACGGCGGGAACCAGACTTCCAGGTTTAGCGCGTCAGCAGGGTATTTCGATCAAAAAGGTACAGCGCCAACTGTTGGATTTAAACGATATAATTTCAGGTTAACTTCTGAACATAATATCAGCAAGGTGTTCACTTTTGGCCAGAGCCTTGTTATTACGAACACTATCCAAAAGGGAGATGCTAACGCAGGAGGTACACGTAGCAATCTTGTGAATGTTATTCGTATGTTCCCTTATATGCCTGTTCATGATCCAACTTCTATCGGTGGCTATAGAGGTGTACAGAGTGGTTTAGAAGGCGGTGACCCTACAAACCCGATTGAAGATGCTGAATTAAAAAATCCACAGGAAAATACAACTGCAAAAATCCTTGGAAATGCATTCCTGGAGATCAATCTGTTGAAAGGATTGAAATTCAGATCGACACTAGGTGTTGACTATGCGAATGGACGTTTTTATCGTTTTCAACCCATATATAATGATAATGGGAACGTGAATGGTGCTATTTCTAATATTGCTACTGTAACTGATAACAGAAACGTTTCAACAGTATTATTGTATATAGAGCAGATGACTTATAACAAAAAGTTTGGTCAACATAACCTGACTGCAACTGGAGTATTTGAATCTCAGCAACAAAAAACAAGATCGTTGAACGGTTCAGGTAATCAGCCTACAAATGATATCAGAGTTCTACAAAATGCGACAAACCCTTCTGTTTCTTCCAATTTTGGAGAGAACTTCCTGGTTTCTGTATTAGGCCGTATTAATTATGATTATGCCGGTAAGTATATCCTAAGTGCTGCTTTCAGAAGGGATGGATTGTCGGTTTGGGCTCCTGGAAAAAAATGGGGAAACTTCCCTTCTGCTTCAATAGGATGGAAAGTTGATCAGGAGAAATTTATGGAGAATGTCAAATTCATTTCTCAATTAAAATTGAGAGGAGGTTATGGTGTTACAGGGCTTAACGGGCTGGTTTTAGGAAATACACCCTGGCTGGTAAATGTCTCTGGTAATAGTTCTTCTTATCCTTTGAACAATGCTCCAAGTCCCAACGGCGCTTTGGGCTCAGGAATTAACAGCCTTGGAAATCAGGATCTGGAGTGGGAAATATACAAACAGTTTGATATAGGATTTGACCTGGCTGTGCTTAACAACAAGTTTACTTTAACGGCAGATTATTTCCATCGTAAAACAGATAACCTGATATTGAGTGTACAGACGCCTCCATCTTTTGGATATATCAATCGTGGTGTATACCAAAATGTTGGGTCTATGCAGAATACCGGTTTGGAATTCTTACTTGGATACCATGATAGGGCAGGTGAGCTTAGTTGGGATATTACTGCCAACGCCAGCTTTATAAAAAATAAAGTATTGACTCTTGCTCCAGGACTTACCAATCTAGTGGCAGGAGCAGATGCTGCAGACTATGCCGGATGGGATGTAACAAATACTGAACCTGGAAGGCCTATCCAATATTTCTATGGGTTTGTTGTAGACGGTATTTTTCAGAACGCACAGGAAGTTAGCAATTGGGCATTTCAAAATGCTGCTACCGCTCCCGGCGATCTTAAGTTCAGAGATTTAAATAAAGATGGCAAGATTGACGCAAGTGACCGTACTTACCTTGGAAGTTACTTACCTAAGATCAGCTACGGCTTTAATGCTTCCTTAAATTATAAAGGATTTGACTTTGCTGCTTTCTTCCAGGGAGTACAGGGAAATAAAATCTACAATGACACAAGGGTAATTACAGAAGGAATGATCCGGTTTTTCAATGCTGGAAAGCAAGTGTTGAATGCATGGACTCCAACGAATACAAACACAGATATTCCACGGGCTATTTCAGGCGACCCTAATGGTAATGCAAGAACTTCTACCCGTTTTCTTGAGAATGGATCTTACCTGAGATTGAAGAATATTGCTTTGGGTTATAATTTCTCTTCCGCTAAACTGAGCGCATGGACTAAGGGTACTGTTAGCAGTTTCAGAATTTATGTTTCGGGTCAAAATCTGCTGACATTTACAAACTATTCTGGTTACGATCCTGAAGTAGGTAACAGAACAGGTGGTAGCCTGACCAACTCAATCGATTGGGCCATTTATCCACAACCAAAATCAGTTCAGGTGGGTATCCAGGCAAATTTTTAGTAGCCAAAGACCCGAATTAATTCAGAGTCATAAAGCATAAAAAACGCATATGAAAAAGAATATAAATAAAATTGTTTTCGCCGGGATTATGACAGTAGTTGTCATGGCCAGTTGCGAAAGAAAGCTGAATGTGTTGGATACAAATAGCCCAACGCAGGAAAGCTATTTTAAAACTGCTGTAGAACTTGAAAAAGGAGTGAATGGCGTTTACTCGATCATTCGCAGCACAAATTTGCTGGGCAGGTCCTGGCATTATTTCCATAGTATGAGAGGTGGTGAAGTTGGATCAGGTGGAGACCAATTAGAAACAGAAAACAAGGAATTATTAAATTCACCAAATGCAGGCCCTACCAATGCACAGGTTAATAATATCTGGACAGCCTGCTATCAAATGATCAATAGGGCAAACCTTGTGATCGCAAAAGGCCCGGGGGTTACAGACAACACAGCCCTTAGAGATAGAGTGATAGGCGAAGCAAAATTTTTAAGAGCATGGGCTTATTATGAACTGGTATCACAGTGGGGAGATGTACCGATGTATACAGAACCGGTTACTTCTTCTACAGGTTTTAAAGGAAAAGAACCAGCTGCGAATATTTACACATTAATCCTTAGTGACCTGACAGACGCAGCGGCTAAACTGCCTCCATCTTACACTGGCTCAAATCTCGGAAGGGCTACTAAAGGAGCCGCTAATGCGTTAGCAGGGAGAGTAAATATGCAGAAAGGCGATTATACAGCAGCTAAAACAGCACTTCTGGCTGTTTATAATTCAGGCCTATACTCGGTGACAACGGTTCCATTCTTATGGAATTTTGATGGCGAAATTGTATCAAATGTTACTACGGCTATAGCAGGCCATGAGTTTAATAATGAATCTGTTTTCGAAGTTGTATTTAATGATAAAGGTGATAATGGCTTCGGTTGGGGAGGTGAGAATACAAGTGCTACTTCCGCAGGTTCTACCATGCGTGCACAGGACTGGGGCACAACATGGGGCAACGTAGTACCTTCTACCAAATTGCTCGAAGAGTTTGAAGCAAACGATCCAAGGTATAAATGGACTTTTTGGGAAGATGGAGATATGGTACTTACTAAAGGAGGAACACAGACTGGCGTACCTCTAACAGATTTTACCAATGGAACAAGCACCAAGTTTGGAGTTGCCAAGAAAAGAATATTCCGTAAATATTCATTGAATGATTGGGTTCCTGTTGCTGGTATTATTCCTTCAGGTATTAATTATCGCCTTATTCGTTATGCAGATGTTTTATTAATGCTGGCAGAATGCGAAGCGGAGGGCCCAACACCAGCAAATGCTGCTACGTATATCAATCTAGTGCGTACAAGGCCGGGTGTAAATATGTCGCCTGTTGTTACTGCTACAAAAAATGCTGCTTTGTTAGCAGTAATGCATGAAAGAGCAGTAGAATTAGGTGGAGAATGTATAGACAATGTTGATATTATACGCTGGAGAAAGAAAGGGTATTTCCCTTCTATAAAACCTGATCCAAGGCCAGGCCAGCAAAATGAATTGCCAATACCTCTTTCAGAGACATCTACAAACCCATTAATACAGTAAAATTTTTCTTCGTATATAAGTTGTATACAGGGGTTGCCACTAGCAGTAGGCAGCCCCTTTTTCTATTACAGTTTTTCTGAAGAGAAGCTACTTTTTTTTCGCTGCTAAATTTTCTCTTTATAGTATATTTAAAGAACTACAAATACATTGATATGCCCCGTCTTAATGCTTGCTTATTCCTTGTGTTTTTTTTCGCTACATTCTTTCTCTCTTGTTCAGAGAAAGAGAATAACAGCGATAAAATGTTTACACAATTAGCTTCCTCTTATTCCGGTATAAACTTTAATAACGAAATCAAAGACACGGATTCCACTTACTCTTTTATTAATGAGTTTGGTTATATGGGAGGAGGCGTTGGTATTGGCGATTTTAATAATGATGGTTTGCAGGATATTTTCTTTTCAGGTAACCAGGTAAATTGTCGCATCTATATTAATAAGGGCAATAATCAATTTGATGATATTACAGCCAAGGCTGGCATTGCAACGAATGTATGGTGTACAGGAGTAAGTATTGTAGACATCAACAATGATGGCTTCGATGATATTTATGTATCTGTTTTCGGAAAAGATCTGAAAGCACGTTCAGAAAATTTATTATTCATTAATCAACACAATCTTACATTCCACGAAAGTGCCGCTGAGTATGGCCTGGCAGATCTGGGCTATTCTACACAGGCTGCTTTTTTTGATTATGATAAAGATGGTGATCTTGATATGTATCTCGCTAATTATTTATTGGCAGACCGCAACGCGAATGTTATCTATCCACGCGACAGAAGCGGGCTTTCCACCGCTAACGACAGATTATATCGTAATGAAGGCGATTCAGCTCAGCTTGGTCATCCTTTCTTTAAAGACATTACGATGGCTGCCGGTATCAAAGAAGATGGATATGGCCTCGGCTTATCTGTCAGCGATTTTAATAATGATGGATGGCCTGATATATATGTTGCGAATGATTTTGTCAGTAATGATAATCTCTGGCTGAATAATCGTAACGGAACCTTTACTAATTGTATCAGCCGTTCGCTCCAGCATCAAAGTTATTCCAGCATGGGATCAGAAGCTGCTGATATTAATAATGATGGGCTTCCGGATATTGTTACAATGGATATGATGCCGGAGGATAACCGAAGGAAAAAGACATCTTTTTCTTTTATGAATTATGAACGCTACCAGATGGAAAGAGAGATGGGATATGAACCCGAGTTTATGCGCAACATGCTGCAATTAAATAACGGAAACTATACTTCAGGAGATACCAGTATTCCTTTTTTCAGTGAGATAGGCAGGCTGGCAGGCATCCATCAAACAGATTGGAGCTGGAGCGTACTGCTGGCAGATTTTAATAATGACGGATGGAAGGACGTTCATATTACAAACGGTATTGGCAGGGATTTTATCAATGCAGATTTCCTGGAATTCAGTAGCAGTGTGCTTAGTAATAGTATGTCGAAAGAAGAACAGCAAAACGAGGTCAGGAAAAAATTATCATCACTGGAGCATGTAGAACTTCCTAATTACCTCTACATCAATCAGCATAATTACAGCTTTGCCGATTCTTCAGAAACTGCGGGCATTAATGAAGCTTCAATGTCAAACGGAGCTGCCTATGCAGACCTTGATAATGACGGAGACTTGGATTTAGTAGTTAATAATATAAATAAAGAGGCTTTCATATTTATTAATAATACCAGGAAGAAAGATGAACAAAGCAATACACATTCTATAAGAGTGAAATTAAAAGGTGATAGCCTGAATGCAAATGGATTTGGAGCAAAGCTTTATTTATATAACAAAGAAGGAGTACAACAGCAGGAACAAAATCCGGTACGCGGTTATTTTTCATCTGTAAGCCAGCAATTGTTTTTTGGCGTGGGAAAAGAAAGCCATGCTGATTCTCTCGTAATAATATGGCCGGATAATAAAACACAAGTATTGAAAAATGTTGTAGCCGATACATTACTTACATTATTATGGAAAGAAGCATCAATAACAAATGCCACTCCTGTTCCGGCTTCAGAAGCTACGCTTTTCTCCGATATTACAGCCTCTTCCGGAATTAAGTATATACATCGCGATGCATCATTCAATGATTATGCAGTTCAACGTTTACTGCCGCAAAAATTTTCCCAGTTAGGGCCTTTTATAACGATTGGTGATATTAATAATGATGGCGGAGAAGATTTTTTTGTAGGAGGAGCTGGTATTTTTTCTGGTGAAATATTTACGCAGCAAAAAGGAAAGGGATTCGTTTCAAAAAAGATTACTGATAGTATTAAGATGGAAGAAGATATGGATTGTGTTTTGTTTGATGCAGATAAAGATGGAGATATGGATTTACTTGTTACGGGAGGTGATATACGATATGAACCCGACGCTGAATTTTACATACCCCGATTTTATATAAATGATGGCAAAGGAAATTTTGCACTTCAACGAAATGCAATACCCACTTCAGTAAAAACAATTGCAGGTACTGTAAGCGCAGGCGATTATGATGGAGATGGCGACATGGATATTTTTATCGGCGGCCGTGTTTCTAATGCTTACCCGGTATCTCCAGGAAGCTATTTACTACAAAATAATAATGGCGTTTTCTCTGATGTAACAGAAAAAGTTTGCCCGGCTTTAATGAACCCCGGTATGATTACTTCATCTGTATGGATTGATCTTGATAATGATAAGCAGAATGAACTTGTAATAGCCGGGGAATGGATGCCTATAAGAGTTTTTAAAAAGGATAATAATACTTTAAAAGAGATAACCAGCCAGGCTGGCCTTGTTAATAATAATGGAATGTGGCGTAGCCTTATCGCGGCAGATGTCGATAATGATGGTGATATGGATTTAGTGGCAGGTAACCTTGGTTTGAATTGCGACTATCAAGTTACAGCTTCAGAACCAATGGACCTTTACGCCAGTGATATAGATGGCAATGGAAGTATAGATCCTGTATTTTTTTATTATATAAAAGACGAAAAAGGAAACAAAAAATCTTTTCCGGCAATAAGCCGCGGAATGCTTGCAAGCCAGGTGCCTGCCATAAAAAAACAATTTCTATTGAATAAGGATTATGCTAAAGCTGGTGTGGATGATATTTTTAAAGGAAAAGCAAAGGAAAATCTTCTTCATCTTAGTTGTGATGAAACAAGATCCTGTTTCTTCGAAAATATAGGTAATGGAAAATTTACCAAACATCCATTGCCTGTCGAAGCGCAGTTTGCTCCTATAAATGCCATTCTCTGTGATGACTTTGATAATGATGGTGTGAAAGATCTTTTGCTGGCGGGTAATGAATACCAGACGGAAGTTATGACCGGCCGTTATGATGCTTCGTATGGCTTGTTTTTAAAAGGTAACAACAAAAAACAGTTTACTCCTGTTTCTACTGTAAAAAGTGGCTTCTTTATAAAAGGAGATGTAAAAGATATGGCAGTAATAACTATTGCGGGTAATGAACGTTGTGTATTGGTTGCTGTAAACAACGAACAGCTGCGGGTGTTTAAGGTCAATAAGTAAATTGTAACGGGCAGAATATGATTAAGTATATAAGCATAGTGCTGTTGTTTACCGTTTTTTATTCATGTGCGGATAAAAAACTTGCTGATCAGGATATGATTGATCTGTTGCGAAAAGCAGAGTTAAATGAAGATGATGCCCGCAATGTTTTTTCTACGGATGCTATAATACGAATGTGTGATTCAGTAATTCGATCCGGATCATCACCGGATATAATTGCACAGGCATGGACAAATAAAGCAAATGCATTATTACAAGCAGGAGAGGAGCAGAAAGCGATTGATATTTTTGAAAAGGTATTAAGTCAAACGCCTCGTTTCGAATTCGAACAAAGAACTGAACTGATGAAAAGCCTGGCGGTAAGCTATATGCGCCTGGGTGAACGAACCAATTGCATAAACAATCATGGTGCAGAGTCTTGCATATTCCCTTTATCTATTGCAGCTATACATACAGATAAGACGGGGTCAGAAAAAGCAATTGAATTATATAAGCAGATATTAACTGAAAATCCTTCGGATTTGGAATCGAAATGGCTGCTTAACATTGCTTACATGACGACCGGAGAGTATCCGGACCATGTGCCTCCACAATTTTTATTACAAGTTAAAAATGATGATTCTCTTCATCTCATCAAACCTTTTACAGATGTAGCTGCAAATATGGGTTTGAATATTCGTGATATGAGTGGTGGTAGTATTGTTGACGATTTTAATAATGATGGTTATCTCGATTTAATATTTAGTAGTTGGTCATTGTCAGACCGGATTCATTATTGCAGAAATAATGGCGACGGGACTTTTACTGATGCCTCCGACTCATCTCACCTCGGTTACCTAGCAGGAGGCTTAAATATGATGCAGGTAGATTATAACAATGACGGTTGGAAAGATATTTTTGTTTTGCGCGGCGCATGGAAAATGCAATTTGGAAAAGTACCTAACTCATTACTCCGTAACAATGGAGATGGAACTTTTACCGATGTAACAAAAGAAAGTGGAATGCTTTCTTTTCATCCGACACAAGCCGCTACATGGGCGGACTTCAATAATGATGGGTGGCTGGATCTGTTTATCGGCAATGAAAGCGAACCTAATAAAGAACCCCACCCTTGCGAATTATATATCAATAATATAAACGGAACATTTACAAATAAAGCCCACGACGCCGGTTGTGAAATTGTTTCTTTTGTGAAAGGCGTTACGTCAGGTGATTATAACAATGATGGGCTTACAGATATATTTGTTTCTACCATGAATGGAACAAAAATGTTATTAAAAAATATTTCTACGGATAAGGCGGCAGTAAAATTTAGTGATGTAACAGTACAGGCGGGAATTCTAAATAATACCCGCACTTTTCCCACATGGTTTTGGGATTATGACAATGATGGATGGTTGGATATATTGGTATGCAGTTATGAATTTTATCAATCATTATCTAATTACGCAGCAGCAGAAGCAGTTAATGGTACAACAGGGTATTCAGGAAAAGTTTTTTTATATCATAACAAACACGATGGCACTTTTGAAGATGTATCATTAGCAGCGGGGCTTACTAAGGTAGCTTTTGCGATGGGGGCTAATTTCGGGGATATTGATAACGATGGCTATCTCGATTTTTATTTGGGCACAGGCAATCCCCAACTTCGCTCACTGGTTCCTAATAAATTATTTAAGAATATAGATGGAAAACATTTCCTGGATGTAACAACATCTGCCCGTGTGGGCAATCTGCAAAAAGGGCATGGCGTTTCTTTTGCAGACCTGGACAATGACGGCGATGAAGATATATATATTGAAATGGGCGGCGCTTATAAAGGAGATGCTTATGAAAGCTCGTTATATCTGAACCCCGGACAAAACTCTAACAACTGGATTAATATTTCATTGGAAGGAGTAGCATCCAATAGGTCAGGTGTAGGAAGCCGTATTCGGGTGAGTTTTAAAGAAAATGGTAAAGAGCGGTCTGTATACCGCGATGTAAATTCAGGTGGAAGCTTTGGCTCAAATCCCTTACGGCAGCATATAGGCGTAGGGTCGGCGCAGGCAATTGATAGTATTGTTATTTATTGGCCTGCTACCGGTAAAACGCAGGTTTTAAAAGATATAGCTGTTAATAAAAACATCAGGATAAAAGAAGGCAGCTCTGCGTTTGATGAATATAAACTTTCACTTATAGATTTTAAGAAGATTAATTCCGCATTAATCAGTTGTGCGCCTGCTAAAAAATAGAATCATAACACGGGCTTGCACCTTTCGTTTAAACGAAATCTCTTGTAATTTTCTGATGCCACCTTTTCGATTTCTGCCTCGTCAGGATGAGGATGGGGCGAAATGTTAATTCAATCTTATTGCGAGCGCTTTAGGATTTTTTTAAAAGTGATTATTCTACATTTAGTTAACCAAACAAAAAATTTATGCGTACCATAATTTTACGTTCCACTTTTTTAGCAATTCTCGGATTGCTTTTTTTGCAGGACACACAGGCGCAAAGAGGCCGGAATAGCCGGAGGGTTTATCGCTCGTATAGCAGCAGTTATTATCACCCACGTACAGTTATTTCATTCTCATCACCACGGGTAATGATTCCTTTTGGGGGAATGAATTATTATTACTCAAGCGGGTATTATTATCGCCCTTACGGCAGTACGTTTCGTGTAATAGCGCCGCCGATTGGTATAAACATTAATATTTTACCCCGTGGTTACCGGCAGATTTATGCAGGCGATGTTCCTTATTACTATTACGGCGGCACATATTATAAGCAGGGAAAAAAGAATAATAGTTACGAAGTGGTAGATGCTCCTTTGGGTGCTTCCGTTCCTGAGTTGCCTGAAGATGCGAAAGTTGTAGTGGTAAATAATCAGAAGTATTATGAACTGAATGGTACTTATTATAAAGAAGAAATAAAAGACAATAGCGAAATATGGTACACTGTAGTAGGTAAGGATGGTAAGTTGAATACAGATGAACCTGTAGCAGAAGAGGAAGAAGATAGCGGGCCGGTTGTTGGCGACATCATTGACAAGTTGCCGAATGATTGCCGTACTGTAGTTGTGGGTGGCGTTAAATATTTTGTATCGCCAGATGGTATTTATTACGAAGAAGTCATGCAGCAGAACACAGTGAAGTATAAGGTTTCCGGTAAATAGTTTTTCAATTTTCAAATATATTCCAAAGAAAAAGGCTACCGTAAGTGCGGTAGCCTTTTTTATATCAATAATTAATTCAACAGAATTAATACCTGTAATGTTCTGGTTTGAATGGCCCTTCTTTTGGAATACCAAGATAGGCAGACTGAGCATCAGTTAACACATCCAGTTCCACAGCAATTTTTGCAAGGTGTAAACGGGCAACTTTTTCATCCAGGTGTTTTGGTAAAACATATACATTGTTCTCATAGTTTTTATGGTTTTTCCATAATTCTATTTGTGCCAATGTCTGGTTTGAGAAAGAGTTACTCATTACAAATGATGGATGGCCTGTTGCACAACCTAAGTTTACAAGGCGTCCTTCAGCAAGGATGATGATATCTTTTCCATCTACATTGTAAATATCAACCTGTGGTTTAATTGTATCTTTTGTATTGCCATAGTTTGTATTCAACCATGCCATATCGATTTCGATATCGAAGTGGCCGATATTACATACGATGGTTTTATCTTTCATTGCTTTGAAGTGCTCACCACGGATAATGTCACGGCAACCAGTTGTAGTTACTACGATATCTGCTTCCGGAATAGCAGTTTCCATTTTCTTCACTGCAAATCCATCCATTGCTGCCTGTAGTGCGCAGATAGGATCGATTTCTGTAACGATAACACGGCAACCTGCACCTGCTAATGAAGCAGCAGATCCTTTACCTACATCACCATAACCAGCAACGATAGCTACTTTACCTGCCAGCATTACATCAGTTGCGCGGCGGATAGCATCTACCAGTGATTCTTTACAACCGTATTTGTTATCGAATTTAGATTTGGTAACAGAGTCATTTACATTGATAGCAGGCATTGGTAATGTGCCTTTTGTTACTCTTTCATATAAACGGTGAACACCTGTTGTAGTTTCTTCAGAAATACCTTTTACATGTTGAACGAGTTCCGGATATGTATCCAATACGATATTGGTAAGGTCACCACCATCGTCAAGGATCATATTCAACGGACGATCAGCGCTACCGAAGAATAATGTTTGTTCAATACACCAGTCAGCTTCTTCAAGCGTTTGGCCTTTCCATGCAAATACACCAATACCTGCAGCAGCGATAGCAGCAGCAGCATGATCCTGTGTAGAAAATATATTACAAGAACTCCATTTTACTTCAGCTCCTAAGGCGATTAATGTTTCGATCAATACAGCAGTCTGGATCGTCATGTGAAGGCAACCTGCAATGCGGGCACCTTTCAATGGTTGAGAAGGGCCGTATTCGGTACGGATAGACATCAGGCCTGGCATTTCTGCTTCAGCTAACCTGATTTCTTTACGTCCCCATTCAGCCAATGTAATATCAGCTACTTTATAAGGAAGTTTAAAATCAATGGATTTAGTTGTTGTTGACATGTTGAATGTTTTAAGAAGACAAAATTAGCCTTTCAGAAAAAAATAGCATACATTTAAATAAATTAAGAATAAAAATCTATTTAAGTTAAAAATAAAGAATAAATGAACTGATATTTATGGCAAAATCAGTAAAAACAGAAAAATCGGCTATCCCTGTAAAACTTGATCAGAAAGACCTTGCTATACTAAGGCAATTACAACAGGATGGACGTATGACGGTAAAAGAGGTAGCTGATAAAGTAAACCTTAGTACTACACCTGTATTTGAGCGCATTAAGCGGTTGGAAGAATCTGGTGTGATAAAACAGTATGCAGCATTAGTGGATCATACAAAAGTGAACAAAGGATTAATGGTAATATGTTATGTATCACTGAAACAACATAATAAAACAGCAGGTGCAAAATTTATTAAAACTATTAATGAGTTGAACGAAGTGATTGAATGTTATAATATTTCAGGCGAGTTTGACTTTATGCTGAAAGTAGTGGCAGAAAGTATGGATGATTATTATAATTTTCACGTACACAAATTAAGCGAGTCGGAGAATATCGGGAATGTACAAAGTGTATTTGTGATGAGTGTAATTAAACAATCGTATGTAATCGTCTGATTAAATTTGAAATTTTAAATCTCAAATTTCAAATCGGGTTAAAGTCTTTTCGTAAATTACAGAAACATTTTTTATGTACACATACGATACTGTTACAGCCGCAGTCAATGGTTTAAAACAAAGAGGGTATACTGTTGATTTTAATCTTAAAGAAAATTGTATCGTATGTCATGATGATAAATTTAATCCTGAGGATTTTGAAATTACAGAAGTGTACCGGTTCGAAGGGAATAGTGATCCTGCGGATGAAGCAGTAGTATATGCAATAGAAAGCAACAAAGGCCATAAGGGAGTTCTTGTGAATGGCTATGGTATTTCCAGCGATCCGATGACGAATGAAATGGCTAAAAAATTAGCAATACAACAATAGCTTATAATATCTGTCCGTAATCGACAAGCAATTCTTCCCCGGCTTTAATATCCCTTAAGGCTTCAAAATAATTCCCATCTTCTACAGAAATTATATTGGGGGTATCAGAATGATTGAGATAGTTCACGAGGTCGACAGTTTTGAAACCATAATCAGGTAAATAATATCCTTTGCCATCAGGCAGGCAATAATTTTTTATAAGTTTGATCGCATGCTTCGGTAGTTTGTCAATCTTTTCTTTGGAGATATGTATCCAGTTGTCATTTGGTTTTGAAAACATAGTCCGGCAACCTTTGGGTATTTTACGGATAGCAAATACGCCAATCCCATGAAGCGGTGAGGGTTTTAATGTTACAAATGTATCTTCAGCAAGTTCTTTTAATAATTGTTTTTCTGTCATCTGTGAATATTGATAGTTAGTTGTTTTTCCGTTTTGAAGATACAGTATTTGCAATAGCTATTGATAATGCCCCAAGAATAATAAAGACAATTATCAATCCGGAACAGTTTTTTAATACGCTGCTATATCCCAACTTGTTTGCGTCAATAAAAAAGTAAGGATACCAGTTTTCATAAGTGCCCCTTGCTAATGCATAGCACATATATAACAGAGGATATGCAAGCCATGTAATGAGTGACCTCCATTGTATTCTTTCTTTTGTACGGATAAATAGCCAATAGAATAAATAGAATGCCGGAACTACAACATGTAATAGTTCATCTACTATGCGTTGTAGCCCTTCAGGATTCCATGTGTTTCGTAATAATAAGTTATATCCTAACCCAACAAGTAAAATGTTCAGCATGATAGCTGTATGCACAGAGTAGGAAGCAAAGAATTTTCCTGCACGTGAGCCCGGCAGGAAAAGCAGGCAGCTAAGATTGATAGCAACCAGAAGGTTAGTAAGAATTGTGTAATAGCCAAAGAAACGGGCAATGGCTTGTAAGTAGGTTAATCCATTTTCCGGGACATTTGAGAGCAAAATATAAAGTTGGAGGGTTAAACCTGCCCATGCGCAGATAGCGGTGATCGCTTCAACAATTTTTTGTTTTCTGCTGCCAGGTAACATTTTGCTTTTTGA
>Ga0164241_10002920_pt1 | contig 17870 bp, 14 predicted proteins | sample OricomyardsoilBY_FD_108780 | JGI IMG/M metagenome (GOLD analysis project Ga0164241, IMG submission 108780) | Backyard soil microbial communities from Emeryville, California, USA - Original compost - Back yard soil (BY) | ecosystem: Environmental > Terrestrial > Soil > Unclassified | place: USA...
CGATAGCATATATACACCAACCTATTCATCAGTAGTGTTTACTACCGATGCGCAAGAAGGGACTATCGATAATGCCTTCGAATTGAATTTGGAAACTCCGCTATCTGTACTGAATATGAAAGCAGATGGTAATTTTGTGTTACACCAAAACGTACCAAATCCTTTTAACGGCAATACCATGATAAAAATTGATATGCCACGCGAAGAGCAAGTTACCTTGCAGGTGTACGATTACACAGGCAAACTGATAGCCCAGCCCGTTAACGGCAAATTGGGCCAAGGCACGCACAACATTCAGTTTAACCCCGAAAACTTAGCAGCGGGTATCTATTTCTACCGCATGCAAGCCGGCGAATTTACAGCCACTAAAAAAATGGTTATACAATAATCAGCTATAACCCAACTAAAAACAGCCCCGTAATTTTAATTGCGGGGCTGTTTTGTTTTAGTAAAATGTTGTCAGAGGTTTGGTTTAAAGGCAAATCCAATCACCGCCAACTACCTTTTTTACACTTAAAATGAATCTTTGTCATATGCACTTGTCTACCACGGTTCACGTGCCTCAAAAGGATACTGTTTGAGCCTAATAATTAATTAACCCCGATATTCACCTACCCTAATATGGCCTTGCGGATTTTAGCCGTAAATCAAGAAATGGATTTATCGAAATAAATCCATTCGAAGATTCATCAATTCCGATTTATTAAAAATTAGTTTCATTGATAAAGCCGCACAGCCTTGATCTTTTGGTACTTTTGGATTCAGTCCTTAGATCCCGATCGTAGCATCGGGGCCAAAAGTACATACATGAAATCTCATACTTCTTGCGCCGTTGTTGGTCGCCTGACCAACGACAAACAAATACCGTCACGCGCCCGCGTCTCGCTCGTGCCTAATGCTAAATTTACCCGTTATAAATTTGGGTCAAAATCCACAATCCATTCTATACCATATTTGTCTCTAAACATGCCGGCGTATGTACCCCAAGGGCTATCGCCCATAGGCCCTTCAACTTCTCCGCCTGCCGATAGTTCGTTAAATATTTGGTCGGCCTCTTCCTTACTTTCGGCGCTAACAACAATTTTCGTCCTGTTTTCGTTTTCGTTAACCCTGCCCATAAATTCCGGAACATCATTGGCCATTAACACATTATGTTTTCCTATAGGCAGCGCAATAGTCATTATTTTATTTGCCTCCTTTTCCGGTACCTCAAATTCAGCGCTTGCCAACTCTTTAAAACGAATGAGCTTGGTAAATTCTCCGCCAAAAAATGATTTGTAAAAAATAAATGCTTCTTCAGCATTTCCATTAAAGTTGATCCAGGGATTGATTGTTCGCATAGCTTTATTTTATCGGTTGGTGTCCGCACCAAACGAAAAGTAAGAAAGTAATACACCACCACACAGAACATTAGTAAAATAAATTTGCATATCACTTATTGGCGGTTGTATCTTAGCATGTTTTTAGCACACCGTTCTTTATTTAATAATTTGTATTTCTCTGTATTACTCTCCGCGCGTTTAAATGTTGTTTGTATTACCATCAGTCTCTAAAAACCAAACGCACCTAAACAGATAACAAAAGGGATAAAAAGGAGACATAAACACAGCTTTAAGGTTACAAAATAGGTGCATTTTATATAACGCACACCCTATAACACCCTTGCTAATCAATAGGTTACTTTTCAGCATCCAAAAAATTATAGTGCAAAACGGACATGGGCAAAGTTGGTGTCACCGAAAGGGAACATTCTACCATGCAAAAGGAACATTCTATACGTCAAAGGGAGCATTTTACCCTATAAAAAGGAACATTTTTACAGCAAAAAGGAACATAGTATGTACTTAAAAACTATTGATTATTAAACGATTAAGCTCAAAAAGGTGATAAATGCAATTTTATCAATTTTCTAAATAGGTATCAAGTCCTTTTTTAGAGCTTAAGCATAAGGGCATACGTCAGCAAACAAAAAAAAGCCTGACAATCTAACAGATAATCAGGCTTTTAAATGTGCGGAGAGAGAGGGATTCGAACCCCCGGTAGGCTCATCACCTACGGCTGTTTTCAAGACAGCTGCAATCAACCGCTCTGCCATCTCTCCGGGGGCGAAGATATAAACTCGCTGAATATTGCAAAACGGAATCAAAAAATAAATGTGAAACTGGATTAAACCGGTATCAATCAGGCCTTTTCGGGTAGTTCATCCACCTCCAACTCCTTAGTGCGTAAGGTGGCATTATAGTGTATGCTGGCGTTTATTTCGTAACCTATTAGCAGTACAAAGGCGTTTAGGTTAAGCCATATCATTAATAGCATAATAGTACCTATCGAGCCGAAAATAACGTTTAAGCGGTTAAAGTTGCTAACCCAATACGAAAACCCAAACGATACAAGTATCGATAATGCTGTGGCTACAGTAGCCCCGGTTGATATGAATTTGTACTTCTTTTTAGTTGCCGGGCCGTAGTAGTATATAAGCGATATGCCAAAAAAGAACATAAGTATAATAAGTATATACCGCACTACGTAAATAAGGAAATGTGTAAATGTATTTTTAATACCTACCAAGTTAAAAAACAAGTCGAAAAACTCCTGTCCCAAAATGATTAGGGTGATGGAGAAGATGAATAAAACCACCAGTAAAAATGTAATTTTTAAGGCTATAATACGGCTTTGTATGCCATTGCGTTTTTTATAATGGTCGTACGATTTATCGAACGAACTAAGCATGGCCATTACCCCGTTTGATGACAGAAAAACAACCATTAATATGGAGCCTGTTAATAGCCCGCCGCGCTTATGTTTGGCAATATCGGTAATAAGGGGCTGTACAAATGATTTAATAAATTCGAACGTTTCCTTATTGGGCAAAACCTGTTTTAAAAACCTTAGTATAGATATATCAATGTTACTGAAATAGGGGATATACGGAATTAGCGAAAACACAAACGTTAATGCAGGAAAAATGGCTAAAAAGAAACTGAAAGCTATAGCCTTGCTACGGTTGGGTAATGAATTGGCCCTTATTTCGGCAATAAAAAATTGATATACATCATAAACAGGAATGCCATCAAATCCTGGTAGTGTAAGTGTTTTAAACTTTATTACCAAGTCAATAAGGAACGGATAACGCTCCGCAAGTTGAGCCCAAATTTTAAGCATTCATTAATATTGGGTTACACAATCAGGGTTCAAAGTAAGGTTTTAAGCTATCAATTAATAACTGCGGCGCTGTCTGTATCCTGTTTTCAGCCCTATTTATAAATGTTAAATAGGTTTCTCCTTCATTTAATAGTTTACTTTGCTCGTTATAAATTTCATATTTAAATAAAATAATTCTTGATGGCAACTCTGGTATAATTGTTTTAATAGTTAACAGCTCGTCATAATACGCGGGCGCTATATATTTAATGTTCATACGGGTAATGGGCATTATCACTCCCGTATCTTCCAATTGCTTGTATGTAAACCCTAACGACCTGATTGCTTCGGCCCGCGCCTGCTCATAATAGTAAGCGTAGTTACCGTAATAAACATAGCCCATTTGGTCAACATCGGCGTAGCGTACCCGTAATTCAAAATTGTATGTAAACATAATGCTGCTGTAAATTAACGAATATTCATCTTATCCAGTTTTTTGCGGTATTGAGCCGCAACTTTCATTTGTTCTTCGTATGTTTTCGAAAAAATAGAATAACCGCTCATATCGGGGTTAGCACAAAAATAAACATACTGGTGTTCCTCGGCGTTCAACACGGCATCAACCGATTTTTTGCGGGGTATACATATAGGTCCTGGTGGTAAGCCGGCATACATGTACGTGTTATAGGGAGTATCAAACTGTTTATGCAATAAAGTTACCCTACGGGCTGTAAAATCGCGCATGGCAAATACTAAAGTAGGGTCGGCTTGCAACGGCATACCTATTTTAATGCGGTTAAGATAAACGCCTGCCACGGTAGGCATTTCTTTATCAAATATCACTTCCTTTTCTACTATCGAGGCAAGTGTGTTTACTTGCCATTGGCTTAGGTTAAGTGCTGCGGCTTTGGCTTTTCGCTCTTGGTTCCAAAAGGTGGTATAAGCATCGTTCATTTTATTCAAAAAACCATCTAATGATATGTTCCAGTAAAATTCGTAGTTATCTAACACAAAGCGCGATAGTATTTTGTTGGTGTCAAGCCCGTATGTTTCGCAAAATTTCTCATCATTCAATTTATGTAGCAAATCAATCGAATCAATTTCGAGCGTACGGCCTACTAAGCCTGCAAAATCTTCTTTAGTTCGTATGTTATATACCACCAGGGTAACCGGTGTTTGCCAGCCAAATTTTAAAATGTTTACTATTTGGCGGTTGTTCATACCTCGGCTAAAAACATAATTACCCGGGCTAATTTTGGTATCGTATTTTTTATACTTGCTCACTATGTCAAATGTCCTCTCATCCTTCAAAACTTTTTTGGTTTTAAGAATTTCAAGCACATCGGCATACGTTGAACCTGTTGGTATTTTTACCATTACTGTTTTAGCTGCAACGTTGCCTTCAAAAAATAGGTGGTAGCCTACATAGGCTCCCCCGGCAAGTATTAATAGAAGTATAACTACAAGTAGCTTACGCATAAATTATTCAATAAATTTTGCTTTTAATTCAGGTGTTGGTATGCGGCATACATCGCGCTTGCCAAACCATTTATACCTGTTACGTGCCACTAAGTTGTAAAAAAAGTTGCGGATAAAACGTGGTACTATTATAAATCCGTAACCCAAGCTATAAATACCCTTTAAGTGCTTTAGGGTGCGCAGTACGGCATCCGAGCGGTTATATACTTTATCATCTTCAATTAAGTATATGGTGTCCATATATTCGCCGTGCAGGTTATGTTGCTGTACCATTTGCCTGCCATATTCCGATTGTAAGGATGCGAACTTAATTACATTCCTGCTGTCGTGGTCAATAATCCAGTTAACAGCAGCATTGCATAAGTTGCAAACGCCGTCAAACAGTATTACATACATCAGCGGGCGGTTTTAATTATTTTGTTGTGGTAAGTAATACCTGTTTTAACATTGTGCGATACCAACATATAAATGCCGCTCGGCAGGCTGTTTACATCAATGGTTCCGGCTACGTTGTTTAACTGCATGGCATTTTGCCCTATGGTGTTGTATATCGCAATATCATAAGTATCGTTGTCACCATTGCCTATGTGCAGGTAGCCCGTTGTTGGGTTAGGGTATATTGCTAAAGCATCGGTTGGTTTAGTATAATTTATAATGCCGGTGCTAAATCCATAATAATCGGTGTCGAATATCAACCTCATCATTGGCGAACCGGGTGTGCTTAAACTCGATGGCCTCCATTGCCCGTTGGTGTAAATGTACATGTGTTGCCTGCCCAAAGGGCTGTTCAAATCAAATCCTACCTGTAAACTTCTGCTCTCTTGGTCGCTTTGCAGCCAGCCTAAATATACCTTGTTCGAAATAATAATAGGGGTATCTAATACATAAGTGGCAAAACCATTTATTGTATCCAGATAAAAAGGTTTGCGCGAATCTATTTGCTTTATACGCGTTGTTGCATCATCAAAAGTAAATGAATTCAGTTCCAGCGAATCCCAAAGGGCAATATTGAAAATTAAATCGCTCACATTTCTGTCAACTTGGGTATACATAAACTGTATGGCCACTAAAGTATCGGGTTGGCTTAGGTTAAACTCGTAAGCAAACCTTTTAGGCTGGGTACCTGTAATACCATACGCTGATTCAGCCGAACCATCGTCATAAGCCATCAGGTTACTTAAGGTTTGCCTTTGTATTAAAGTATCGTTGCTGCGGCGGCTATCATTTGTTGTTAACGAAACATGAGATTCAAGTACCAAACTGTCTACCGGCCAGTTTGGTGTATTGGGTATTGTATAATCTGTAGCAGGCAATATTTTTACATTACTAATCGAGCCGGCATTAAAAGTTTGCAATACTTGCGTACGTACCACCGTTTGTGTTGGGTATAGTTCATCGGCATCAACGGTAAAGTTGGTTGCAGGTGGGTTGTTATCGGCATTAGGGTCTAAGTTATGTACTTCTAAAACTATACTATCCCTTAAATCGCTGGCACCAGTCATTTGGTCGGCAGGCATATAAGTAAAGTTTTTAAGGAGGGTAGGGAAACCATATACAAAAGCCACATCCTGTATAGCCGTATCAACGGCGCTACGTAGCTGGTCCAGTTTTACGTAATCAATATGCCAGTGGTCTAAGTTGCCGTATAAAGAGGCTTTATTGCGGAAACGGAATTGAAAAGTAGGGTGGAAGTAGCTGCTTGGAGCTAACAACGTTGGTACCTTAACCAATACCTGCTGAAATTTTTGCGGTGCTGGGTTCGAACTGCTATAGCCTTCGGTAAACCATTCTTGGCGCCAAATGCCGCCATTATCTTTAAACTCAATAATTAAGGAGTCTATTGCATTAGGCGATTCGCCCAACCCCCCTGCTTCAAAAAAGAAGCTGAGATAAACTGAATCATCCTCGCTTAACCCCTCCAAGTTAATGGGCAATGAGCTTAATGAATCAGCATCGCCGTAGGTAAGTTGGTTAGTGTTGTTGTACGGAAATCCGTTTTCGTTTAAGCCATCTAATGTTACTACACCAATAGTGGGCGGCTCAATAGGGTAAGTATTGTTCAGGTAGGCTGAGTTATCGAACCAAAGTTTGCCAGGTTGTGCGGTAGCAAAGTAAACCACAGGGGCGTAGTCAATAACATCGGTACCTGTGCTTACAAAGGTAGAATCGAGCACAAACCCTGATGAATCAAAGCTATAAGTATAATACTTAGGCCAGCGGTATTGTGTGCTTGGCGCTTGCGTAAAACAGTTGGATGTACTTGGTGCGTACAGTGAGAATTGAATAACAGGTTTAGCAGTTGAGTCAACTGTATGGGTCGCTATATCATAAGTATAAACCCACGATGTATCTAACATAAAAGTATCGCGTACAGTAGCAACCCCCTCCGGGCCTAAGCAAGTTCCAAATACATTGTAAGCCGTATCGGTACGGTTGTTCAACAGCCAATTGTGGTCGGGCAGGGTATTGCGCGAAAAATCATCAATAAAAGGCAGGCTTAGGGTATCGGTTTTAACTATAGTTACCCCTTTGTCAACCAAATATTTATGTTGCGATGCTTGGTCTTTTTGGGTATTATAAAGCTTGGGGTTTACTGTTAAGGGCGTAAGCATTTCATGCTGGGCAAATAAGCATACGCTGCAATAAACCAATATAATAAGTATAGGTAATTTCTTCATGTTATTATCAAAAACTACAACAAAACGTAAAGTAAAGAAAATTATTGGTTAGGGTATGCTATCGGTGGGGGCTTCCATATCATATAGTTCGGTATGTACCTCTATTCCTTCTGGTAGTTCTTTGGCTAAAAACAGGTCTATTGCTTCGCCTATACGTATACTATTACCCGGTCCGTAAGTAGGTGATTGTTTGTAAATTACAGCCCCCGAGGTATCAATTACCCCGTTATCGGCCACTATAGCGCCAACATTTAACGAGTACCCCTTTAGCTTAAACTCAGCCTCATCATATCTTAATCCAATTAAATACGGCACCGATATTTTGCTATTGCCCAAACCATCGCCTAATATTAATGTAACCGTGCTGCCCTTAGGGTATTTACCTTTTTTAGTTACAGGTTTACCGTTTATTAATATACCTATTACTGCATTTAAGTGCGGGTCGGGCTTGTAAATAGGCTCACCAACTTTTAGCCCAAAGCTTTCCAACTGCATTTTTGCATATTTTAATGAACTACGCCCTATCAGGTCCGGTATTTCGGTAGTAGGGGCTGTTGTAGCATTAATAGTTACATATATGGTACGGCCCTGTTTAACTTTTGCACCCGGTTTAGGGTTTTGTTCTACAATGGTAAGCGGTGGTTTGTTTACATCAAATACCGAATCCATTACCTCCCACTCCAGGTTATTATCCGATAATATGGTTTTTACCTGTTCAAAGGTCATACCGCGTAACGGGGGCACCACAATACTTTCATCGTGGCGGGTATAGGTTTTAAGGCCCGATTGCACTATTAATAGTAATATAACAACTATCCCAATGGCTATCAGGATATTGTATAGAAGTACTTTATTGAAAAACTTTTTAAGCAAGCTACTTTGTTTGGTGCTAAAATATAAATTACTGATTACTACTTACCGCTAAGCCTGAATTTATTGATTCTTCAACAGATAGTTCAAAAAGCTGCTCAAGGCTAATGCCCATGGCGCGCGCCTGTTGGGGCACTATGCTTTCCTCGCTTAGGCCGGGTACCGAGTTCACTTCCAGCATGTAATACTCGCCGTTTTTAATAATATAATCAATACGGCACATGCCTTTAAAATCGAGCCTCTCATATATCATTTTCGATGTGGCCTGTATTTTTTCGCTTAGCTCGGCACCTATTTCGGCAGGGGTTACTTCCTGGCTGTTGCCTTCGTATTTTGCTTTATAGTCGAAAAAGTCGCTTTTGCTACGTATTTCGGTCAGCGGCATAGGGGTTACTATGCCATTTATAGTTATCAGGCCACAGGTTACCTCGGTACCTTGTACGTATTCTTCAATCAATATTTCGGTATCGTAGTTAAATGCATTTTCAATTGCCGCATTTAAATCTGCTACGTCTGTTACCTTGCTGGCACCATAGCTGGAGCCATTTTTATTGGGTTTTACAAATACAGGCATATCCATACCAATATTTGCAGGTATTGGTTTATGCTTTTTAAGTAATATGGCTTTAGCGGTTTTAACACCAAATGGCGCTAAGTACTCCTTACAACGTAGCTTATCAAAAGTTAATGCTGCTTGTAATACCCCACAGCAGTTATAAGGTATTTTCATTAGGTCGAAATAGCCTTGTAGTTTGCCATCTTCGGCGGGCGTACCATGTATAGCTATAAATACGGCATCGAAGGTTATTTTGTGCCCTTCAATAGTAAAGCTAAAATCGTTCTTATCAATTAATATGCGCACAGGGTTATTGCGCTCTACGTACCAGGTATTGCCTTCAATTATAACCTTAAAAGCATTGTAGCGGTCCTTGTTCAGGTGTTTGCAAACTACCTCGGCGCTTTTAAGCGAAATTCCCACTTCGCTGGCTTCTCCGCCGGTTATAACAGCGATATTCTTTTTCATATTCGGTAATATATTAACGCTAAGGAATCATTTTATTCTTTGTTTGCACTCTGTTTCTTTTCAACAAGCGGAACAGTATTATTTTCGTGGCTTTAAATTTAGACAATGGCAGCAATTGAAAACTTGGTAGAATTAGGTAAAAGGCTGAATAGCAACCCGGCAATGGCTGAAAAAGCAGAGCGGGCAGCTGCTAAAAATCCTTGGTTTATACCGCAATATGTGCAGTATGCTATAAATGCTATTGTTAACGATATGCTGAATGAAGGTGCCCTACGCCAATGGCTAAATGCTTACACACTTAAACCAATAGATAAAACCATAGGGCTGATATTTGCCGGAAACGTACCCTTAGTGGGCTTTCACGATTTTTTGTGCTGCTATTTGGCGGGCTGTAAAATGAAAATTAAGCTTTCGTCGAAGGATGATGAACTGTTTACATGCATATTAGATTTGCTAACAGAAATTGACCCCCGGTTAAAACAGCGTGTAGAAATAGTAGACAGGCTGAAAGATTTTGATGCCGTAATAGCCACCGGTAGCGATAATACTAACCGTTACTTTGAGCAATATTTTAAAGCATACCCTAAAGTGTTGCGCAAAAGCCGTAACTCGGTTGCCATATTAACAGGTAACGAAACCCCTGACCAACTAAAGGCCTTAGCCGATGATATGTTTGTGTTTTTTGGCTTTGGCTGCCGCAATGTTTCAAAGTTATATGTACCCGTAGGGTATACCTTCGATAATTTTTTTCCTGAAATGGAAGCGTATAAGTGGATGCATAACAATACGCGCTATATGAATAATTACGATTACAGCCGTACGGTGTTGTTGCTAAATAAAACGCCACATTTTGCCAACGAGTTTTTAATGTTAGTTGAAAATCCCGCTATTGCATCGGCTATAGCCACTGTTAATTACGAGCATTGGCACGATGAGAATTTATTGAAAACACACTTAAAGCAAAGTGCCGATAAAATACAATGTGTTGTAAGTGCTGAACCCCAAAAGTGGGGTTTTGAATGGGGGGCAGTTTTTGGCCAAGCACAACACCCTAAGTTGAACGATTATGCCGACGGTGTTGATACCCTGCAATTTTTATTGGGGCTGTAATTATTCGCCAAACGAAGCAGGATAGGGAAGCGAAGGACGGTCGGCAAAATCAACTGATGTTCCATCATTATAATAGGTGGCCCAGAATGCATCATTTTTTACATCAATAATCAGTAATGCCGAAGGTTCAGTACGGTCTTCGTTGGCAAAAAAGGTAGCTGCCACTAAACTGTTTTTTTCTGAAACGGCGATGGGCCTGTCATAAGCGGCTTTTTTTATAAATACCTCAAAGCTATCTTTCATCATATTGGCTAAGCGGCGTTCAACTACGTGGTTGGTAAGCAAGCCTACATCGGTTGGCATTTGCCCGCCGTAGTTTAACAAAAATGCCAATTCGCCTTTAGGGGGTAATGTATCGTTGGTGATTGGGTTAGCTATGTTATTAGTGCCTTTATTATTAGTTGGATTACAACCTGCAAATAATAAACCTACTAATATAACTATGATAAGTTGTTTAAGCATGGCTTAGTTCAACATCGGGTTTTCGGGGTAGCTGGCCATGGTACGATATAATCCACCCATATCGTTCATCACATCCCTCCAAAGGGTATTAATGTCGCCCTTAAATATATAGTTGGTGTTAGCTTGTGCTACTATCCACGAGTTGTCCTGCATTTCCTGCGTTAACTGTCCTGGCGACCAGCCGGAGTAACCCAAAAAGAACCGTACATCTTCAACTTTTACATGCCCTTCGGTTATCATGGTTTTAAGTTGCTCAAAATTACCGCCCCAGTATAGGTTATCGGTAAGTTTTATGCTCCCTTCCATTACACTGCCAAGCGTATGTAAAAACTGTATGGAATCGGTTCCAACGGGGCCACCCAAATATATTTTGCCTTTAAATTCAGGGAAATCGTCAATTACATCATTCAAACGAATGTTAATGGGCTTATTAATAATTAGCCCAACGGTACCGTTTTCATCATCGTGGCTGCATACTAATACAACCGTGCGCTTAAAGTTTTCATCAAACATAAAGGGCTCCGATAGCAGCAGTTGCCCGGGGCCAATGGGCTTATCCCGTTCAAATTCATAATTCCATATTTGCTCGTTGCTATCCATATTTCAAAAGCTATATTACGCAAAATCGTGGCACTGCAAAATTCAAGTACGCATAATTTATAAACCTTTATTTATCATGTACGTTTATTGCCAATAAGCAGATTAATATTAATTTCCGTGCTTAATTGCGTTAAAGTTCACCTATGAAAAAATGCCTTTTTGTTTTTGCCGCTGTTTTTGTATCGCTAATAATGCGCGCACAAAATATTTCGGTGTACCCACCATCGCAAAACCAATACGAAAATATAGGGCAGGTAGTTGTACCTGTATTTTTAAGTGCGCAAAGTGCAAATGCTACCAGTGTTGATATTAAAATAGTGGCGGCCAATACTACCGCCACGCACAATGTTGACTATTATTTTAACGATACCACCATTACATGGCCGGCAAACACTCAAGGCTACATACAAGTGTATATACAGGTAGTTGATGATAATGTGTTTGAACCCGACGAAACCCTTTCAATAGTTGTTACAAATCCAACTAACGGCGCTGTAGTAACCGATTCGAATTTTGTACTACATATTTTAAATAATGATACCCGTGCCACCGGCGATTGCAATAATTTATTTTTTAGCGAATATATTGAGGGTACAAATAATAATAAAGCTATCGAAATATATAACCCTACATTATCCGATATCGACTTGAGTAATTACAGCATATTTAAATCAACCGATGGCGGGGTAACGGAATTGGCATATCCATTATCGGGTATTGTTAATGCAGGTGGTGTATTTGTTGTGGCGAATCCTTCAGCCAGCGCAGGCATTTTAAATGAAGCTGATATGACAGATGCCTTTTTCGATTTTGATGGTAATGATGCACTGGCCTTATTAAACGTTACCGATACTATTGATGTAATTGGTAACATAGGCGAGAACCCCGGCACGGGTTGGCTGGTTGGTACGGGTTCAACTGCTAACAATACATTGGAGCGCAGCAAATATATTTATCAGGGTAATACAGATTGGAACACAGGTGCTGCTGAATGGAAAATAATGCCGGTTGATAACATCGATTCGTTAGGGATGCACCATACTGCACCTTGCGGTTCGCCCGAGCCTGCTACCCTTAGCTTTGTAAAAGTAATTGATACAATTGCCGAAGCTGACACCGTAATTAAAGTGGTTATAAAATTAGATAACCCAACTAATACCCCGGCAGGATATGCTTTGGTACGCGATGATGTTAACTCAACCGCAACAGCTGGCTTCGATTACGATTATTCTAATCAGGTTTATACCAAGGGCATGGGTGTATTTTACGATACTGTAACAGTACAGGTAAATGACGACGCACTGATTGAGCCGACTGAATTTGTGCTGCTGCGTTTTGCCAATACTACATCTAACGTAAACATCACTACCGATTCACTTTACTATTTATACATTACCGATAGCGATGTATTAACGGTATCGTTTTTAGGTGCAGGCTTTAGTTATTCGGAGGATAGCACTTCCCCCGTACAAGTAAAGATAGTGCTTTCAACTCCTGCCGATGACACCGTACGTGTATCAATCAGCCTTGATGCCGGAAATGCTACAAAGGGCACCGACTTTTTATTTAACGATACAACTATCACCTTTTTGCCATTCAGCGCCGATACACAAGGCGTATGGGTAACTATATTAAACGATAATATAGTGGAAGGCAACGAACAGATTAACTTTAATTTAGTTGATGAAATAGGGCCTGCCGTATTGGGTATTACAGCCTATACATTTACCATAATTGATGATGATTTCACATCTATAAATACTATAAGCCTTGATGATAAAATAAATACTTATCCCAATCCAGCGCGGAATATATTGAACATAAAAACTGAACTTGATTTACACGATTTAAGTATAATTGATTTAACAGGCAGAACAGTAATGCATACAGGGCCTTTAGTTAATGGCAATAACCCCATCGATATATCCGAATTAAATGAGGGGATGTACTTTTTAACAACCAACGTAAGCGGAATAGCGGTTAGCAAGCGCTTTATTAAAAGCACCTATTAACAATTGCTTCATAATTCTTAGTAAACTCTGCCCTGTTTCTCAGCAGAGTTTTTTATTTTTCACATGTATTAAACACTATGCTATGAAAAAGATGTACCTATTTATTATCAGTTTGTTTTTAACCACATACAGCTTTTCGCAAACCCCACAAATAAATTTAGTACTGGTTAAACAAGGTTTTACCAGCCCTGTTGATATTAGAAACTGTGGCGATGGACGCATTTTTATAGTTGAGCAGGGTGGCAAAATCCGCATTATGGATAAAAACGGCAATATAAATGCCGCTCCGTTTTTAGATATTACCAGCAAGGTAAATAGTAGCGGTAACGAACAAGGCTTATTAGGCTTAGTGTTTAGCCCCAATTATAAGCAGGATGGCTTTTTCTACATAAATTATATTAACGGTTCAGGTAGTGGTGTTACGCGTATAGCACGTTACCATGTTAGTGCTGCCGACTCAAACATTGCCGACCCTGCCAGCGAGCAAATATTACTAACTTTTTCTCAGCCATATACCAACCATAACGGAGGTGGGCTTCAGTTTGGCCCCGATGGTTATTTGTACGATACCCAAGGCGATGGGGGAAGCGCCGATGACCCAAATGGTAACGGGCAGAATAAGAATGTGTATTTGGCAAAAATATTACGTTTAGATGTAAGCGACCCCGATACTACCTATACTATACCTCCTACCAATCCATTTGTGGGGCAGGCAAATGCCAAAGGCGAAGTTTGGGCTTATGGTGTACGCAACCCGTGGAGGGTATCGTTCGATAGGGTTACCGGCGATTTATGGATTGCAGACGTAGGTCAAGATGTATATGAAGAAATTGATGTGCAGTTGGCCTCGTCAACAGGTGGTGAAAATTACGGATGGCGTTGTAGAGAGGGTATGCATGCATGCTCTACATGTACTACGTCAGGCTGCCCTGCCAGCGGATACACCGACCCTGTTTATGAGTATTCTCATAGCGGTACCAATGGGTGTTCGGTTACTGGGGGCTATGTATACAGGGGCGCGCAATACGCCAACTTATTCGGTAGGTATTTATTTACTGATTATTGCAGTGGCTTGTTTCATAGTATACAGCAAACAAGTATGGATGTGTTTACCCAAACAACATTGCAAGATTTTATAAATAACCAATACACCACTTTTGGCGAGGATAATAATGGCGAACTATATTTAGCTTACCGCGGCACGGGTTCAGGTGGCAGAATATATCGCATTACCGAAACAGGCGATTGTAACCCTGTTGCATTTATTACTTTAAAAGATACCGTTGAAGGTTGTGTGCCATATACCCTTACCGCTTTACGTGGCGATACATTAAATTATCAGTGGTACGATGTAAATGGTGTTATTAACGGGGCCAATAGCTATCAATACCAAGTACCCCAAGCTGGTTGGTACAAAGTGCAGGTTTCTAAGCAGCAAAGCGGCTGCCAGTCAATGAGCGACTCGGTATATGTTGAACTACGCCAAGCAACTACCATTACTCCTAATATTGGTGCTACTAATTTTTGCCGCAATAATGCAGTAGCATCCATTGCCGGTTATGTATCGCCAAGCGGTGGTACTTTTAGTGGAACAGGTGTAAGTGGTGCTAATTTTGTACCTGTTACGGCATCGGCTACTAACACTATTACTTACAATTATACCAATCAATATGGCTGTGCTTCCGAATATAGTTTTGTACTAACTGTAAACGATACCACAGCATTAACTAATACAGGAACAAATAATGCATTTTGCCTTAATGAAGATGCATCATCTTTAATAGGAGCAGTTACACCTGTAGGTGGAATGTATTCAGGTAGCGGTGTAAGCAATGATACCTTATTTAATCCTGCTACGGTAGGTGTAGGTACTAATGCAATAACCTATACTTATACCGATAACAATAATTGTATATCGGCAACATCATTCAATATTACAGTAGCCGACAAAACAGCATTAGCTGAGGCTGTGCCGGATTCAATGTATTGCAGAAACGGTGGAACCGTTGCACTGAATGGTTTTGTACAACCAAGTGGCGGGGCTTATTCAGGTACTAATGTTAATAGTAATTTATTCGATCCCTCAAATGCTTCATTCGGCGATAATGATGTGTATTATACTTACACAAATAACGCAGGGTGTATATCGGTTGATACTTTTGCAGTTAAAGTAACTGAATGTGTAGGTATTAATGAAGTTGAATCTGGTGTTAGTATCAGTATATATCCTAACCCTAACAATGGGGTATTTCAATTGCATATAAATAGTAAGCTGGCACAAAAATCTACTGTAAGCATAATGGATATAACAGGCAAAGTGCAAATGGAAAAAGCATTGAATGTTACAGCGGGCGATAATGAACTTCCGTTTAACCTTACACAGTTAGCAAAAGGCGTTTATACCTTGCAGTTAAAGGGACATAAACTATCAGCTACCCGCAGAATTGTTATTGAATAAAATACCACGCTATTAATGAAAAATGTATTCATTGGCCTGCTGGCTGTATTAAGTGTTAGTGTATCGGCACAAGCTGGGTTTTCATTAGCATTAATACCATCTAACTTAACGTCAGTACCTAAGCTGCACTCGGGCGCTTATGGCGTATATAAAGGCAAATGGTTTTTTATTGGGGGCCGTAAGAATGGCTTGCATGGTTTTCAGCCACCCTTTGCTTTTCAAACCAACTATATGAACGATCAAATTTATATTGTTGACCCCGCTACAGACCAAAGTTGGAGCGAAGATGTATACTCGTTACCCGATAGCATCCGAGAGCCTATTACTTCAACCAATATGGAGTTTTACCTGCAAGATTCTATGCTGTATATGATAGGTGGCTATGGCTGGAAAGATAGCCTTCAAAACTTTGTTACCTGGCCCACACTTACCGCTATTAATATGAACGGCTTAATGGATGCGGTAATAAATAACCAAGCTATAACACCTTACTTTAGGCAAATAACCGATAGCGTATTTGCGGTATGCGGCTCGCATGTAGCAAAGTTAGATTCTACTTACTATTTAGTTTTTGGCCATCGGTTCGATGGTACTTATGACAGGAGCGACACAACAGGTTTTTTTGTACAACAATACACTAACGAAATACGTAAGTTTCAGATAGCCGATAACGGAACTAACCTGTGGTATTACAATTATACTGCTGTGCGCGATACCGATAATTTTCATCGCCGCGATTATAATTTAATTCCATTCTATAATCATTGGTTCGATAGTTATGGCTTAACGGCTTATAGCGGTGTATTCCGCAAAAATGCCAACTTGCCATTTTTTAATTGTGTTGATATTACCGATACATCCTACAGGGTGCGTACCGATTTTAATCAAAACCTTAGCCAATACCACAGTGCAGTATGTGCTTTGTATGATTCAGCTAACCTTACGCAACACAATTTGTTTTTTGGGGGTATGAGCATGTATTATCTCGATTCGGTAAATAATACGCAGCATACCGATTCTATGATTCCCTTTGTACGCACCATTAGCGATGTAGTAAGAAATTTAGATGGCGATTATTTTGAGTTTGATGCAGGCATACGCATGCCTGCCCTATTGGGTACCAACGCTTACTTTTTTATGGATACGGCAACGCCCATTTACAAAAAGTTTTTTGTGCACTTAGATGCCTTGCCTGCGGGCCATAACCTCGTAGGTTATATAACAGGTGGTATCGAATCGCCGGAGGCTAATATTAACGAAACCGATCCTTCCCTTAGTATCGCCAGCCCGCGTGTGTTTGAGGTTTATATTGATAAAGATACTTTGGCAAGCGGTTTTACACCAATTGATAATAGTGTACTTAACTTTTATTGCTACCCCAACCCCGCGCACAATGCAGCTACTGTTGAGTTTGAAATAACTGACCCCGCAATGGTTAAGCTTGAGCTAATGGATGCTAATGGTAAATTAGTTGAGCAGGTTTGTAATAAGCAGTTTGCTGCGGGCAAACAAAAACTCCGCTTAAATATTTCGCAATACCCAAGCGGAGTTTATAATTGTGTTATTACCTTATATGGTAAGCGCAAATCTATTCGCCTTGCGAAGGATTAGGCTCATCTGTATGCGCTGCTTCTTCGGCAGTGGTAGTTGTATTTTCGGTTGTTGTTTTGGTTTCGGTTTTGTCCGTATTCTCTTTGTCAGTGCCGGTTGTTTTGTTACCACGCGATGATTGCTTCTGCAATTTCTCAAGCGTAGCGTAAATATCTTTCAGCTTTTCTTCTTTCGATGCAATTGCTTCGTTCAGCATATTGCCTTTTACTTTTAGCAACTGCAATTCAAGCTGATTTATGTTATTGCTGTTCGACTTTTTATTCAGGTATTCCAAATCGCGTTTATCGCGGTTAAGCGATGTTTCCATCTTCTGTACTACTTCAGTTAAGCCTTTAATACGCGAACTTGTTTTATCGCTAAAAAATGCGTTACGCTGCTCGTTAATATGCTGGTAAGCGGCATCAAAAGTTTTTTTAACTAATACG
>Ga0164241_10002921_pt1 | contig 17870 bp, 16 predicted proteins | sample OricomyardsoilBY_FD_108780 | JGI IMG/M metagenome (GOLD analysis project Ga0164241, IMG submission 108780) | Backyard soil microbial communities from Emeryville, California, USA - Original compost - Back yard soil (BY) | ecosystem: Environmental > Terrestrial > Soil > Unclassified | place: USA...
AGTCGTGGCGAATCCACCACTCCTTCAACGCGACGTCCCTGCTTCCGCTCGGGGACTTTCTCGTGCACGTCCAGGACTGGACCGGTGCGGCCACCGACACCGTGCTGCCCCTGTTCCAGGGAGTCAGCCCTGCCTCGTTGGGCGCGGTCGAGGAGTTGCAGGCGGTCCGGGATGCGCTGGCCGCGGATCCGCAGGCCGCCGCCCTGCTGGACGGCCAGACCGCCGGGGATGTCCTCGCGGAGCTGGTCGCGCACCCTGGCGGGGTGGGCGACGCGGTCCGCGCCTACCTCGACGTCGCGGGTATTCGCATGGCCACCGGCTACGACATAGCGGACCTCACCCTCGGCGAAATGCCTGATGTCATCCTCGGGAACCTGCTCCCGACGAGGGATTCCGATTCACCGAACGGCGATGCGAGGGGAATGGACGGTGCCGCCCGGCCGGCCGTCACCGTGCTGGAGCAGAGTTTGCGAGCCGCGGTGCCGCCGGAGCGTCGCCGGGAGTTCGACGAGCTCCTCGCCGAGGCGCGCCTGACCTATCGCATCCGTGACGAACGGACCTATTTCAACGACACCTGGTCGACCGGGATCGCCCGTCGTGCGGTGCTGGAGGCCGGTCGGCGGTTGGCGGCGGACGATCGGTTGCACGCCGCCGAGGATGCCGTCGAGCTCTCCCCGGAGGAGCTCTTCGCCGCGCTGCGCGGAAAGGGCGTCCCCGTCGCAGATGCCGCTGCCGATCGCACCACGTTCCGCTTGAGTCATACGACCGATGACGCGCCCGAGTGGGTCGGCGGGCCCCCGCCGGGTGACCCCCCGCCGGCGGAGTGGCTGCCGCCTGACGCGGCTCGCGGACAGCGTGCCCTCACGCTCGTCATCAACTCGATCTTCGAGACCCGACCGGCTTCCGGGAATTCCCCGACGATTCCAGGAATCGGGGCCAGTCCCGGCACGGTGACAGCGTCAGCCCGGTTGGTGTTGACGCCGGCCGAGATGGGACGGCTGCAGCCGGGCGACATCCTGGTCACGCCGTGTACCTCCCCTGCCTTCAACGGCGTCCTGCCCCTGGTGTCCGCCATCGTCACGGATCGGGGTGGCAGTCTGTCGCATGCGGCCATCGTCGCTCGCGAGTTCGGCATACCGGCCGTCGTGGGCTGTGGCGATGCCACGCGTCGGATCGAGGACGGGCAGACGATCGAGGTCGACGGCCAGGCTGGGACGGTTTCCCTGAGGTGAACGTCGTCGGACTCGCCGACGCGACGGACCGCGACACCTACGGAGGCAAGGCGTCCGGGTTGGCCGCCGCGATCGCGGCCGGGCTGCCGGTGCCCAACGGCATCGCAGTGCCCTGGCAACTGGTCGAACGGGTCGCCGGCGGCGATGCCGCCGCGGCGGCATCGGTCCTCGCCACGGTGCAGGCTTGGCGCGACCGGTCCGGCCCCGGCATGGGTCAGCGGCCGTTTCGGGCCGCGGTGCGGTCCTCGGCCGTCGACGAGGACGCGCAGGACGCCAGTCTGGCCGGACAACTCGCCACGGTGCTGAATGTCACCACGAACCGTGGCGTTCTCGAGGCGGTCCTGACGGTTCATCGATCAGCCGAATCCGTGAGCACGCAGAAGTATCGCCAGACTCTCGGCCTCGATCTGCGTCCGCCACGGACCGCGGTGATCGTGCAGGAGATGGTCGACCCAAGCAGCGCGGGCGTGCTGTTCACCCGCGACCCGATGAGCGGCAGCGATGACCGCGTCATCGAGTCCGCCTGGGGTCTGGGCGAGGCGGTGGTCTCCGGAATCGTCACGCCGGACCGCTTCCGCCTGTCGCCCGCCGGCCAGATCATCGACCGACGGGCCGCGGTCAAGGAACTCGCCGTTCGATACGCACCCGACCGGTCACCGGGCATCGTGGAGGTAGCGCTCGCGCCGGCGCAGGCCCGCGGTCTGTCGCTGACGGACGCGCAGGTGCAGGAATTGGGGCGCCTGGCCGGACGATGCGAACGGCATTTCGGTGGTCCGCAGGACGTTGAATGGGCGTTCGCCGACGGAACCCTGGTGCTGCTGCAATCACGTCCGATCACTCGAAGGGCCCCGATCCCGCCGAGTCCGCAGCCCGCAGTCGGAGCCGTACCCGTCCAGCGGCAGGCGCTGACCGGCAGACGTTTGACCGGGCTGTTGCTCGCCGCGGTCCTGACCCCGCTGAACTCGACCATCGTCGCCGTTGCGCTGCCGGCCGTGGCTGCCGATTTGAACAGCACCCCGGCGGACGTCACCCGCTGGCTCGTGACGTCATATCTCACGGTCTGCATCCTGGCGCAAAGTCCCGCCGGCAAGGCGGCCGACCGGTGGGGCTTCGGGCGCATCCTGACGATCGGCCGCGCGACGTTCCTGGTCGGCGCACTGGCCTGCGCGCTGGCGCCGAGTCTGGCAGTTCTGGCGGTCGGACGCGTGCTGATGGCGGTGGGCGGCGCCCTGACGATCCCGACGGTCTTCGCCGAGTTGAGCAATGGTGTGTCCAAGGCCCGCCGCGGGTTCGTCTTCGGACTGTTCGGCGCCGCCATGGGGGCCGCAGCGGCGGTCGGTCCGCTGCTCGGTGGATTCGTGACCGTTCATTTCGGCTGGCACGCGGTCTTCTATGTCAGCGTGCCGATCATCGTGGTGTCGTTCCTGCTCGTGCCGCCGATTGTGACTGGGCGCGCGGCACGCAGCGACGGCACTCGGCCCGACGACATCGGCGTCGACCACATCGGCCAATCGACGCCCCGCTTCGACATCGTCGGCAGCATTCTGTTGGCCCTGGCCATACTCGCGCTCGTTGCCGCGGTCGAACGCATCGGGACCGACGGAGTGTGGTTCGCGGTCGGCGCCGCGACCATCGGAACCGGCTTCGTGCTGCGCGAACGCCGCCGCGGCGGATCCGTCCTGGATGTCGCGCTGTTCCGGCGGCGCGCATTTGCCGCGGGTACCGCGATCATCGCCCTGCACAACCTGGTGCTCTATTCGATGTTGTTGTTGCTGCCGTTCCTGCTGGCGGCCGCTGGTGGGGCGCTCAGCACCGGCGGCACGTTGCTGCTGTTCACCGCGGCGATGGTGCTCGCCGCGCCGTTGGGCGGCCACCTGTCCGATCGGATCGGGGCCCGGTTCGTCGCGGTCGGCGGATCGCTGCTGGCCGCCGCCGGTGCCTTGGATTTCGCGGTCACCGGCGGCGCGGTCATCGCGGTGCCACTGGTCTTGATGGGCGCTGGGGTCGGGCTCGCGACCGGCCCGGCCCAGGCCGCGGCGATGGCGGCCGCGCGGTCCTCGCAAGCGGGCAGCGCCGCGGGTGCATTGTCGACGATGCGGTATCTGGGCGGCGTCGTGGGTAGCGGCCTGGTCGCATTGCTGGCGGCCGGCGGATTCGTCGATGATTCGCGGTTGCTGATTTTCCCGGTGGTTCTGCTGATATCCGCCGCCGCGGCTTTCGGGCTGCCCGGAATTGACCGGGTGAAAACGGCACAGAAGCCGCGGCGAAAAGGATTGGTGAGCGACTAGGCCACCCGGATTCACCGCGACAACGGGCAGCATGAGCCATTCGCCGCGAACCGCCTCCTCGTGGATCTTTCGACCACGGCCGGCGGTGTGCTGGCGCCCCGAACAGCGCTGGTGTATTTTGGTTGTCGGCGCGCCATTTTCTGTCAACGGAGAGTAATAATGCGGTCAATTCTCAACTTTGTTGGGGGCACATTTGTCGAAGGCGCGGCGGGCTTCGACGACATCAATCCGGTGGACGGTTCGGTCGTCGCGCAGGTGCACGAGGCCGATGCGGCCCTGGTCGACCAGGCGGTCCGCGCCGCCCGGGCGGCGTTGAACGGGCCGTACGGCCGCAGCTCGGTCGGCGAGCGGGTGCAGCTGTTGCGCCGGGCGGCGGACATCATCGAGCGCCGCTTCGACGAGCTGCTGGTGGCCGAGCTCGCGGACACCGGCAAGCCGCACACCCAGGCCCGCACCCTCGACGTCGCGCGTGCCGCGGTCAATTTCAGGTCGTTCGCGGACACCCTGGCCTCGGCCGGGCTGACGTCGTACCTGACCGATCTGCCGGACGGTCGCCAGGCGCTCAACTATGCGGTGCGCAAACCCCTGGGTGTGGTCGCGGTGATCGTCCCGTGGAACCTGGCGCTGCTGTTGCTCACCTGGAAGGTCGCGCCGGCGATCGCCTGCGGAAACGCGGTCGTGGTCAAGCCATCGGACCAGACGCCGGCATCGGCGACGCTGCTCGCGGAGATACTGGACGAGGCCGGAGTGCCGGCGGGGGTCTACAACGTGGTGCACGGTTTCGGCAAGGACTCCGCGGGCCAGTACCTCACCGAACACCCGGACATCGACGGGGTGACGTTCACCGGATCGACCGCGACCGGCACCCACATCATGCGCGCCGTGGCGCCACGGGTGCGCCCGGTGTCGTTCGAACTGGGCGGCAAGAACGCCGCGCTGGTGTTCGCCGACACGAATATGGACGACGCGATCGCCGGGTTGACCCGCTCGCTGTACACCAACGCGGGCCAGGTCTGCCTGTGCACGGAGCGCGTGTACGTGCAGCGCCCGATCTTCGACGAGGTCGTCAGCCGGCTCGCCGACGCGGCCAAGGGACTGCGGCTGGGTGTCCCCGACGACCCGGAAACCACCACCGGGCCGCTGATCTCGCAGGCGCACCGGCAGAAGGTACAGAAGTACGCCCAGTTGGCCGACGAACTGGGCGCCGTCACGGTGGTCGGCGGCGGGATCCCCGAGCTCGGGCCCGATCTGGACGGCGGCTCGTGGTTCGAGCCGACGTTGTGGACCGGCCTGACCAACGACAGCAGGCCGATGCGCGAGGAGATCTTCGGCCCGGTCGCCGGTCTCGTGCCGTTCGACAGCGAGGAGGAAGCGGTCCGGCTGGCCAACGACACCGAATACGGGTTGGCCGCGAGCGTCTGGACATCCGACCTGGTCAGGGCGCACCGGGTGGCTCAACGGATGCGGGTGGGGATCGCCTGGGTGAACACCTGGTACCTGCGCGACCTGCGTTCGCCGTTCGGCGGAGTGGGAATGTCCGGCATCGGCCGCGAAGGCGGCGAATACTCGATGCACTTCTACACCGAGCCGACGAACATCTGCATCAACCTGTGATCGACCTGTCAATACCGAGGAGAGCCTGTGGCTGGGCAAGCACCGTCCGAGCGGCTGGTCACCCCCCGGGGCCGGTTCCCGCATGCCCGGGTGGCGGGCGGGCTGATCTACGTCTCGGGGACGAGCAGCCGTCGCCCCGACAACACGATCGCCGGGGCGGCGGTCGACGAGTTGGGCACCGCCACCCTGGACATCCGGGTGCAGACCCGCGCGGTGCTGGACAACATCCGCACCATCCTGCAGGGCTTCGGCGCCGACTTGACCTACCTGGTCCAGGCCACCACGTACCTGGTGTCGATGAACGACTTCGGCGGCTACAACGAGGTCTGGGCGCAGTACTTCCCGGATTCCGCTCCCGCCCGCACCACCGTTGCGGTGCACCAGCTTCCGCACCCGCACCTGCTCATCGAGATCCAGGCGGTCGCGCTCCGTGGCTGACCGCCGACTGACCACCGACCGAAGGGAAAACCCCATGGCAGTGCCGCCCGCCTTCAACTTCACCACCTGGGTCAAGGAGAACGAGCACCTGCTCAAGCCACCGGTGAACAACAAGATGATGTTCGGGGGCGACGACTTCATCGTGATGGTGGTGGGCGGGCCGAACCAGCGGACCGACTTCCACGTGGACCCGTACGAGGAGTGGTTCTACCAGATCCGCGGGAACATGCACGTCAACATCGTCGAGGACGGCACACCCAAGACCGTGCACATCCGGGAGGGTGAGGTGTGGCTGCTGCCGCGCAACACGCCGCACTCACCGCAGCGACCGGAGGCCGGTTCGATCGGCCTCGTCGTCGAGCGGATCCGCGAGGAGGGCACCCTGGAGAAGTTCCAGTGGTACTGCGCCAACTGCGGATCGCGGGTCCACGAGGTCGAGCTGCAGGTGCGCAACATCGTCGAGGACCTGCCACCGGTGTTCCGGGCGTTCTACGACGACGAGCAGGCACGGACCTGCAAGTCCTGCGGAACCGTGCATCAGGGGAAGTAGGTTCCGATGAGCTCCGCCGACCCCGCCATCGACGTGCACACCCACTTCGTGCCGAAAGGGTGGCCGGAGCTGCCCGGCGCCGACCCGGCCTGGCTGCGGGTCGAGTCCGAACGGGAAGCGATGATCATGGTCGGGTCGCGGGAGTTCCGTCGGATCCAGAGCGACTGCTGGGACCCGGCCGTCCGGGTGGCGGACATGGACGCCGACCTCATCGCCCGGCAGATCGTCTCGCCGACCCCGGTGTTCTTCGGCTACGCGCACTCCGCGGCCGATGCCGCCACGATCTCGGCGGTCTTCAACGATCTGGCTCTGAAGATCACCGCGGGCGCGCCGGACCGGCTGATCCCGTTCTGCCAGGTGCCGTTGCAGGACACCGACGCGGCCTGCGCCGAATTGGATCGTTGCCTGGCCAACGGGCACGCCGGCGTGGAGATCGGCAACCACGTCGGCGACCGCGATCTGGACGACGCCGGAATCGTAACCTTCCTGCAGCACTGCGCGCAGGTCGGGGCGCCGGTGTTCGTCCACCCGTGGGATCTGCCCACCTCGCCGCGGCTGCAACGGTGGATGGCGCAGTGGCTCACCGGCATGCCCGGCGAAACCCATCTGTCGATCCTGGCGATGGTGCTCGGCGGGGTGTTCGACCGGATCGACCGATCGCTGCGGATCTGCTTCGCGCATGGCGGCGGGTCGTTCCCGATGTGGGTGGGCCGGATGGACAACGCCTGGCATCGACGACCTGACGTCATCGCCACCTCCGAGTTCCCGCCTTCGCACTACGTCGAACGGTTCTCGGTGGATTCGGTCGTCTTCGACGAGGCCGCCCTTCGCCTGCTCGTCGAGACGATGGGGCCGGGTCAGGTGATGGTCGGCAGCGACTACCCCTACCCGTTCGGGGAACGGCCGGCCGGCGCCGTCGTCCGGTCCGCGACGTTCCTCGACGACCACGACCGGACGGCGATCCTGACCGGGAACGCGCGGCGGTTCCTGGGCCGCGGCTGAAGCTGTGGACACTCCCACGAACGGAGTACTTGTGGACGCCCTCTCCGAAGCCCGCGCCCGCGAACTCGACGCCACCGACGTCGAGTTCTCCCAGCGCGACCAGTTCCTCATCCCGCCGGCCGCCGGCGGGCCCTACCCCGATTCGGCCTACCTGGCCGGGAACTCCCTGGGCCTGCAGTCCCGGGAGATCCGCAACCGGCTGGACGAGGTGCTCACCGACTGGCAGCAACTGGCGGTCGAGGGGCACACCGAGGCGAAGCGGCCGTGGGTGAGCTTCCACGAGCTGCTTCGCGAACCCGCGGCGAGCCTGGTCGGTGCCTTGCCCGGCGAGGTCGTGTCCATGAACACGCTGACGGTGAACCTGCACCTGATGATGATCAGCTTCTACCGGCCCACCGCGGAGCGGCACGCGATTGTCGTGGAGGACACCACCTTTCCCTCCGACAGCTACGCGGTCCGCAGCCAGGCCCGGTTCCACGGCTTCGACCCGGACGCCACGGTCATCCGGCTGACGCCGAGGCCGGGCGAACACGGTTTGCGCAGCGAGGATGTCGTCGGATTCCTGGAGCGGGAAGGTCATCGGGTCGCCCTGGTGCTGCTCGGTGCGGTGAACTATTACAGCGGCGAGCATCTGGACATCGAGTCGATCACCGCGGCGGGCCACGCCGCAGGCGCCGTCATGGGTTGGGACCTGGCGCACGCCGCCGGCAACGTCCCGCTGCGCTTGCACGACTGGAATGTCGACTGGGCCGCCTGGTGCAGCTACAAATACCTCAACAGCGGGCCTGGCGCGGTCGCCGGCGCCTTCGTGCACGAGCGGCACCTGGCGGACCGCTCGTTGCCGAAGCTGGCCGGCTGGTGGAGCACCGACCCCAGGACCCGGTTCCTGATGCGGCCAACGGTCGAGCCCGTCGACACCGCGGACTCCTGGCAGCTGTCCAACCCGCCGATCCTGGCGATGGCCCCGGTGCTCGCGTCGCTGGAGATGTTCGCCGACGTCGGCATGGACAACCTGCGCCAACGCAGCGTCCGGCTGACCGGATACCTGGAGTCGCTGCTCGACGGGCTCATCGGGGACCGGCCGATCAAGATCATCACGCCGCGCGATCCGGCCCGTCGCGGCAGCCAGGTGTCCGTCCACCTGCAGGCCGGGTCGGTGCGGGAGATCACCCACCGGATGCGCCTGGAGCACGGGGTGATCGCCGACGCCCGCGAACCCGACGTGATCCGGCTGGCACCGGCCCCCCTCTACGTCTCGTATCACGACTGCTGGCGGGCGGCGCACGCGCTGATCGGGGTGGTGGACGGCAATGGCTGAGCAACTGACGGTGGCGATCGTCGGAGCCGGCCTGGCCGGATCGGTGCTGGCCGCGCAGCTCGGCGGTCGGGGCCTCCAGGTGGAGGTGTACGAGCGGCGCCCCGATCCGCGGGCGACCGGCGCCGAACGCGGCCGGTCCATCAACCTGGCGATCTCGGCGCGCGGCCTGTCCGCCCTGGAACAGATCGGGCTGCGCGAGGACGCGATGGCCGGCTCGCTGCCGATGCGCGGCCGGACCGTCCACCCCGTCGCGGGCGACACCGCGTTCCAGCCCTACAGCGCCGACGGCCGACGTGCGATCAACTCGATCAGCCGGTCCGACCTGAACGCGGCCCTGCTCACCCGCGCCGAGAAGACTCCCGGCGTCCGCATCCATTTCGAGCACCGGCTCACCGGGGTCGACAGCCAGTCGGGGGAGATGACCTTCCAGACCCCGGACGGCCCAACCATCCTCGGCGCGCAGGTGATCCTGGCGAGCGACGGAGCCTACAGCGCCACCCGGGCGGCGATCCAGTTCCGGGAGGGTTTCAACTTCAGCCAGGACTTTCTCGAGCACGGGTACAAGGAGCTGAGCATTCCCGCTCTGCCGGGCGGCAAGCACGCCCTGGATCCCGGCTCGCTGCACATCTGGCCGCGCGGCAGCGCGATGATGATCGCGCTGCCCAACCTGGACGGATCCTTCACCTGCACCCTGTTCTGGCCGAAAACCGGCGAGGGCGGGCTCGATTCGCTGCGGACACCGGGCGAGATCACCGGCTGGTTCCAGCGGCACTATCCGGACGCGCTGGAGCTGATGCCGAACCTGGTCGAGGACTACCGGGCCAACCCGGTGGGATCGCTGGTCACCGTGCGGTGCTGGCCGTGGGTCAACGGGCGGGTTGCGCTGGTCGGTGATGCCGCGCACGCGATCGTGCCGTTCTACGGCCAGGGCGCGAACGCTGCGATGGAGGACTGCATCGAGATCGTCCGCTGCCTGGAGGAGGCCGGCGGGAATTGGCCGGCCGCGCTTGCCGAGTACCAGAAGCGGCGCAAGCCGAACGCCGACGCCATCGCAAATTACGCTCTGCAGAATTTCATCGAGATGCGGGACACGGTCAACTCCAGCATCTTTCGAGCCAAAACCGCGGTGCAACACGCGCTCGAACGGCGCAGCGGCGGGCGGTACGTCTCGCGTTACGAGCTGGTGTCGTTCACCACCGTCCCGTACGCGCAGATCAGGCATCGGCTGCGGCGACAGAACCGGGTCGTGGCGGGTGCCGGGATCGCGGCCGGCGGGGTGGCTGCGGGCGTGATCGCCGCGCTGCGGCGGCGCCATCGAGACCCCATCGGGCGCGGGTGATGTCGAGCCGCAGACCCTTTGTTCAGCTCATCGCGCCGCGTACCGCCGCCGCGCCAGGATCAGGCCGACCAGCGAGATGACCGCGACAGCCATGCAATACAGGCTTGACGCGCACTGCTCGCTGCGGTTCCGGCATGTTCTGGACACGCCGTCCGGGTCCTACGATGGCCCAAAGACGGTTACTCGTAGTGGGTCCACATTCGCAGGACGTGCACGACTTGGTGATCCGAAATGACCTCGTAGACCAGTCGGTGCTGGATGTTGATGCGTCGCGAATAGCAGCCCGCCAGGTTGCCGACCAGCTTTTCATACCGCGGAGGTGCGCGGAACGGATCCTCGGCGAGGATGTCCAGAAGCGCTTGGGCCCGCTGCTTCAAGCCCGACGCTGCAAGCTTCTTCGCATCCTTCTGCGCCTGACGCGAATAGACCAGTGTCCAGCCGCTCACCAGTCGAGTTCTGTCGCGGCGGCCTCGATGCCTTCGGCCCGCGCCCGGCGGATCGACTCGGCGAATCCGGGAACCGACTGCAGGAACAGGGTTTCCTGGATGGCCTGCCAGTCGGATTCGCCGATCAGCACCGCATTGCCACGCTGGCCTGTAATGGTCAGTGGCTGCGCCTCCTCGTTGACCTGGTCAATCAGCCGGTACAGATTCGCCCTGGCCGTCGTTGCACTCACCGCAGTCACGATCCCACCTCCAAAGGAAGCGTACGTCATCACGTACGCAGGGTCAAGCGGTCAGGATGAGGTTGCTCCCGGTCAGTTCGCTGCGGCTGGCTGAGGAGCCGATGACCCTTCGACCACTCGGACCCTTTGCGCCGGCCGACCTTCGCGGCCAGCCCGGGTGGTAGCGGGACGAGGAGGCTGGCCGGCTGGGAAGTGGGGAAGGATGTATTCGGCGAACTCGGCGATGACGTCGGTGACGGGTCGGAGGCTGTGTTTGAAGTTGATCATCAGTTGGTCGATGCCGATGTCCTGCCAGGTGTTCAGGGCCTCCAAGAGGGGCTCCCGCCCGATTGAGAGTCCCTGGTTGATGGCCCGGGGCGGGGACGTCGGGTCCTCGGTGAGGTCGAGGTAGGTGGCCTGGTTGAACGGCTTGTATCCGGGTTCGCCGCGGTGTGCTGTGAGCCGGCGCCAGCGCTTGATGTTCAATGCCTGCTGCCCGGGCGGCAGGGTGTAGAACAGCCATCCGTCGGTGTGCCCGGCGATCCACTCGATCTCCTGGCGTCCGAGCCCGGTCATGAAGACCGGCAGCCGCGAGTGAGTCGGCTTGGGCAGCAGGTCGGTGCCGCTCATCGTTCCCAGGGTGGAGGTGACGGTGGGGAAGCGATGCTCGGTGACCTGACGAAGGTAGGCCAGCGAGTCCCGGAACCGGTCGGCTCGACCGTCGTAGTCCACCCCGAACGCGGGGTATTCGACCGCGCGGTCGCCGGTGGCGACGCCGAGCAGGAGCCGCCCGCCGGAGAGTTGGTCGATGCTCGCGGCGGCCTTGGCCGTGTCCAACGGGTGGCGGAGCGGCAGCACGACACTGGAGGTACCCAGGGCGATGGTACTGGTGCTGGCGGCGAGGTAGCCGAGGTAGGCCCAGGTGTCGAAAACCTGTCCGGCGTCTCCGAAAGAGGGGTCCAGCAACGGGACGTCGCGCACCCAGACAGTCGCGAAACCGGCCCGCTCGGCCTGCTGGATCAGGCCCACATGGTTCTGCAGCGTCGGTATGGGCCCGTCGAAGCCTTCCAAGGGTGCAATGACCCCGAGGGTCATGCCTTCCGGCCGGACTGACCGACTCATGCCTGGGTGCTCCAGCCACGGTAGCGGTGCGGCCCCGACAATGTTGTTGACCTGTGATTCGTTCATGACTGATCTCCAGAGTTTGGCGTCGACTACCAGCCGGTCTGCTCGCTCCCAGAGCGCGAGATGGGTTCTGCGACAGCGGGGTGACGGGTCACCAGGATGCCCGGGGTGGGCACCGGTGTGGTGGGACGGTGTCGCCTTGCTCAGCGCGACGATCGGTGGTGGGTGTGAGTTGCGTGATGAGGGCGTTGGCAAGGGCACGTGCCGACTGTGAATTCTGCCCGTGATCAATCGGGGAATTGGTGCCGGGCCGGCGAAGCTAGCCGGCGTGAACCAGAAGCGGTTGGGCGGTGTGGGTGCGGTATTCGGCGGCAACCGGTGCCGGTGCGTGTTTCGGTGTTTCCGTCGCCGCCACCGTATTCCTCCGTGCGATGAGTACCGAGACGACGGCCAGGATCAGGCCGGCGGAGGTCATCAGCGCGCCGACCCAGTTCGCGGAGGCGTAGCCGAAGCCGGCACCGATGGTGAGGCCCGCGAGCCACGCCGCGACGGCGTTGCCGAAGTTGAAGGCGCCGATGTTGATTGCGGACGCGAGTGTCGGTGCGGACGAGGCGCGGTGCAGGACAACGGTTTGCAGCGGCGGGATCGCGGCCATGCCGAGCAGGCCGATGACGAAAATGTTGACAACGGCCAGGGGCTGGACGTGCACGGTGAAGACGAAGGCGACCAGGGCGAGCACCAGGGCGCCGAGCCCGGTGAAGACCGTCGGCATCAGCGCCCGGTCGGCCATCTTTCCACCGACCCAGTTGCCCAGGAACATGCCGATGCCCAGGACGATCAGCAGCCAGGTCATGGAACCCTCGGCGAATCCGGCGACCTCGGTCATCATCGGGGCCAGGTAGGTCAGGGCGGCGAACACCCCGCCGAAGCCGAGCAGGGTCATCAACAGGGCCAGGACCACCTGGACATCGCCGAGCGCCTTGACCTGGTGGCGCAGGTTCACCCCCTCCGGACGAGGCAGGTGTGGGACCAGGATGCCGATCGTGGCGACGGTCAGGGCGCCGAGCACGGCGATCGCCAGGAACGTCACCCGCCAGCCTGCTACGGCCCCGAGCCAGGTGCCCAATGGCACGCCGGCGAGGTTGGCGATCGCCAGGCCGCTGAACATGAACGCGACCGCCTTTGACCGCCGGGCCGGACCGGCCAACTCAGCGGCGACCACCGCGCCGATGCCGAAGAACGCGCCGTGGGTGAACGAGGTGACCACCCGGCCGGCGATCATCACCTCGAACGACGGGGCGAGCGCGGTGAGCAGGTTGCCTGTGGTGAACACGATCATCAGCAGCATCAGCATCCGTTTGCGCGGTACCCGCACGCCGAGCATGGTCATCAGCGGGGCACCCAACAGTACGCCGGCCGCGTAGGCGGACACGACCCATCCGGCGATGGGGATGGTCACACCGAAGTCCGCTGCCACCTGCGGCAGCAGGCCGACCGGGACGAACTCGGTCACACCGACCCCGAACACGCCCAGGGCCAGCGCCCAGAGCGTCAATGGAGTCTTCGAGGTAGTCGATGTACTTGCAGACGCTAGCTTTAGGCTCATGCAAGCAACAATAGTTGCAGGCGCTGTCTATTGCAAGAGCGTGTATACTGTGAGCGTGATCTCACGGAGGGAAGAGGCAGACAGTGACAGCCACAGGTACCAAGGATGTCGTCGTCGACGGCACGACGAGTCTGGCGCAGCGCTGGTGCGCCCTTCAGGTGCTGCACGACCGGATCGATTCGCAGCTCGAGCGCGCGCTGCAGCGGACGCACGGCATCAGCGTGCGCGAATTCTCGATGCTGGAAGTGCTCGGCCGTCAGCATGATGGTGAAGGCGGGCACCTGCAGATGAAGGCTCTGGCCGACGCTGTGGCCCTGAGTCAGAGCGCAACCACCCGTCTTGTCGGCCGGCTGGAAGACCGGGGCATGCTGGCCCGCTACATTTGCCCCACCGACCGCCGCGGCATCTATACCGACGTCACCCCCGATGGTCGCGCCGTCCTCGAAGCCGCCCGACCGACCAATGACGCGGCCCTGCACGCAGCCCTCGAAACACTGGGCGCTGACACCGAACTCGCCCCTCTCGCGAGCTTGCTCCGCAATGGCACAGATGCGTAATCCTGCCTCGGTGCCCACTCGCGGACCAGCGCGGTGATCACGATGTCGGCCTTGGCCGACTCCTCTGGTTCTCGGTCATGGCGCGGTGGAGTCTGAACGAATGCGACTTTTACAGCTCGAGTACTTTCTGGTCGTCGTTGACGAGGGGTCGTTCACCAGGGCCGCGGCACGGTTGATGATCGCACAGCCGTCGCTGTCTCAGCAGGTAGCGGGGTTGGAGCGGGAGGTGGGCGGCAAGTTACTCGAGCGGTTGCCACGAGGTGTGCGGTTGACGCCCGCAGGTCGTAGCTTCGAGCCCGAAGCGCGGAAGGCGGTGAGCGCCGTCAACCGGGCGAAACGTGCAGCAAAGGACGCCCTCGGACTGCGAGGCGGCGAGATCGAGATCGCGACCGTCCTTTCCGTTGCCGTCGGCATTCTGCCCCCGGCAATCGCGGCCTGGCGTCACACCTTTCCAGGAGTGTCGGTTGGACTACAGGAGTTCCGCCACCGGGTGCTGCTGGAAGCTGCGCTGACCAATGGCCAAGCCGACCTGGCTATCGGCCCGCGACCTCAGGACTGGCCGGGCAGCGTGGTGAGCTTGGGCTACGAGGAGTTCGTGCTCGTGCTTGCCTCGGGTGATCCGGTTGCCAACTCCGACGCGGACGTTCCGCTGTCGGCCGTCGCCCGCTACGACTGGGTGCTGTTCGAGCAAGATCACGGACTCTCGGCGCTCGTCGCCGGCGCTTGCGCGAAGGCGGGTTTCCGCCCGTCCGGATCCATCAGGACATCACAGGTTGAAGCGGCCGCTCGGCTTGCCGCGACGGGCGCCGGGGTCGCTCTGGTGCCTCGAAACATCGTGCCGCCCGGGTTGGATGCGGCGGTCCTACGCCTTGATCCACCCCTGCTGCGCGAACAGACAGCGTACGCGCGAAGTGAGTTCAACGCCCAGGCAGCATCGTTCGTCAACATCCTGGTCACGACGACCACAGGTCTGGGATTCATGACCACGGCACCACCTGCCCACGCGTGGCTCACCGACCAACTGCGCTCGCTATAGGCTCTCACCTATAGCTCGCTGCCAAAATCGGCATTGGACCTTTGGGGCGGCGCACTCGATACTGGATTGGCGTCCACCACAGCGTCGAGTCTCCCGAGGAGTAGCAAATGGACCTGGGCCTCAAGGACAAGGTTGCCATCGTCACCGGGGCGGCTTCGGGCATCGGCTTGGCCATCGCAAGCACACTGACCGCGGAGGGCGCATATGTTGTCGGTGGGGATCTGAACCCGAGTGCCCTGAAGGGTCTGGACCGGGTCACCCCGGTCGAGGCGGACCTCACACTGACCGCGGGCGCCGAGGCACTTGCCGCCGCCGCACTGGATGCACACGGGCGCATCGACGTTCTGGTGAACAACGTGGGGATCTTCCCCTACCGCGAAAGCTTCCTGGCCACCTCGGTCGGCGACTGGGAAAAGGTCATGAACATCAACTTCCTGTCGATGGTCCGGGCGTGTCTGGCAGTGCTGCCACACATGGTCGAACAGGGCAGCGGATCGGTGATCAGCATCGCGTCGGAGTGCGGACGACAGCCGGACGTCTTCTTCGTCGACTACAGCGTCTCGAAGGCGGCGATCCTGAACCTTTCCAAGTCCTTGGCCAACGAATTCGGCGCCAAGGGAATCCGCAGCAACGTGGTGTCTCCCGGACCTACCCGAACCCCGCCCTGGGATGCACCAGGGGGCTTCGGAGACTCTCTGGCCGCTGAGTACGGGCTGGACAAAGAAGCGGCGATCGATCATTTCGCGAAAGTCACCCGCAAGCTCCCGACCGGTCGGCTCGGCAGTCCCGAGGATGTGGCGACGGTTGTCGCGCTGCTGGCCTCGCCTCTGTCCAAGCAGGTCACGGGGGCGGAATACACCGTCAACGGCGGCTCCTACATCGCGGCCTGAGGAGCGACGAGATTCTCTCATTCTGGACTCCCTCGGACTTGACGCCAGGTAGTTGAGTCGCATCCATGGTCAACCCCGAAAGGACCGATATGACTATTCCCGCCGCCACGGCTGCGCTGACCGACCTGCCTCTGGCCGGCACTCTTGTCGCAGAGAACTTCGACGGGTGGACTCCGCAGCTCAGGCGCGAGTTCGAGGAGAACGCGTACAACGGGCAGGTCGGCGGGCGACTACTGAGCCAATCCGACCGAGTCCGGGTCTGGGAGATCCGCCTGCAGCCCGGTGAACGGTTGGGTGCGCACCGCCATGTGCTCGACTACTTCTGGACGGCGATCGAGGCGGGACGGAGCCGACAGCACACCGCCGACGGCACCACCCGCGAGGTGACCTACACCCCCGGTGAAACCCGACACTTTCATTTCGGGCCCGGCGAATACCTGCTACACGATCTGGAAAACGTCGGGGACTCCGAGATCGTATTTTCCACGATCGAGTTTCTCAGGAGCGACAACCAACCGTTACCCCTTCACTAGATCGGCAAGGAGAAGAAGATGACCACCAAGTCTATCGCCCTTATCGCCGGTGCCACCGGCGTGATCGGCGGCAATGTCGCTGCCCACTTCGTCCGCGAGGGAATCCGCACTCGTGGCGTGACCCGTCAACCCCCGGTCGAGACCGACGGTTGGGAACACATTGCCGCCAACCTGCTCGATCCCACGGCAACCCGGGAGGCGTTCGGCGCGGCCGCCGACACCACCCATCTGGTCTTCGCGGCGTACATCGAGAAACTCGACCCCGTCGAGCAGATCCAGATCAACGTCGAATTGCTCAGGAACACCATCGACGGCCTGAAGGCGGTGGGTGCCCCACTGAAGCACGTGACGTTGTACCAGGGGAACAAGTACTACGGCGCCAACCTCGGCCGGTTCAAGACGCCTGCCCTCGAGGACGACCCGCGGTTGGCCGCCCCGAACTTCTACTACAACCAGGAGGACCTGCTGCGGGAGCGGGCCGAGACCGATGGCTTCGCCTGGACCATCTTCCGCCCCGAGGGGGTCATGGGCTACGCGAAGGGCTCACCCATGAACCTGCTCATGGTGCTGGCCACCTACGCCGCGATCAGCAAGAAGTTGGGGATCCCGCTGCGCTTCCCCGGCCCCCGCGCAGCCTACGACGATGTGTACTACCAGATGTCGGACGCCGAACTTGTTGGTCAGGCCACCCTCTGGGCCGGTGACGCAGCGGCCGCGGCGAACCAGGCGTTCAACCTCACCAACGGTGACGTGATCAAGTGGAGCCATCTGTTCAAGGCGATCGCCGGACACTACGACATCCCCCTCGAAGAGCCCCAGGAGTTCAACCTCACGAACCAGATGCCGCTGTACGGCGACCTGTGGAACGAGATCGTGCGCGAATACGATCTGGAGCCCAACACGCTGAACCAACTGGTTGACTGGCGCTTCGGCGACATGATCCTGAAGTCCACCTGGGACAACATCAGCAACACGATCAAGCTCCGCCAAGCCGGTTTCACCGGCTGCTTCAACACGGTCGACCGAACTCTTGAGTTGCTTGACGATCTCGCGGCAAGGAAGATCATTCCGCCCGCGCGCGCCTGACAACAGGCTGGACCGCTCGATTCTCGGCGCCCGAACCGACGACGGTTCCCCCACACCCGATATCGCCTCTATCGGGGCAGAAGGTTCTCCAATAAACGGGGGCCGGCACATGCCGGCCCCCGTTCGGCGACTTCCGAGAAGTTCTGCCAGACGAGCACTCTCATCAGTCAGACAGGGGATCCAGATCACACCCGCTGCAATTGACCGAAGTCTGGACACGGCCGGCCTCGATGGCCTATATTCATAAGTGGAAGCCAGATGGCTTCCCCAAAGACTTGGGATTGTTACTGCGCAGCAGGCAAAACCCGAGCCGATTCCGTCGTGGACCCCGTTTCCGGGCCAGCAGCGGATATTGGCTTGGGTTTTTTTGTTGCCGCGGGCATGCCCCCTGCTGCGGACCGACATGGAATTCCGAAGGAGGAATCATGGCAACCGCCAGCAAGTACGACACTCTCGCCGACGCGATCCTGAACGGGGTCGGCGGGCAGTCGAACGTGAAGTCGGTGACGCACTGCGCCACCCGACTGCGGTTCCAGCTCGACGACAACGCCAAGGCCGACAAGGCGGCGATCGAGGACACGCCCGGTGTGAT
>Ga0164241_10002922_pt1 | contig 17867 bp, 13 predicted proteins | sample OricomyardsoilBY_FD_108780 | JGI IMG/M metagenome (GOLD analysis project Ga0164241, IMG submission 108780) | Backyard soil microbial communities from Emeryville, California, USA - Original compost - Back yard soil (BY) | ecosystem: Environmental > Terrestrial > Soil > Unclassified | place: USA...
GCACATCAAATGGAATGGCGATCCAGGCTGGCAAACCTTAGCCAGCGGCTATCGAGAGCTCCTCACTCTGACCGCTGGCTGGGAGGCTGCCAAATTACACTTAGCCCGCGATCAATGATGAGGCCGAATTCAGGCCACCTCGCGCGATCGAGACTTCTCAGACAAAATCGCTGACCGCAGTGGCAAGAGCTGGTGGCCGCCGCGCGCCGCCGCGCCCTCAGGCCCGCGCCCTCAGCCGCCGGCCCTCAGCCACCGCGCCCTCAGCCGCCGCGCCGCCGCGCCCTGAGCCGCCGCGCCGCCGCGCCCTGAGCCGCCGCGCCCTGAGCCGCCGCGCCGCCGCGCCCTGAGCCGCCGGCCCTCAGCCACCGCGCCCTCAAGCCGCCGCGCCGCCGCGCCCTCAGCCGCCGCGCCCTCAGCGGCCGCGCCGCTCATGAGATGCGACGTGGAGGCGTCCCCGCGCGAGGGCCCTCCGCGTTTGAAAAGTGACTTCGGAACCGAAGTGACTTTTGGATGGGTCTGAGCTCGGAACCGAAGCGACTCTAGGCTTGGGTGTAAAAGTGACTTCGGAATCGAAGTGACTTTTGGATGGGTCTTAGGGTGAGCTCGGAACCGAAGCGACTCTAGGCTTGGGTCGAGAGTGACTTCGGAACCGAAGTGACTTTTGGTTTGTTCAGGGGGCCTTTTGGAGCTCGAGTTTTTTCGTTGAGCGGGAGGAAGGGACGGCAGAAGTCGAGAGGCGGGGGCGCGCTGCGCCAGCGGGGTGGGTGCTGCGTTGCGCGCCGAATGGCGCGGCCTTGTGACGTCACGTTAGCTTCTGCAAGCGATCTGCGGCGGGGCAGCCCCAGATGGGTGGAACCGTTTGGACGTCGCCTGAGTTGCAGCAGCTTGGGCTCGAGCACTACCGGATGCAGCGCACGAGCGGGGACGCTTGCAGCTGCGGGTCGGCGTGATTAGCGGCAGGCCGTGGGCCCCTGGGCCAAATCTGCGATCGGGATTGCGCTCTCGGGAACCTGGGGGGAAGATTCGCGCTCAATACCAATAGGCCAACCAGAGGAAATGCGATGTCAGAGCTCGAATCACTGAAGCAGTACACCACCGTCGTCTCGGACACCGGCGACATCGGTGCCATCGCTCAGTACAAGCCGCAGGACGCGACGACCAACCCTTCGCTGTTGTTCAAGGCAGCCCAGCAGAAGGAGTATCGCAGCTTGGTGGACGAGGCGCTCAGCTACGCCGGCAAGAAGGCCAGCGCGGGCAGCGCGCAAACCGCCTTGTTCATGGACAAGCTCGCCGTGAATTTCGGCTGTGAAATTTTGAAGATCATCCCCGGTCGCGTGTCGACGGAGGTGGACGCGGCCTTCTCGTTCGACACCCAGGGCAGCATCGCCAAGGCGCGCGAGCTGATCAAGCTGTACCAAGACGCGGGCGTCGATCGCGAGCGTATCTTGATCAAGCTTGGCAGCACCTGGGAAGGCATCAAGGCGGCCGAGCAGCTCGAGAAGGAAGGCATTCACTGCAACCTGACGTTGCTGTTCAGCTTTGCGCAGGCGGTGGCGTGCGCGGAAGCCAAGGTGACGCTCATCTCGCCGTTCGTCGGTCGCATTTACGACTGGTACAAGAAGTCGACCGGTGCCGAGCCCGCCGTCGACGCCGATCCGGGCGTCGCCAGCGTGAAGCGCATTTACGAGTTTTACAAAAAGTACGACTACAAGACGCAGGTCATGGGCGCGAGCTTCCGCAAGGTCGAGCAAATCATCGAGCTTGCCGGCTGCGATTTGCTGACCATCAGCCCGGACCTGCTGGCCCAGCTCCAAAAGCGCGAAGGCACTCTGCAAAAGAAGCTGAGCGTCGAAGCCGCCAAGGCCAAAGACATCCCCAACGTGCACCTCGACGAAAAGACGTACCGCTTCGAGCACAACCAAGATCAAATGGCGGTCGAAAAGCTGAGCGAAGGCATCCGCGCCTTCTACGTCGACGGGCGCAAGCTCGAAAAATACGCCCAGTCGCTGATCGGCGCCTCCGCCGCCTAAACGGAAATCTTAGAACCCGGATTTTCTCATCGGGAGAGCGGGAGGCGAGCCCCTGAATTTGGGGGTTTCGATCCGCGCGAAGACGAACGGCACCGTAACTGGTGCCGTTCGTCATTTCACGTCTCGCACCCCAAAAACTCCCGATCTAGGAAGAAACTCGAAACGGAGAGCCCCTCCCACAATCAAAAGTCACCTCGGTTCCGAAGTCACTCCGATTGGAGACCAAAAGTCACTTCGGTTCCGAAGTCACTTTTTCGTCTGGGATGGGCCTCCCGCCGCGGTCGCCTCCCCGTTTCATCCCCATCAGGGCGGCGGACGCCGCCATCCGCGACTCCCTGTTAAAAAATCTGGGGGCTCACATCGCCGCTACGTCATCGCTCAGCGACTAGCAAAAGCCGACGAAGAACGGCTGGGCAATGCCGCTCGTGGTGGCCAAGGCCGCGAGCCGCAGGCCACCGTCGGTGACGGCGAACGACGTGACCGACGCCGCGTCCAGGTTGCCGACGATCAGGCGATCGCCGCGGCCGTTGAGCGAGAAGTGGCGCGGCTTTTTGCCGGTGGCGATGCGCTGTTGCAGCACGATGCCGCCCTGGCCGTCGACGGCGAAGACGGCGAGGCTGTCATCGCCGCGGTTGGAGGCGTACAGGGCGCGTCCGGAAGGGTGCAGCTCGATGTGCGACGCGGTGTTGGGGCCGCGGCCAGCCGAGTCGCCGAGCGTCGAAACGAGGCTGACCAGCTCGAGCGTGCCGGCGCTGGCGTCCCAGGCAAAGACCCCGACCTCGCTGGTGTGCTCGAACGTGACGTAGACGATGCGTCCGCCGGCGTCGAACGTGAGGTGCCGGGGCCCGGTGCCGAGCGGCGCGGCCGCGGTTCCGGCCGGTTCGAGGGCGCCGCTTTCGACGTCGAAGCGGTAAACCGCGACGTAGTCGGAGCCCAGGCACGGCACGAGAACGTGGCGGTTGTCGGGCGAGCAAACGATGCTGTGGGGATTCTGACCTGCGCGTTGACTGGAGATGGCGCCGCCGGTGGCGCCGGCGCGGAACACCGAGACGCCTCCGCCCTGGTAGTTGGCGACGAGCCCGAACTCGCCGCTGCGATCGAACGCGACGTAGGCCGGTCCGGTGCCGCCCGACGCGCTGGGCGCGCCCAAGCTCGCGGCTTGGCCGACGTCGCGGATCGGATAGAGCAAGCTGCCGTGCTCGTCGACGGCCAACGCCTGGCTGCCGGAGAGAGCCAGAAACGACGGGCAGCCGCCGAGCCGTAGCTCGGCACGGGCTCGCAGCGTGCCCTCTTCGGTGAGCTCGAACCACAACAGATGACCGCTTCCGGAGCCGACGATGGCTCGGTCGGTGAACGGCGTCGCGCGGGGCTCGCGCGCGGCGGTGAGCTCTTGCATCCCTCCAGGGTAAGCTGGATTTTTCGACCCGGTACGGCGCGTTCCTATCGCGGGCGTGTTCAATTCCGGCGTGTGAGCGTCGCTTCCAGCCGGGCCATTTCGTTGATTTCGAGGTTTCCGACGACGCCATTCAGGTTGGGGCCGTCGTTGGCGGTTTGGGTCTTCGCCAGCGCGCGCAAAAAATACGGCGGTAGGGCGCGAAATAGCAGCCGCACCCGCACGCGTTGCACGCCGGACCCCGCTGGAACGTCGAAGGAGTACGGAAACGAACGTTGCTCGCCCACGATCAACGGCGGCGTGGGCTTGCCGGTCGACGGTCGCACGCGCGGCACGGCACCGCCTGTCAAGAACTGCACGACCGCTTCCTTCGCGCCGGGCGCGGCGCGCAGCTTGGGCTCGTTGCGCGGGTCGAGCTGCACCACGCCGTTGGCGTCGCGCAAGAGCTCCACTTTGTCCAACAGCATTTGCTGAAAGCTGACCAGCTGGCGATCGGTGCTGGCGCAGCCGATCAAGAAGTCTTTCACGCTGCTGCTCGGATCGTCGAGGATCGAGCCATCGCACAGATCGTCGCTCGGGCGCAGCACCTGACCGGAGGCGGCCACGGCTTGGCCGCGGGCGTTCAGCAGCGTGACCTCGAGCCACATTTGGCGGACGAAAGCGAAGCCGCCAGGCAGGTTGTGACCGGTGCCGGTGTTCTGCAGCGAGACGTCGAAGGCGACGCGCGTGTCGCTCACGTTGACCGAAGGCTCGACCAGCGAGAGGACGCCGGCCCGCCGTAGTAACGACTCGCGCTCGGCCCGCGTGTCGTCACGGATGGTGGGGGCGTCGATCGGGTAGTCGACGGCGATGAAGCGATGGCTGCGCAGTCGCCGCGCGGGCGCGTCGCCGTCTTGCTCGAGCGGAATCAGCGCGCTTTCGGCGGCGCGCGTGCCCTTGACGGCGGGCATGTGGCAATCGAAGCAGCCGGGGCCGCCGTTCTTGCTGAAGTCTTGCCACTCGTCGAACAGCGTTTGCAGCACCAAATCAGTGCCGCGCTCGATCTTGCCGTCGCCGTTGCGGTCGTATTGCACCGAGTGGCAGTTGCGACACAGCTGCGACGTGTCTTTGAACAGCGGCGTGGCCCGGCTTTGGTGGAAAGCATTGCCGACGGCGTCGTCGAACGGGCCGAAGAAGACGTGGCCCGGCTCGAGCCCGTCCTGAAAAGCGGTCAACCCGCCACCGGCCGTCTTGGATTCGCCTTGCCACTGGTGACACACCGAGCAGGTGACGCCCTCGCTCAAGAGCGCCGGGTCGGCGAGGGCGCCGTCGGCCTGGAACGGCAACAGCGGCGAGCGCGCCAGCGCGGTAGCGATGGGACCGTGGCAGTTGACGCACACGTTCTGCGGATCGGGCGAGCTGGTGTTGACGAGGGACTCGCGGTTGGCGAGGTTATTTTGCGCGACCATCACCGGGCTGGTCAGCGCGTGCGCGTGCATCGACGAGCGCCACTCTTTGACGACGCGCTCGTGGCAGCTGCTGCAGTCGCCCGACGCATGGTAGCCGCCGAGGGTGCTGCCCAGGACCTGGCCTTTTGACGCAATTTGGGCCGGAATGTCCAGCGCCCACAGCACGTGCAACGGCAGCAATAACAGAAAGAGCAGGCTGACCGGTACGTGCAGCACGCGCACGCCTTGCAGCACCTTGCGGTAGCGACCTTGGCGACGCTGTCGCACCAACATTTGATGGCGCATGCGGGTCAAGCGCACCAGCTCTTGAATCAAGCCCTGCTCGTCAGGCGCAATGTTGCGCGCGGCCTGGGCGACCTCGGCATCGCTGGCGGTGACGCGCATCAACCACTCGACCATTTGCTGCAGCGCCGGCGAGCGGCCCGCGCTCAGCTTTTCGATCTCGACTTGCGCGGTGGCGGCGCGAGTTTGGCTGGCCGACTGCGAGTAGTGCCCGACCTCGGCCGCCGCCTTGACCGGCACGACTGCGTACACCAGCCGCCAAATCAAGCCCGTGACGACCAGCACGACCAAGATGATGAGCAACAGCTTGCCCAGCGAGAGCTCGAGCCCCACGCTGCCGTAGCCGGCGTGCAGGAACGCCATCAACACGCACAACAGGCCGAGGTAAACGTGGCCCCACAGCCAGCCCGCCATCGTGCCAATCGGCATCTTTTCTTGCAGGCTGCGTTTGCGCAGCGCATACAAAAACGTCAACAGGCCGAGCCCCACGCTCGACACGCCGAACAACAGACCGCTCAGCGTGTAGCCGCGCACGATCGCGGGAAAGTACGCGTATTCGCTGAGCCAGCCGCCGTCGATGGCCAGCACCAACGCGGCCGAAAGCAGGGCGGCCACGAGCGAGCTACCGAGCCACAACCACTGGTGCTCGAGCAAACTACGGCGTTTCGCGAGCGGACGACTCAAGCGGGCGGCCTCAACGAGTTGCGCGGGGCGGCATTGGCCAGCGCCTCGCCCGGGTCGATTCGGAACGCGGCGCCGGTGGGGCAGGCCGTGACGCAGGCGTAGTCCGAATACTCGGCGCACAGATCGCATTTCACGGCCACGCGCGCGGCTTTGGGGTCGACCGCCTCCAGCGCGCGCTCGCGCAAGCTGCCCGTGGCCAAGAAGTCCAGCAGGCTGACGAACAGGCTCGGCTTCGGCTTCTCGACCGCGTGCATGCTGATGTTGCCGTACGGACAACGCTGCGCGCACGAGCCGCAGCCGATGCAGTTTTCGGGCACGATCTTGATTTCACCGCTGGGCAAGCGGACGATGCCGTCGACGCTGCACATCAAGCAGGTGGGGTCGTCGCAGTGGCGGCAGGCGGTCGGAAACATGTACGTGTCGACCTGGATGCCGCGCAGCTGCAGCCGGCTGTTACCGTGGCGGCGTTCGCAGGCGTCGATACAGTTGCTGCACGCCGTGCAGCGCTCTTGGTCGATGACCAAGATTTCGTGGCCTTTGGCCAACCCCGCCTCGACCAACACCTCGGCTTCCAACGAACGCCCGGTGGCGGCCAGTGGATGCACGCCGCCCGCTTGCACCGCGTAGCCAGGCGGCAGCACGCTGCCGTGGGGCGGGCGGATGCCGACGTTGTGGGCGCGCGCCAGCGCTTCCGCTTCGAAACCGGCTTGGTGCAGCGCGATGCCGGCTTGCGGATAACGAGCCAACACGGCGGCGAGCGCGGCGCCCGGAACACGGATCACCTCCGAGCGGCTGGCGGCCTGCACGGTGTAGCCGACCTCGGCTTCACGACCCAAAAGCGCCAGCACGCCGAACACGTTGCCTTCGCGGAAATAAGTCAACACCCGCTCGCGCCCCGGGAAGCCGGGCTGCGCCTCCTCACGCTGGCTGGCGCGTAAGAAGCCGCTCCTGACCAGAAACAGATCCCGCGGCGCGTCGTGCTCGTTGAACAACACGGTGCCGGTGGGCAACAGCTCGAGGCGCGACGACCACAAGAGCTCGGCGACGGCTGCCTCGGGCAAGGCTCCCAACCCTCCCGGATTACGTGAATAGCTCCACAGCGCGCGCTTTTCGTACAAGGCGTCGAGCGAGGCGCGCACGTCGGGCGCTTGCTCCATCAGCTGCAGTACGGCAATTTTCGGCACCTCGAGCACGATCGACAGCACTTCCGCCATCACCGTGAACGGCTCGGCCGAGTCGCTGAGCACGCCCATTTCGCCGAAGAAGCTGCCCTGGGCCAGCTTCAACACGTGGATCATCACCCCGTTTTGGCCCGCGCTCTGCTGCTCGAGCGTGCCCGAGAGCACGACGCACAGCCGCTCGTGAAACTCTCCCTCTTTGCACAGCTCTTCGCCGGGCACGAGCATGCGCAGCGTCGACTTGAGCACCATGCGGCGCAGCGCCACCGGGCTCGCCCCGCGAAACAGCTGCAGCTCGCCCAGCTTTTGTGACAGGCCGTCGAGCGTCATGCCGGACGCGAACACGACCGTGCGCGCTTGCAGCATCAGCTCGTGATCGGGAATGCTGTCTTCGAGCTTGAGCTTGTTGAGCAGCACCATGTCGGCGCGATTCAAGTCGGCGGGGCAAGCCGGAACGCACTGGCGACACTGCGTGCACGCGGTCACGAACCGAGCCAGGTTGGCGTCGGTGATGGTCGGCAGGTGCACGGCGCCGTTCAGCTCCGCGATCGTGACGTGGCGCGACTCGATGATCGGACATGCCAACAGGCAGTCGTTGCAGCCGATGCACGCCAAGACCTCGCGCTCGACCGATTCCTTGAGCTGTTGATCGGCGGCCGCGCTCATGCGTCCTCGAAGCGCAGCAGCGCGCCGGTCGAAATCAGCAACAGCTCTCCGCCTTGGAGCGGAGCCCATTCGGGGCCGAGCGGCGCTCCGCTCTTGAAGGTGCGCCCACCCGACAAATCGCGGGCGAAACACGCGCCCTGGTGCAAAACCAGCTCGAGCTCGTAGGGCGTAGCGCCCGGTATGCACAGCTCGGCGTCGGCGGCGCTGCCGACGCGCAAACGCTCGACGAACGCCGCCGCTCGTCCGAGCCCGGCTCCGGAGGTCACGCTGAGCCGCGCGGTCGGGCGGAAAGCCGCGAGGCGGTCCATCGTGGGCGCCCGTGTGTAGGCTATCGCCACCGCCCCCAGTTGAAATACCTCACCGTCACCGAGCACCAGCTCTTGCCCGGGGGGCAAACGCGCGCCGCGCGCGTAGCTGCCGCTGGGACTGCCCAAGTCAGCCAGGTAGTGCAGACCCTGCGCGAGCCTGACGCGAGCGTGCAGGGCCGCGACGCTAGGCTCGAATACCTGCAAATCAGCCTCGTGACCGCTGCCGATGCTGCAGCTGTCGGCAGATAGCAAGAACGACAAGCCCATGCTCGGACCGGAGCGGAGCTCGAGGCGTGGCAAGGCGATCAGCGGCTCACTCGGTCCGCTGCTCTTACCGAGCTCGCTGGAGCGGAACACGAGCTCGGTGCGGCCGCACAGCACGCGATCACCATCGCGCAAGGCGTGGGCGCCCGCCAGCGGCATGCCGTTGACCCAGGTGCCGGTTTGGCTGCCAGCGTCGCGCAAGTACAGGGCGTTTCCGTGTTGGGTGACCTGCGCGTGCAAAAACGCGACCGCCGGATCGTTCAAGCGAATGGCACAATCGGGCGCGCTACCGATGCTGAACAGCTTGCCGCTGAGCGGCAGCGCGTGGCCCTGTATTTCGAAGCGCGCTTCGATCGCGCGCTCGCTGACCAACGGCTCGGGCGCCGCTTCCGCGTGTAAGCCGATCGACAGCATTTTGGTGCGGCGTGGCGCCGACGCCGGCAACAGCGACGTGCGGGAGGGCAGCGCCGAAGTTCGGCTAGGTAGCTGCGACGTGCGGCCAGGCAGCGCGGAGGTCGCCATGGAGCCGGCGGCTGGCATTTGCTGGCTGGGCAGCGCGACGGTGCGGGGGCTGCCGACCGCTTGCATGATGCCGCTGTCGAGCAGCGCCGTGCCCGCGCGTTGGCCGAGCCCGGCCAGAGCCACGCTCATGCTGACGATTTGCGTGCCGCGCAGCTTGGCCGCCGGCACCGCGCGCGTGCTGCCGCGCTGCACCTCGGGCTTGGCCAGCAGCTTGCGCGTCTCCAAAAAACCGGAAACATCGAAGCTGGGGTCGAGCAGGCGCGCGGCGACGCTGCTCACGTCGGCGCCGGCGTCGATCAGCCGCTTCAGCCCGCGGCCAATGCTGCGCACTTTGGCCTGCTTTTCCCCAATCAACAACGCACCGCGCACGCGGCCACCTTCGAGCACCAGCTTTCGGTAGGCGATGTGCCCGGTGCCGCGCGGAAAGTCCACCAGCGGAGTCCGGCCGGGCGCGTCGTCGATTTCGCCGAGGCGCGCGAAATCCAAATCGAACAAGCGAGTCGCGAAGTAGTGCACGCCTGGGCGATACGCTTCCCGCCCGCCGCACATATTCACGGCCGCCACCCGGCCTTGATGGCGCGCCGGTTCCCACAGGCCGAGCTGCTCGCCTTCGACGCTGGCGACGTCGCCGGCGGCCCAAATGCCAGGCGCGGAGCTGGCCAAAGTGGCGTCCACCTGCACGGCGCCGTTGGCCGCGCAGGCGACGCCGCTCTGCTCCAGCAACTCGCTGTTGGGCACGATGCCCAGCGCGCAAGCCACGAGCTCACACGGAATGCGCCGCCCGGTGTGGGTGACGATCGAGCCGACGGCGCCGCTGGCGGACGGCTCGGCCAGCGCCACCTCTTCACCGAGCACGATCTCGACGCCGGCCTTGCGCAAGCGCGCGGCCAGCAAGTCGGAGGCGACCGCGTCGAGCGCGCGTGGCATGAAACGCGCCGCGCGCTCGAGCAGCGTGACCTTGACGCCGCGTTCGAGCAAAGCGTGCGTCCATTCCAGGCCCAGCGCGCCGCCGCCCAGCACGACCGCGCGCTGCACCGTGCCCCGCAGCGTGTCGACGACGCGGCGCGCGTCTTGGATGGTACGCAGCGTGAGCACTCCCCGTAGGTGCCCGCCCGGAAACGCGGGCGGGCGCGCGCGCGCCCCGGCCGCGACCAACAGCGCGTCGTAGCGCAGCGGCAAAGGGTTTCCGCTGCACCAGACCTCGCGCTTGGCCGCGTCGACGCGCAGCACGCGCGTAAACACGCGCTCGATGCGGTGCGCTTCGTAAAAATTCGGGGCGATGGCCCACAGCTGATCTTCGCGCAGCTCACCGAGCAGGAAATTGGTCAGCGCGGCCCTGAAGTAGCCGGGGTTCGGATCATCGCAGAAGATCCCGACCGCGGCCTCCGGATCACGCCGGCGAATCTCTTCGGCCGCGGTGAGGCCGGCTGCCCCGTCACCGACTATGAGATATCGCTTACGGGCCATGACTACCTAAAACTCCCTGCACACCAGCGTGTCTTGACCGTGCGATTGGCCCTCCGCGTCGCAGCCGGGAAGCGGCGCGATAGTACACCATTGCGGGGGCCTCGAAAGGCCGGCAAAGTACCGGCCATGCGCCTCGCCTCGTACCGCAACGTGGTCTCGCTCTTCGGGTCTCTCGCGCTGGCGTCGGTCCTCACCGGCTGTCCCGAAAAGGGCGCGCCACCCGACAAAACGACGGCCGAGCCGGAGCGCGCCGAGCCCGATGACGAGGGCAGGGCCACCGAAACGAAGAAGCCCGCAGCCGCCGCGCCCGCCGACGACAAGAAGGCGGACGCGGACGACGATAAAGACAAGGGCGGCTGGTAACGAAATTCAGCGCGGGCGCGCCGCGGAAAGCCGTTCTTCCAATCCCGCAAGCAAGGGATAGGCGCGCCGGCCCAGCGCGCCACCAGCGCTGACGGAGCGGTGTAGCAGCTTGCGCGTGGCCGCCAACGTCGGCCCGGGCAAGCGCACCAACTGCTTACCTTCCGCGACGCTGACGGCTTGCTCCAATAGGCCCGTCGGCAGCTCCGCCAGCAGCGCCAAAATTTGCGGAACCTCCGCCGGATTGGGCTTTTCGAAATGGAGCGCCAACACCCCCAAGAGTCGCTCCGGCAGCCGCTCGAACAGCGCCCGGAGCGCGCGACCTTCGAAAGGCTCGAGCCCACGGCGCGCGAGCCAACTGTCGAGCACGCTCGGCGGCGCGTACCGCACCATCTCTTCGCTCGGCAGCAGCGCGTTGGCCAGCACCGCTTCTTCGATGGCGGCCCACGGCTCGTCGCGCAGCCGCTCGAACGGCATCGGCTTGTCGCGCGCGTCGGCCAACAGCGGCCGCAATAGCTCGCGGGGAATGTGCGCCCAAAACAAGCCTTCGACGTCGTTGTCGGGCAACAGGAAATCTGCGCCTTCTGCCGGCCGTTCGGCGCTGTCCCAAGCGAGCCACACCGCGCGCGCCACCTCCGCCCACGGCACGTCGAACGTGATGGCAGCCGCTCGTGTCGCCGCCAACAGCAACCCGGCTCGCCCGCGGCCCAAGCCCTCCGCCGATGGCCAGGTCAAGACGCCGTGCATCACTTCTTCGACGATGACCGCCGGTTGTTCCAGCGCATGCGGGGTGTCGACGCCGCACAGCGCGCCCACGCTCGTGCGCAGCCGCCCCATCAACGCGAACACGCCCAGCGCCGCGGCCTGGCTCAGCTTCGGTGACGCGAGCCCCGCCGCGACTCGATCCAAAATCTGCCCAAAACGCGGGTCGATGTCGTGCGTGGTCCACGGTCGCAACAGCGGGTGGCGGCGCGCATGCTTGGGCAAGTCTTCCGAAAGGCTGAGGGCCGCTAGCAACCACAGCGCGTGTCGCTCGGCGCGCTCGGCCTCGGTACCGCGAAGCACGCGCGGCACCGGCAGCTCGTCGGGCAGCTCCAGCATCAGCTCGAGTTGATCTTCGAACAGACCTTCGCGCAGATCGCGCGGCAGCTCGGCGCCTTCGAGCAGGGCCAGGCCGCCCGCCACGAAGCCCAGCTCCAGCGCGCCGACGTACGACAAGCTGTCCGGATCCGACGCCTCGAGCAGGGGCTCCAAGCTGGCGCCGTTCGTGGCGCGCGCGCGTTCGATCACGTACGCCTCCACCTCGGAACGCGCGGAGCCTTCCAACAGCGCTGCGCCCCACTCGTTCGGCGAACCGGCGGCCAGCGCCGCGACCGCCTCCGTGAGCAGCGTCCGCGCCACGAAGCGCGGCCCCAGCTTGAGCATGTCGTCGTGCGTTGCCTCGAGCAGCCCCGCTTGCTCGAAGCTGCGAATCACCCGAAAAGCGCCGGGCGGAAGCTTCTTTGCCGCGCGCTCCAAATCCGCGCTGCGCAACGCGCCGGGCCCGGTGCCGAGCGTCAATTTCAACCAATCCAAGTCGGCCTCGCGCTGCAGCTCCTCGGGTACGAGGGCCAGCCAACGCTCGCGCGGTCGCGGCGCGTCCCACGCCAACGCATCTTCGGCCAGCAGTCGTCGAACCAACGCCACGAGCGCGCCGTAGCCGTTTTTGCGAAAGAAGGTGGCGTGGGGCGCGTCGGGGTCCAGCGATGCCGTGAAGCGCGCCTGTGCGTAGCGGCGCACGGATTGGTCCAGCTCTTCGCTCAGCGCGCGGCTGCCCAGCTCGTCGGCGAGCCCGCACAAGCCGAGCGCGGTGCCAGGACCGTCGATGATGCCGCGTTCCAACGGCTCGGCCGAAAGCCAAGCCAGCACTCGGTCCGGCTCGAAACGCCCGTCCTTGGGCGAGCGCTCGGCGACCCACGCCACCAGGGCGCGCAAATACACCTCCGGCTCGGGTGTGTGCACGACGCGAAAAGCATGGGGGGCCGTCGGCGCGAGCGGCGAGGCGATGCAAAGCCGCACCCCGGGCAGCACTTGTGGCTCGGGGACGCCGTCGGGCGCTTCGAGCTCGACGAACACGGCGCCATGGGCGGGCAGCTTGGCTTGCGCTTCTTGCCAAGTTGCGGCGCGCACGAAGCGAGCAAGCCCGCGCGCCTCCAGCCAGCGCCCCACCAGGCTTCGGCCCGAGCCGCCCGGGGCAACCCAATACAGGCCCCCGAACGTCGCGGGCTCGAGCACCTCGGCCGGGATGCCGGGGAACAGCGGCTCCTCGAGGAGAGAGAGCGCCCGAGCGGCCGGTAGGGCTCGCAGTCGCAATACCTGCTGGCCGGGCGAGCCCTCCTGGCGGCGCCGGACGCGCGCCCGGATGTCGTCGAGCGAGGCCCCGAGCGCCTTGGCCAGGGCGACCTGAGCCCCCGGACGGTCACCCAGCCAGTCCAGCTCTTGGTCGCGGTCCAGCTTGCTGAACAGCGCCGCCAGCGACCGCGCCTGCATCTTCGTATCGCTCGGCCAATCACCCGAACGCAGGGCTGAACGCGACAGATCGCCCAAGCTCCGCATCGGAGTGGGTGCCTGCTGCATCAAATCGCGGAGCCAGCCCATGGGACCCCGCGTTTGCGGGTGCATATGATTCGCACAATGCATGCATAATGCAAAAAGATGCACTGATGGCGCGTAAATTACGCCGGAATAGCTCGCCTTCAGAGCGGGCTCCAGCCCCCGATGTCTTTGCTACCCGCCGCGCGTGTCTACTTGGTGACGCGCCAGCCGCCCTCGTTGAGCTCGAGGATATAACGGCCACCCGCTTGAAATTTGAGCCCCGAGACGTGCTGGTAACGCCCGTCGCGGTCCACGGCCCGGGCGTCCCAGCGGCCGGCCCCGGGGACGATGATGGGGACGCGCTGGCCCATGCCGATGGCCCCGCTCAGGAGGTCGCCACCCCAGATGTTTTGGGCTTCGGGGGAGTTGTCGTCGACCTGTTCCGGGATCGACTCGGTCCTGGCCAAGTAGAAGTTATTGATGGGCACGTCCGTGAGGTTCTTCACCTCGAACTGGATGTCGCCCTCGCCGGTGCCCGCCTTGACCGTGACCAGCCGGCTGGGCGCCCCGCCGCAACCCGTGCCGGCCCCGAGCGCGAGGCCGAACGCTAGCGGCGACAGCACAGCCAGACCTAACCAAGGACGGCGGGACAGCATGGCGACCCAGACTAACACGCTATGGTTCTCGCAATGGACGGAATCCCCTCCTACGTGGCGATGTACCTCATGTTCGTGTTCAGCACGACGTGTCATGAGGCCGCGCACGCGTTCGTTGCGCAGCGGGGTGGGGACGACACGGCCTATTCGCTAGGCCACGTGACGCTCGATCCGATGCCGCACATCGTGCGTTCCCCTTGGGGCATGGTGATGGCGCCGATTATCGGCCTCGTCACCATGGGCTGGCCGATCGGTTGGGCGTCGGTGCCTTATGACCCGCACTGGGGCCAGCGACATCCGCTGCGCCGCGCCGCGATGTCGCTGGCGGGGCCCGGCGCCAACTTCACCATCGCGTTGATTTCGATCGTGATCTTGCGCGTGCTGCTCGAGACCGGCGTTTATCACTTGAACGGCACTGGTGTTCACTCGGGCTTCGTCTACTTGAACGACGGCGTGCCCTCGAGCTCGCCGCTCGCGGCGCTGGCGTTCTTGCTGTCCAAGCTGTTCGCGCTGAACCTGCTGTTGGGGCTCTTCAACCTGATGCCGCTGCCTCCGCTCGACGGCTCGGGCGTGGCCGAAGGCCTGTCGCCCCGCGGTCTGGGCTCGTTGTACGACAAGCTGCGCGAGATCCCCGGGCACGAGCTGCTGGGCTGGATCGCGGCTTCTCAGCTGTTCCGCTACGTCGCGGGCCCCATGAATCAGCTGATCGCGGTCGGGCTCGGCTTTTGATAAGGTCTAAGATCGTTGTCACGGTCGCGCCTCACTCCGTTTCTGTGGCTCACGGTAGGTGGGCTGGTCCTGACGTCGGCGCGCCCTGGGTACGCGCAGAATCCGGCGGCCGCCGAGGCCTTGTTCGAGCAAGCGCGCGCGGCCATGGCGTCCGGCAGCTACGACATTGCGTGCGCCCGCTTTCGCGACAGTGACAAATTGGATCCGGCGCTGGGGACGCGCTTCAACCTGGCCGATTGTGAGGAACGACGCGGGCGCGTAGCCACGGCGTGGAGTCTGTTTCGCGGCGTGCTCTCCGAGCTCGCCGAGGACGATGACCGACGCCCGATCGCGCAACAACGCGTGCAAGCGCTCGAGCCGCGCCTGCCCTATTTGACGATGGAGCGCGCCGCCACCACGCCCGCGGGAGTGCACGTGCGTATCGACGGAGTCGAGCTGGGCGAAGGTAGCTTTGGCGTGGCCTTGCCCATGGATCCGGGCGCGCACGAATTGGTGTTGGTGCCGAAGGAAGGCGGGGAAGGTGAGCGCCGCAGCTTCACTTTGCGCGAAGGCGAGCGGCGCAACTTACCGATCGTGGTGGGGCAGGGCCCAGCCGCGCCGCCCGCGGGTGTCGCCGACCCGGTGCCGCCGAACGAGCCAGTCGCGGCCGACAGCTCGCGGCAGAGGTGGATTTACGTCGCGGGCGGCGTGGGCGCGACGGGGGTGCTGTTCGGCGCCGTGACGGGTGTCGTCGCGTTGAACAAAAAGAGCACCGCGGACGCCAACTGCAACGACGATCGTCGCGTGTGCAATCAGGCTGGCGTCGCCGCCAACGAATCGGGCAAGACTTACGGCACGTTGAGCGGCGTGGGCCTCGGGGTAGGCGTCGTGGGCCTGGCCGCGGCCGCGTACTTGTGGCTCACGACACCGCACACCGCGACGCACGCTGCACACCCTTCCATACCTGCGCACCGTACCCTGCGTCTTCGACCCGACGTAGCTTGCGCCAACGGAACCGGTTTTATCTCGGTCTCGGGCAGCTTCTAGCAAATTTTGAGTTACGGTTAGCGGTCCGTCTTGCGAGCCGCCCACTCATTCTGCTGGTCACGCCTGTTGCTGCCATTGGCGTTGCCGGGTTGCTTGGTGTCGTTCAACGACTACCCGCTCGGCGAGCCACAGAATGAGCCGGTCTCGAGCGACCCCGGCGGAACGGGCGGCAGTGTCAGCGCGCTGCCGAGCGCGGCCAGTGACGCCGGCGGCAGCGCGAGCGCGGGCGGCACGGGGGCGGCAGGTGGGACCGACACGGCGGCCGGCGCGGCCGCAGCGATGGTGGTCAGCGACCTCGTCGTCGACGACTTCGAGGACGGCAACGCAGCCATCTTGGAGCAAGAGGGCCGCAGCGGCTCTTGGTACGTCGCCAACGATGGCCGAGCCATGCAGACCCCGCGCGAAGGCATGCTGCTGTTGCCCAGCCCGCTCAACCCGCCGCGCGGCAGCAGCACCCACGGCGCGCACACCTTTGGCGGGCCATTTCCGCTCTGGGGCGCGCTCATTGGCACGACGTTGGCGACGAGCGACGGCAACGGCGCGGCCTACGACCTGAGCGACTTTCATGGGCTGCGATTTTGGGTACGGTCGGGGACGATGGGGCCGGGGACGGCCAAGAAGGTGCGCTTGAACGTGCTCACTCCCGCCACCATCATGGGCGGTGACTGCACGGTTTGCAGCGATCACTTTGGGGCCGACGTGCCGCTGACCGCGCAATGGGTGCAGGTGGACTTGCCGTTGTCCTCCCTGAAACAGACGGGTTACGGGCGGCCGATATTGACGACACCCGATCTGGCCCACGCCATGGGTATCGAGCTGCTATTTGCGGTCAACGTGAGCTTCGACCTGTGGATTGACGACGTCGAGCTCTACTGAGAGGGGTGAGGAGCTAGAGATTGGGGTTGGGCGAGCAGGAGCGCGCGCGGACCCAAGGCTGGCGCTGCGGGCGAGTCAGAGGGACATGGATGAGCTGCGAGAGAGCTCCTTGCTGTTTTCGTTGGAAGGGCTGCTCGAGACCGAGCGTGAGCGCGTGCTGCGAGAGGCGCGCGAAGCGCAGAAGCGGCGCGACGACGAGATGATTCGCGTCGCCGAGCTGGCTTCGCGGCGGCGCTTGGCGCAGGAGCAAGAGCGCGAAGCGCGTGCCCATCGTCAGGCGTTGGAGCAAGAGCGCGAGCGCCTGGAAGAAGAACGCATCGACGCCATGAAGCGCGCCACCGTCGAGCGCGTGCGCATCGAGACCGAAGCCAAGATGCGGCTCGTCGAGCTCGAGCAAACACGCAAGCACGAGCTGTCGCTGGTGCAGCTGCGCGAAGGGCAGCTCACGACGCGCTACCGCACCTTGACCGGCTTGTGCGCGGGCGCTCTCGTGCTGTCGCTCACGGGCGCGCTGGTCGGCTTTTTCGGCTACGTTCGCCCGGCTCACGCGCGCGAGCTGCAACGGCTGCGGACGACCATTGACCGCACCACCGAGCAGACCAAGTCGATTGAACGCGCCCGCGCCGCTGAGCGAGCGCAGAGTCAGGCGCTCAGGGACCGTGTCCGCGAGCTCGAAGCGCGGTCCGCGGCTGTCGCCAGCCCGGACGCGAAGCCCACGCACATCGGTTCCGGGCGGCCACCGCTCGTGACGCCCCCGAAGCCCCTCAAGCCTCTCAAGCCTCCGCACGGTGGCTGCAAAGACACCGGCGATCCGCTCGAAAAGTGCCTGCCGTGACTCTCTTCTCGGCTCTGCCCGTCTCCTGGTGAAATCTCGCAGGCGCCCGGCACGAGCGAGCAGCACGGCCGCCGCCCGAAGCGCGCGCGCGGCTCGGCCTTGTGACGCTGCGGTAGCTTCTGCAAGAGATCTGCGGCTGGGCAGCCCCAGGACGTGATGAGTCTTGAAGCCGTGGGCGCGTTCTCAACGCGGCCAGCCGAGCTCACGGGCGGTTTCGTCGCCTACCCAGAGCTCCTCGAGCTTTTCGGGCGGCCTTTCGGACGTCGGGGAAAGCGGGAGATTGCGCGCCATCAGCTCGATTCCGCGCTGCGGGTAGAGCGGCGTGCGCTCGGGCTCGGCGAAGCCGCCCGGATAGCTCGCGTGCCCGGTCGCGTCGTACTTGTCGGACGCGCCCAGGGTGTGGAACAGCTCGTGAGCGGCGACGAACAGGGCAAAGTCGAGCGTGCCACTATCGAGGTCGGCCTGCGCGACACCGACGCGGCCGCCATCTTCGCTTTCGCCCTCGACGAACGCGAGCTCGCCGTGGGGCGGTTTGAGCACGAGATAGATGCGCGAGTCGTAGCCACGCC
>Ga0164241_10002923_pt1 | contig 17862 bp, 20 predicted proteins | sample OricomyardsoilBY_FD_108780 | JGI IMG/M metagenome (GOLD analysis project Ga0164241, IMG submission 108780) | Backyard soil microbial communities from Emeryville, California, USA - Original compost - Back yard soil (BY) | ecosystem: Environmental > Terrestrial > Soil > Unclassified | place: USA...
ATGTCGCCGCGCTGGGTGATCTCTTTCATCACCTTCTTGAGGCGCTCCTCGAACTCGCCGCGGTACTTCGAGCCGGCGACGAGGGCCGCGAGATCCAGCGTGTAGATCTGCTTGTTCTTGAGCAGCTCGGGGACGTCGCCGTTGGTGATCCGCGACGCGAGCCCCTCGACGACGGCGGTCTTGCCGACGCCGGGCTCCCCGATCAGGATCGGGTTGTTCTTCGTGCGCCGCGAGAGGATCTGCATGATCCGCTCGATCTCGGTCTCGCGACCGACGACGGGGTCGAGCTTGCCCTCGGCGGCGAGCTTCGTGAGGTTGCGACCGAACTGGTCGAGCAGCTTCGAGGACTTCTTGCCCTCGCCCTGCGCGCCCGCGCCGGCGCCCTGGCCGCCACCGCCGCCGGAGCCCTGGCGGCGACCGCCGGGACCGGACAGCATCCGGATGACCTCGTTGCGGATCTTCTCGGAGTCCGCGTCGAAGTCGAGCAGGATGCGGGCGGCGACGCCCTCGTTCTCCCGCACGAGGCCGAGCAGGATGTGCTCGGTCCCGATGTAGTTGTGGCCCAGGCTCAGCGCCTCGCGGAGCGCGAGCTCCAGCACCTTCTTGGCGCGCGGCGTGAACGGGATCTGGCCGCTGGTGACCTCCTCACCGGAGCCGACGATGCGCACGACCTGGGCGCGCACACGCTCGACGGTGATGTCCAACGACTCGAGGACCCGGGCGGCAAGCCCCTCTTCCTCACGCAGCAGCCCGAGCAGGATGTGCTCGGTGCCGATGTAGTTGTGCTTGAGCGTCCGCGCCTCCTCCTGGGCGAGAACGACGACCTGGCGGGCTCGTTCTGTGAATCGCTCGAACATGACTTGCTACATCCTTCCTGCCTGGCGGCACGGCATTCTGGGTCGGGCTAGCGCCCGGTCACTCACAGTATTCGGTCCGGTGGACCAACTAGATGAGTGCTCGGGGTCGAGGGTGGCAGGCCATAGGCCATTCTACCAGCGGTGTTCCGTGGCATTCCGGGCCTCGAGGTCGCTCAATGCGGGGTTCACACGGACCGCCGGTCAGGGGGTCGGCACGGGGACCTCGGCGACGTCTCGCCGCGACCCGGTGGAGCAGCCAGTAGGGGGAATCCCCAATGGCGCGGCACGTCGCCCCGCGCGATCCTGGAGGCATGACGGACACGCCCCCCACCCCCACCGCCCTGCCGCGGCTCGAGCGGCCGCGCGACGGGCGCATGGCGCTCGGCGTCTGCGCCGGCGTCGCGAAGCACTTCAACCTCGACCCGACGCTCGTCCGCGTGGTGTTCGCGGTCGTCACGTTCCTCGGCGGCGTCGGCGTGCTCGCCTACGTCGCCGGCTTCCTGCTGATCCCCGAGGAGGGTGAGGAGCAGCCGATCCTCCGCGGCGGCGGCGGGCGGCACAAGGGCGGGCAGCTCGTGACCGCGACCATCCTGATCGCAATCGGCGCGATCGCGATCTTCCACCGCATCGACTTCAGCTTCCACGGCGACGTGGGCTGGGGCGTGGTGCTGATCGTCGTCGGCGGCTACTTCCTGTTCCGGCTCGGCGGCGGCGACGCGCCCGCGTTCTCCGGCTTCGGGCGGACCGCCGGCGCGACTTCGGCGCCCGACCTCCCGCCGACCACCTGGGGCGCCGTCGCCCCGGACGCGAGCGACGACGCGTCGAGAGACGACACGACCATCGCGGCGGCTCCAGGGGTCGCGCCCGTCGACGACGCCACGGCGGAGACCGAGGTCGTCCCGCCGGCCACGGACCCCGACCCGGCGCGCCGCCGCTCCTCGCGCCGCGCGACCGTGACCGTCCTCGGCGGCGTCCTGATCGCGATCGGCGCGGCCGTCGCCGCCGCGAGCATCGCCGGCGCCGACGTCAGCTGGCAGGCGGCCGGCGGCGCGCTCGTGATCGTCGCCGGGGTCGGGATCGCGGCCGGGTCGGCGTTCGGCGCCTCGCCGGCGATCGTCGTCCCGGCGTTCCTCGCCGCGGCCCTGATCGCGGCGTCGCAGGCCGCCGGCATCGAGCTGAAGGGCGGCGCCGGGGAGCGCAGCTACCACCCGACGACCGTCGCCGACCTGCGCGGCGAGTACCGCCTCGGCGCCGGCGACCTGCGGGTCGACCTGCGCGACCTGCGGCTGCCGCCGGGCGTGACCCGCGTGAAGGCGACGCTCGGGCTCGGCGAGCTCGTCGTCCGCGTGCCCGACGGCGTCGGCGTCCGGGTGGACGCGCACGCCGGCGCCGGCAACATCCGCCTCTTCGACCGCGACGACCAGAACGGCTTCGACGTCGACGCGTCCGACGCCCGCGGCCTCACCTCGCCCCGGATCCTCGAGATCGACGCCGACGTCGGCCTCGGCGACCTCTCCGTCCGTGACTCGACCTCGACCCTGGAGCCCCGCTGATGCCCGAGCGCCTGAACCCCGCGACCCTCGCCGGCGGGATCGTCGTGATCCTCCTCGGCGTCTGGATCCTGCTCAACGACGCCGACGTGCTCGGCCTCTCCTTCGAGGCGCTCGCCCCGGCGCTGGCCGCGGGCGCGGGGGTGATCCTGCTCGTGAGCGGGCTCACCCGCCGCGAGTAGGCTCGCACCCGTGAGCTCGAGCACGGCTCCGCCGGAGCGGTCATGGCGCCACGGCATCCCTCCGCGCGCCAAGGAGGGCGAGGTCTTCGGCGGCGTCTGCGCGGGCCTCGGCCGCCGGTTCGGGATCGACCCGCTGTTCCTGCGGATCGCGTTCGTGGCGACCGCGGCGGCGGGCGGCGCCGGCGGGATCCTCTACCTGATCGCGATGGTCGCGATGCCGGCCGACGACGGGTCGGCGGTGACCGTGCGGTCGATCGCCCGCGGGCCGTTCTCGGGCTGGCGCGAGGCGGTCGGCATCGGGCTGCTCGTGCTGAGCCTGCTGCTGACGCTGCGCGCCTTCGGCGTCTGGACCTCCGACGTCCTCGTGTGGCCGCTGATGCTCACCGGCGCCGGCCTCGCGCTGCTGTGGCGCCAGGCGGGGAGCCGCCGGCCCGCCGTGGGCCTGCGCACCGTGCTCGGCGTCGGCCTGATCGTCGGCGGCGGGATCGCGTTCCTCTCGGCGACCAACGCGCTCGGCGGCCTCGGCCACCTGAGCCTCGCCGCCGGCGTCGTGTTCGTCGGCACCGTGCTCGTCTTCGGCCCGTGGTGGCTGCGCCTCAGCCAGGCGCTCACCGCCGAGCGCGCCGCGCGGATCCGCTCGCAGGAGCGCGCCGAGGTCGCCGCGCACCTGCACGACTCGGTCCTCCAGACGCTGGCGCTGATCCAGCGCCGCTCCGGCGACCCGCGCGAGGTCGCGTCGCTCGCGCGCCAGCAGGAGCGCGAGCTGCGCGCGTGGCTCAACGACGCGCCCGCCGCCGACGCCGCGGCCTCGCTCGCCGCCGCGCTGCACGCCGCCGCCGCCGAGATCGAGCGGCTCCACGGCGTGCCGGTCGAGGTCGTCGTCGTCGGCGACTGCGCGCTGGACGAGCGGACCGCCGCGATGGCCGCGGCCGCGCGCGAGGCGATGGCCAACGCGGCGCGCTTCTCGGACGCCGCGAAGATCGACGTCTACGCCGAGGCCGGCGACGCGCGCGCCGAGGTCTTCGTGCGCGACCGCGGCGCCGGGTTCGACCGCGCCGCGGTGCCCGCCGACCGCCGCGGGCTGCGCGACTCGATCGAGGGCCGGATGGAGCGCCACGGCGGTCGCGCGGCGATCGTCACCGCGCCCGGCGCCGGGACCGAGGTCGAGCTGACGCTCGAGCGGAGCGCGGCATGAGGGTCGTGATCGTCGACGACCACCAGCTGTTCCGCTCCGGCGTGCGCAGCGAGCTCGCCGGGCTCGTCGACGTGGTCGCCGACGCGGGCTCGGTCGCCGACGCGATCGCGGTCATCGCCGCGGAGAAGCCCGACGTCGTGCTGCTCGACGTGCACATGCCCGACGGCGGCGGCGTGGCGGTCATCGAGGCGCTGCGCGACGAGCTGCCGGCGGTCCAGTTCCTGGCGCTGTCGGTCTCCGACGCCGCCGAGGACGTGATCGCCGTGATCCGCGCCGGCGCCCGCGGCTACGTCACGAAGACGATCTCCGGCGAGGAGCTCGCCGACGCGATCGCGCGCGTCGCCGAGGGCGACGCGGTCTTCTCGCCGCGGCTGGCCGGGTTCGTCCTCGACGCGTTTCGCGGCGAGCCCGCGCTCCCCGCCGGCACCGGCGCCGACCCGGAGATCGACCAGCTCACCGCGCGCGAGCTCGAGGTCCTGCGCCACCTCGCCCGCGGCTACCTCTACAAGGAGATCGCGCTGCGGCTCGGCATCAGCGTCAAGACCGTCGAGGCGCACGTCGGCGCCGTGCTGCGCAAGCTCCAGCTCTCCAACCGCCACGAGCTGAGCCGCTGGGCGATGGAGCGGCGGCTCGACTAGCGCCGCTAGGTCTCGCGCAGGGCCGGGAAGAGGACGACGTCGCGGATCGTCTTGCGGCCGGTGAGGACCATCGTCAGCCGGTCGATGCCCAGGCCGAGCCCGCCGGTCGGCGGCATGCCCTGCTCGAGCGCCTCGACGAAGACCTCGTCGTACGGCTGCGCCTCGGCGTCGCCCGCCTCGGAGAAGCGGACCTGCGCCTCGAAGCGCGCGCGCTGCTCGTCGGGGTCGTTGAGCTCGGTGAACGCGTTGGCGATCTCCATGCCGTTGCAGAACGCCTCGAAGCGCTCGGTCAGGCCGGGCTCGGTGCGGTGGTCCTTCGCGAACGGCGACAGCTCGACGGGGTAGTCGGTGACGAACGTCGGGTTCGTGATCTTCGGCTCGACGAACTTCGAGAGCAGGTCGTCGACGAGCTGCGGCCAGGTGCGGTCCTCGGTCTCGAGCCGGTCGCCGATCGCGGCCGCCAGCGCGTCGCGCTCGCGGTGGGCGAGGATGTCGACGCCGCAGTCCTCGAGGATCGCGTCGCGCAGCGTGATCCGCTTCCACGGCGACGAGAAGTCGAGCTCGCCGTCGTAGTCGATGGCCGCCGCGGCCGCGCCGACGACGCCCTCGAGCCGCCGCATCTCGTCCTCGTAGTCCGCGTAGGCCGCGTACCACTCGATCATCGTGAACTCGGGGTTGTGCTTCGGCGAGAGGCCCTCGTTGCGGAAGTCCTTGCCGAGCTCGTAGACGCGCTCGAGCCCGCCGACGATGCAGCGCTTGAGGTACAGCTCGGTCGCGATCCGCAGGTACATGCGCTGGTCGAGCGCGTTGAAGTGCGTCACGAACGGGGTCGCGAGCGCGCCGCCGTAGAGCGGCTGCAGGACCGGCGTCTCGACCTCGAGGAAGCCCTGGCCGTCGAGGTGGCGGCGGACCGCGGCGATGATCTTGGCGCGCTTGATGAAGACGTCGCGCGAGTCCTCGTTGGCGAGCAGGTCGAGCTCGCGGCGACGCAGGCGGGTCTCGACGTCCTGGAGGCCGTGGTGCTTGTCGGGCGGCGGGCGCAGCGACTTCGCGAGGACCGTGAAGTCGTCGACGCGCAGCGACAGCTCGCCGCGGCGCGAGCGGAACGCGGTGCCGTCGACGCCGACGAGGTCGCCGAGGTCGAGTGCCAGCAGGCGCTCCATGCGCTCCTCGCCGAGCACGTCGACGCGAGCCTGCAGCTGCATCCGGCCGCTGCGGTCGACGAGGTCGAGGAACGCCATCTTGCCCTGGCCGCGGCGGGCGGCGAGGCGGCCGGCGATCCGGTAGGCGACGTCGGTCTCCTCCCCGTCGGGGAGGTCAGGGTGCGCAGCGTGGACGCCGTCGATCGCGACGACGCCGGCGAAGGAGTGCGGGAACGGGTCGATGCCGTCGGCGCGCAGCCGCTCGAGCTTCGCGCGACGGGTCGCGAGCAGGTCCGACTGCTCGGTGCGCTCCGGCTCTTCGCTCACCGCGGAGAGGCTAGAGCCCGATGTCGATCTTGGTGATCTTCAGCTTGCGGGCCGGGCCCTTGGGGACCGGCACCGACACGACGTCGTTGCGCTTGTGGCCGAGCAGCGCGCGGCCGACCGGAGACTCGTTGGAGAGCTTCAGCTCGGCGGGGTTGGCCTCGGCCGATCCGACGATCGTGAACTTCTGCGAGTTGCCCGTCTTCTCGTCCTTCACGTGCACGGTCGCGCCCACGCCGACGACGTCGGTCGAGATCTCCTTGGTGTCGATCACCGAGGCGGACCGCAGGCGATCCTCGATCTGCGCGATGCGCTGCTCCAGCATGGCCTGCTGCTGCTTCGCGTCGTCGTACTCCGAGTTCTCGATGATGTCACCGCCGGAGGAGCGAGCCTCCTTGATGCGATCGGCAACCTCACGCCGCCGCTCGGTGGAGAGCACCTCGAGCTCTTCCTGCAGCTTCTCGAGACCTTCTGGGGTGAGGATGACTTCACGGGGCATTGAGAGCGCGGCATGCTACCAACGCCGCGCGCTCGCCCGGCGACGGCTAGGCGAGCGTCGGAGCCGCCGCGCGCGTCCGCACGAGCGCGCGGGCGTCCGCCGTGGTTCCGGTGCGCTGCAGCTCGGCGTTCAGCGCCTTGGCGTCCGGCTTGGAGAGGCCGAGCCGATCGACGTACCAGGGGTAGGCCTTGCGCATCCAGCGGGCGGCCCGCGGCTCGCCGAGGTGCTCGACGGCGCGGTCGAGGATCCAGTCGAGCTCGGCGACGACCTCGTCCTCCGCGGGCGCCGCGTCGCGCAGGCCCAGCAGCTCCTCGAACAGCCACGGGTTGCCGAGGCTGCCGCGGGCGAGCATCACGGCGGCGGCGCCGGTGCGCTCGTAGGCGGCGAGCACCGACTCGGCGTCGTGGAGGCCGCCGGTGAGGATCACGGGCGCGTCGAGCGAGGCGACGAGCTTCGCGGCGAGGTCGTAGTCCGGAACGCCCTTGTGGTGGACGTTCGCGCTGCGCGGGTGGAAGCCGATCGCCGCCACGCCGGCCTCGGCGACGAGCCGGTGCGCGAGGTCGTAGCCGTCGGTCTCCCCCGGCTTCTGGCCCGAGCGCAGCTTCACGGTGACCGGCAGGCCGCTGCCCTCGCGAGCGGCGCGGGCGACCGCGACCGCGGTGTCGGGGTCCTTGATCAGCGCCGCGCCGGCCCCGGTCTTGCACACCTTCGGGACCGGGCAGCCCATGTTCAGGTCGATCACGTCGGCGCCGGCCGCGGCGACGGTCGCGGCGGCGGAGCGCATGATCTCGGGGTCCTGGCCGAAGAGCTGGATCGAGACCACCCCGGCGAGCGCGTGCTCGTCGGGGTGGATCCGCAGCATCTCGGTGACGGTCTTCTCGTTGCGGTGGTGGATCGCGAAGCTCGAGACCATCTCGGAGACCGCCATCCCGGCGCCGTGGCGCTTGGCCTGCAGCCGCACGAACCACGTGCCGATGCCCGCGAGCGGCGCGAGCATCACGCGGTTCGGGACCCGGACGGGCCCCAGATCCCAGCTGTCGGTGAGCCGTTCGGGCACCCCCTCACGGTACCGTCGGAGCCATGGATCCGGTGCGGATCGCCACGCTCGAGGCCGCCGACCGGGCCGACTTCCTGGCGATGACCCGCGCGAGCCGCCGCTTCCACCGGCCGTGGACGCACCCGGCGATCGACGCGGCCGGGTTCGCCGAGTTCCTCGAGCGCGCCGGGCGTGACGACGTCGAGGCGCTGCTCGTGCGGCGCGAGGCCGACGACGCCCTCGTCGGCGTGTTCGTCCTCAGCCAGATCTTCCGCAAGAACTTCCGCAACGCCTACCTCGGCTACTACGGGTCGGCCGAGCACGCCGGGCACGGCTACATGAGCGCCGGGCTGGAGCTCACGCTGGACCGCGCGTTCGGGCCGATCGGGCTGCACCGCGTCGAGGCGAACATCCAGCCCGACAACGCGGCGTCGCTCGCGCTCGTGACCCGCGCCGGGTTCCGGCGCGAGGGGTTCTCGCCGCGCTACCTGAAGATCGCCGGCCGCTGGCGCGACCACGAGCGCTGGGCGATCCTCGCCGACGAGTGGAAGGCCCGCTGAAGCGCGGCGCTAGGCCTGGAGGCTGCGGGCGTGCAGCAGCCGCAGGCCCTTCAGCGTGAGGAGGTCGTCGACCTCGTCGATCGAGCCGCGCGCCGTGAACGGGACGACGTGGCGGGCGAGGCCGCCGGTGGCGATGGCGCGCGTCGCCTCGCCGAGCTCGGCGCGCAGCCGCGCGATGATCCCGTCGACCTGGCCGGCGAAGCCGAAGACGATCCCGGAGCGGATCGCGTCGACCGTCGACTTGCCGATCAGCGAGCGCGGCTCGGCAAGGTCGATCTTCGGCAGCTTCGCGCCGCGGTCGCTGAGCGCGTCGAGCGAGATCTCGACGCCCGGGGTGATGATCCCGCCGAGGTACTCGCCGGCGCCGGAGACGACGTCGTAGGTGATCGCGGTGCCGAAGTCGACGGCGACGCACGGGCCGCCGAGGTGGGTGTGGGCGGCGACCGCGTTGACGATCCGGTCGGCGCCGAGCTCGCGCGGGTTGTCGATCCGGATCGGCATCCCGGTCTTCAGGCCGGGGCCGACGACGATCGTCTCGTGGTTGAGGTAGCGCCGGCCCATCTCCGCCCACTCGGGCGCGAGCTGCGGCACGGTCGAGGAGACGATCGACGCGTCGAGGTCGGCGAGGCCGACGCCGCGGAGCTCGACGAGGTTGCGCAGCGCCGCGCCGAGCTCGTCGGCGGTCGACTCGCGGACGGTCGCGAACCGCCAGTGCTCGACCAGCCGCTCGCCGTCCCACGTGCCGAAGTGGGTCTGGGTGTTTCCGACGTCGACGGCCAGCAGCACGCGAGGCAGTATGCCGTCCCGTAAGGTCGCAGCCATGTCCGCCACCAGGCTCTACGTGGTCCACGCCTCCCACCCGTGTCGCGCCGTCGCGCGCGCCCTCGACCTCAAGGGGATCCCCTACAAGACGTTCGAGTACATGCCGCCGACGCACGCGCTGTTCCAGCGGCTCCTCTTCGGCGCGCGGACGGTGCCGGCGATCCGGTTCGCCAACGGCGAGAAGCTCTCGGGCTCGCGGGCGATCATGCGGCGGCTCGACGAGCGCGTCCCGTCACCCGCGCTGTTCCCCGCCGACCCGGCCGCGCGGCTCAAGGTCGTCGAGGCCGAGCGGTGGGGCGACGACGTCCTCCAGCCGATCGCCCGCCGCGTCCTCTGGCCCGCCTTCAGCCGCAACCCGCGGGCGATGGCCGGCTACCAGGACGGCTCGAAGCTCCCCGCCCTGCCGGCCGGCGTGCTCGCCGTCGCGGCGCCCCCGGTGACGTTCGTCGAGAAGAAGATGAACGCCGCGAGCGAGGAGGCGCTGCGGGCCGACCTCCAGGCGTTGCCGAGCCACCTCGACAAGGTCGACGCGCTGATCGCCGAGGGCGTGCTCGGCGGCGAGGACCCCAATGCCGCCGACCTCCAGATCACGTCGTCGCTGCGGCTGCTGCTGACCGTCGCCGACGTCCGCCCGCTGATCGACGCGCGCCCGGCGGGCGAGCTGACGCGCCGCATCTTCCCGGACCACCCGGGCGAGGTGCCGGCGGGAACGCTGCCGGCGGAGTGGCTCCCGGCCACCGCCTAGGCCCGCGTCACGCGGCGGCCATCAGGACCGCCGCGAGCGCGACCTCGACCCAGAACCACAGCCACACCGGGTAGAAGCCGACCGGGCCGGCGGCGCGCCCGAGGATCCGGCCCGCGGCCATCCCGGCCATCGCGACCGCGACGGTGAGGACGATCCCGCGGCGCAGGTCGCCGCCGCTGCTCGCGGCGGCGACGAGGATCGCGGCCATCGCGAGGCCGAAGCCGCCGTAGACGGCGCGCACCTCGACGCGGGCGGCCGGCTGCTGGAGCGCGATCCCGAACGGCGCGAGCGCCTGGGCGGGGACGGCGAGCGTGACCGCGGCCATCCCCGCGAAGAACGCGGCGACGGCATAGAGCGCGACGTCGGCCATCGGTCAGGCCTCCCGCGCGGCGTCGCGGGGCGCGAGGAGCGCGGCCATCCGTCAGGCCTCCCGCGCGGCGGTGTCGCGGGCGAAGTCCGTCAGCAGCTCCGCGAGCCGGTCCGGGCGGTCGAGCGGGACGAACGCGCGGCTGTCGTCGACGATCTCGAGGCGCGCGTCCGGCAGCAGCGTCGCGAGGCGGCGGCCGTGGTCGGCGGGGAACACGCGGTCGCCCTCGGTCCAGACCACGAGCGCGGGGCGCGTGAACGTGTGCAGCCGCGTCGCCGCCTCGATCGTGACGTCGGTGTCGATCGCGGCCAGGAACCGTGCGACGTCGCGGCGGACGTCGCGGTTGGCCAGGAACGCGTGCACCCAGCCGTCGCTGAGCGCGTGCGGGATCGGGCGCTTCGTGAGCATCCCGAAGGCCAGCGGCGTGTTGCGGATCGCGCGCAGCCGCGCGGGCTGGAGGGCGAGCGTCAGCGCGCCGGGGATCTTCGCCACCGCCTGCATCGGGCGGAACATCGGCGGCAGGAAGTTGTCGAACGCGTCGCACGGCGTGAGGACGAGCCGGCCGACGCGCTCGGGGCGCGTCGTGACGACCAGCTGCGCGAGCGCGCCGCCGGTGTCGTTGGCGACGAGCACGGCGTCGCGGAGGTCGAGCGCCTCGAGGAAGTCGGCGATCATCCGCGCGATGCCGTGCGGCGTGCGCTCGGCGTCGTCGTCGAGCCCGATCGCGTGCGCGCCGAGCGGGAGGTCGGGCTGGATGCACCGCGCCCACGGCGCGATCCGCTCGGCGACCCCGTCCCAGAGCGTGCCGTTGACCAGCAGCCCGTGGACGAAGACGACCGCCGGCCCCGACGGGTCGCCGCTCTCCCGGTAGGCGATCGTCCCGCCCGGCACCCGGATCTCGTGCTTGCCCTGCGTCATCGCGTCTCGTCTCCCGCGTAGAATTCGCGTACAGCCTGTACGTATGATGCATACAGACAGTACGTATGTCAAACGAGACCGACAAGCCGAGGACCAAGGCCGCGCAGCGCGAGGCGACCCGCACGCGGCTGGTCGAGGCCGCGCGGGCGCTGTTCGCGACGCGCGGCTACGCCGACGTCGGCACCGAGGAGATCGTCCGCGCCGCGGGCGTCACGCGCGGCGCGCTCTACCACCAGTTCGCCGACAAGCGCGAGCTGTTCCTCGCCGTCTTCGAGGAGGTCGAGACCGACGTGATCGCCCAGGCCGCCGGCACCATGGGCCAGGCCGCCTCGGCGCTGGAGGCGCTGCGCGCCGGCTTCCTCGGCTGGCTCGACGCCTGCACCTCGCCGGAGGTCCACCGGATCGTGCTCGTCGACGCGCCCGCGGTCCTCGGCTGGGACACGTGGCGCGAGATCGGCGAGCGGCACGGGCTCGGCGTGACGATCGCCGGGCTGCAGGCGGCGATGGACGCCGGCGAGATCGCGCCGCAGCCGGTGCGCGCGCTCGCGCACGTCGTCGTCGGCGCGCTCGACGAGGCCGCGCTCTACGTCTCGCGCGCCGCCGACCCCGCCGCCGCGCGCGCGGACATGGAGCTCGTCCTCGGGCGGCTCGTCGACGGGCTGCGCGGCTAGCGCAGCGGCGGGCCGGCGAGGCGGACGCCCTCGTCCACCGGGAGCGCGGCGAGCGCGTCGGCGAGGCGGACGCCGTCGGGCGTCGTCAGCGCGAAGTCCAGCTCGAGCAGCGGGACGAGCACGAAGCGCCGGCCGGTCGCCTCGGCGTGGGGCAGCGTCAGCCGCTCGGAGCGGAACGGCTCGTCGCCGAGCAGCAGCACGTCGACGTCGATCGGCCGCGGCGCGTGGCGCCGGGCGGCCTCGTCGCGCCCCAGCGCGCGCTCGACGTCCTTGCACGCGTCGAGCAGCTCCAGCGGCTCGAGTGCGGTCTCGACCCGCACGCAGGCGTTGAGGAAGTCCGGCTGGTCGAGGATCTCGCCGACCGGATCGGTGTCGTAGGTCGACGACGACGCGAGCACCCGCACCCCGCGCGCCTGGAGCAGGTCGAGCGCCGCGACCAGGTTCGCGCGGCGATCGCCGACGTTCGAGCCCAGCCCGAGGTAGCCGACCCGCGCGCTCATCGCGTCAGGAGCGCCAGCTGGCGCGACTGGGCCAGGAGCGTCCCGTCGGCGCTCCACACCTCGCCGTCCTCCTCGAAGAACCCGTCGCGGGCGTAGCGCGAGCGGAAGACCCCGAGCACCGGATCGGCGACGACCGTGCCGGGCGAGCGGAAGTGGATCGTCAGGTCGACGGTCGGCGCGGGGATGAACTCGGTGAGCCGCACCCACGCGGTCGGCAGCCAGACGTCGGCGATCTGCGCGAGCGCGGGCGCGTCGAGGGCCTGCGGGCCGTCCGCGAACGAGATCCAGCCGCCGGTCAGCGCCTCGTCGGCGCCGCTGAACGCGGGCGCGCCGACGACCGGCTCGAGCACGACCCGCTGGAACATCGACGGCACGTCGCCGCCGGGCCGCGGCGGCAGGACGGCCGACGCCCCGGGCGGCGGCACCGCCGGCGGCGGCTCGGCGTAGGCGGCGAGCGAGGTGAAGTCGACCGAGAACGCGCCGAGCGCGAGCACGCACAGGCGCCCGTCCTGCTCGAGCCGCGCCGAGAGCGACGACAGCGAGCGCCCGGAGCGCTCGACCGTCACCCGCACCTCGAGCGGCCCGGCGACCGGCGAACGCAGGTAGTGCAGGCTCAGCGAGCGCGCCGCGCGGTCCTCCGCGCCCTGGGTTCGCAGCTCCGCGAGCATCGCCCGCAGCACGATCGCCGCGATGTACCCGCCGTTCGGCCCGCGCGGCGTGAACCACCCGTCGTCGCAGCGTCCCACCCAGACTCCCGGAGCGCCGGCGGCCTCGACCGCCGTGTCGCGCTCGAACCGCGTCACTCGGCGTCCACGTCGCGCCAGAGCTCCACCGAGACCTCCTCGACGGTGAGCGGGATCGGCGGCTCGGGCTTGGCGCAGCGGACCATCACGCGGTCGGCGTCGAAGTCGGCGATCAGCCGGTCGGCGATCGCCGCGCACAGCCGCTCGAGCGTCTTGTACGACCGCTGCTGGGCGACCAGCGCGACGGTCTGGCAGACCTCGCCGTAGTCGACCGTGTCCTCGACCATGTCCGTGACCGTGGCGTCGACCTCGCCGACCTCCAGCCGCAGGTCCACGACCAGCCGCTGCCCGATCTCGCGCTCCGCCGCCGACACCCCGTGGTGGGTGTACAGCGACAGACCCGTGACCTCGATCACGACCTCGGTCTGCGGGCCTTCGTCCTCGTCGAACGCGTCGTCGTCGAGATCCTCGTCGTGGTCGTCGGCGCTCATGGCGTGCGCAACGTAGCAGCGGCCACGGCGAGCGCGTCCCGTGTCGCGGCGACGTCGTGGACCCGGAACACGCTCGCTCCCCGCTCGAGCGCCAGCACGTTCGTGGCGACGGTCCCGATCACGCGCTGGTGCGGGTCGTCGCGGCCCGTGATCCGGCCGAGGAACGACTTGCGCGAGGTGCCGATGACCAGCGGCCGCCCGATCGCGGCGAGCTCGTCCAGGCGCCGCAGCAGCTCGAGGTTGTGAGCGATCGTCTTGCCGAACCCGATGCCGGGATCGAGCTGCACGCGCTCCTCGGCGATCCCCTCGCCGACCGCGAACGCGAGCCGCTCCTCGAGGAACGCCTTGACCTCGGAGACCACGTCGTCGTAGTGCGGCGCCTCCTGCATCGTCCGCGGCTCGCCGAGCATGTGCATCACGCAGCAGTCGCAGCCGGCGTCGGCGACGAGGCCGGCGAGCTCGGGCTCGGCCCGGAACGCGGTGACGTCGTTGACGTAGGTCGCGCCCGCCGCGAGCGCCGCCGCAGCGACGCTGCGCTTGGACGTGTCGACCGAGATCTGGGTCGCGCTCCCGCTGAGCGCCTCGACGACCGGGACGACCCGCTGGAGCTCCTCGCCGGCGTCGACCGGCAGCGACCCGGGCCGCGTCGACTCGCCCCCCACGTCGACGATCGCCGCGCCCTGCGCCGCGAGCGACCGTCCGTGCGCGATCGCGGCGTCGAGCTCGAACCACTCGCCTCCGTCGGAGAACGAGTCGGGGGTCACGTTGAGGATCCCCATGATGCGCCAGGGCGTCACGACTCGGACGCTAGCGGGAGCCCCGCGGAGGCGGCATCGCAGCCCTCCGAGGCGCCGCCAGGGAAACACCGGAAACTTGCCGTTCAGGAACCGGCCGTTCCGGCTGGCGTCGCTCCGCTGACAGGCGTACGTTTCACGTCGGATGCCCAGGATGAACGCCGTTCTCCCCCTGCTTGCGCTCGCGCTGGTACTGCCCGCGACCACGCACGCCGCGGCCCCGGGGAACGACGACCGCACGGCCGCCCAGCCGGTCGGGAGCCTGCCCGCCGACGTGACCGGGACGACCACCGGAGCGACGGCGGAGACGACCGAGCCGGAGTCGCGCTGCGGCACCCAGGGCCCGTCGGTCTGGTACTCGGCGACGGCCGGCGGCGACGGCCGGATCGCGGTCACCGTGCAGGCCGACGGCGACCTCGACCTCGTGCTCGACGTCTACCGCCGCGTCCGCTCGCAGACCGAGTCCGTGGCCTGCGACGCGTCCGACGACAAGGGCGCCGCCGCCACCGACTTCAAGGGCACGAAGGACACCACCTACCTGATCCGGGTCACGCAGCGGCCGAACTCCGTCGCCGGCACGTTCGCGCTCCACGTCTCGGCGCCGATCGTCCCGGCCACGCTGCCGGGCACCGCGCTTCCGCAGCGCGGCGTCACGCAGACCCTCACGCGCGTGGAGAACCCCGACGACGCGTGGTCGGTCGTGCTCCACGAGGGCCGCAGCTACCGGATCCACCTCTCGGGCCGCGGCGGCACGTGCTCGACGCGCGCCTCGCTCTACGCCCCGGGCGCGCAGAGCTTCGGCGACGCGGTCGTCCGGCGCTTCTCCTGCGGCGCCTACCTGCTCGTCACCCCCGGCCCCGGCGAGAGCGGGCGCTACGCGATCCGCGTCCAGGCCGCGAGCGGCGTGCGCACCCCGCAGCCCTACCACCTGCAGGTCGCCGGCATCGGCCCCGACGACACCGCTCCGGGGCTCGTCGTCCACAACCACGAGAAGGCCCGCGGCTCGCTGCGCGGCGGCGGGATCGACGTGGTCGACCTCTACCGCTTCACCATCGAGAAGCGCAGCGTCACCTTCCTCGACCTCAAGGGCGGCGGAGGCGGCTTCTCGCTCCAGCTGCTCAACGACAGGGGCCGCCGGCTGGCCTCGGGCGAGGACTCGATCCACCGTGGCACGCGCCCCGGCCGCTACTTCGTGGCGGTGCGGGCGAGCGGCAACGCGTCGGGTCGCTACACGCTGACCCGCGCGACGCGGGTGATCACCAAGACCAAGGCGGAGATCAGCGGGAGCGCCGACGGCCTGCGCGTCACCGCCACGACCACTCCCTCGACCGGCGGCCCTTACGAGATCATCGTGCAGCGCTTCGATCCCCTGGAGGGCTGGATATTCGCCAAGCGCTTCCGCGTCACGGGGTCGGGCGGCACGGCCGGGATCGGATGGGTCCCGCCCGGCGTCGGCCGATACCGCGCACGCGCCAGCTTCCTGGGAACCCGCGATTCCGCCGCCTCCGACTCCACCTACTCGTACATAGTGGTGGGCGGCGCGGGCGACCGCTGACCGATATAGCCTCAGCGACGCGAATGCCTCCTGCACACTCAACATCCTCTTCCTCCGAGCTCACGCCGCGTGCGCGCGAGATCGTCGACGTGGCCCGCGAGCTGCTGGAGAGCGAGGGCAGCGTCGGCCTCTCGATGCGCCGGCTCGCCGACCGCCTCGGCATCCGCGCGCCGTCGCTGTACTCGCACTTCGCCGACAAGCAGGCGCTCGAGAACGCGCTGATCGCCGACGGGCTGCGCGAGTTCGGGGAGCTGTCGCTGACGGCGATCCAGGACGACGACCCCGTCGCGGCGTACCTGGTCGCGTACCGCACCTGGGCCAACGCCCACCCGCACCTCTACCGGCTCAGCTACGTCGAGCCGCTCGACTCCCGGGTCGACCCCGCGGCCGCCGAGCGCGCCGGCGAGGCGATCCGGATCCTCACCCGCGGCGACCAGCGCGCCGGCCGCTCGCTGTGGGCGTACGCCCACGGCCTCTCGATGCTCGAGCTCGACAGCCGCTTCGGCCCGGGCGCGACCGTCGACGACGTCTGGCAGTTCGGGATCGACGCGCTGCGCGCGGCGCTCCGCCCGCAGGGCGGCTAGCCCCGCCGGCCGCCTAGGCCGCGGGACCGCCCACGGCCGGGCCGGCACCGCTCGCCGACTTCTCGAACAGCGCGCCGTCGCGGATCGTCGCGGCCATGTCGACCGAGTCCTCGCGATAGGACGAGCCGTCCTCGAACTCGATCACCGGCAGCCACACCTGACCGGTGAGCTTCTTGACCTCCGTGCGCCGGCTGCGCGGCAGCAGCGGCTCCTTGACGATCTCGTACTCGATGCCCTGCTCGTCCAGCGCCTGCTGGACCTTCCAGCACGAGTCGACGTTCGCGTGGACGAACGTGAACGGACAGCGACGGAGCTTCACTTTGGCGGCCATAGACCGCCGACCCTACTGACCGCGAAAGGACGCCGGAGCGTCCAAAGGCGGAAGCCTCAGGCGAGCTCGGGCTTCTCGGGGAGGTCGAGGCCGCGGGCCTCGGCGCCGGCGAGGCCGGGGCGCGGCAGCGGGCGCGGAGCCTCGCGGCCGACGCGCTCGGGCGTCGGCGAGGACGGCGGAGGCGGCAGCTCGGCCTCCTCGGAGCCCCAGACCTCGAGCTCCGTCTTGCCCTCGAGCAGGCCGATGAACTCGTCCTTCTCGATCGTCTCGCGCTTCAGGAGGACCTTGGAGATCGTCTCGAGCGCGTCGCGGCGCTCGGTGAGGATGTCCTTGGCGCGCTGGTGCGCGGACTCGACGATCCGGCGGATCTCGTCGTCGATCTCGCGGGCGATCTCGTCGGAGTAGTCGGGCTCGGAGGAGAACTCGCGGCCGAGGAACGGCTGGCCGTGGTCGTGGCCGAAGACGCGCGGGCCGAGGCGCTCGGACATGCCGAAGCGCATCACCATCTGCTTGGCCGTCGCGGTGACCTTCTCGAGGTCGTTCGACGCGCCGGTGGTGATCTCGTCGAAGACGATCTCCTCGGCCGCGCGACCGCCGAGGGTCATCGCCATGTTGTCGGTGAGCTCCGCGCGCGTAGTGAGGAACTTGTCCTCCTGCGGCATCGAGATCGTGTAGCCGAGGGCCTGGCCGCGGCTGATGATCGAGATCTTGTGGACCGGATCGGAGTGCTCGAGGTAGTGGCCGACGATCGCGTGGCCCATCTCGTGGTAGGCCGTGATCAGCCGCTCCTTCTCGCCCATCACCCGGGTCTTCTTCTCCGGGCCGGCGATCACGCGCATGATGCCCTCTTCGAGCTCCGTCTGCGTGATCTCGCGCTTGCCCGTGCGGGCGGCGAGCAGGGCGGCCTCGTTGACCAGGTTCGACAGGTCGGCGCCGGTGAAGCCCGGGGTCTGCCCGGCCAGCGTGTCGACGTCGATCTCCTTGGCCAGCGGCTTGCCGCGGGTGTGGACCTCGAGGATCTTGGCGCGGCCCTTGCGGTCGGGGCGGTCGACCACGATCTGGCGGTCGAAGCGGCCCGGGCGCAGGAGCGCGGGGTCGAGGATGTCGGGGCGGTTGGTGGCGGCGATCAGGATGATGTTGTCGGTCATCGTGAAGCCGTCCATCTCGACGAGCAGCTGGTTGAGCGTCTGCTCGCGCTCGTCGTGCCCGCCGCCGAGGCCGGCGCCGCGGTGGCGGCCCACGGCGTCGATCTCGTCCATGAAGATGATGCAGGGGGAGTTCTGCTTGGCCTGCTCGAAGAGGTCGCGCACGCGGGACGCGCCCACGCCGACGAACATCTCGACGAAGTCGGAGCCGGA
>Ga0164241_10002924_pt1 | contig 17857 bp, 18 predicted proteins | sample OricomyardsoilBY_FD_108780 | JGI IMG/M metagenome (GOLD analysis project Ga0164241, IMG submission 108780) | Backyard soil microbial communities from Emeryville, California, USA - Original compost - Back yard soil (BY) | ecosystem: Environmental > Terrestrial > Soil > Unclassified | place: USA...
CGGCGCGGGCGTCGAATTGAAACGCCGCGTCATCGAAGACCTGCGCCCCACCCTGCTCGACAACATGGGCCTGTTCACCGCGCTGCGCTGGCTGGCGCAGCAGCGCTGCGAACAGGCGCAGCTCTACCTGCGGATGGACGGTCTGGACGAGGACATCGAAGTGCCGCCGGAGACCGCCATCGCGGTCTTCCGCACCGCGCAGGAAGCCATCGCCAATGTCATCAAGCACGCCAACGCCAAGCGCATCACGCTCAAGGCCGAGGTGGGCGAGGAACTCTCGCTGCAGATTGCCGACGATGGCAGCGGACTGCCGCGGGATGCCGAAACGCGCGTGGGCTCGCATGGACTCAAGCAGATGCGCTTCCGGATGGAAGCCGTGGGCGGCAGCCTGCGTTTCGAGACCAACGAACTGGGGGGAACGACAGTGATCCTGTCGGCGGCGCTCAGTTCTGCAGGACGGGGCTAGCCTGGTCGCGCACCACGCGCAGACCCGCAACGATTTCCGGCAGGCGCTCGAAATCCGTTGCCTTGTTGAGGAAGAACTCCACACCGAAACGCCGCGCGCGCTCCTGGTATTGCGGCAGCGCGTAATTGGTCATCACGATGGTGGTGGGACGGTTCGTGCCGGTGGCTTCCAGCACGCCAAACCCCGTGCCAATCTTCAGTTGCAGATCGAGGATGAGCAGATCCACGGTCAGCGCCTGCAGCGCACGGATGGCCGAGGGCTCGTCATCCACCGTGGCCAGCACGCGCACGCCGGCATCCTGCAGCAGCTCGCGTACCCGCTCGGCAATGCGCGGTGAATCCTCAACCAGCAGCACGCTGAGCTCGGGACCTGGGGCCTCGGCATCCATCAGTTCATAAGCCCGTTGCGCAGCGCGTAGGACGTGATGTCGGCGTTTGATTTGAAACACATTTTCTCCAGCACCCGTGTGCGATAGGTACTTACGGTTTTCACGCTCAGCGACAACTCGCCGGCGATGTCGGACACGGACTGTCCGGCCGCAAGCTTGCAGAAGATCTGGAATTCCCGTTCTGACAACTCCGCATGCAGCGGCTTGTCGTGATCGGTGTCGAGCTCGGCCACCAGCAGTTCGGCCAGGCTGGAGCTGACGTAACGCTTGCCCGCCAGCACCTGCGTCACGGCCTTCATCAGCTCTTCGGGCGCGCTGTCCTTGGACAGATAGCCGCTGGCGCCGGCCTTGAGCACATTCACCGCGTACTGGCGCTCGGGAAAGCCACTGAGCACCAGCACCTTGGTTTCCGGATATCCGGCGCGCACATGCTTGAGGATGTCGAGGCCACCGCGGTCGGGCATGTTGATGTCGAGGATCAACAGGTCGAAGCGCCCGCCACGCAGCATGTCCAGCGTCTGCAGGCCGCTGGCTGCCTCAGCAATGGAGGCGAAGTGGCCATCCTCCTGCAAGTACTGCTTGAGGCCGGCGCGCACCAGCGCGTGATCATCCGCAATGAGAATTCGAGTCATGGTGTTGTTTCCTTCCAGCGCCGCGACGCACCAAACCCTGCGCCGTGCGGACTATTGTCTGTCATACCCGACCCCTCGCAACACTTTGTGCCCCGAAAGCCCTGTCGGATCATTCCTACAACTGCTGCCGGTGCAGCGCTTCGGCCTTTGCAGGGCCAGAACCCTTGCGACCCCGTCGCCGCAACCGCATGCGCCGCGCCTCGTGCTGCTGATGATCGGCAAGCGCACCCCGACCCAGCACCTGTCCCCAACGGCGAGCATGGGGGTGCGTGTCGAGCGCAACTTTGAGCGAGGTGAGAATCGGCACGGCCAGAAAGGCGCCGCCCACTCCCCATGCCGCCGCGCCCACCAGGATGCCCGCGATGACGATCAAGGGATTGAGCTGCAGGCGCCGGCCCAGCAACTGCGGCGTGATGAACTGCGATTCGAGGATATGCAGCATCAGGAAAACAGCCGGTGGCAGCAGCACCGCCGCCGAGATGCCGCCATGTTCGGCCACCCCGCCGGCCAGCAGTATGCCCGCGGTGCACAGCGCGCCCACGATGGGGATGAAGTTCATCAATCCGGCAATCGCGCCATAAGCCGGCGCGTCTTTCACGTGCAGCAGCATCAGGGCCACGCCGGTCACCACACCGAAGACGAGATTGACCGCGGTGACCAGCTGCAGATAGTGCGCGGCCTGCGTGCGGATCGAACCGCAGACCCGCAGCCATGCGCGCCGGTCGGGTCTGGCGCGCATGGCTGCGAGCGCCGCGCGTCCCACTCCGGTTCCGCAGGTGAGGATGAAATAACTCAGGATCAGCGAGGTGCCCACCGCCAGCAGCGAGGTGGTCACGCCGGCGGCAACGGGCGCCAGCACGCCGACCACCGCATCCTGCTCGCTCTGTGTGGCCACCACTTCCTGCACGATGGCCTGACGGCCCGTGGGGTGCGCATCGTGCGAGGCCAGTTGAGTCAGCCAGCGATGCCCCACACTGACCACTTCCGGACCGCGCGCCGCCAGCTGCGCCAGTGGCTGGCGCACCAGATAGAGAATCCCGCCACTCACGGCCAACAGGCACAGCAGCGATAAAATGGAGGCCAGCGCGCGCGGCACGCCCACACGCGCGGCGCGATTGACCACGGGAAACAGGGCGATGGATATCAGCACCGCGGCCAATGCCGGCACGGCAATGGTGCGGCTGAAGATCACCACCGCGCTCGCCAGGACGATGACGCAGCTGCGCACCATCCTTGCCAGCCGATCGCGCTCGGGCGAAGGCGGTAAGGCGTCTCCCTGGCCGTTGCTCATGAGCTACGTGCGTGCGCCCAGGAAGGGCTTGACGAGCTGCAGCCAGTTCAATCCACCCTTGATGCCACGGCCTCGCAGGAGCAACAGCAGCGCGCTGAACAGCATGATGCCCAGCTTGCGTTGGCGTGGATCCAGCAGGAATCGCATCACCCCACTGCGGGGAAATTGCCCCGGCGGGATGTGCATGTCGGGTCCGCGCGGCAGCAGTATGCGTCGCAGTTCCTCACGGCTGTGCTGCAGGCTCACAGCCAAGGGGTGTTCCGTGTCGTTCACAATGTGCTCTTCCATTGATGAAACAGCTCCCTGTCCTTTTCCAGTTCGGACTTCAGGGCTCCGGCCGATGGCCCGGCGGAGGCTTTGCCCACCGCGCCACGCAGGGCGCACAGCGCAACGATCAACAACAGCACGGCGCTGACAAACGCGTAGACCACACGCCATGGCGTGTTCCACAGCAACAGCAGACCGGCACCCCACAACGCAGCCGCTCCGGCGATGCCCGTGGCCATTGCCAGCCACAGCAACACGAAGCGCCGCATCCAGGCGCTGCGCCACTCGGCCGCCGCCGCGGCACCCAGCTCCACATAGGAAGCAGCGTGCCGCGCCAGCAGACCGATCAGCCCCTGCAGGCCCATTTATTTCCTGCGCAGCAGCGCGCCCAGCAGCACCCCCACTACCGCCGTCACGCCGATCGCCTTCCAGGGGTTCTCATGCACGTAGTCGTCCGTGACCTTGGCGGCCTTGCGCGTGCTTTCCACGGCCATGCGCGCGCCTTCGCGAGTCGCCGCCCTGGCGTGATTGATGGAGGATTCGACGCGATAGCGAAGTCGCGAAATCTCCTGGTCGCCCACGTTGGAAACACGCTTCAGCAGCTCTTCGACGTCGTCGAAGAACTTCTGCAGCTGCCCGGCGCGTCGGCCCAATGGTCCGTCCCCGGCATCCGTGTCCAGATCGTCGGTCATCCGCTCTGCGGTAGTAGCCATGATCAGATTCTCCTTCTTTGTCCCAGCAGCAAGGTCACGAGCCCGACGACCAGGAAGACGATGAACAGGATCTTCGCGATCCCGGCCGCACTGGCGGCAATGCCCGTGAATCCAAACAGCGCCGCGATCAGCGCAATCACGAAGAAGACGATGGCGTAGTGAAGCATTTGGCACCTCCGGGTCGACCCATTCGCCCGCGTGCATGCAGATTCGCATCCAGACGATCGCCGGTGCCGTCGGGCGCCGCATGCAGTGGATGTAGGAGGTTCCCGACGCTTCGGGAGATAGTCAGCCCGGTCCTACGGTCGAAAGGGCGCGGTTTCCAGAGCGTAGTAGATGAAATCCACCATGGTGCCGTTCAACGGCCGCAGGCCTTCGAACATGGCGCGCGCGCCGAGTTTTTCCATGGCGCGACGCGAGCGCATGTTGTCCGCGCCCACGTGAAACCAGACGCGATCCGCCCGGCGGGCCGCGTGCTGCATCATGAGCTGCTTCATTTCGCGATTGGCCGCCCCGCCCCAGTAGTCGCGCGCCAGAAAGGTATAGCCGATGGCCACCTCGCGCCGCTGCGGCTCCCAGTCGTAGTAGCGCGAGGAGCCGATGATGCGACCGGTGCGCTGATCGATCACTACCAATGCACTGCGGGAGTCGAGCGCACTCTGGAAAAGGCGCGCGAAACCTTCCGGCTCGGCGCGCGTCTTGTCCGGATGCTGCTCCCATATCAGCGGATCGCGCGCCACCTGCCACAGCGGCTCACGATCGGCTTCCACCAGCGATCGCAGCAGCAAAGTGGGGCCGCGCAGCACGGGCTGCGAATCGAAATCCTGCGCGTGAATCGGGTCGGCTGCCTGCATCGGAAGGCTAGAATGCCACGCTCCGGGCGCAGTGCCGCCCCTAAATCCGGATCATCCGCTGCATGAGCAATTCCGCAATCGATTCATTGCTGTCCCGCACCTCGCTGGCGGGCGCCTTCATGAAAGCGCCGGCACCGGACGACGCGCAGTTGCGGCAGATACTGGGCGCCGCGCAGCGCGCGGCCGATCACGGCCGACTGCGGCCCTGGCGTTTTTTCGTGGTGCGGCCCGAGCAGTACGAGATCTTCTATGACCGGCTTGCGGCAGCCGCGACACGCGTGCAGGGCGACCCCGCGCGTTACGAACGCAATCGCGACAAATACCGCCTCACGGCGCGCGCGCCGCTGCTGATCGTCGCGGCCGCCAGGATCGATCTGGCGAACAAGATCGCGCCCATCGAACAGGCCTTTGCCGCGGCGGGCGCCACGCAACTGGTGCTCAATGCCGCGCATGCGCTGGGCTACGGCGCCTTTCTGTTTTCCGGCGCGGGCGTGTTCGACAACGAGTTCAAGGCGAGCCTGGAACTGGCACCCGAAGACCATCTGATCGGATTCATCTGCCTGGGAACCGCCAACGGACCGGGAAAGCCGGGGCCCTCGGCAGAACAGTCCATCCAGGATGGATTGGCGATGACAGTGAAACAATGGGCGCCGTAGATGCACGTTTGTACGCAAATCCTCGTTGATTAGACAATTATCTAGATATTGACACTTTGTCAGCGTCTGACAGAATGTCAGCGTGAATGAGCTGACAGACCGCCGCAGAGAGGAAAGGGACCGCCGCCGCAGCGAAATTCTCGATGCGGCGGCGGTCGTCGCGGCGGAGTCGGGTTTCGATGCGATGAACATGGATCTGGTGGCCCGGCAGGCGCGCCTGTCGCGCGCGCTGGTGTACGTCTACTTCGAAGACAAGCACGCCCTGCAACTCGCGCTGTGCGAGCGCGCGCTCGAACTGCTGCAGGAGCGATTCGCGGTGGCCACGCGCGACGCGTACACCGGTCGTGACCGCCTGGCCGCGATGGGCGCCGCGTATGTGGCCTTCTCGCAGGAACTGCCGGTTTACTTCGAAGCGCTGGCACGCTTCGAGGCGCGCAACGCCGCCGATCTCGACCCCAACGGCAGCCGCTGCCTGGAACTGGGCGACGCCTGTCACGATCACCTGACCACCGCCATTCGTGAGGGCATCGCGGATGGATCGATCCGCGCGGATGTCGGCTCACCCAACGCGGTGAGCATCGTGCTGTGGGGTTTCATGCACGGGGTGATCCAGATCGCGGCCACCAAGGCAGCCCTGCTCACCCACCGCGGCACCAGCGCGCCCGAGCTGTTCGAACACGCCCTGGCGCTGACACTGCGCAGTCTGGTACCCACGACATGAGGCCTGCGGCGAAGCTGGCGCGAAGGATCGCCCGGCTCGTCGGCCTGGTTGCGTTCGTATCGCAATCCGCCTGGGCACAGCAGGCGCTGCGCGACGCGCAGGCGGTGACCGCGGAATATGTGGCGGCGGCTCTGCAGAGCAATCTCGCGCTGCAGGGCCAGCAGCTGGAAGTGCAGCGCGCCGAGGCCGCATTGCGCGCGGCGCGCGCGCGTTTTCTGCCGGAAGTCGCACTGCAGGCCCGATACACACGTGCCGACGGCGGGCGCAACATCGATGTGCCCATCGGCACGCTGTTCAATCCGGCTTACCAGACCTTGAACGAACTGCTGGCCGCGCAAGGCGAGCCGCCGCGTTTCGCCGCGATTCCCGACACCAGCATTCCCTTCCAGCGCGAGCGTGAACAGGACACACGGCTGACGCTGCGCCAGCCGCTGTACCAGCCGGCCATTGCGGCCGGCGCGCGCGCGCAGCGCGAATTGCTGCGCGGCGCCACCGCGGCTGAGGATGCGCTGCGCAGACAGTTGCGCCGCGATGTCACAGTGGCCTATCTGAACTGGCTGATGGCGCTGCGCGCGCAGGCCGTGCTCACCGCCACGCGTGAAGTGCTGGATGAAAACCTGCGCGTGAATGAATCGCTGCTGCGCAACGGCCGCGTCACCGAGGATCAGGTGCTGCGCGCCCGCACCGAGCAGCTCGGTCTGCAGCAGCAGCAGCGCGCCGCCACCAGTCAGGTCGACCAGGCCCGTCACTACGTGAATTTCCTGCTGAATCGCGAACTGGACACGCCGCTCGAGGATGCACGTGTGCCCGCCTTCGAGGCCACAGGCACCGAGCCGGACGCCGCGCAGCTGTTGGTGACCGCACAGAGCAGGCCCGAATTGACGCAGGCCGCCGCGCAGGCGGCCGCCGCAAAGGCCGCACAGCGCGCCGCGCGCGCCGCGCTCTTGCCCTCGCTGGCACTGGGCGTGGATGCCGGCACCCAGGGCGAGAGCTGGCAGTTCGGGCCGGGATACAACTTCGCCACCGCCTCGCTGGTGCTGAGCTGGAAATTCTTCGATGGCGGCGCCAATCGCGCCGAGCTGGATCGCGCGCGGCTGGCCGCGCGCCGCGCGCAGCTGCAACAGGATGCCGTGGCCCAGCAGGTCAACCTGGAAGTGCGTCAGGCCACGGACAGGCTGGCCGAGACCAGTGAGTCGCTCTCCACCGCCGAGGCGCGCGCCACCGCGGCGCGCAGCGTGCTGCGCATCGCCGAGCGCAAGCGCGATGCGGGCAGCATCAGTCAGGTGGAATTTCTCGACGCGCGCAACGCCGCGACCTCTGCCGAGCTGGCGCTGAACGTGAATCGCTTTGAACTGCTGCAACGGCGCGCGGAGCTGGACTTTGCCGCCGGTGACACCGCCACACCCGGGACGCCCTGATGTCATACGCCTCATCGAAGAATCCTTCCGGCCTGCTGCTCGCCGTGTCGGTGCTGCTGCTGGGCGCTGGCTGCGGCAAGCCACAGCAAGCCGCCGTGCCAGCCCCCGTGCCGGTGCGTACCCTGCCGGTGACCGAAGGGCCTGCCATGCCGCCGCTGGAATTCACCGGCGTGGTGGCAGCCCGCGACGAATTGCGCCTGTCATTCAAGGTGGGCGGCGTCGTGCAGCGCGTGAGCGTGCGCGAGGGCGATCACGTGCGCAAAGGCCAGGTTCTGGCGCAGCTGGATCCCACCGAGATCGCGGCGCAGGTTGAACAGGCCACCCAGCTCGCCGAAAAAGCCGAGCGCGATCGTCAACGCGGCGAGGCGCTGTATGCCGATCAGGTGATCCCGCTCGAGCAATTGCAGAACCTGCGCACGCAGGCCGAGGTGGCCGCCTCGCAGCTGCGCGCCGCGCGTTTCAATCGGCAATACGCCGTGATCTCGGCTCCGGCCGACGGCGTGGTGCTGCGCAGGACGGTCGAAGAGCGTGAGCTGGCCGCTCCCGGGCAGGTGATGCTGGTGGTGGGACGCGCCGACAGCGGCTTCGTGGTGCGCTTTGCGGTGGCGGATCGCGATGTGGTGCGCCTGAAGCGCGGCGCCGCGCTGCAACTGCGCCTCGATGCCTGGCCGGAGCAGGTGTTCGCCGCCGAGGTGCGGCAGATCGCTGGCGCCGCGGATGTGGCCAGCGGCCTGTTCGAGATCGAAGCCACGCTGGCGCCCACGACGCGGCCGCTGGCCACCGGCCTCGTGGGCCGCGTGCGCCTGCAACCCGAAGACAGCGGCGCGAAGCTCGCCTACGTGCCCATCGGCGCCGTGCTCGAAGGCCAGGGCGATCATGCCCGCGTGTTCGTCGCCGAAGGCGACATCGCGCGCCGCCGCGATGTGCAGGTGGCCTTCATCACCGCCGACAGCGTGGCGCTGCGTGCCGGCGTGAAGCCGGGCGAAAAAGTCATCGCCGTGGGCGCGCCCTACGTCGAGGATGGCGGCCACATCGCCATCACGCCGTGAGCCTGCTCGAATTCCCGATCCGGCGTCATCAGTTCACACTGATCGCCTTTCTTTGCGTGGCGGCGCTGGGCGTGTATGCCTTTCTCGGCCTGCCGCGCGAGGAAGATCCGCACCTGAAACTGCCGGCCTTCCTGATCACCGCCGTGCAACCCGGCGCGGACCCGGTGGACATCGAGCAGGTGTTCGCCAAGCCCATGGAAGACCGCATCGCCACGCTCGAAGACGTGCGGCGGCTGGAGACCACCATCGTCGACGGCGCCGCGCTGGTCGCCGTCGAATTCGAGCCCGAGGCCGACCCCGATCGCAAGCTCGATGAGGTGAACCGCGAGGTGGATGCGCTGCGCACCGAGTTGCCGCCCAGCATCCGCCGCATCGAGATCCGTCGCGCCGGCCCCACGCTGGTGAGCATCCTGCAGGTGGCGCTGGTCTCCGAGGATGCGCCCTACGCCGAACTGGAAGACGCCGCGCGCGACCTGGCAGACCTGCTCAAGACCGTGCCCGGCGTGCGCGGCTCGGATACCTGGGCCTACCCCCGGCGCGAGCTGCGCGTGCAGTTCGATCCGGCGCGGCTCGATCGACTCGGCATCGCGCCGGCGCAGCTGGCACAGGCGCTGCAGGCCGGCAATTCGAATGTGCCGGCGGGTTTCATCGATCTGGATACGCGCAGCTTCAGCCTGCAGACCAGCGGCGGCTTTCGCACGCTGGATGACGTGCGCAATGCCGTGGTGGCCAGCCGCAATGGCGCCATCACGCGCGTCTCGGACGTGGCCGAGGTGCGCTGGCACGATCAGCAGCTCACTCATACCGGCCGTTTCAACGGCAGGCGCGCGGTGTTCGTCACCGCCACGCAGAAGGATGGCTACAACCTGCTCGATGTGCAGGCCTCCATCGATGCGGCGCTGGACCGCTTCGAAAGCGGGCTGCCCGCGCGCGTGAAGCTGGAGCGCGGCTTCGCGCAGAGTCGCAATGTGGCCGAGCGGCTGCACCGGCTGTACATCGACTTCAGCATCGCCATCGCGCTGGTGCTGTTCACCTTGCTGCCGCTGGGCCTGCGCGCAGCCAGCATCGTGATGATCGCCGTGCCGCTGTCGCTGGCCATCGGCATGACGGCGCTGTTCTTCCTGGGCTATTCCTTCAACCAGATCACCATCGCCGGCTTCGTGCTCTCGCTGGGCCTGCTGGTGGATGACTCCATCGTGGTCGTGGAAAACATTTCGCGGCATCTGCGCACCGGCATGTCGCGCACCGCGGCGGCGCTGGCCGGCACGAACCAGATCGTGCAGGCCATCCTGGGATGCACCGCCACGCTGATCTTCGCCTTCCTGCCGCTGGCGGCCATGCCCGGTAATGCCGGCAAGTTCATTCGTGTGCTGCCGGTGACCATCATCGCCACGATTGTCGGTTCGCTGCTGGTGGCGCTGCTGTTCATTCCCTTCCTGGCCAGCCGCGTGCTGCGCGGCGCGCCTGAAGACAATTCCGGCGCGGCGCCGACGGCCCAGTATGCTGTCGCCCACAACGCGCTGCTCGACCGGCTGATGGGTGCCATCCACCGCTACTACCGTCCGGCGCTGCGCTATTGCCTGGCGCGACCGCGCACCACCGTTCTCGTGGCCATCGGCGGTTCGCTGCTGCTGGTGGCCGCGCTGGTGCCGGTGCTGGGCAGCAGCCTGTTTCCGAAGGCCGATACGCCGCAGTTCCTCATCAGCATCAGCACGCCCAACGGCAGCAGCTTCGCCGAAACCGATCGCGCGCTGCGCTTCGCCGAGGATGCGCTGCGCCGCCATCCGGAAGTGCGCAACTGGTTTTCGAACCTCGGGCATGGCAATCCGCAGGTGTACTACAACCACCTGGTGAGCCCCGACGCGGCCAATGTCGCCGAGATCTTCGTGCAGCTGAAGGACTACGATGCGCATCGCACGCCACAGTTCTTCGATGCGCTGCGCGCCGAGATGGCCGGCTATGCCGGCGCGCACATCTTCGTGCGCGAGTTCGTGCAGGGCGAGCCGATTTCCGCGCCGGTGGCCGTGCGCGTGTTCGGCCAGGATCTGGCGCAACTGACCCTGCTGGCTGGCCAGATCGAATCGCTGGTCGAATCGGTGCCGGGCACGCGCGATGTGAACAATCCGCTACGGGTGGCGCGCACCAACCTCAGACTGGCGCCCGATCCGCAGAAGGCCGCGCTGCTGGGCGTGTCGGTGGCGCAGTTCGATCAGGCCGTTCGCCTGACTCTGGCGGGGCAGCTGGCCGGGCTGTTCCGCAGTCCCGACGGCGAGCAGTACGACATCGTGATGCGTGCCGCCACCGGCGACCGCGCCGGCTTCGACACGCTGGGCGAGGTGCGCATCCCCACGCAGACGGGCAAGCTGCTGCCGCTCTCGCAGCTGGCCGAACTGAAGTTCGCCTCGGCGCCCACGCGCATCCAGCGCTTCAAGCGCGAGCGTGCGGTGACCATCGACGCGCAGGTGCTCACCGGGCAGAACACCGCTGCCGTCACACGCGCCGTGAAAGCCAGGCTCGATCAGTTCCCCTGGCCGCGCGGCTATCGCTATGAACTGGGTGGCGAGGCCGAAGCCAGTGCCAATGCCTTCGGCGGCATCGGCGTGGCAATCCTGGTGGCGCTGTTCGGCATCTTCGCCATCCTGGTGCTGGAGTTCGGCGACTTTCGTTCCACGCTGATCGTGCTGACCGTGGTGCCGCTGGGCGCATTGGGCGGCTTCCTGATGCTGCTCGTCACCGGCTACGACATTTCCTTCACCGCCAGCGTGGGCTTCGTGGCGCTGATCGGCATCGAGATCAAGAACTCCATCCTGCTGGTGGATTTCACCAACCAGTTGCGCGAACAGGGCATGGCGCTGGATGAAGCCATCGAACAGGCCGGCGAAATCCGCTTCCTGCCGATTCTGCTGACCTCCGCCACGGCCATCGGCGGCCTGCTGCCGCTGGCGCTGCAGGGCTCGGGCCTGTACTCACCCATGTCGTGGACGATCATTGGTGGATTGATCACCTCAACGCTGCTGGCACGTCTGGTGACGCCGGTGGTGTACAAGCTGCTGCCACCGGCGATCGCACCCGCGTCGCAAATTGCGGCGGCCGCTCACGGATCGAGGGTCTGAATCCGATAGAATCGGTCAATGGCCGATCTGAAGCTCAAGGATCTGCGCTACCTGGTGGCGGTGGCGGATACGCGCCACTTCGGCCAGGCCGCGGCGCGCTGCTTCGTCAGCCAGCCCACGCTGTCGGCACAGCTGAAGAAACTCGAGGATTACCTCGGCGTGCAACTGGTCGAGCGGCATCCGCGCCGCATCGCGCTCACCGAGGCCGGCACGCAGGTGGTGGCGCGCGCGCGGCGCATCATCGAGGCTAGCGATGAAATCGTCACGCTGACCCAGCTGCAGCGCGATCCGCTGGCCGGACGCCTGCGCATGGCGTTGCTGCCCACCATCGGCCCCTACCTGCTGCCACTGGTGGCCGCGCGCATCCGCAAGAAGCTGCCGCGCGTGGAGCTGCTGCTCTATGAATACCAGACCGGACCCATGCTCGATCACCTGCAGGCCGGCGATATCGACGTGGGCATCCTCGCGCTGCCCGTGCCCTCTGACGGTCTGGTGGAACGCCATCTGTTCGACGAACCCTTCGTGGTGGCGGTGCCCGAGCGGCATGCGCTGAGCGGCCGCCGGCAACTCAAGACCGCGGATCTGGACGGCGAAACGCTGTTGCTGCTGGAAGACGGCCATTGCCTGCGCGATCAGGCGCTGGATGTGTGCAGCCACAGCAGCGTGCAGGAGAAGCAGGATTTTCGCGCCACCTCACTCGAGACGCTGCGGCAGATGGTGGCCTCGGGCAGCGGCATCACGCTGCTGCCGCAGCTGGCCAGCAGCGGCGCCTATGGTCATGCGCGCGGCGTGGCCATCGTGCCGTTCGCGAAGCCGGCACCGGTGCGGCATGTGGGGGCGCTGTGGCGCAAGAGCAGCGCCCGTACCACGGCCATCGCCGCGGTCTGCGATGTGATCGCCGAAGCCGCCGGCAAACAGGTGCAGGGATGAGCGAAGAGATACCTTCCGTCTACGACCGGCTGGTCTGGCCCGAGGCCGAGATCGGTCATCTGCTGGCCACGGGCCAGCGACGCCGCGAACTGCGCGCCTATCTCGGCGATGCGGAGTACGACCGCCTGCAACCGCAGGCGGTGGCTGCCATGCAGGCCAGGCGCGATCCGGATCGCGTGGTGTTCGTACTGCCGGGCATCATGGGCTCGCAGCTCAGCCTGCCGCGCGAGCGGCCGGAACCCGACAATCTGCTGTGGCTGGATCCGGCGGATTTCCAGTGTGGGCATCTGATGCTGCTGGCCTGGTCTTCGCGGCCGGTGCGTCCCTGCGGTCCGGTGCTGTACAGCTACCTGCCGCTGAAATTCGCGCTGGAGGCCGCCGGCTACACCGTGCGCTGCTTCGATTACGACTGGCGGCGCGACATCGCCGAACTGGGCGTCGAGTTCTCGCGCCGCATCGCCATCGAGCCGGCGCGTCACATCGATGTCGTGGGCCACAGCATGGGCGGGCTGGTCGCGCGCGCGGCGCTGCGCACCGAGGCCGGACAACGCGTGAAGCATCTGGTCACGCTGGGCACGCCACACGGCGGATCGTATGCGCCGCTGCAGGCACTGCGCGGGGTTTACCCGCTGGTGCGACGCCTTGCCCAGCTCGATCCGGGACACAGCGCCGAGGCGCTGGCGCGCGACGTGTTCGCCACCTTCCACAGCCTGTACCAGATGCTGCCGCGCGACGACGGCGCGAATCTCATCGATGCACGCAACTGGCCCAGCCTCGGTCCGCAGCCCAATGCCACATTGCTCGATCGCGTGCTCATGCTCGACCTGGGCGGTGCCGACGCGCGCATCGGCGCCATCGCGGGTTACGGCTTCGAAACGCCGGTGCATGTGGCGCGCGTGGAAGATGATTTCTACTACCGCTATGGGCCCGCGGGCGATGGCACCGTGCCCACGGCGCGCGCCACGCTGACCGGCACCGAAGCCTGGTATTGCAAGGTGCCACACAATGAGTTGCCGCGCGATCCACAGGTGCAGGCCGCGGTGCTGCAGTTGCTGGAGGGTGGCAGGCCGGCGTTGGCGGGCGCGCCACCGACGCTGATCGACCATCCGCGCTCGGTATCGGACACCGACCTGCGCAAGCTGTTCGAGCAGAAGATCGACTGGTCGGCACTCGACGCGGACGCGCGCCGGCACTTTCTGGATTCGCTCAATGAGGCGCCGCGGCCCGTTTGCTGAGGCAGGGAGCAGACATGAGACTGGCAAGCTTTCGTTACTGCATGCTGATCGGCGCCACCGCGCTGATGGGCGTGGCCGTGTATTACTTCTTCAACTATTTCTTCCGGCTGTCGGTGGCGCTGGACAACAACCACCTCGAGCCCTTCCTCGATCAATCCATCCGCGCGCAATGGCTGGCCTTCGCCTGCCACGCGCTACTGATCGCATTGCTTTACGTGGTGGTTGCGTTCAAGCCACACGCCGTCTCACGCGAGGTGATCGTGCTGTTCGGCCTGCTGCAATTGCTCGAATGCATCCTGCTGTTCGTGTTCGCCAACAGCAATGTGGTGGCCGGTCTGCTCACCGCCGCCGCGCTGTTCGTGCTGATGGGGGCGGTGCTGTGGCCCAGGCGCCTTCCGGATACCGGCGAGAGCCCCGCGCCTCTCAGATCAGATCCGATCTCGCCTCCGTAACACTGGCCGCGCCACCTTTCACCACGCGCGCCAGGCCCGCGGCTTCCGGCAGCACCTGCTCGGCATAGAAACGGCAGGTCTGCAGCTTGGCGTCATAGAACGCATCGCCGGGTTTCGCGCTCAATGCCGCTTCGGCCACCGCCGCGGCGCGCGCCATCAGCGCGCCGGCGATCACCGTGCCACATAGCTTGAGATAGGGCACCGACACAGCCTGCGCGCGGGCCGGATCTTCGGCGTGCATGCGCAGCACGGACTCGGTGGCATCGCGCAGCGCCGTGAGCGCCTCGGTGGAAGCATTGCGCAGCGCCTTGGCATAGGGCGTCAGCGCCCGCGCGGCATTCATTTCGGCCAGCAATTCCTGGATCAACGCCGCCATGGCGGCGCCGCGGTCGCGGCCCAGCTTGCGGCCGATCAGGTCGTTGGACTGGATGCCCGTGGTGCCTTCGTAAATGGTGGTGATGCGCACATCGCGCAGGAACTGCGAGGCGCCGGTTTCCTCGATGAATCCCATGCCGCCGTGCACCTGCACACCGGTGGAGGTGACATCCATCGCCGTTTCGGTGCACCAGCCTTTCACCACCGGAATCAGCAGCTCGGCGCGCGCCAGCGACGCGGCACGCACGGCCTCATCGGCTTCGCGATGACCGCGATCCAGTTCCAGTGCCGCGTAGTAGCACAGCACCCGCATGGCTTCGGTGCGCGCCTTCATCGACAGCAGCATGCGCTTCACATCTGGATGCTCGATGATGGCCACCGGCTGGCCCGACACGCGGCCCTGTTTGCGATTGCGCGCCCAGTCCAGCGCCTGCTGCAGAGCGCGCTCGGACTGCGCCAGCCCCTGCACACCCACCGACAGCCGCGCGGCATTCATCATGATGAACATGAACGCCAGGCCGGTGTGCGGCGCGCCGACGAGATAGCCGATGGCACCGTCCTTCTCGCCGAAGGACATCACGCAGGTGGGGCTGGCGTGGATGCCCAGCTTGTGTTCGATCGAAAGGCAGCGCAGGTCATTCGGCGCGCCGCGCGAGCCATCGGCGTTGATCAGAAACTTCGGCACCACGAACAGCGAGATGCCCTTCACGCCTTCGGGCGCGCCGTCGATGCGCGCCAGCACCAGATGGATGATGTTCCCGGTGAGATCGTGATCGCCGTAGGTGATGAAGATTTTCTGGCCGAAGATGCGGTAGTGATCGCCCTCGGGCGCGGCGCGGGTGCGGATCAGCGCCAGATCCGAGCCGGCCTGCGTCTCGGTGAGGTTCATCGTGCCCATCCACTCGCCACTCACGAGGCGGGGGACGAAAGCGGCCTTCTGCTCGTCGGTGGCCGAGGCGGCGATGGCGCCCACAGCGCCATGCGCCAGCGAAGTGCCCAGGTAAAAGGCCATGTTCGCGGCGAACATCAGCTCTTCGACCGCGCTGGTCAGCACATGCGGCATGCCCTGCCCGCCCAGCTCGCTGGGCACGGGCAGCTGCGTCCAGCCCGCCTCGACGTAGGCAGCGTAGGCCTCCCGGAACCCCGCGGGGGTGGTGACCCCTTCCGGCGTCCAGCGCGCGCCTTGCTCATCGCCCGGACGATTCAGCGGTTCGAGCACATTTTCAGCGAACTTGCCGGCTTCTTCTACGATATTGTCGGCAAGTTCGCCGGTGTAATCGATATCCGCGTAACCCTGGACCAGGGCGGCATCGCCCAGCAGTTCATGCATCACGAAGCGGATTTCACGCAGGGGTGGCTTGTACATCGATCGCTCCGAAAACCGCTTTAACTGGCGGCCTTGCGCACCGCCGTCGTCGCAGGCTGCTCTGGTGCTCCCGCCAACGCCGGCACCACATGCGCGCCGAGATACTCGATGAAGCTGCGGACGGCCGGATCTGCGGCACGCGTGGCCGGACTCACGGCCGTCAGCTCCACGCGATCGGCGATCTCCCAGTCCGGCAGCAGCCGCACCAGCCGCTTCATCGCCAGCCCATTGCGGCACATGAATTCAGGTAGCGCGCCAATGCCCAGGCCCGCCGCGACCGCGCCATGCAGCGCGGAAAGATCCTGCGCCACCAGACGCGGCGCGCCCGGCACGACCACACTGCCGCCGGCCTTGGCCAGACGCAGCACGCCGTCGGGGCGCGACGCCGCCCACAGCAAGGCATGTTGCGCCAGCTCGCTGGGTGACTGCGGCATGGGCTTGCCCGTGAGGTAATTGGGCGCGGCGCAGAGAATCATCGGCGGCTTGCCCAGCGAGGTCACCACCTCGCCTTCGGCCAGACGCCCATCGCTGCGCAGCTCCACATCGAAGTCGTCCGGACCATGAATCTCTTCGGCATTGATCAGGCGCAACTGGATCTGCGGAAAGCTTTCGAGGAAACGCGGCACCAGCGGCGCCACCAGCAGCCGGCCGAAACCCTGGTCGATGGCGACACGCAAACTCGCGCCATCGGCCACGGGCTGCAGGGCCGCGCGCGCCGCCTCGACTTCCAGCGCCACGCGCTGGCAATGCGCCAGGATGGCCTTGCCCGCGCTGGTCAGCGCGATGCGCCGGGTGGTGCGCTCGAGCAGTCGGGCGCCCAGCGCGCGTTCCAGTGCCGCGACCGACCGGCTCACCCGCACCTTGGGCACCTGCAGCTTGCGCGCGGCGGCCGTGAAGCCGTTCTGCTCCACCACCCGCGCGAACACCGCCATGTCATCCGCAATCATTGAATGGTTCATTTTTGGACCAATGCCACCCCAGATTACGTAACATTGTAGCGCTGGAGGTTGAATTTGACATCCGCGCGAGCTGGATCACGGCAATTTCCCTGGCGCCTGCGCACACTTCCGATCATGCGCGCCGCTGACGAGACCACCATCAAATCCCTGCCGACGAAGATCGAGGAAATCGCCCTGGAAATCGGCGATGCGCTCTCGGGTCGCGGCATCTACCGCTCGTCGATTCACGACGCCACAGGCAGTGCGATGTGGGTATCGGACGGTACGCTGGATCAAGCCGAAATGGCCTTCGTGCTCGATGCGCTGGATTGCATGGCGCTGGAGCCATCGCGGATGTGTTACGAGCGCGAGTCGGGCCAGAGTCGAGGGCTCGTCGCCTTCGCGGCACGCGATCCGCGCGGCGCGCTGCACGGTGCGCTGGTGCTGGATGCCAATTTGCGCTCGCTGGGCGGGCGCACCGGCGAACGGCTGGCGCTGCCACAGTTTTCCCGTCTGCTGCACCGGCTGGCGCTGCGCCTGTCGGGCACCAAGCCGCGCAATATCGCGCCGCTGGCGAAGCATGAAGGCCTGGCCGTCACGCTCTATGTGCAGCAACTGCTGAAGCTGCGCAGCACCGGCCGCACGCGGCGCTACGAAGTGCTGCTGCGTGCCGATGGCGAAGAGTCCCCTTCGGCCGAGGCGCCGCGCGACCTGCTCGACAAGGCCGAGGAACCGGCCAGCGGTGGCCAGCTCGATCGCGTGGTGCTGGGCGAGCTGTGCAACTGGCTCTCGGCCAACCGCAAGCAGCTCGACGTGGATCCGGCCGCATTCACGGTGAATCTGTCCACCGGCGCCCTGCTCAGCGAACCGTTCATGGATTTCGTCGAGAAGGCGCTCAAGGCCGCGCACATCAATCCGCGCCAGCTGGGTTTCGAGATTCGCGAAGCGCAGTGCCGGGCGCATCTGGAAGAGGTCACCCGCTTCGTGAAATTC
>Ga0164241_10002925_pt1 | contig 17851 bp, 18 predicted proteins | sample OricomyardsoilBY_FD_108780 | JGI IMG/M metagenome (GOLD analysis project Ga0164241, IMG submission 108780) | Backyard soil microbial communities from Emeryville, California, USA - Original compost - Back yard soil (BY) | ecosystem: Environmental > Terrestrial > Soil > Unclassified | place: USA...
ACCTCACCGAGGACGAACGTCAGGCGCTGGCGAGCCTGATCGAGCTGAACAAGCCCGCGCACACGATGGCGGAGGTCTGCGAGATGGGCGGCGGCATGCGCCTGGGGCGCACGAGCCGCGTCGATCTGACGACCGTAGTCGCACCCGACCCCGGATGGGGTACGGCCGTCGTCGGTCAGGTCCTGGTCGGTGGCGACGGGGTCGTCGGCCTTCCAGCAGTCGGATCTCGGGTCGAGCAGGACACCCGTGAAGGTCTGGTGAGGGTGGGATGAACAACGTCACCGCCACCATCGACCGGTTCACCGCAACCTTGCACGGTGACCCGAGCCAGGAGTCGCGCCTGGCTGCCCTGCTTCGCGTCGTGGCCGACCGCCGGCTGGCCCCCGACCTGGCGGCCGCCGGGCTGCCGGACGGCCACTGGTGCCTCCAGCGGCTCGACCTCCGGCTCGAGCTGGACCTCGACACGGCGGACGCCGATCTGGCGGCGGTCTGGTCGGCCGCGGTGGTCGCCCTGGTCCGCGAGGCGACGCGGGTCGGGCGAGCCGTGCACTACGCCTCCGACCTCGACGCCCTGGTCGACCTCGTGGTCTCGGTGGCACGTCACGACCGTCGCAGAAGCTGGGCCTGGAGACAGCTGGGCCTGACCGCGAGCAGGCGACCCCACGTCAGAGCCGGGACGAGAGGGGTGGAGCCGGAACCGTCGCCCATCGAGGCCGTGCTCACCGCGATGCATCGGCGGCCTGCGTTGGTGGTGTCCGCTCTTCGCGCGGCGACCCTGGAGGTCGGCGTACCCGCTCTGCACCGGATCCTCGGCACGCGTGGGTGGCGGGACCTGGCCGATCTGGTGACGTCGGCGTCGGCGTCGGTGAGGTCCGGGCACCCGGTGCCGTCAGCGACCCCGGTGGAGTCGGTCGCAGCCCGGGTCCACGCCTCGTCGGTCCTCGCGGATCTGTACGCGGAGTCGGGGCTCAGGCCCGACGAAGAGACTCTCAACGCGTGGACGGTGCTCGTGCTGGCCGACACGGGCGTTCCGGCCCCGGACGCCGCTGCACTCGTCGCCGTGCGCACCCATCTCGCCACGCGGCTCGACACGAGCCCGGCGCCCGCGTCCCAGCGAGCCCCGGAACGCCGTGCCGACGAGGATCCCTCGGCACCGATCGACCCCGGAGACCCCACCGGGGGCGACTCGGCAGCCATGCCGCCGCACGCGGCCGAGCCGGCCACCGCCGCGGAGCCGGCTATCCACCGCGCACCGGACGCGGGTCCAGCCGCGACGCACGAGGAACGGCGCCTCGACGCGGCACCGGACGACGCCGGGTTGGTGACGTCCTGGGCCGGACTGTTGTTCCTCCTTGCCTGTGCCGACGAGGGCGGCGTACCCGGGCGGCTCGCCGACGACCCCGTCCTGGCGCCACGGGGCGCGGCGTGGGTGCTCCAGCGCGTCGGCCGGCGTGTGGTGGCGATCCGACCGGACGACCCCGCGCTGCTCGCGTTCGCGGGACTGCCCGCCGACCGGCCGATCGACGGCGACGAGGTTCCCCCTCGCCCGGAGGAGAACGCGGCGCTCGCCGACCTGACCCACGGTTGGGTGACGGCCACCGCCGAGCGGCTCGGCAGCGATGTCCACCCGGTCTTCGCCGTGGCGTCGATGGCGCGACGACCAGGCCTGGTGCGTTCCGGCCCGGGATGGTGCCAGGTGACGATGCCGCTCGACCAGGTCGACCTGACGGTCCGGCGGGCTGGCCTGGACCTCGACCCCGGCTGGGTGCCCTGGCTCGGGACGACGGTGAGGTACCACTATGAGTGAGCTCTGGATCCCTACCATCGCCAGCGTGGCGAGCGCCGTCTCGGAGGTCGCCAGCCATGATCTCACCCGGCGCACCGCGGTGCTCGCCGGGCGGCTTGCGGACGTCGTGCAACGGACCGGCGACGACGACCCCGGGATCCTGCGGGCCGCAGACTTCCTCCGCGAGTGGGCGGCTTCCGTGGGGTCGGGACCGCCGCTCATCCTCGTCGGCGGCCCGGGACACGACCTGCCCTTGGATCGGCTCGCCACGCGGTTGGAGCTGACATCCGCCGAGGTCGACCTGGTTCTGCTGGCCGGCCTGGCCGAGGAGCACGAAGGGGTGGCGCAGACCCTGCGGGCGCTGCACCCGGCCGGTGAGCCGCGCCCCAGCGTGGGGCTGGCCGCCCATGTGCTGGCCGGTCAAGTAGATCGCACGGCCCTGCATCGACTGCTCCAGGAGGGCATCGCGGTGAGTGCCGGGGTCCTCGGGCTTGACGGCGACGGCCCGTTCTACGAACGGAGTCTGCGGGTCGCGGACGGCTTGTGGGCCGTGCTTCACGGGCACCAGCGGCTGCCGGAGAGTCTGGTGCGCCTGCCCGTCAGGACAGCGCCCCCAGGGTTGGACCGGTGGGCGGCCACGCTCGACGCGGTGCGCGCGGTTCGCGTGCTCCGGGCCGGTCGCCCGCAGGTGCTGCACCTGGTCGCCGATGACGCGACCGTGGGGCTGAGCAGGTGCATGCGCCTCGCCTGTGACGCGGGGACGGACGTGCTCGCGGCCCGGCTGCCGGCGTACGACGCCCCGCTGGTCACTCTGCTGGGCCTGCACGCCATGGCCCGGGGCGCGGTCCCGGTGCTCGTGGGTCCGTTCGGCCGGACCGGTGCTGAACCTCCGGTCGACCTGCCGGAGCCGTACGTCCCGCTGTTCGTGGTCGCCCCCGCCGGTGGCGTCCGGCCGGCCCCCGGCTCGTCCTTCGTGTCCGTGCCCAGCGGCCCGGTCGACGTGGAAGACCGCCGTGCCGCCTGGCGGGCCGCCGTCCCGCACCTGCCTCACGAGGCGCCTCGGTTGGCCGCGCGGTATCCCCTCGACCCGGCGTGGACGGCGCAGATCGCCGAGGACCTCCGCCTGCAGGAACGGCTCGTGCCGGGCGCCGGCGCAGTGCCGGACGCGATCCGCCGGCGTGTCGCGGCGTCCCTGCCGCCTGGGGTCACCCTGCTGACGCCACACGAAGGGTGGGACCGGATCGTGCTCGACCTCGACCAGCGCACCGAGCTGGAACAGGCCGTGAACCGGATGGCTGACCAAGCGCTGGTCCTCGACGACTGGGGGGTCGGTCGCGTGGCCCGGGCGAACCGGGGAGTCAGGCTGCTCTTCACGGGTCCGCCCGGTACCGGGAAGTCCTTGGCCGCGGAGGTGGTGGCCACCGCGCTCGAGGCCGACCTGCTGGTGGTCGACGTCTCACACGTCGTCTCTAAGTGGCTGGGCGAGACGGCGAAGAACCTCGCCGCGGTGTTCGACGCCGCCGAGCGCAGCCAAGCCGTGCTGCTCCTCGACGAGGCGGATGCGCTGTTCGCCTCCCGCACCGAGATCGCCGACGCCCACGACAGGTACGCGAACCTCGACACCGCCTACCTGCTCCAGCGCATGGACGTCTTCGACGGCCTGGTCGCGCTCACCACGAACCTGCGGCAGAACATCGACGCCGCCTTCCTCCGCCGGATGGACCACGTGGTCGAGTTCGGCCTCCCCGACCGGCACCAACGGCTGCAGCTGTGGGAACAGCACCTGCCGAGCGGAATCCGCGGTGAGGACGTAGACCTTGCCCATCTCGCGTCCCGGTACGCCGTACCAGGGGCCATGATCCGCAACGCCAGCATCGCGGCGGCCTTCCTCGCCGCCGCCCAGGAGGAGTGGGTCGGCCAGCGGCACCTCGTCGAGTCGGTACGACGCGAGTACGCGAAGGCGGGGAAGCCGTTCCCTGGCGAGTCGAGTGGTGGGACGACCGGCGACCCCCAGGCCATCAGGGCGCTCGAGCAGGCCTCGAGACGGCGCCCGAGGGAGGACACGACATGACGAACCTCGACTCTTCGACCCCTGACTGCGGCTGCGTCGGGACCAGCCATCAGACCACTTCGACGACCGGGGACGCCGTGTGCAGCGACCTCCCGGACACCCCGTTCGTGGAACTGCGTCCCGTTACCGGGATGTTGCTCGGCGAGGACGACTTCCGTGTCCTGGTGGGCAACCCTCGCGGCAAGCAGATGCTGCACAACGGGTGGCTGCACGGCTTCGGGGTCGTGTGGGGACTCGGGCTGGAGCTGCACGACCGCGAGCTTCGAGTGCTTCCCGGGCTCGCACTGGACGGGACGGGACGCGAGCTGCTCCTGACCTCGTCGTGGTGCGTCGACCTCGACTCCTGGGCGCGCACCTGGGCGGAGGAGCACCAACTGAAGAGCTCCTGCGAGGAGCAGGAGGTCGAGGTCTGGGTCGTCGCTGAGTTCGGCTGCTGCCTCAGCCGTCCGATGCCCGCGCTGTCGGACCCGTGCGACGTGACGCGCAAGCACGATGACTTCTCACGGGTCCTGGAGACGACCCGGATCCGGATCGTCGACGAGCGGCCGCCGAGGCTGCGGGGATTCCACCGGGTCCGAGTGCTCCTAGGCCTGGACGACGTCGGCGACGACGACCCAGCCGGGAACGAAGGCACGGCGGCCGCTGCCGAGGTGGCCCAGGCGGCGTCCGATGAGCGCGCCGAGACCCTGCTGCACTGGTTCCGGCGGCTCGCGGCGGCCGACGAGATGGATCTCGGGCCGGAACGCCGTGAGGGTGACGCCGACCTGCCGTTCGGCCCGCTCCTCGACGAGGACTCGGCCGTCCTGCTGGCGCGGCTCGACGTACGCGTCGGCGACGAGAACGGCTGTCTGACCGTCCGAGAGGTCACGATCGATCCGGCGCTGCGCGCCACGCTCCTGCCGACGCGCACCATCCAGGAGCTCGTGTGCGGGCTGGCTCCGGGACTGATCGGGGTCGACTCGGACGCCGATGCCGGTGGACCTCGGCTGATCCGCGACTCGGTGGAGTGGACCAGCGACCTGACCCGGGTCAGCTTCCGGGTCACCAGATCGCTCGAGCCGGGCTCGGGCGAAGGCTCGGTCGAGGTGAGCTCCTTGGACCCCCGGCGCGGTTGGGCGACCGACGAGGTGCAACGCGTCCAGATTTCCTCCGGGGGCACCACCGTTCACGTGTACCTGGACGCCGCGCCGACGTACGACGTGGTGCGGCTGGTGATCCACGGCACCGGGCCGCGCGTTCTTTTCGGGGTCGACCCGCCCGTGCCGTTCGCGGGCGTGGTGGGAGGCCCACCGGGGACCGCGGACGACGGCAACGACGCCGTGGTCACCGAGCGGCCCGGCAACCGTCGTGTCAGAAGCAGAAGGGGGCGGTCATGACCATGATCCAACAGCCCGGCGGAACGGCAGTCGGCAACGACGCGTCGGCCGACGGCTCCGGGACCGCGGGTGGCGCGATCGTTCGTGTCCACGCCTTCGACGGACTGTTCCTGCGCTCCGAGCACCTGAACCGGATGCAGGACTACGCACGCGCGCTCGCCCACGCGGTCGGCGCCGCGGGCGGACCGGGCGTCGTGGAGGGCTTCGTCGTGAGCCGAGACGGGTCGACGTTGAGCGCCTCGCCTGGATTGGCGATCGATCACCTCGGGCGTCCGCTCCTGACCGAGGTCATCGCCACGCTCGACGTGAGTGAGCTCGACGTGTCGGCCGACGAGTTCTACTGGGTCGAGATCGTCGAGCAGGACTGGGACTTCGGCTCGGAGGCGATCCAGGGAGTGCTCTGCGACGAGCCATGCTCCGATGGCACGACGGCCCGCCCCTACACCGCCGAGGGCGTTCGGCTGCAGGTCACGGCCGCCCGACAAGCGGGGTTGGGCGGCGTCCCGGACGTCGGCCGGCGGTCGTGGCTCGCCGGTCGGCTGTTCGCTGCGGAGCGCGACGGGAACGAGGCGTGGCCCGCCTCGGGCCGGGCTCTGGCCACCCTCAGGTGGGAACCGTCGCAGCGCGACGAGGCCAAGCCCACGGCGGTCCGGTTGGCAGTGCTGATCCCGGACGCCGAGGACGGCTGGCAGCTGGACACGTGGATCGCCCGACGCGACCGTGGGGCACCACCCCCAGCGAGGTGGTGGCAGTGGCGCCTCGGGATGCGCCCGTGGGACGTCTACGTCGCGCAGATCCTCCAGTTCCAGGATCTGCTTGCCGAGCGCTGGGTCGGCGACGGGCTGGGGGGTGCGCGCTTCGTCACCGAACTCCTCCAGCGCATCGGCGACGTCACCGAGCACCTCGACGATCTCACCAAGAAGGAGTCCACGGCCCGACTCGAGGACCTGATCGCGGACCTTCGTCGCGGCGCGATCGGACGTCCCGACCCTGAGGATCGGGAGAGTTCGGCCGGGTACATCTCCTTGCCCGCGCTGGGTATCGGCGAGCTGCCGCCTGCAGGCTTCCTTCCCCAGGTCGGCGGCGAGGACATCGGTGCGGCAACGACCGACCTGCTCGGCGGCTCTCGCAACGTGGACGTCCGCGTGTGCAGTGGACAGCTCAGCGACGTCGGTGGCTGGATCCAGGCCGCCCAGCACCGCGGTCGGATCCCTCTGGACGGCGCGTCCCCGCAGCCCGTCGACATCCTCGTCATCGAGCCGACGGCACAGACCTCCACCGACTGGGTTGCGTTCGCTCGACGCGGCACAGTCCGTTGCGACAGCGCTGTCGTGGCCACCGAGGACCTGGACGTCTACGTCGTCGACGAGGAGCGAGACCGTGACCTGTACGCCGCCTGGCAGAACCTCCGCGTCGGGAAGCGGAGCGACCTGCCGGGCCTTCCCTCCGACCCGGACGCCGTGCTCACCTATCCGGCTCGCACGTGGGCAGTCCCCGCCGGAGACGCGCTGGATGACCTTCTGGCGTCCCTGCACAAATGGCAGACCCGACGTCCCGTCGACGCCGTGGCCGTCGTCGGCGAGGAGGCCCGTAAACCGCTCGGCGCGATCCGCGCCGAGCTGTTGGCATCCGAGTTCGACGCCCAGCGCGTGAACGTCGTGGATACCGGGACCGTGGTCGCCGACATGCGCGAGTGCGTGGTGCTCCTGGTCGGGCAACCACCCCCGACGCCGCAGGTCGCGGCCCCTCCAGCCGTGGACGAAGCGGCGGCGTCGATCAAAAAGGCCGCCTCGGCCACGAAGCGTGGTGCGTCGAAGGCTGCGGCGGCGAAGAAGGCATCACCTCCATCCAGGCAGGCACGAGGTAGGTCATGACCGGTTCCGCCGAGTCGCGGGCCCCGACCGGCGTGTGCGTGGTCAGGGTCGAGCCGCGGGACGGCCAGGGTGTCCTGATCTCGATCACGACCGATGGGGACATCGAGGCACGTGAGACGCCACGCAAGTCGTGGCACGGCACCCAGATCGGTCCGGCCATGAGCATCGTGGAGGCGTTCCTCCTGGCAGCCGCCGACACCCACGGCGGGCGACGGCGGTTGGCGCGCCATCGGGGTCCGACCTGATCCCAGATTGTGTGACGGTGCCGTGACGACGCCGCCATACCCTGCCAAAGTAGACGGATCGGTCTGTCGAACGGGAGCCGACACGGGGAGGCCAGATGTCAGTACTCAGCATCGGGTCCTGGGTCGCGTCGCCTCCCCCCTCGTCAGCGACGAGGCTGTGCATGTTCGGCGGGCCGCCCTACGTCGCCCATCGTGGCCGCCGGCTGTCGGTACCCGAGGGAGGCAAGCGACTGTTGGCGTTCGTGGCCCTTCGCGGGCGCCGGGTCGATCGCCGTCACGCGGCCGGCGTCCTGTGGCCGACCGGCAACGACGAGCGAGCGGCGGGCAACCTTCGCTCAGCGCTGTGGCGGTTGAAGGGTGCTGGGATCCAGCTGCTCGAGACCGACAAGATCGCGATCTATCTTCGGCCCGAGACAGAGGTCGACGTCGACCTGCTGGAGGGTTGGGCGGCCCGCGTCATCAGGGGCGAGCCGAACCCGGGAGACCTACGTGCGGGCCCGTTCGGGCCCGACATCGTCGAGCTCCTGCCCGGCTGGTACGACGACTGGGTGATCTTCGAGCGCGAGCGGATCCGGCAGCGCCTGATGCACGCCTACGAGGCGCTCACCCGGCTGCTCATTCAAGCTGAACGCCGCGCCGAGGCCGTGGAGGCGGGCATGGCGGTCGTCAACATGGAGCCGTTGCGTGAGAGCGCCCAGCGGGTTCTCGTGGAAGCGCACCTGTCCGAGGGCAACAAGGTCGAGGCGATGCGATGCTTCAGGACCTACGAGCGGCTGGTGCATGACGAGCTGGGAGTCGAGCCAGGAACACAGTTCACTCAGTTCGTGAGGTCCAGCATCGCGGGCGGCGGACCAGCGAACCTCTCACCAGGGTCAGAGACGCTCCTCGAGATACGACGCCCTGTCAGTCGACCGGCAGAAAGCGTCTACACGGGCAACGGCGACCGCGGAAGATGATTTCCGCCACCTACGGTATCGAGGGCAGCGCGACGCCCCTGACGAAGCCACATGCAGAACCAGGATGGCGAGACACAAGACGCCACGATGACCTTCTGGACCCGTGCTCGTGGGGCGGGCGGGGCTCGAACCCGCGACCCAGGGATTATGAGTCCCTTGCTCTGACCGACTGAGCTACCGCCCCGCGGACATTGTGCCCGCAGGCTCGTCGACATTTCGCCCGGATGACCGGTCACCGGGTTGAATGTGTCCCGATGGACATCACGGGGAGCCCGACGACCGAGGCGCGCGCGGACGCCGATCACGCGACCTCGCCTGGGCGCGAGTGGGCGTGGAAGCTCCGGGTCCTGGCGATCGTCGTGGTCTTCGCGATCATCGCCATCGCCCGGTCGCGGCAGGTGGACATCCCGTTCCGCGACCCGCACGGCAAGCTGTTCTCGAGCAAGATCTTGAGCACGGCGGAGGTCCTGCTGCTGTTCGTGGTCATCGACATCGCGGTGCGCTGGTTCCGCGGGCGTGGGCAGGGTCGATCGCTGTGGCAGACGGCCCGCACCAGGTGGACGCCGTACCGCGTGGTCATGATCGTGGCGGCGCTGCTGGCCTACCAGGTGGTCTATCTCTGCTATCGCAACCTCAAGAGCTGGGACGTCTTCCGCACCCCGCAGGACGACCTGCTGCTGAAGTGGGACAAGTGGCTCTTCTTCGGTCACAGCCCGGCCGTGCTGCTGCACGACCTCCTGGGGCAAGACGTCGCGGCCCGACTGCTGACCTCCTGGTACGAGGCATTCTCGACGTTGGTGACGATCGCCCTGGTGGCGGCACTCGCCTTCACGCCGACGGTGCGGTCGGCGTACGTCTTCGTGGTCTCGGCCATGTGGGCGTGGATCCTCGGTGTCGGCTCCTACTACCTGATCCCGTCACTCGGGCCGTTCTGGTCCGCGCCCGGGGAGTTCTCCGGACTGACACGTACGTCGATCCAGCACACCCAGGCGAACTACGTTCTGCAGCGAGCCAACCTGCTGGCCGAGCCTCACGTGCACCAGCACTTCGCCCAGATCTCGGCGTTCGCCAGCCTGCACTGCGCACTGACGTTCCTGATCTTCCTGGCGGCGCGGTACTACGGTCTGCGCAGGCTCTCGTGGGCCGTCGGGGTGTTCCTGGTCGGGACCCTGGTGGCCACGGTCTATCTCGGCTGGCACTTCGCCGTGGACGACGTCGCCGGCCTCGCGATCGCCTGGATCTCCTTCCAGCTCGGAAAACTCACCGTCCTGGGTTCGTGGCGTTCCCAGCGAGATCCCTCTGTCACACCTTAGAATTTCGCCACTCAGCAAGGCCGTGACGGAGGGTCGGGTGAAGAACTTCCTGTTCATCCTGGTGATCATTTGGTTCATCTTCGGAGCCAGTGCCGCCAACGACCGCGGCTTCTTCGACTCCGGCGCGGACCGCGACTGCACATTCGTGGGCAGCGGCCTGCTGACGATCATCGCCGGCCCGCTCCACTACGTCGGCGTCGACCCGAAGGCCTCCTGCTAGTCACCGGCTGCTAGTCGCCGACTGCTCGTCACCGGCGGGTCGGCGTCCAGGGTGCCGAGCCACGCCGCTGCCACCTGACCCCACTTCCCGAGCTCCTCGCCGGACAGGGACGGCTGGCAGCGCACCCACGACTCGACCCGGCCGAGGCGGCCGAGTGAGAGCGCCGCGGGCAGCGCGGCCCGGAGCTCGCGGGTCGAGACGAGGTCGCTCCAGACCTCCAGGGCCGCGTCGACGACCCGCCACAGTCGCGGGTCTTCGCCGTCCGCCCCCAGCTTCTCCCCCAGGATGTTCAGCGGGATGAGCAGGACGCCGAGCGGCTCGGTGACCAGGGCGTCGCCGAAGTCGAAGAACCGCAACCGGCCGTCGACGTCGAAGACGTTGTTCTCGTGGAGGTCGTTGTGGTTGAGCGTGAGCGGCAGGCCGAGCGCCGCGACGTCCTCGGCCCACCGGCGTACGACGGGGAGGTGCGCGCGCAGCCGCGCGGCCACCTCGGGCGCCAGGACGCGCGGGTCCTCGGCGGGCAACCCGGCGTACTGCTCGATCCGGGCGGACAGGTAGTCGACCGACTCCTCGGGCCGCAGCTGGGTCATCCCGATGCCGACCAGCTCGGTGTGGTGGGGCACCAGCTCCCGCTGGAGCAGCGCGGCCTCGCGGGCCAGGCGCACCCAGTTCTCCAGGTCTCCCCCGGCGGTCTCGTAGAAGACTTCTCCCTGGTCAGGCGTGAGCAGGAGGCCGTCGCGTGCGGCGGCGACCGGGATGACCCGGTCCGGGACGATCCGGGCGAGCAGCGCCAGCAACGGCAGCTCGATCTGCTGGCCGGGACAGTTCTGCTTGGCGAACCAGGCACCGTCGGCCGTCTCCACCCGCCAGACGGTCGCCCAGCCGCGGAGCTTCTGCTGGCGCATCGCGGTGACGGGTCCGACGATCGCCTCGCACCACGTGCGCACGCGCTCGCGGAACTCGTCGGTGTGCCAGGCCTTCGAGAGCGACGTCTCCCGCGCGGGCAGCTCGTCGTACCAACGTCCCTCAGGCATCGACGTCCCTGCGTTGCATCTCCAGCAGCAGCTCGACCGGCCGGAAGCCCAGCTCGCGGTTGATCCGTTGCATCGGTGGGTTGTCGACGGCGTTCCAGGTGTGCACCGACCGGCGTTCGGCGTGGTCGCGGCGGAGAATCGCGAGCACCGTGGTCTTGACCGCAAGCCCGAGACCGTGCCCCCGGTGCTCCGGCATGACCAAGGTGTCGTCCTGCACCACGTAGTCGTCCCCCCGCGGGAGGAACACCAGGGAGTAGCCCCCGAGGACGCCGTCCGAGCGGCGCCGAGCGACGGCTACGAGGTGTTGGTACGCCGCAGCCGTGCGCTCCTCCTCCAGCCGGATCTTCTCGACGGTGATGAGGGTCGGCGCGTGGTCGATCTCGCCGGTCGGCACGTCGCGCCCCATCTGTGTCCGCATCCGCGCATATGCGTCGACCAGGTCGTCCGGCGCACGGTCTGCCCAGGCGAGTACGTCGTATCCGGCCACCTCGCGCGGGGTCGCCCAGCGCGCGTCGGCGGGGAGGTCCAGGACCTGGTGATCCTCGCGATGGGCCTCACGGAACCCGAGCGCGGCGGCGAACGACGTCGCCGGCGACGCGGTCGCGCCGGCCGGCACGTTGGCCTCTCCGAGGTACGTCGTCCGGCCGTCCGCCGACGCCCGCCGCACGATGTCGTCGTGGAGCGCCCGGCCCACTCCGTGGCGCCGGGAAGCGGGCAGCACGTTCACCTCGAGCTGGGCGAGGTGGAGGTTGTCCTGCTGCGTCAACCCGAGATCCGCGACACCCACCAGGCGATCGCTCGGACGAGCGTCCGGACGAGCACCGAGCAACACGTGCCGGAAGAACGGATTGGGGTCGCTGACCTGTTGTGTGAGCTGGGCGAGACTGCGGAGCACGGGATCGCTGCGATCGGCGCGCTGCGACGCCTGCTCGACGTCCCAGAACTCACCAAGTGCAACCGCGTCGTGCGGGTCGATCTCGACGATCGCCACCATGGCGCTCAGCCAACCGGACCCCGCGCGGTCCAGCCAGTGCTTTTGCGGCATGCTCGGGGCATGGACAACCCACCACCGCTCGAACCGCTTCCCGAGGACTGGACCCGCGCCCTGGCCGTCGTGGCGCACCCCGACGACATGGAGTTCGGCTCCGCTGCCGCCGTGGCGCGCTGGACCGGTCAGGGCAAGGAGGTCGTGTACTGCATGGTGACCTCCGGCGAGGCCGGCATCGACTCGATGGAGCCCGACGAGTGCCGGCGGGTGCGTGAGGCCGAGGAGATCGAGTCGGCCCGGATCGTCGGCGTCTCCACCGTCGAGTTCCTGCACCAGCCGGACGGAATCCTCGAGTACGGCGTTGCGTTGCGGCGTGAGATCTGCGCGGTCATCCGCAGGCACCGGCCCGAGATCGTGATCACCGGCAACTTCCAGGAGACGTTCGGCGGCCGGATGCTCAACCAGGCCGACCACATCGCCACCGGCCGGGCCGTGCTGGACGCGGTCCGAGACGCTGGCAACCGTTGGGTGTACAACGAGCAGCTCGTCGACGGCGTCGAGCCTTGGGGCGGGGTCAAGGCCGTCTGGGCCGGCGGCTCGCCGGAGTCGGGTTCCGGCGTCGACACCACGGACACGTTCGACCTGGGGGTCGCGTCGCTGGCCGCGCACGCGGCGTACATCGAGGGTCTGGGCTGGGAGAACTGGGACCCGCGCGAGTTCCTGGAAGGCTTCGGCCGACAGACCGGGCAGCGGATGGGTGTCGCGTTCGCCACCTCGTTCGAGGTCTACCCCATGGGCTGGGGCGACGATTAGACCCTCTCAGTACTCCTGGTCGTGCCGGCGCGACTGCGGAGGGTCGCGCCGTGAGGCGCGCCGGCCGCCGCCGTCGTCGTTCCAACCGGCCTGGCCACCTTGGTCGTAGAGGTGGTCGAGATGTCTGCCGTACCGGCCCGGGTCCGCTCCTCTCCCCCGCATCAACGCCTTGAACGTCGGCGACCTGAAGATGAGGGACCCGACTCCAAGGAGCACCAGTCCGAGGAAGGAGTAGAAGATCATGGCTGCCTCCCGAGCACACGATCGTTGGTGCGCCCAGTTTAGGCGCTTCCGGCCGAGTCAGCGGTGGAACGTCAGACGCCCGCGGCCGAAGTCGACGACCGCTCCCTCGCGGACGAGGAGTTCGCAGCCCAGGAAACCATCGATCCCGTCCCGGGCCGGCCGCCGCCGGTCGGCGTAGGCGTACAGGTCCCAGCTGACGGCTCCCGTGACCGGTCGCGCACGTCCCGCAAGATCCAGGGACCACGAGGTCTCGACAGGGCGCACCTCCACCACCGCGCCGGTCGGTCCCCCGTCTCGGTCGACGATCGGGCCGCACGTCAGCCCGAGTCGTTCGGCGCAAACGGTGTCGACGACGACGCCGGCGACGGTGGACACCACCAACCGTGCGGGTCGGCCGGCGACGGTGGTCACGATGACGTAGGCCTGCCAGTCCTCGTCCCACACCAGGCCGACACCGCCGTCCGGTGGATCATCGAACCGGAGTCGACCCCGGCCGAGGTCGACGACGGCACCACGCTCGCGCAGCCAACCGATGCCGAGCATGCCGTCGACGGGCTCGTCCTGAGGTACGTCGAACACCGCCACGTCGACATCGGCGGCGACGTCGTCGCCCACTCGGATCGTCGCCACCGCGCTGGTCCGCCCGCGACCGCCGAGCCGCCCGATCGCCTCAATGCCGTAGTCCGGTCGCTCGATCGCCGCCAGCCGGAGTCCGGCCAGCGATGCGACGTCGTGGGTGACCATCGCCCGGAAGCCCGCGTTGGAGTGCACCATCAGACTCACCGGATGGCCGTCGACCTCCGCCGCGACGAACGGTCGCAGCCCCGAAACCTCCTTGAAGGTCAGCTCGACGCCGTGGCCACGCACGGCCACAACCTACGGCCCGGCCAGGCGGCGCTCAGGCGGCGGTGTGTCCGGGTAGTGCGCGGGTGCCGGTGTGGTCGACGAGGTAGACGACGCCGTAGGGGTCGCGCCACAGGTAGATGCCGGGGAAGGGTTGCTTGACCGTCCACCGGCCGAAGGTCTTGAGGCGGTGGTGGGGGGTCGACATCGGTCCGTAGTTGCCCAGCCTCGACTGGCCGGCGCCGATCGAGTCCGGGCCGTGCTTGAACGGCTCGGTGTGGTCGACCTGGTCGGGGTTCAGGCTGGTGGAGTACGGGAAGGTGTCGGCCGGCGTCATCAGACGAACGGCCTGCCTATGTCGTTCGGGGATCTCGTAGGCATCCACCGGCGCCAGGCTCTCGATGTCGAGCACCGGCCGGACGGTGACCTTCGCACACGTCGAGAGGTGCTCCTTGATCCAGGCCTCGGTGACCGCCCCGCACCGCTCGACCCGGGCGATTCCGGACGAGTCACCCGTGTCGGGGTCTGCGTAGGTGTGGACGTTGATCACCACCTGCGGCAACAGCGTGGCCCAGTCGATCACCGGCTTCGGACCGTCGGTCGAGCTTGTCGAGACCGCGTCCCCGGATGCCTCTGAAGTCCCGGGGTCGGCAGGGTCGTCGGGAGGTTCGCAGGCGGGGTCCTCGGGGCGGTCTCGCCAGGCCTGGTAGGTCTGGATCAGCTCGGCGGCCAGATCGGGGCGGGACAACACCAGCAGGGCGGTGACCCGGCGCTTGTAGACCGGGTCGGTGTCGCCCAGATCAGCCAGGATATCGGCGATCCGCTGCAAGGCGGCGTCGAAGACCAGCACGGTCCGGGCCGGGGCCTTGATGTAGAACCCCCACATCCCGTGATCGGTCTCGGGGTCCGGGCAGGTCCGGGTGGCGACCTGCTGCTGGGCCGCCTTGGCCTCGGCCTCGGCGGTCGCCTGTGGGTCCGCGGCCGCCACCGCGGCGTCGACCAGGGCCTGGAACCGCGACCAGGTCAACCGGCCATCGGCATAGGTGGCGACCCGGCCGTCGACATAGGCGGCCCGCTCCGCGGACAGGTCCCGGGTCTTCCGCGCCACCAGGCGGGCCAGATACACCCGGACCTCGCCTGACTCGACGCGGGCCCACAGCCTCGGCAGCCGATGCACCAGGTCCAGGCCGTCGCACATCAACATCCACGCCGAGACCGTCGACATCCCCACCCGTGCCCCCAGCTCGGCGGCCGCGAAATCGGACACGTCGGGCACACCCTCGCCGCCGCACCGCCTGGCGCGCTCCCGACCCGGCCGGCGCACCTCCGCGGGGTCCAGGGTCTCGGCGTTGTGCAGGTAGGCGTGCTGGACCGCGACCCGGAGAATCTCCACCTCACACCGGTCTCGGGTGGCGGCCAGGTCGCCGGCACGGTCGAGCAGCTCACTGCCCGACAGGTCCTCCACCGCCATCACCATATCCATATGACCACTCAAGCATGACCCACCGACAGTTGAACCCCGCTCAAGGCACTTCTCCACAAGCCACACGTCACGAACCGATCACGATCATCGGACGTCGCTCGCCACGGGCGGTCGACTGCTACTCGCACCCGCGCCCGCCCTCTTCTTCGTGCCGGGTTCCAGACCAGAGTCTGTGAGAGCCTCAGCGAATGACCGAGCCGCAGGTCCTCGCCGTCGACGAGCGTGACAGCAGTTGGGAGAGGTCTGATCCGCACTTTCGCGTCTACCTGCATGGCAGCGGCCCGACATCGACAGGCGGGTGGACCGCAACGTACGACATCACCGGGGCAGACGTGCTCCAGGTGATCGACTGGGCACAGCGACAAGCCGGGGATTCACTGACATATGCCGTTGCGCTGGTCAATGACGACCCGGCACATGGAGAGTCCGGCCGCGGCCGAGGTCTGATCTGGCTGCTCGGTATGGACGGAAACGATGGGCCGGCAAGTCGTCGCGAGACCGAGACACAGCAGCGGATGCTGGGCCGGAGGCGTGAGCCCGTTGGCATCCCGCTCCCGGACCGGATGCCGCAGAGCGCTCAGTCGGTCAGCCCCGAGGTGATCAAGCGTCTCAACCGGGCTCAGCCACCGCGCTGAGGGCTTTCACCCTCAGGCCTTGTGAGGGCGTGCGCTAGGTCCCCGCCGACCCGCACCCCAGCCGAGTGCCGGCGAGGTGCTGTACGGCGGGCCTGTCTCGCGTCACTGCTCGGCCTCGTCGAACAAGACGAGCTCGAGCAGATGCTGACCCCATTCGCGGGGTACGCCGACCGGCCGGCCGCAGCTGCATCGATAGCCGCCGTCCCAGTCATGTGCCCGCAAAGTGAGCTCGATCTGCAGAGCGGTTGCCTCGCGCGTCCGGCTGTCGAAGTCGTCGTCGAGTCGGCGCCAGGCTTCGGCATAGCTCTCAGGCATGCGCCTCACCTCCTCCCGCGTGTCTCCACGAGAGTCGAGACCACGCCATCGCACGGGCGCCCTCAGCCAAGCAGACGTCGGGGTCGGGATCCGGGCCATGATCCGGCCTCACCATGCGAGCCCCGCCGCACCACTTTGCTCGGGCGCGCAGGGACCAGACCTCCGAGTCTGCCCCATGCGGTGCCCGACCAAACGCGCCCCCGTCGGGAACGAGGGTGTGCGCGTCTCGGTCGTGGCATCATCCTCGAGATCCTGCGAACGGGGAGCCTCATGAGTTCGGATGACCCATACCCGCCGGGGCCACCCGGCACCCCTCCATCACCGTCGGACAGGTACTTCGAGGGACTCACCTACGGCCGCGCATGGAACGCCTTCTGGCTCGGCCTTGCATCGATGGTCTGTTGCGGCCTGATCACCGGTATCCCGGCGATCTACATCGGTGCGAGGGCCCTCAGTGACATCGAAGCGTCGCGCGGGCGTCTCGTCGGTCGCGGTCTTGCGTGGGTCGGGATCATCCTCGGCGTCATCGGCACGGTCGGCAGCGTCGGCGGCGCCACCTGGCTTGGACTGCGGTCATAGTGAGATCGGCGAGACGACGCTCGGGCCGCGTGGCCATCTCTCCGGGGTCACGCCCCCCGCGGCTCGAGCTCGTCGAGGACGTCCTCGTAGACGCCGATCTTGAACCCGATCAGGTCCGAGCATCGGTCGAGCTGCGCGCGGCGGGCGTGGATCCGCTCCTGGTGCCGCCGGAGCAGGTCCAGTCGTTCGGCCACGGTGTCGTCCCCCGCTCGGACGAGCTCGGTGTAGCGGCGCAGCTCGAGAAGGGGCATGTCGGCGCCGCGGAGGATCGTGCACACCGTCAACCACTCGACGTCCTCCTCGGTGTAGACACGCCGTCCGCCAGCGGCCCGGCGTATCGGGTTGGCGAAGAGTCCCTCCCGCTCGTAATAGCGCAACGTGTGTGCGCTCAGTCCGGTGCGTTCGGCGACCTGCCCGATCGTCAACTGCTCCACTGGTGCCTCCACTGACGGTTGCGTTAGAGCCGACTCTAGGTTCTAGCGTCCGCGGCATGTCATTGCGCTACCGCAGCTTGGGCGGCACTGGGATCGAGGTCAGCAGCTACTGCCTCGGCACGATGATGTTCGGAGCCGAAGGCAACGCCGATCATGACGCCTGCGCGCGGATGATCCACACCGCGCTGGACGCCGGCATCAACTTCGTCGACACGGCCGACGCCTACGGCGGCGAGGACGGCGAGTCCGAACGCATCGTCGGAGCGGCGCTGGAGGGACGCCGGGACGAGGTCGTGCTGGCCACCAAGGTGCACTTCCCGATGGGCGAGGGACCCAACCGCAGCGGCAACTCACGCCGATGGATCGTGCGTGCAGTCGAGGACAGCCTGCGACGGCTGCGCACGGACTGGATCGACCTCTACCAGCTGCACCGGCCGGACCCCGGGACCGACATCGAGGAGACCTTGTCGTCACTCACCGACCTGGTTCACCAGGGCAAGATCCGTGCCTTCGGCTGCTCGACCTTCCCGGTTAAGGACATTGTCGACGCCCACATGGTCTCGACGACTCGAGGGTTCGAGCGATGCCGCACCGAGCAGCCGCCGTACTCGATCCTGGCCCGCGGCATCGAGCGCTCCGTGCC
>Ga0164241_10002926_pt1 | contig 17842 bp, 15 predicted proteins | sample OricomyardsoilBY_FD_108780 | JGI IMG/M metagenome (GOLD analysis project Ga0164241, IMG submission 108780) | Backyard soil microbial communities from Emeryville, California, USA - Original compost - Back yard soil (BY) | ecosystem: Environmental > Terrestrial > Soil > Unclassified | place: USA...
ATGTCCTTCTTCGAGAGGGCTTAGAGGATGTTCATTTTAACCGGATCGAATCACGGTCTAATGTGTCCGCCGTCAGGAGGATTAGTCCATCGGGAGGAGAATCGACTTGACAGGCGTCGGTGCGAACGAGTATGCCTCAAGTCGTCAAAATATTAGTAAACTTTTCTTTCTTCTACGGTAGTGCCGTTGATGATGCTGTTCATCATTCCAAACATCCCTACGATCATGATTACAACAAGTCCGATGGAAAACGCCAGGGCATTCTTCTCCACAAGGGGCTGGAAGTAGACATACAACGCGGCGAATACAGTTGCTGAAGTTAACATCAGGAAGAAGAACATGAGGAAAGAAGGTTTCATAGTCTTTTTGTTTTAGTTGGTTATCAGTCCTATTGTAAATTGTGTGCCATGCATACGATCTTCGATATTTAGCTGATTTCGAGGTTTTATTTCGTGCCAGGTCTCGAATCGGGATGCTCGTGGTCCTGCAAATTCCATTTCCCGGAAACACCCTCCGGCAGGCAGTCCGCGATAATTAACTACTCGGCTACACGATTTCAGGACTCACAGATACGAAGGATGATCCGAGTAACTCCCATCATTTTGGGTCATTTACAGTTCTTAGTGGCAAATCGAGCCCGGAAATAAAAAAACCTGCCCTTTTCATGGAGCAGGTTTTTGCGATCGAGTTAAAAAATGCGTCTAATGATGTTAAAAAAATAAACGGTTTAAATGCGCCAGTGCCGTAAGGGCCTATTTGGTCGTAGCCGAAAGGTTCTTGACCATGCCTCCAATACCAATTAAAAAGGACAACGACAGCGTCAACGCAAGCGGAGGATGTTGCGAAAAAGTCTCCTCCCCGAGTCCGTAGACCAGGGCACAGGCTACTGCCGTGCAAATGAGCAGGCGGAAGTAGAAGCTAAATGAAGTTTTCATCTAATGGGGGTCTTTGACAGCTGTATTGAGAATACTATGCCATGAGCCTTGACATAGTGTTCTTAGCGTGCTGGCGCAGTTTCTTATGAATACATTCCCAATATCAAACGAGGTGTGCTCATTTCGGGACGCATGATCTGATTTGGGACGAAACATCCAAAGGCGCTCCGTTCCGGACGTTACGAGGCACGTCAGGTGTCAGCCAAAACTCCGCGTTCTTACCTGGCTAAGTCGTCAATTATGATTGCGTTGACTGATTGGGCATAATCGGGTTCACGGATTATCATTGAACGACGAATTGCCTGCAAAATTCGCGTGGAAAACCAATATCGGTCTTGGAGCTACATATCCAGGTAAAACACGACCACGATACTCCTACTGTTATGGCCTGATCCATAAGAAGTGCTCCTGTTTTGGTAGCGTACTTCTAGTCACTTTTGATCCCATCAAATATTTCGTTGCGTACAAACTGATCAGGAGCGCATCTCCCCCTGCGTCTGCACGAAGGTTTGCATCACAGATGAAAATGTATTTCAAACGCGGTTCGCTATGTCTCAAACCATTCATATTCTTGGTGCAGGTGCTATTGGTAAAGCACTCGCGGTGGCCCTGCAATACCATCAGAAAGAAGTTGTACTCATCAGGGCAACTGTGCCTGAAGGATCTCCGGTAACTGAAAATATGAAGATGGTAATCGGTCAGGGCAAAGACGTCCTGCACGGATCAATACGAGTATTCCCACTTCAACATTTTAAGCGATTTGACGGGCCGCTCGTCGTAACCAGTAAATCGTACGGGAATAAACAACTGGCAGAGACGCTGCAGTCCCGCGTGCAAAACACGCCTGTGATTCTGCTGCAGAACGGACTTGGTGTGGAGCGTCCGTTTATCCTAAACGGTTACACCCAAATCTACAGGTGTGTGTTATTCATCACGAGTCAGATTAGCGATGGACTCATCCGGCTCAAACCCGTGACGGCTTCGCCAATTGGCATCATCAAAGGTGAGCATGACAACCTGAATGACCTAGTGGACATGTTGAATACAGAAACGTTTCCTTTTGCGAGCACGCGGAGTATTGATGACGTGGTCTGGCGAAAGGCGATTGCCAACTGTGTGTTCAATTCAATCTGCCCGTTGCTGGAAACCGACAACGGTATATTTCACAGAGACGCAGATGTACTGGCAGTTGCTGAACGCGTAGTATCGGAGTGCCTGCAGGTGGCCAACGCGCAGGGAGTCAAACTATCTAAAGAAGACGTGATGAACACCATTTTACAGATCAGCAAGTCTTCCGATGGTCAACTGATCTCGACTTTACAAGATATTCGGGCACGCCGAGAAACGGAAATCGATACGCTGAATCTTGAAGTGGTCAGGATGGCCTCCGATCTGGGCATGTCACATAACGTAGCCACTACACGTGTATTGGGTGAAATGATTAAGTTGAAGAGCGCGTTATAGTCATTATGACTATAACTTTAAGTACCTCTCCTACGCGCCTGCTTGAACTAACGCCCTGATGCCCGAATATGCAATTTGAAGTCCCACGCAAAAGATAAGGAAAGCCATGAGACGATTAACGATGTTCTCACCGGCTGAGCCCAGATATCGAACGAATAGTTTGGTATTCGAATAGAAAACATAGATGAGGATGCACATGATGACTATCGCGAGGAGAATTGCCCCGCTATTCATCACGTAGTGGCTAATGGCTTTATTTTCACTGTGGGCACTCAGGGTGAACAATACCGAAATTGTGCCCGCCCCCGTGGTGATCGGAAAAGTAATGGGATAGAACAGTTTGTCGTCAATATTTCCGTGCAGGTTGGCTTCAGCACCTTCCGCCGACTCTTTCTTGTTATCGTTTTTGCTGGATAAGAACTCCCATCCTGTCTTACAGATCATGATGCCCCCCGCTGTTCGGATGATTGGAATAGTGAGTCCGAACAGTTCGAGTATCCAGTGCCCTACAAAAAGCGTTACGGCGCAAATGCAAAATGCATACAGGCATATCTTCTTTACCGCGGTCCGTCTTTCTGCGTCTGTGAGTGTTTCAAAATAAGGCGTCACGATGAACGCTGTTCCGATCGGGTTTACCACCGGGAACAAGGCGATCACGCTCATAAAGAGCAGCTGGACGAATGAATGAATTTCGAAACTCATATAGGAAGAGGGCTGTCAGCTGGTGAACCGGTCGTGGAATCTCGGAAATTAAGGTCGCAAAACAGCGTCATACCGTAAACTCCGGCACAAAATAGTGCAGTTCGATCATTGGCTACGGCTCATTTGATTACTATTTTTTGTTAACTATTTTTGACTCATTCCATAATATGTGGAATCCCGGCGTAGATACTTGCAACGTAACTTCGTAAAACCAATAAAAGCGTTGTTCCTGGGCAGTCACGGTGCCGTGTGTGAAGGTCATGCGAACATAGCACAGTACCCATAGCAGGCGTTCAGTTCTTTCAACAGCTGTTGCCCGACGCGGTTACCCGATGCCCGCGTGGACAACGGCAAAAAATGAATCGTAGGCACCTGGGCGAAGACGCACGCACGGTTTTGTCTTCCAAGATAAAATTCATTTGATGCGAAACCTTCAGAGCCTTCGTGATTAAACGAAACAAACAACTTCAAGATGAAAAAACTGATTGTAAGCCAGACTGAAACGGAAAAAATGATCGACAACTTCTTTTCATTATATAAAACACAAAATAGTGACGCCGCTTTAGACTACTTGTTCAATACCAACAAATGGATGGATGAGTCAAAGGACGATGTGGAGAATGTCAAATCTCAACTAAGAAATACAATCAATGTACTGGGTGAATACTACGGCTTTGAGCTCATTGCAAAAAAAACAATAAGCAACAAAATGGAGCACTACGCCTATTTTATTACCTATGACAGGCAGCCACTACGGTTCACGCTGCAATTTTACAACCCTAATGGCGAATGGCGACTTCAGAATTTCAGCTTCGATGACGCCATTGACGATGAGCTAAAAGATGCCGCTAAGCTTATCGCGTGAAGGCCTATCTTATCGATAAGTGTTGTGCAATTTGACGATGCTCGGCGATCCCGCGCATGTGATGCCCCAGCCAACGCCATGACCTTCGGTTCGTCGAAAAACAAGAAAACTTTGGCTGAATCCGCGTAACTATCTGAGCGCGGTATACAATTACCATGTATCTTCCCGCCGTTTATATCTTGTTGGAATGCTCCGTTGTTTGCAAGTATTGTCGCTGATTATTATCGCAGGGTTCACGTTTCAGCGTTGCACATTCGAGCCTGACAACCAGTTTATCAATCCGATCCCACCGCCGGAACCGCTCACCGTTACCGTTGAGGTAAATGATCCCAACTTCAAGAGCCCCTATTATATCGTCGAGCCGACCACTTTTATATTCACCCTTAAGGACCTTACCAAACCAATGGTTGACTATGTCATATCCATTGATGGCGATGACTTTGCGTCAGGCGCTGAAGCGCCAATCTATTTTTCTCTAACCCCATATCATATTCCGTCAGGTAGCCATAAGGTGACCATGAGGGTCCGGGCTAAAACAAATTCAGGAAGCCTGGCCGAACAACTCGACGCTGAATATTACGTGATTGAAAAAAGCTTTACCCTGATCAATGACCGCACGATCCCCTCATCGCTCAACCCGACCGTCGCTTATGAGAACGGCAGACTCGCCATAAGCTGGAGTGCCATTCCTCAAAAGAACTTTTATTATGTCATTAAGCGTACATACTCGCCGTATAATCCATTGCCAGACACCATCATTCGAAACACCGAACTCAGCACCTTTATCGACAACGGCTACACGGGAGGTGACATCACTTACACAATTGCCGTCAGCGGATCAGGGTTCGAGCGCGTTGATTTAGGCACTGTTACTTTTAAGGATGATCCCGTAGATTTCCAGGTTGTAGAAGGAGAAGAGAAGAGCGTAAGGTTGATCTGGAACAATTCCAAAATAGATACGCAAAACATTGAGCTGGCAATCGATACAGACGGACAGACCATTAAAGTTCCGTTAACAAGTTCTGGCAATATGGTCATTGATACGCTGGTGCTTGGCGAGGAGCGAAACTATTGGATTAAAACTTCCGAGGTTGGAAACTGGAGACAGGTATACTCGCGCATGAAAGGAGTAAAATATCCCTCGCAAATAAAGCCCTTCAAGTCACACGCCCTGCTCGTCGACCAAAACAGGCTTCTCCTGCTCACGTCGAACGCGATCTATGAATACGCACTTCCTTCACTTATACTGGAAGATAGCCTCCTCGCCCAAAGTGACCATAAATTTTCAGGGTTTGCCATCACCGACGACGGCAATCGTGCTGTTCTCACCACAGAAAAGGGACGCTTGTTCGAATTCAATCCCCTGGATTTCGATGCACCGTTAAGTGAACTCGGATTATTCGCGGCTACAGTTCCCTACACCGGTGGCACTGATCCGATATACGACGTCGTGCTCGGTGACTTGTCGCGAAACGGCTTGCTCTCGATGGTCATCGGCAAGTATGGAAGTCGCACACAAGTCGTTTATGACATTAACAATAGCGCGGTGCCCTGGTATGCTGCGCCATTTCGATACTTGAATGAAGTGCATCCTCCCTCTATTTCATCCGACGGACGCTATCTCGCAAGTGACTATCCTGGTTCGTCACAGGGCGAAGTATACCAATGGAATGGCGCTGCATTTGATCAAATTGGCCGTGTTGCAACCGGACCGAAGTTCTTCAGGCCGGGCAATCGGGAAATCATCAGCGGCACCTGGAAGGATGACGATTATCAAATATCTCCTGGCAGTGTGCGCATCTATGACCTGAACACTCTTCCTGCTGATCCCATGCAGACACTTCCCCTCCTGCGATCAATGGAATTCGCCAACCTGGTCGGCGATAGCTATTTCTGGTCGATTGGATACGATCAGCGCACAGATATCTTTTATACCCGGTACGTCGAAAATGTCTACTCCACATTGACCTTGTATGATGCGAATACGATGGCGCTTCTGGATAAGGTCAGCGCCTTCACCTATAGCCCCTCCGTTCACTTTTTTGAAAGCAACTATCAAATTACGGATCGCGGATCCATGGAATACGTAAAATGAAAAAAGTCGTCATCATCTGCGCGCTGATCACGATAACGTACGGGCTGTGCGCAGCTCAGGGAGTCAGTATCATGCTCCACACAGGAGTAGGAACGTTTGCAATGAAGAAACAAAAGGATCTTCAGCAGGAAGTCAGGGGAAGTACGATGCCCTGGCGACCTGTTCATAAGTTTCCCCCCTACTGGATCTATGGCGGTTCGTTGTCGATACAACTCAACTCCCAGTTCGGAGTTTCCGCTTATGCGGAGTATGGCTCAACCGGAGGAACCCTTAATTATACCGACTACTCGGGGTCGGTTCAGTTCGATCAACTATTGAGGTACATGCAAGGCGGTATTGGCATGTTCCTGCAGATCAATTTGTCCGACAAGTGGCCCCTGTTTGCAACCAGTCATCTGCTGGTTGGCAAAACAAAAGAAACGGTTTCCTCAACGCTGCGCCTTGGAAATTCAACCGAACATGAAAGTATACAGCTCCACGCACTCAATTTCTCGTTCCGACCAGGCCTCATGATGCAGCACAGGGTAAAAACGTTTCTATTTCAAGCAAACCTTGGCATGGAGATTCAACTTCCGGGTAAGCTGCAGAACGAGGACGGCAACAGCCTGGTCCTTCAAAATCGCGAAGAGGTTAACGCGCAGTGGAGTGGTTTGCGTGCAACGCTAGGCGTTGGATTGTTGTTGGGCAAGAATAAAAAGGCAGAAGACTAGTGCGCTCCGCCTTCGATATGTGAATAATCACAGGCAGCCCCGCCTTGAGAGACTGCAGCAGATAGCGGGAATTCTGAAGGTGTCGGTGAAGACTTACTGAACTAAAGGCTCTTTAGAATCTGTGTTTTTATACCCAAGTTGCAGCAAGCTGTAGGACGAATCCAAAAATGAGCAGCAGCAAACCAGCCCGTGAATACCTTTGAATTCGTGAGTTATGGGAATTACGAAGTTGCACGTCATTTGGCGTCTCTTCCAAATCTCGACCAGGTCGATAGTGCCATTCACTCGGAAGCCCGAATTTGTAAGAATGATTGCACCTATTATGTCCGCAAACAGGCCAATCGAATTTATAATGTCAGACAGAGGTACGCGAATAAACAGGTCACAAAGTCGTAACACAAGTCTTAACAAATGCCGTTGTAAGGGCAAAAATAAACTAATCGCGGAGAGGGAGGCTATCGAACGGTCAAAAACTGGTCGAATAAAGTGGCATTACAACGCCAAAACGGCGTTCCAATGCACATTCTCTGTCATCCAATACTGTCATCATAAATTTTGTCATCATATATTGTCATCATAAACACCACGTTTATGGATGACAAGATAGCCGATTTTTCGGATGACAAATCGGATGACAGAAAGGAAAGGATTCGTGTCGCCCTTACCTACTTTCTCCGGACCGTTCCGAGAACCAAAGACAACCACCATCAGGTGATGTGCAAGGTTCGGGTCTACACGTTTGGGAAACTCCAATATACGTTCAACGTCTACGTTAATGACGGGATGAAACCGCTGTTCCTTCCCAAACACGAATTCCGGAAAGGCCAAATCCTGTTCACTCACAAAGACTCTATAAGGCTCAACGAAATGCTGAAACGGGTTCGGCAAGAGGTTGCCAAAATCATCAAGGATGAATTGGCGCACGGGAACGTGCTGAAAAAAGAAGTCGTGTACTCAAGAGTGTATGAGTACATGCGCCGTTTCAATGCCGACTATGTCGAGTTCCTGAAGCAGCAAATTCGATACCTGCACGAGATTTCCGACGATGAGTTCAACGAGGAAGTTCCAACTAATGGTAGGGTTGTTGCCGACATCACGGACACATTGAAAGACTCAAGATTTGTTGACGAAGTGACACCAGAAATTAAGCAGAAATTTCTAGACAGAAAGTTCTTCGATATGGACGTATTCGAAAAAACAATAAAGGGATTGGTAGAACCAAACGGAAAACCACTAGTTGCTAAGCTGGTCCAAAATCAGGAAGAATATGAAAGGGATATGGTTGTGCGAAAACTCGCCTCGCTACCAATTGAGGAAATCTATAAACAAAATCTTTGGGACCGTCAGAACATTTTTCAAATGTTCGGAAGCATTTACTATGACTCCAAGGTACCCGAAACATACAAGAAAATTGTTATACGCCTATTTGAATATCTTGAGCACTGCCACCCAATCGAACATATCGACGCACTCAATGCACAATGGTTGATAGATTTCTCTTCCTTCCTCAATACCGTCGGGTACTACGCCATCAACACAAAAAACTTCGAACCATACCCGAACAAATATGATCGAAAACGGTTCTTCCTAGACAAAAAACGCAAAGAGTACAAACCCAAAAGTCTCAACAAGTTGATTGGAATAACAAAAACAGTTGTCAATGGAGAGACATCACCGTTTTCGTTTGTTAATCGTGGCTACATTAAGAAACTTGAATTGAAACGGTTCAACCTTGCAGCTATTACCGATAAAAAGGATAAAGACGGCACACGCATTGAACACAATTTGGGTAAGGACGAATTCGATGAACTATTTTGGTTCGAATTCAACAGCGGTAAACTAGAAGAATATCAATCGATATTCAACGAAATGAATAATTCCGAGAATATACAAATATCGATCAATGATCTACAGATAGCCAAAGACCTATTTGTACTTCAAGTTACGGTTGGAGGTTTACGTGGCTTCAAGGAATTAAAGACCGTCCAACTATTGAAGCAATCGAAAACAGAATACAAATTAATGTTCTTTCAGAACAAAATTGAAGACTCTATAACCAACCCGATGAATGAATACACATCTACTATCCTCGCAAAGTATGGTTACAAGATGCCTGTTCTCACCAGAACAAATGCCAGAAAGGCAAAGGCAGTTGAAAGTATTGATATGCTGGAATCGCACTATAGATCGCTGGTCAAAACCATTGGCCACATTATCAATTTCGAACGCGACGTACTAGTTGACGCAACCAAGCAAGCATATGTGCCAATTAAAACAATATTCAACCCTTATTTTTCGCGAAAGACATTCGGAACCATCTTGTACAGACTAGGAGTTCAAGAATCAGACATTGAACTATTCACCGGTCACAAGCCAAGAAACCAAAGCGAATTATCATCTAGCTACATCCAGAAGAACACCCACGAAAACAAACAGAAGATAATTAGCGTGCTAAAGATCGGACCTAGACCAGTGCAGCCTTAGCAATGGCAGACTTGCCTTTCGGTCATCTAGTCCGGGGGTGCCGCCGTTGACGCATCTGATGACCACTAGAAACATCCCCTTTGTCGCCAAGAGCATTTATCCCGTTGTCGAGCCAAAAGGGACATGCAGCGTTTATAGCGTTTTCTGGGACTGTTAGTAGTGCAGGGGATGACACTAGGTCAAGTTTCAACTTCGCTCCTATCTTTCGGTACTTAACAGTGACCTTCATAATTCCACGACCTTTAAACTTGTAGCCCGTCACCGCTTGCCTCGTTGCCTGTCGAGTCTGTTTGCATACACAGGGTTAGCGATCTTCTACGCTTTGCTTTAGCCGTTGTCGTATCAAATGGTATGAATATCAGTGTATCTTAACTCTGGTAGCTTGCCGAACGGGGGTGCTACCAACCCCACCCGAATTTTTAGTATTAGGCCAACATACCAAACTATCACCATTAGCTGAAAGTTCGACGCCATAGACCTCCGTCGCATACTTTACTTGTCTAACAAATCTGCTTGTCTCCAAAAAGTAAATGGAAAAATCCCTCGACATGGTGTCCGCGAAACGGATTTTGTCGTCGAAAAAGCCTACTACTAGACCGTCGAATTTTCCGCTGTATTCGAATATAACGTATGAGTCAAGAATCGGAAAATGGGATAGTTTACCTTTCACCATTAGGTAATTCACCGGAGTATTGTCAGCTAGCCGAGTTCCAACAAAAGTACCATGCGGGGTTTCATGATATGTCACACATTCAGATTTAATACCGTGTGACAATAAAATTTCATTGCCCTTCCCCCTTTCCACCATCATCCGTTCCTCATCACGTTTTTTCTTGTCTACCGGCTGCTTGGTTGACGTTTCAATATTTGACACTGAAAGACCCTGTTGGGGCATTTTGATCTCAATTTCATCGTCCGGCTTAGGTAAATAAACATACATCCTCCCTTCCCGCTTTCTTAATTTACCACCTGCGATCTCGGCATATAACCTTTGTTCGTACGGGATTTCAATGACATTGGATGGATTTCCCCGGTCAACGAGCATCACCGACAGGGATCGCAAATGTGGTAGATCGTTGTCGTAAGATGCGCAAAGCAGAAAGTTGTACTTAGCACCTTGGGCAACGTCCAGAATTTCAAAATTGCCACACCTCGTATCGTTGTGAATCAAGTAAGCTGTCTTTGACAGGAATTTTCCATCGCATGAAAAACGAGCCACGCAGACAGCGGGAGACGCCGATGTGAAAGTGGCCGAACCGTGTCCCGGCTTAGGCCACTTTCCACTGCAATTTTGAACGGAAAGCGGAGAATAGTCCTTTTCAATGAGAACGGCGAACCCGCCGTTGCCTTCAATAAGAATATTAGGGTCATTCAATAGATAATAGTCGGTCATCGCCAACACTGTGGCGCCCACATCGTCGAAAATAAGGAACCTGAATACTTTGCCAGTATCCGCCGTTGACGTACCATTAAAGGAGACGACAACAAGGACGTTCCCATTCGACAATCTATTCCTACTTACCAGTTTCCAATCATTACCAGTGAAACTATCGCCACTTTGAGAGACAAATTGGATGTGGGTTTCATTGATCAATTGTCCAGCAGCAACGTAGACATTATCAAAAACAAGATACTGCCCATTCTTGTAGCTGGAGGTCATGCTTCGGACCACCGTTCTCAAGGAATCCCTCAGCCCTAGCAAAATCACCTCTACTGCGTCAGAATTGTCATGCCGGACCATAGCAAACTTCTCATTACGTCCACTTTGCCCTCGGAGCGTATAGGAACGGGGAAAATCAAAAGAACCGATTTGAGCGTTCGCAGTACTCAGACACGCCAAATGGACAAGTACCGCAAACTTTAACTCGCTGATCATGCTATTGATTTTATTAGGGGGGGATGATAACGCTTTCGGCGTACGCTTGAAAAATTGGTATTTCAAATAATTTGAAGTCGCTTCATCACTCTCCGAATTACAGACGTCAAATTGTCGTCACCAAGGTAGCCCTCAAGAATTCCTTTAACACGGAGCGAGATTCGATCAAAAGGTTCGTTTGATCCTTTCTCCAACAAGTCATTTATTTCGTCGCATGTGCGATCATCCGATGAAATAACTTTGATAATTATTAAGAACCATTCGTCCTCAGACATTGCATAGCACTCTTCTGCGCCACCACTTTCGAACCATTCAACTATAGATTTGTCAGAATTAGATTCCTTCAAGCAGTATAAAATCTTTGCCTTTGATTGGTTATAAGTTTGCTTGCATTGGGCAAACATTCCCAGAAATACAAATAGAAGGTTCGGGGTTGCTAATCCAAGTTCAGTTGGTCTCATTTTGAACGACGCCAAAAGGCCTTCAAATAGTTCTGCAATTAATTTAGTGTCTTCAGTCCTTGATACCACGTCAAAAAACGCAACGCATGATCCCTCGAGGTAGTGAAAGTTGTCCTCAGAATCATTCCTAATGAGAATGAGTATGTCGGTTGAATCAAGTCTAATTACGTCGCACATGAATTCACGCTTTAACGATGTGACGAGAACGGCTAACCCAACCAAAGGTTACGGTGATAACGAGGTTGTCAGATGCTTTATACGGTCTAATCAGTTATCCGAAACCCTTTATAAAATTTTATAATGCTCTCAATTCTCTTCTGAAAAATATTTGGCGAAAATTTTCAATCTCAATTGTTTTTCATTCGTCCATGTAGCTAGGAGTTTATTTTATGCAAAGACGTCAATACAAATGGACCACCACACACCGGGGGCATCCGGGGAGTTGGGGCGGGGGCCCATCGAATCCGGGATATGCCAACGGATCGAACAGAAAAGTGACACCCGAATACAAAAGGAGTTTCACTTTTAGCAATAGTGAAACAAAAGAACTGCGACAACGATTACGCAATCAACCACTTACGGAAGATCCAATAAATATAGTTTCAGTTATACTCACATCAATCATTTGCGAAACCTTTCATCACATCCCGCGTTGTCACTAAGTATGGCAACAAAAGGCACTGCTACGGAATCATCTCCAATGTCGTGGGATCAGTTCCAAAACCTAATCAGCAGAATGCTCGTGGACGCCGAGCATTCATTTAAGAACCCAGACAAGAAAGAGCAACATATAAAGTTCCTTGTTCTTATTGCTATTGGCTGCTATGCTGGACTAAGAATAGGTGATTTGCTAAATCTCTGCTGGCATGATGTTCTTCAAAAAACGTCAATTGACGTTATTGAGCAAAAAAGAAAGAAGAAGCGATCAATCACATTAAACGCTAACCTAACCAAAATTTTATCAAAGGCATATTCATTGTATACGCCTGACAGCAACGATTACATTTTCACCAACGCGGATAACATGGTTTTTTCTGTGCAATACATTAATCGAAAGTTGAAACTCATTTTCAAACAATACAATGTAAAATCATCGATAGTCTCATCTCATTCACTTCGAAAGACATTCGGTTTAAGGGTTTTTGAAATGAATTTCAAATCAGACGAGGCGCTCATCAAGTTATCTCAAATGTTTAATCATGCAAACACTGCTATTACACGACGCTACATTGGCATTCAAGCAGAAGCCATAAAGGATATTTATTTAAAACTGTAGAAGGCTAACATTTCTCCAAAACGCAACGCGTTCTTCGCGTGTAGGTGAGACAAAAATCAATTAATCGGTGGATGGAGTCAATTTCGGCTTCCCTTTCGTCAAGTACCAATACACCACGTCTAAAATGCAGTCGATAGGGAACTCAAAAGAACATTAAAAGGTACTGAAAGTACCTAACGTGTTCTTACGAGAACGCCTTCAGACATCATGTTGAGGCAAATCTCCCCGTCGGAATGCCGCCAAAATGGAATTCGACTTTCGATTAGCAGATGACAAGGAAAAAACTATTCTCCGATTCGAAAGCGGCTCTGACCGCAAGCTAAACTAACGTCGAAAGGTACATTGTTCATCCTTTTTAGCATGCTATAAGATAGACCACCCTATTTTCAGAATCTCTTTCGTTTGTCCCTGTAGACATCATCTACGTACTTCTTAACCGCCACCACTAAACCAGACCCAAGTCTGAAACTCGGTTATGGAATCTAAAAGCGTCCTGATTTAGGAAACGGCTTCCGATCTCTTTCGGGCGTTCAGAGAACATATAATCACCTAACGTCGAAAATCAGTCGAAGATTTCTTCGCCATCGAAGTCAAATATTCCGTAATCGTCCTTGTCTTCTATCGTGATCGTTTTCCATTCTCGGTCAATTTCCCATGATGCAACATTGCCATTGGCAAATATCAACTTACTATTTTGGCTTCGATTAAATTGCCGGTTTTGATCGAATAGACCTTATAGACCTTGAGAAAGGCATTGAACAGGCTTATTCGGTTTGATCAGATATCGGATGGTATCTGAAGTTTAGTTTGTCGATGTTAATAAATGTGATAATCGGTTGTCGTGTTTAGGTTTGGCTGCGGCATGGTCGGCGGCGGAATTCTCTCGCTGTCGCGATGACTTGAAGCCAACACCGTTGTCGCTTATTCCATTGGATATGGTTGAACTTTCAACGTTTAAACCAGTGGAATACCTCTTTTCTTTTCTGTTGGTATAATGCCTTATAATGCGTTTTTAAGGCTAAAATTGTTTTTAATATAGTTGGACTTAATGTTATCAAGATACTCTCTTGGAATAGTTGGTATTACCTTTTCTTCGAAGAATTCAAATGACTTATCTGGATAGTCTTGATTAAACCTATTAAATAGTGCTCGGTATATCTCGGAATCAAGTACTAGTGGTTTCTTTTCTTTTACCAACTCAGGACCAGTAGCCGAAGCCCCATAGGGCGTAGGCGTCACTGGTCCGACCAGTTCAAAACCTTCAACCACTTGTTCTGTAATCTTATTCTTTAAATCTTCTTCTTTAGTTATTACTATAGGTTGCTTTGCGCCACCTGCTTGGTAGTTTTGCGCCACCTCAATAGGTTGCTCTGCGCCACCTTGTATGTTGCTTTGCGCCACCTCCGATGGTTGCTCCGTGCCACCTAGGTTGCTTTCTACCACCTCTGTGAAAGTCTGCTTTGCGCTAACTTCCGTTGTCAATAGGTTGCTTTGCGCCACCTCCAATACTTGTTGATTGGTACGACCTAAGTTCAAATAGTAGGTATTTTCAGCTTCAACTATCCAACCTTTTTCCTTAAGGCTTTTCCAGTTTCTAATGATTGTGGATTTGTCTAAGTCTAGTTCGTTTCCAAGTCTGGTGTAAGCTAATATCCAAGGATTAGGATAAGAATAGAGACGCATTAAGATGAGTCTTTCAATAGGCGTCAAACCAGTTGCGTTGAATAATGCATTTGGAATGCGCGTGTAATTGTCTTTTAGGCTGTCTAAGACAACCCTTTTTCCATTTAACATGGTTCATAAGGAGTTCAATAAAAATTATGGGCGTTCAACCCGATTGTTTCAATCGTACGACAACTGCAATAGTTCATGGGGTAATTAAAATCCCGTCGTAGCTACCCGACGGGACTTAATGAACTTTTACTTTTTATTGTCCTTACGACTTTCATATAAATACGTAAACTTTAAAAACACGTACCGATTTTGTAATAATAAGGGCCGGTTTTTAATATTCCTAATTTTTCTTCGGGCTTGTTTTACTCGTACACCAATGAATATCAGTGCGTTACGCAACAATCGACGTATCGACGTTTTTCGATAAGTAAAATTCAAATGTCACTTCTTCAACTCCCCTAGAATCCTGCTGTTTCAGTGGTTTTCAGTACCCGTTTTCAGTAAACACCTCAAATCTGGCTGAAAGCACGAGGTAAGCACACTTGAGTGCCGACCATGACCAGCATTGTCAAGAAAAAGAAAAAATAGAAAAGAAAAGTGCTCGTGGTTGACCCAATGGCGCAAACGATCCGAGCGGCAGCGGTAACTGATTGGTTTAGTGCGCCAAAGGCCAAAATAGTAAATGTCGACATAGGCATTAGAGCGTGATTTTTTAGCCTATACTGACAGGGAGTCAAACAAGACATCAGCATGATTGCGTTAATCGTCATCTTCTGCGAGTTCGGTCATCCCAGTTAACAATACTAGGATGTGGCGCAAGTGGAATTGTACCAGACTTTAGCTATTTTGGAATGTTTTACCCGTTGACGTGTGAAAGACGCAGTAGATACTCTAGTTGCCTACGGCATACCGTCGTCGCTTGCAGATACCGTAGTCGCAAACGATCTGAATATATCTAGGATAAGAACAAGCAGCATAGCAGTGCTAGTCAGCAAGTTTCAACTGACAGAAGAAACCGCCAAATACTTGAAACAGGCTGTGCAGCGGACACCTATTGAAAGGGACGTCATTGACAGTTTGCTTCTAAACAATAACTTTCTTTGCTGTGCATGTACGGGGCAAAAAAGCCATGCGTTTGTGATCCATCACATTGACCCGTATCACACAAGTCAAAACAATGCTTACGAAAATCTTGCAGTCCTATGCCCTTCGTGTCATGATTTGGCCCACGGTGGACGAAGTCTTGCCCTCAATCTAACTCAAACTCAAATCAGAATGGCGAAAGAAAGCTGGGAAAAGGCATGCATCGCGAGAAGATCAGGTGATCAAATTACCGTCGATGCTAAACCGGTGTATGATATATGGTCATTGAGAGAAGACATTGATGATATGCAATATCTTATGTACTTCCTGTCAATCGAAAAGTCCCCAGACTTCACCAAAGGCAAGTTGGACGTTGTGAATATGGACAGGGGCAATACTTTCATGGCCGCTGAATTCGCCCATCCTTCCGGTGCAATTGACGCTGACATCGAAGTTAGCTATTGGGAAGTTCAATGGGGTATCAGGTCATCTTTACGAAAGAAAACAATGATGCTTATCACCTACTTACATGAAAGGATTATGATCAGAGACTTTGAAGGAATATTCGCTGAAGATAGGATTTTAGATTTCGAAAAATAGAACCAGTCAAATGCCCAGAAAGGAACTTTTAGATAGGCTTATACAAATACTGAAATCCGTCGACGAACAACCAAATCCGGGCAACGCTGTCATTTGGAATGAGTTTAGCGACGCTATCAACGAAAATATGAGCGACCCACAAAAGCGAGAACTCTTAAGGACTCTTAACAACATGCGGAGAGGTGATCGACTGCCTCATTCGTTCGTTGACCAAGTAAAGCAAGACCTTGGAGCAGATTAGGCACCATAAACAATCATTTTGCCAAAAGATGGACCCATTTGCATACTTCTTATTAACAATCCTTGTCATAATCGGCAACGGATGGTGGATTTGGTACAAACAATACGAGACGAAGAAAGGCGAAAACCGAGCGCTTAAGGAAGACATCGAAGAACTGACTGAAAAAGTTGAGCAAGTAAAGGCAGAATTCAACGTCAATCTTGAAAAGGTAAAAGCAGAACTACAATTCTTGAACACGCACCAATTCAGCTATGCTGTTGAAGAACGGAACGCAATCTATGCCTTCTTGGAAGCTTATCACAAGTGGCTCTCCCTTTCCGAACATCTTGAAACAGATGATCTATCCGATGACTTACTTACGAAGAAACAACGAGATTACGCAGAAGCCTTTGCCCACTTCAACTTTTGCCAAAGTAAGTTGTTTCTTTTTCCGACCGACGAAGACTCCATAAACCGGCAAAGTCAGCTTGCCCAAATAACTCTTGCTCTTGCGAGACTACGTTCAAAGTACCAGTACCAAATAAGAGTGGCCGATACGGAAGTTAAAAGAATAGCCCAACGGGTTGGGACAACGGCAACTTTGGAAGATCACAAAAAGGCCCTTGAAAAGAAAAGTGCCATTCAAAGTGAATTCCTTGATAAATCAATTGACGAAATTCAAAAACCACTACGGGCATTATTTGCAGTCGTGCGAGAAAGATTCAAGGACAGACTTCAGGAATTGTTTCATACTAGTAACAACGATAATTGAAAAATCCAACTTCGATCTGGAAGCCGATTCTTGTCTTGAAAATGAACCTCAAAAAATAAATAATGGACTTTTACTTGTAACTTAACATGAGCGAAGACAAAAGTTCAAAAACCTACATTCGATCTGGAAGGCAATTCTTACCGGAAAAAAAATCCCAAACAAAAAAGGGAACCGTTGTCGATTTCCCCTAGTCGACATACCGTATTGAACTGGAATGCTCACCGCCAGCAGAAATTGTTTTGCCAAAATAGATTGCTATCAACTGAAAATAAGCCATAACTACTTGATAGTCAAACGATACGGCTTTGCTTCTGCGCTGTTTCTCCTTTGATAGAGTCCCAACACTCGGGACCATTGGGGTTTTACCTCAGGCTTATTACGAAGTTTGAAGAAACTTGCTAAAGTTCCCCTGATACCTTCAGATACATGCTGATACACATCATCGTTGTTGAGTGGGCCTAGAATCGCTTTGTATTCGCTAATACGCCTGTAAATCAAAACCTACGGGAAAGAAAGTCTTTGCTTTAGATCGTGCCGTATAAGCGAAATTAGGTGCTATACGTGACTTGGCCTGAAGTCGACTTCAACTAGTGGTTTGCCGCTGTCCGCCTGAATGAATCCACGG
>Ga0164241_10002927_pt1 | contig 17840 bp, 14 predicted proteins | sample OricomyardsoilBY_FD_108780 | JGI IMG/M metagenome (GOLD analysis project Ga0164241, IMG submission 108780) | Backyard soil microbial communities from Emeryville, California, USA - Original compost - Back yard soil (BY) | ecosystem: Environmental > Terrestrial > Soil > Unclassified | place: USA...
AGTCGAACGATCCCCGGCTCGAGAAATTTTCGAACGGCATCGAGCACCATGGTCAACTGCTCCGGGCGAAAGCCGCGCGCATTCTGGCTCGAACCGAGTACGCGACGGAGCTCGAGCTGACACTGACGCAAGGAAAGAAGCGTCAGATCCGGCACATGTGCCGCGCCCTGCAGCTTCGCCTCACGCACCTACACCGATCGCGCATCGGGCCACTGTCGGACGCGGGACTCGCACTCGGCACTTGGCGTCTGCTCACATCGAATGAAGTGGACGCGCTCTGGTCGGCTACTGGCGGCAGGGCGCGACTCCGTCAGCGTCAAGTGGCTGCGTTGATGCGCATGGCACGAGCGGCGCGCGCTGGGGGCGCGCCGCTGACTCGCTTGGAATCCTGGCTTTCGGGCGAGCCGGATCCGGGATGAAATAAGCAACGCCGAGCGTTACTGCGCAGACGTCCTCGCGAATCGAGCAGCAAGCACCAAGCTATGATGATGACCGCCCTCCACAGTTTGCTAAAAATGGTCGCCGCCCAACAGGCTGACGAGCTGCGACTGGGCGTGGAGCGAGCGCCAGTCGTGCTCACCAGCGGCGTGCCCAAAAACCTGACCTTGGCGGAAACTGGCGAGCGTGTGTTACGCCAAATGCTCGGGTCTCTGCTGTCACCAGAGATCGAAGCGAGCTTGGCGCGCGGCGAGGCTCATAGCTTTGCGCACGACGCAGGTGAGGGCTTTGGCGTCTATCAAGTGCAGTTCTTGCCGCGCAAGCACGAAGCCGGGTTCGACGTGCGATTGACGAAAGGGCACCCCGCGCCGACGACCGCACCCGTTGCCCACGCAGCCCCCGCGATACCGACGACCCAAACCGCGCCTGCACCTGTCGTTCACGCAGTTCAAACGGCGTTCGCATCCTCGAACGAGCCCGCGCAGACAGTGAGAGAAGCGTCGCACTCAGCACCGCTCGCCGTCACGAGCTCGCTCGAGGCGTTGCTGTCGCGCGCGGCCGCACTGCACGCGAGCGACATTCACGTGCGCCAGGGTGAGGCCGCGTACGCGCGCATCGACGGGCATTTGACGTTGCTGCAAGCCGGCGCGCACGACGTTCGCGAGTTGCTCGGAGCTTCGGCCGATTTGACGCTCGCGCGTGCCAGCGCCGATCTCTCACTCAACAGCCCGAGCGCGGGTCGATTGCGGCTTCACACGTTCCTCGCGGGCGGCGTCCCGACGCTCGCCGTACGCTTGCTTCCGGCTGAAATTCCGGCACTCTCGGAGATCGGCTTTCCGAACGAATTGCGGGACCTGGCAAGCTTGCCCAACGGCCTGGTGCTGCTCACCGGTCCAGCCGGGTCGGGCAAGAGCACGACAGCCGCGGCGCTCTGCCAAGAGCTGCTCCGACAGCGGTCAGTCATGTTGCTCACGCTCGAAGATCCGGTGGAATACACCTTCGAGACGCGCCACACGAACAGCATCGTGCGCCAACGCCAAATCGGCTTGGACGTGGCAGATTTTGCGACCGGGCTGCGCGATGCCCTGCGTGAAGATCCGGATGTGCTGCTGATCGGTGAAATGCGCGACGCTGAATCGATCAGCCTAGCGCTCACCGCGGCCGAAACCGGGCACCTCGTGTTTGCGACGCTGCATAGTCGCGGCGCCGCTTCCGCGATCGAGCGCATCATCGACGCCTACCCCGCGGGGCGCCAGCAACAGTTGCGCGTGCAACTCTCCGAATCGCTCCGAGCCGTGCTCGCGCACCGCTTGTTGCCCCGTGCCCGCGGCAGCGGCCGCGCGCTCGCCCTCGAAGTGCTTCGACGCAACTCGGCAGTCGCCAACCTGATCCGCGAAGGCAAGACTCCGCAACTCACCAGCGCCATGCAATCGTCCCGCAAGGAAGGCATGGTCCTGCTCGAGCGCAGCCTCGCCGAACTATGCCGCGCCGGCACCATCGACGAACGCCAAGCCTTCAGCGCCGCAAACGACCAAGATTCGCTGATGGAATATCTGCACGCCCGCAGCAAAACCTGAGTTTCAAGGGCCGCGCCGAACACGCGAAGCGACGGCGGCTTCCAAGTCCTTGTTTTTGGGGCGATCTCGAGCCAGCCACGCACCTCGCGGTGCGCGCGGTTCCCTTCGGTTTCCTCCAAACGCCGCGCGCCGACAACAAATCCGCACGTCGAGGTGCGCTGCTGGGTCACGATCGCCCACAAAACAACCGCACCCCGGGTGAGGTCGAAAGTGACCTCTCCCGGGGTGCGGTTCAAAGGCCAATCAGTGTTGGGATCAGGCGGCGTCGTGGACATCGAGCCAGCCGCTGCCGCGGGAGAGCTCGGTGATGCGGGTCTTGAGCTTTTTCTTGGCGCGGACTTCGAGCTGGCGCGCGCGTTCGCGGGAGACGCCGAGTTGGCGGCCGATTTCAGCGAGCGACAATTCGTCTTCGTTGTCGGCCATGAGCCGCTTTTCGACGATGTAACGTTCGCGTTGGTCGAGGCCGACCAACGCTTCGTTCACGGCTTCGCGAGCGAAGTCGTCTGTTTCGGAATGGGCCAAGCCCTCTTCCTGGTTCCAGTCGTCTATGGCGACGAGCGTATCGGCGAGTGTGGTCGCGGAATCCGTGTAGACCGGCGCGTCGAGCGAGACGTCGCGGGCGTCGAGCGTGCGCACCATGGCCGCAACTTTGGCTTGCGGCATATCGAGAGCTTTGGCGAGAAGCGCATTGGCCTCCTCTCCATCACCCACGAGGTTTGCGATGCGCACGCGCTCGCGGCGGATCTTGAAGAACATCTTGGAGCGCAGCGCGCCGGAGCCACCGCCGACCATGCTCCAAGATCGGATGACATGGTTCAAGATGTACGCGCGAATCCAGTACGACGCGTAGGTGACGAAGCGAGTGCCGCGGCCGGTATCGAACTTTTGTAAGGCGTGTACCAAACCGAAGTTGCCTTCAGCGACGAGCTCGGCGAGCGGCAGGCCGTAGCGGTGGTACTTGAACGCGATCGAGACGACGTAGCGTAGGTGTGAGCGGACCAGCTCTTCACGAGCAGCTTCGTCCTTCTGGGTCAACCAGCGGACCGTGAGTTCGTGCTCCGCCTCACGAGATAGCTCGGGGTAGGCGTGGGCTGCAGTGATGTAGTGCGTGAGCGAGGGATCGATTTGACGGGCCATGTTTACTTCGGGCGCGCTTTCTTTGTTCGTACGGCTTACGCGCGGGGATCCGAGGCAGTTCCGCTAAGTTTTGTTAAGTCGACAGAACGTACGGGCGGCATGATCGGCTGGACGAGCGCGCTGATTTTCCGCTGGGCCGTCTCAGTTCAAGTCGCTGCGGCGGCCTCTCGGTGGTACGTCGAACCAGCGCCACGCAGATCGACATCGCCGCATTCGATTTCCACTTTTCGCACCGAAGGCCGGACTGAGGCACGGACCCGTGCCGTTGCTGCACGCGGTTCGGCTCAGCGAATAGTCGGTTCAGCCAGGCGAATGATACGCACCAACCCGACGGGTAGTTTCCACTCTCATCGCCCGTCCGGAAAATCTCGCCGAACGTCCAGCCCAGCGGTAACCCCGCTGACTAACCCGAAAAGTGGAAGCGAGCGACGACGTGCGGGACGAACACGAGCAAGCCGACCGCCACCGCGCCCAGCGAAGCAAGCAGCACCGCACCGGCTGCAACGTCCTTGGCGACTGCGATGTGCGGACTGTGTTCCGGAACTGCCGCGTCAGAGAGCGCCTCGAGCGCCGTGTTCAGCGCTTCAGCGACCCACACGCCCGTTGCGGCGATCGCGAGCAGAGTCCATTCGAGCGGCGACAGCCCGAGCGTCGCGCCCGACGCGATCACCAAAACGGTCGCCACCCCGTGGATGCGAGCGTTGGTCTCGCGATACAGCGTGCACAGCCCATTGATCGCGTATCCAAAACTGCGCTTCCGCCCGAGAGCCCATGCCACCAGCGACGTCATGCGCGAAGCATGAGCGCCAGCTGCCGAGCGCGCGCGTGGAGAATTGATGGAGAATTGAGCTTGCCACAGCGGCGTCGGAATATTTTTTTTGATGGTCAAGCAACACGTCGCAGCTGCACCCAGCCTTCGGCGTCGCGGACGACCGAGAGGAGATCACTCACCACACGCACTGATGGCGCTGCCGGCGGTGCGTGCTTGCGGCGGATTGACGCCAGAGTTCGTGACTTGCGCGAGCCGCTGCGCGATGTACGGCGGATAGCTGCCCTCAGGAAAGCGATCGATGACGGCGCGGTAGCGACATGCGGCGCGCTCGGGGTGCCCGCGCAACCAATCGATATCACCCAAGCCAACCCACGCCGGCGAGTAGTTCGCGTTGTCCGTCAGCGCGCGCTCGAACAGCTTTTGTCCGTCTTCCATGCCGCCGCGCAGCAGCTGCACTTCGGCCAAACCACAGCGCGCCTCGGCATCGTTCGGGTGCGTGCGTAAAACTTCGGCGTACAAGCGCTCGGCTTCAGCGAGCCGCGCGCGATGTTGACGATCCCTCGCGAAGCTCAAGAGCTCACGCTTGGTCACGACGATTTTCGGTTTGGGCGCCTCGGCGCTCGCCGCAGCTGGCGCAGAACTCGGATTCGTCTCGGCCGCGCTGGCCCTGGCGGGAAAGAGCGCCTGGTAGACGCGCTTCAAGTCCGACGCGGAGGGATGAAGCGACTCGCTGTCCGGAACCGCGGACAATTCGCGCCCGGCCTCCGCCGGATGATTGGCGAGAATCAGTCCCAAAGTGAGACGAGCCCGCAAGGTTGCGATGCGACTATCACCGACGGGTGATGCGTCCTGAGCCCGAGCGAGCAGATCGTGCGCTTGCTGCCAATTTCCCGAGTCGATCGCGTGCGAAACTTGCGACAATTGGGAGCGGAGCTGCAGGCTTCGATAAGCGGTCGGATTCATCGCGCGAAGCAGAGGATTTTCCGCGAATAGCGCCGCAGGTATGCCAGCTGCGAAGCCGAGCAACAGAGCCGCGATCGGCGCCCACGTGCGTCGTCGCTGATCCCACCACGAGGACTGGCTGAGCCGAGCTTTCGGGATCGTCGACGCCGCCTCGGACATGCCCGGCGGACGCTTCGCGCGCGGTTGTGTGGGCTCGTTGTCGCGGATGCCCGTGTCGACCGGCATTGGGCGCTCCAGAGGCGCAGCTGCCACCGAAAGGCCTGGCAGTGTGTCGGGATATCCGTCGCCCTCGGCCTTGAGCACGCCGAGCGAGCGCGCTGGTCGACTATCGCTTGGCCTGTCGTCGGAAAGAGCCGGCGGAGCAACCGATCCGCGCTTCACGATCGCGGTGCCACAATGCACGCAGAACACCGCCGAACGCTCCCAGTCGTCGTCGTGCCAGTCGACGAAGCCGTCCCCGCAGGCCCCGCACTCGAAGCGCACTTGCCGAAACATACCCAAGGCGCAGGCTATCGCCCCCACCCCTACCTCGACACACACTATCGGATTGGCTCCTGGTTGCCACACCGACCGAACAATCGACCAGCCGCTGATCGCGCACCCTCCACGCTCGAGCAAAAATTCGTTCGACGCCGGCGATAGCCTGTCGATCTTGGACCTCAGCCAACGACCAGCTGCATTCACTCGCTCGAGTCAGGAGTCCTCAATCATGCGTTATGCCTGTCTGGTCTATTTCGACCCTCAAGTCGTTTTCAATCAAAGTGCCGAGTCGGAAGCTGTCCTGCGCGATGGCTTCACCTACCTCGAAGAACTGCGCGCAAGCGGCGTACTGGTCACCGATGGCGCGCTGCACCCCCCGATCAGACGATGACCATCCGGGTTCGCGACGGAAAGATGTCGGCCACCGACGGACCGTACCTCGAGACCAAAGAAATGCTCGCGGGGTTCCTGGTCGTCGAAGCGCGTGATCTCAACGAGGCGGTGCGCGTCGGTGCCGGCATTCCACTTGCAAAGTTGGGAACCGTGGAAGTGCGTCCGTTCGTCGACTTCAGCAAACCGCGACCCGAGCTCTGATCGGCTCTGGTCAACTCTGATCGATCATGATCGACGCGCGCGACGCCTTGGCTGCGACTTACCGCAAGGAGGCGCGGCGCGTATTGGCAACGCTGATCCGTCTCCTGGGTGGCTTTGAAGCCGCCGAAGAAGCGTTGCACGAGGCCTTCGCCGCGGCAGCCGAACAGTGGCCGCGCGAAGGTGTGCCCGACAATCCGTACGCCTGGCTCGTGTCCGCGGGTCGCTTCAAGACGCTCGACCGCTGGCGCCGCCAGGCCCGGCTCACCGGTGCGCTGCCCCAGCTGACCGCGCAGGCGATGAGTGTGGAGCCGGCCATGCCCCGCGAAACCATCGAGGACGACGAGCTGCGCTTGATTTTCACCTGTTGTCACCCGGCGCTCGCGCCCGATGCGCGCATCGCGCTCACGCTGCGCGAAGTCGCCGGGCTGAGCACAGAACAGATCGCTCGGGCTTACCTCGTGTCTGCACCGACCATTGCTCAGCGTATCGTGCGCGCGAAGGGTCAAATTCGCGACACAAAACTGCCGTACGAGCTGCCGTCGCATGCACAGCTGCCAGATCGACTCGAAAGTGTTTTGCAGGTCGTGTACCTGATCTTCAACGAAGGCTACGCCGCGAGTGAAGGGCCCGCATTGACGCGCGCTGATCTGTGCGCTGACGCGCTCCGGCTCGGACGGCTGATCGTGCAGCTGTTGGACGAACCCGAGGCGATGGGCTTGCTCGCGCTGATGCTGTTTCACGAAGCGCGCCGCAGCGCACGGGTGGATGCTGCGGGCAATCTCGTCTTGCTCGAAAATCAGGATCGCTCGCGATGGGATCGCGGCACCATCCACGAAGCGCAATCCTGGCTCGAGCGCGCGCTGAAAAAACGCAGTGTCGGACCGTACCTGTTGCAAGCCGCAATCGTCGCCGTTCACGTGAAAGCGGCGAGCTACGCGGACACGGATTGGACGCAAATCGTTGCGTTATACGACCTGTTGCGGCTCGTCGACCCTTCCCCGGTAGCCGCGTTGAACCGCGCCGTAGCGCTCGGCATGCGCGATGGTCCGAGGGCGGGACTGACCGCGATCGAAGCACTACTCAGCGAAGGCGAGCTGACCGAGTATCACTTGGCGCACGCCGCGCGCGCCGATCTTCAACGTCGACTGGGTCGGAAAGATGACGCTCGTGTAAGCTACGAACGCGCGCTCGAACTTGCCAGACAGCCCGCTGAACGCCGCTTCCTGCAAGCGCGCTTGGCGGAGCTGAACAGCTGGGACTGATTGCTACGTTGTGACGACGCGACACACGTTCGAACCGAAACTTTCCAGAAGCACACGCCACAAAGCCCGTGATTTTATGGGTCTGAGTTCGATCACTCGCAGAGCCACGACCTTGGTATGCGACTTGCGTTGCGATGCGGGAAGTGGCTACTGTTCAAGTTAGGAATGACGGGGAGCGGCTCGTGCAAGGCGTAAAGCGGCGCGTCATCATCGTCGAAGACGATCACGACTACGCCGAGCTTGTGGCACGCATGCTCAGAGCGCGTGGACACGAAACGCGCATCGCACTCGACGCACTCGATGCGACCTTGATGGCCGCTGACTTCCGTCCCGAGCTCGCGATCATCGACCTCGGCCTACCGGGGATGGATGGGCTGGAGTTGGCGACGTGGCTGACCGTTCATCCCAAGCTCAAACAGACCGTGTTCATCGCCATCACGGGCAACCCAGCCGTCACGCTTGCGCGGCCCAAGGGTGACGCTGGGTTCCATGCCTATTTGACGAAGCCGATCGACATCGATTCGTTGCTCGAACAATCAGAGCAGCTGAGGCGTACGCTCGATGGTTCCGTGCCCAGCGCGACCGGCGCCCCGAACGTCGAGGGCACGACTGCGAAAGACGCACGAACGTAGCCGCTCAGTGGTGGTGGCTGTGACCATCCGGGCCGTGCGGATGCCCGTGGCTCATCTCGTTTGCCGTAGCCGTGCGAACCGCGAGAACCTCCACCTCGAAGTTGAGCGCCTTTCCAGCCAACGGGTGTTGTGGATCGACGAACACCTGATCGCCCTCGACGCGATCGATCCAAACCGGCGCGTGTTCGCCGTTCGGTCCCTCGGTCATGAATTGCATGCCCGCAGCGAGCTTCATGTCGGGAGGAAATGCCGAGCGGGGCACTGGCTGCGGCGGCAGATCATCGCGCTCGCCATAGCCGTCTTCCGGCTCGACTCGCACTTTGCCGGTGAAGCCGACGGTCTTACCGGTGAGCGCCTGCTCCAGCCCAGGGACGATGTTGTCCGCACCGTGGAGGTAAGCCATCGGGTCCTCGCGAGTGGAAGCGTCGATCACTTCTCCTTCGTCGGAGCGAAGCGTGTAGTTCAAGACGACCACGAGGCCATCGGCGATGATCAGGTTTTCGGACATCGAGCGCGAGTAGCGCTGCCTCGGGCGCGCTGCCACCGAAAACCGCCCATGCAGCGGCTGGCACGCCCTGTGATACGGGCGAACGACAGACATGGCCCCGCTAAAAACCCTGTTCACATCCTCCGGCTACTCCACGCTGCTCCATCGCACGCGCTTCGCGCTGCTCATTCCGACACTTTCACTCATTTTCGGCCTGCTCGGCGGCTGCGGTGCGAACGCTCGTCAGTCGACGGGCGGAGGCGGTGCCGCAGGCGTGAGTGGCACAGCTGGGCACAGCGGTAGCATGCCGGATCATGGCGGTGCCGGAAGCAGTGGCGAGGCGGGCAGCGGCGGTGAGGGCGGCACGAGTGACGGCGGCGAAGGAGGCGCAAGCGAGGGTGGTAACGGCGGCGAAGGAGGCGCAAGTGAAGATGGCAAGCTGAGTCTCACTTTCGATGACGCCTTCGTCATCAAAGCTCAGCTGCGCAGCGACGGTTCGTTGCTGGTGCTATTGGACAAGCCACTCGATATGCGCGTCGATTGGGGGTCGCCCCAGCGCGAACTCTTGTTACTGAGTGAGAGCGGTCAGCCGCTCGCGTCGCTAGCCAGCTCGACCGCGAGCCGTTTCCTTTTGGATTTTGCCGCGCATGATTCGGGCGACGTGAGCGTCTTGTACAGCTCGGCCGACGAGTATTCGCTCGAACGCTTTGACGTTCACGGTCAGTCGCTTGGCGCGAGTATATTGTCCGATCCGCTCATCGACCAGGATCCTCCGGTTTGGAATGGTTCACCGAGCGCTGCGGTCGAACCGCTGACGCGCGACGCAGGCAGAATTGCGGCGTTCGGTGAACAGCTGGTGGTCGCGACGCGCACTGGCCGGCATTCGGTCATTGCGCAACGCTTCGGCTTCTTCAACGCGGGTTCTGTGCCTGCTTTTCATGCTGAATGGCGCACGCTGGTCGTCCCGCCGTACGGCATCACGGCGGTCGGCCTGTACGGCGGGAGCTACGACACCTTCGACGCCGTTCACGCCCAGGTGATGCTGCACTTGGCCGTCGATCAGGCAGGCACCATCTACGTCGGGGTCCAGCACCCGCGGGTCGGCGACCTGAACCTGATCAAGGCTCACGCCAAGGTATTCGGTGAAACACTCGTCGGGGACGCCGACGCACTCGATTTGTATGTGACGCGCATCGCCTCGGGTGGCACTCGAATCGGCACGACCGTGGTTGGTACTCCGGAAGACGATCAACTCTTCGGCTTGCGCGGCGGCCAAGATTCCGCGCTAGTGATCGGGCGTAAGGAATATTGGAACGACGATGGCACCGGCTTCGATGCGCTCATTGCCCGACTCGAAGGCAAGAGCGGTGCGCTCGAAGTGCGCGAACTGCATGTGAAACGCAGTGACCTCGCCTTCGATGCGGTGGCGCTCGAGGACGGTTCTTGGCTCGTAGCGGGCGCCAGTGATTGGCAGCAAAACCCGAGCGGCGCCAGCGTGTCCGAAGAGAGTCAGGCTTTCGTGCAGCATCTCTCTGCGGCCGGCGAAGGCTCGACCATCGCGCTCGAGAACGGTGCACGCCACAACGAAGGCCGAACCTTGGTCGATCTCGGCGCCGGACGCTTTCTGATTGGCGGAATGACCGACGGCCCCGGTACCCACTCGGGTGACGCGGAGCCATCGCACGTGCGAGCGTCGGGATTCCTGCGCGAAGTTCGCGTCCACGGAATCGATTCGAGCGCTCGTTAGCCGTCCACCTGGCGCACTTCACACTCGAGCACGAAGTCTTGGCCCAAGACTTTGCCGTGCAATTCGACGAACTTTCGGGTCATTTCCACCGCTTCGGCGTGGTCCTTCGCCTCGAGCAGGAAGAAACCACCGATCACCTCTTTCGACTCCGTAAAAGGCCCGTCGAAAATGCTCGTTTTGCCTCCGTTCAAGCGAACCCGCGCCGCTTGAGACGTCGGCTTCAGCCCCGCCGCCGAGACCATCGCCCCGGTTTTCGACCATTCACCCATCAGCTCGCCCATGGCGGCTTCCAGCGCGGCGGGCGGCGGCTTGCCGGCTTCGTAGTCGGTATCGTTCGCGATTTTGATCAGCATCAGGAACTGCATTTGAGGGGTCTCCAAGTGAGAGTTCACTGCGGCGACGAACGCCATGCTCGCAGATCGACACCCCGCGAGCACATTTTTGAGACCGCTCCATCGCTGGAACAATCTGCTGCCAGCAGTTCTGCGTCGAGTTCAAGGCGCCCCGCCCAGCGGCGAACGGCGCGCCGGTTCGTCGCCGCGCATTTATCGACAATTTTTCGCTTCGGGAACCCATTTACCGAACGCATGCGGCATTCATTCTGTCTCTTCTGCGCTCTTCTCGCGGCGACGGTCGTAGGCTGCGGGCAATCAGCGGCCGGCACGCCGGAACCCGGCGGCGGCGGTTCCATGGCTGCCCACGGCGGCGCAACCGGGGCGCCCAGTGGCGGAAATCACGACGCGGGTACACTCAGCTTTGCCGGCGAAAGCAGCGGTGGAACGAGTGGGATGATCGGCATGAGCGGTTCGGGTGGTTCGGGCGGCTCGGCGGCAGCGGCGGGAACCGCAGGTCAAGTTTCGCCAGATGGCGGGCGAGGTGGCACGAGCGGCGGAGGCGGCGCGACGGCGGCAGCCGGGCACAGCGGCAACGTTGCGATCGCCGGCAGCGGAGGCGCTACCACGGGCAGTGGCCCTTGCGACGTTTACGCGGTCGGCAATACACCGTGCATCGCGGCGCACAGCACGGTGCGCGCGCTTTCCAGCGCGTACGACGGCAAGCTCTACCAAGTGCGGCGCGCCTCGGACAAGACCAGCAAAGACATCGGCGTGCTCACCCCTGGAGGCTTCGCCGATGCCGCGGCGCAAGATGCATTCTGCGCAAACACAACCTGCACGATTTCGATTTTGTACGACCAATCCGGCAAAGCGAATCACCTCACCGTCGGACCGGCGGGCGGCGCGGGCAAGGCCGACGTGGAATCGAATGCCAGCGCGCTCAAACTGAAGGTCGGCGGTCACTCGGTGTACGCCGTGTTCATCGCCCCCGGCAACGGCTACCGGAACAACAAGACCACGAGCATTGCCACGGGCAACGACGCGCAAGGCGCGTACATGGTGACGAGCGGCAAGCACGTGAACGACGGCTGCTGTTTCGACTACGGCAACGCCGAGACCAACAACAAGGACACCGGCAATGGCCACATGGAAGCCATCTACGTCGGAAAATTGTGCTGGTTCCCACCTTGCAACGGTTCCGGTCCGTGGGTGATGGCCGATCTCGAAAATGGCTTATTTTCCGGGGCAAATGGCGTCAACGACAAGAACACGAGCGTGCCGTACGAGTACCTCACGGCCATGCTCAAGGGGCACTCCGCAGGCTACGCGATCAAAGCCGGGAACGCACAATCCGGCGCGCTCACCACGATGTATGACGGCGCGCTGCCCACGAAATCCGGCTACAATCCGATGCATCTGGAAGGTGCGATCATTTTGGGTGTCGGTGGCGACAATAGCAATGCTTCAGCTGGCACCTTCTTCGAAGGCGCGATGACCGCCGGCTTCCCTTCAGCCGCGAGTGATGACGCCGTGCAGGCCAACATCGTCGCTGCGGGCTATGGACACTGACATGCGCGTTCGAAGTGGAACCGTCGCGTTCGCCGCAATTCAGCTCGTGCTGAGCGCTGCCTGGGCTTGCACCAGCGCAAGTTCGAATAGCGAGAATCACGGCGTTGGCGGCCAGGCGCCGCTGGCTTTCGCTGGCGCGGCGGGCGCGCAAATCACGAGCGGTGGTGCGCTTGCCGCTGCGGGAACCAACGCGGGCGGCGCATCGGCGGGACAGAGTGGCGCGCTCGCTGCGGGCGGACAGAGTGTTGGCGCGGGCACGACCGGCCTGAATACTGCGGGAGGTAGCGCGGGCAGCAGCGCGACTGCGGGCGCCGGCGGCTCAGCGCCCAGGCCACCTGTCACGGCGGAGCCGGGCACCAAACTCGTGAAGGTGAATCCCGCGCTGCGCCAACAAACGTTCGAGGGTTGGGGCACCAGCTTGTGCTGGTGGGCGAACAACGTCGGCGGTTGGGCCGCAGACAAACGCAATGCGCTGGTCGATCTCGTGGGCGATCCCGTCAATGGCCTCGGCTACAACGTCTTTCGCTACAACATCGGTGGCGGTGAAAACCCGGCCCATACGCACATGGACACGTTCCGCGATATGCCCGGTTTCCAGCAGTCGAACGGCACGTTCGATTGGGATGCTGACGCGAACCAACGCGCGGTGTTGCAGCGCCTCGCCGAACGCGTCACGAGCCCAATCTTCGAAGCGTTCAGCAACTCGCCGCCGTATTGGATGACTACGAGCGGCTGCGCATCCGGCAACACGGACGGTTCCAACAACCTCAAGTCCAGCTCGTACGACGCTTTCGCAGACTACTTGGTGCAAGTGGTCAAGCACTACCACGACGCATTCGGCATCACCTTTCGCACGCTCGAACCCCTGAACGAACCGAACGCTTCATGGTGGAAGGCCGACGGCGGTCAAGAGGGTTGTCACTTCAGCCCTTCGAACCAGCAAACGATCATCAAAGCAGTGAGCGCTGCGCTGCAGGCCAACGGCGTCACGACCACGCAAGTCAGCGCCTCGGACGAGAACAGCATGGACGATGCATACAACAACCTTCGCGGCTTCGACGCGAAGAGCATCGACGCGCTCGGCCAATTCAACGTGCACAGCTACGCCGGCGAAAGGCGCACCGAACTGCGCACGCTTGCGACGAGCAAAGGCAAGCGGCTCTGGCAGTCCGAGTCGGGACCGCTCAGTGTCACCCTCAATAGCGACATCGACGCCGCCATGTTCATGGCCGGCCGCATCATCACGGACTTGAAGGACCTCCAGCCAGAGGCGTGGATTGACTGGCAGGTTGCTGACCCAGCCAGAAATTGGGCAAGCTTTGCGGTGAACAACAGCCAACAATCGTTCACGTTGCTGAAGCGCTTCTACATGCACTCGGGCTTTAGTCGCTACATTCGCCCCGGCGCGACGTTCATGCGTATCGACACCGCCGACATCGTCGCCGCCGTGGCTGCGGATGGCTCACAAGTAACGATCGTCGTCCGCAACGACGACGCGGCCTCGAAGAGTTTCACCTTCGACTTGACCGCGATCGCCAGCGTGAGCGCCGCCGTCGACGTCCATCGCACTTCTGCGACCGAGAACTTGGCGCAGCTCACCCCAATCCCGATCGTAGGCTACGGCTTCACCGCAGCAATGCCGGCTCACTCGGTGACGACGCTCGTGGTCAGTGCCCACTAGCGTTGACGCGCTTTTGATTCTCGACCCGGCAAGGGCTGTCGTACGGCGCGCTGTATGACATGAAGCGCTGACGATCGAGCGGCGTCGGCTCCTTTCCACTACCGGGTTCCGGAGTTCGATCCGTGACCAGGTAGACATCGTAGCTCATCAAGCAATCCTCCGGGTGGCCCGTGCGCTCCGGATAAGCGACTAGCCATTCCGAAAATGCCTGACGGTACGAGGCGTAGCCGTCGTAGGCGATGCGCTCGGAATACATCACGAAGAACTGGCTCTGCCCCATGTGTCGGGGGACCACGGTGCCCGCTGGTTGATGGTGGTCACTCGCGACCTGGTTGTACGGATCGACGTGCTCACCCCGCGCCGTCACTGCGTCGACGTAGATCATCGAATCGACGCGCGAAGGCTCGCTGGCAAACATGCGCCAACCTTGAAGAATACGAGGGTACTCGATGACCGCCTTGGCCCAGCGCGGTTGGGTGAAGCGCAGCGCGTGCGGGACCGGTGCATTGTCATTGACCGCCTCGCTCACGATCGCCACGAACACCAGCGCGATCGCACTTTCGATGATCCAGCGGTTCGTACCAGTGATCGGCTCGGGCAGGGGGCGAGGCTCGAACCACTTCAGCGCTTCGCGCTGCAGCGCTGCGTGAAGCGGCTCTACGCGCGCGCGATAGCGACGCGACAACCACTCCCAATGCTCGCGCCGCAGCAAGAGTGGGTAGAAAGACATCATCGCCGGGGTAAAGCCGCCGAGGTTCAGCCCCAGCGCGAACGCGAAGTGCAAGGGTGGTAACAGGCAAACCGCGAGCAAGCGCGCTTCAACCACGCAAACCGGGGTAATGATCAGCGCAAACGCGAACCCCTCGATCGCGAGCGTCGACCAGGTGAGTGCGCGCAGCACCGAGATCGACAGGTGCTCGCGCATCCAAACGCCGATCCACGTCACGAGCTTGTCTTGATGCAGCGCGTAGTACACCGCGGTACCGTCACGCCACGCGGGACCGTTCTTGCTCGTTGCGTTGAACAAGTAGATCGCCGAAAACTGCAAGATGAGCACGAGCACGGCGATCGACACGACCGGGGTGTCGTTCGGCGCGGCGTCTGGCTGCTTGCCTTCTTCATCGCTGGTTGCGGGCTTTGCGGGCTGCTGCAAGAGCGCATCGAGCGAGAAACGTGCCCCGAGCGGCAGCGCTACCGTCAGCAAGACGAGCAGGTCCATCACCATGTCGCCGCCGTTTTCGAGCACCGCCAGGCGCGTATTCACGCTGACGCGCGCAACGAGGGCAAGCACCTGCATCCAACGCGTCCGATACCCGACGGCGAAAAGCAGGTACACGATGGCGCACAGCAAGAACCCGAGGTGCGCTTCGAACGAGTTCGAGACCGTGAAAAACAGCGAAAACATGCTGCGCGCCGGTGGGCGCCAGAGCAGCGTGTGGTTCGGCAATAGCCCGCTATTGGTGTACCAAATTCCAAGATCTGCCCACCGCCGAAGCAGGTCGGAAAGCAAGACCAAACCGAACCCGATTCGGAACAAACCGAGGCTCCGAGGGTCAATGGTCAAGTAAGTGTTAGTAAGCGAACGGCCCCACTGCCTCATCTCATCCTCCGGCCGAGCAAGATCTGATCCACGGCCTGATTGCCCCTCAACCCAAAATCCTAAGCGTTTCTCGTCGTTCCGTCCAGCATGGTGGCACAACTTGGCAGCGTCGAACGCGTCCCTTGTCACGGCTTGCGGCCGCCGTCCACGGTCAATATCGATGGGCAGACGCTGAGGGGCTTCGAAGATGGCCGACCTGGGTCGGTAACCCGCAGTGTCCGGTGAAGCACCGGGCGCTCAGCGAGTTGAGGATGCCGAATAAAGCCTGAGTTCGTGAATAGAAAAGTAATAGCCCGGAGTCGGCTGTTCCACGGCAATTCTTACGCGGTCGGCGAGGATCGGACGCGGCAGCACTAGCCGGAACACGAACCTTTCCGGGGCAAAGATCTGCGCGCGATAGAAGCGAAGCGTGCTTTGCTCAGCGATCACTCCTAGGTCCTGCGTCCCATTCAGCGCGCTAATCCGATACGAAACAGGCGCGTCCATCACCCGCCCCGGATCCTCGATCTCGAGCGCGATGATCGGGCGTGGCTGGCTCAGCTCGACCTCGAAATACTGCCCCGGCTCTTGGTAGCGACCCGCGGTCCAATAGGTGACGGCGTTGTCATCGATGGCAAGCTTTGCGGTCTCCGCGCCGAGCGAAGGCGCGGCGCGCAGCTCGGAAGCAGGAACGAGCCGCGCGAAAGCGGGCAGCGCGGGCGTCTCCAATAGCTGCAGCGTCGGATCATCCGCGCCCAGCAGGCTGAACATGCTGTGGGCACCGTCTTGAAAGATGCGCCGATACTCCGTGGGTCGTGCGGCGAGCTGCGCGGGGAGGTCAGCGCGACTCGGCTCGAGATCATTGCCGAAGACGATCACGTGTCGTGTCCCGATCGAGAGCAGCGCTCGACGCGCTCCTTCGTCCGGAAGCCGCTCCAGCGCTCGCTGTGCGAGATCAGTCACCGGCGGCTGCCAACTCGATTGCCCATTGACGAAACGGTGACGGTGATAGAGCGCGAGGTAATTGTGGAGCGCCATGCCTGCATCTCCGCCAAAAATCCACCTGCCTTCGTTTTGAGGAGTGGACGCAATCGCATCTCGCGCAGGGAGCGTGGCCGCGAAGTGAAGCACTGACGGCACCGCGCTGCCACCCCACACGCGCTCCGTCGGATGCGGAAAACAACGCAGCTCGTAGCAGATCGCGACGAGCAACAACGACGTGGCGAGAACCTGCATCCAACCACGACCCAGCCTCGACAAGAGCCAGCTGGCGCCGAAGCCCGCGAGCACACACATGATGAACGTCGTCATCACGGCTTGTCGGCTCACCTTGCGGATGCCGTCGAACCCGGGCACGTAAGTGTAGAGGTAGTAATAGAGCCCGCGAATTTCGGTCCCCACCCAGGGCGATGCGTTCAGGCCCAAGAACAACGTCACCGCCAGCAAGAGGACCACGAAATACAGGCCCGCGTAGCCGGGGACTGGCTGAGGCACGAGCCGACGCACGAGGAACCAGACCGCGCTCCCGGCACCGAGAACGAGCGCTCCGGGTAACAAGCTGCGCTCGAGCCAAACGTACTCAGTGGCGAGCATCAGCAGCGCGGCCCAGAGCGACATCATGACTAGCGCCTGTCTCGAGCCGATACGTCGCACAGCGCGCCACGCGAGCAGCGCGAGCGCAACGAGCGACAATAAAAGTACGGAGAAGCCGGGGAATGCAACCTCTTCGTGCGCGCCGGGCTGCGTGTCTTGGTAGTGCATCCCGGTCAAAGTGAGGTTGGTCGCGGGTACGTTCGTGAAGAAGCCGAGCTTGCCGTCGTAGCTGGACGCGAACGATTCACTGCGCTGCAGGTTGAAGTCGTGTCGCGACGAAAAGTACGGATGCACCATCGTGAACGCGATTAACCCAGCCACCGCGGCGCACGCACCAAACCAATAGAAGAACCGCCTCGATGGACGCTTTCGGATGAGCAGCGCACCGCCCAGCAACGCCAGCAGCGGCAGCATGAACATCGCGTAATACAGACAGGTGCCGATTTGCAGCAGCACGCATAGCCAAAGCCCTGCGATGTCACGACGCCGCTGGTCCTCCAAGGCGCGATGCAAAAATAGAAACGTCGCCGGAATCCACTGCGTCGCAACCAGCTGAATGCGCCCAATTTCGAACATCACGTATGGACAAAAGGCGAACGCCACGCCGGCGATCAGCCCTGCGTATCGGCTCTGCGTCAGCCGCAACACCAACAGGTACGTGAAAAAGACCGAGAGCGAAAGCGACGCAAGCAGCGTGAGGTTGTACGCCCGGAGTGGGTTGTCACCGAGCAAGTAAAACGGCGCGAACAGCAACGAGAGCCCGAAATGGTTCTCGTTGAACACGATCGAGTGCGGCAGAGGGGCAAAGTAATAGCTGTCGTAGAGCGAGAGCGCGCTCCGCCCCAAAGCTGCATCCACGCGGCTGCCCATCAGCATCGCGTTGGTGTAAGCGTCCCAGTAGTATGCCGCACGCAGCAACTGCCGGCCGGGGTTCAGCGCGAGCGGCCAGGTCAGTACAATCGACGCGGCCAGCGCGACCAACGCGGCCAGCGCG
>Ga0164241_10002928_pt1 | contig 17835 bp, 15 predicted proteins | sample OricomyardsoilBY_FD_108780 | JGI IMG/M metagenome (GOLD analysis project Ga0164241, IMG submission 108780) | Backyard soil microbial communities from Emeryville, California, USA - Original compost - Back yard soil (BY) | ecosystem: Environmental > Terrestrial > Soil > Unclassified | place: USA...
CACGGAGCGAAAGCGCATGGAAGCGCGCTTGCTGGAATCCGCGCGCCTGGCCGCCGCGGGTCAGCTCTCCGCCAGCCTCGCCCGCGAGCTGAATACACCCCTGGCCTCGGTCGTCAGCTCGCTCGAGTGGCTCTCCGAAAGCATCCCTGCCCTGCTCGCTCCGTTGCAAGATGCGAACGAGCCCGGCGCGCAAGCCGTGCTCGAGGCGCTGGCCGACGCGCGCGCCAGCGCCGGCCGCCTCGCGGCCGCGACCAGCCACCTCGAGCTGCTCGGCAGCCCGGCTCAGCTCACGCGCCACGCCTTGCCGGTCGCGCCCCTGCTCGAAGCCGCGGTCGCCGAAGTGCAGCGCGAGCTGAACGATGCGTTCGTGGTCGAGCGCCATTTCGAGGCGGAGCTGGCCGTGCTCGCCGATCCTGGTCGGCTCAGCCACGCTCTGCGGCTGGCGGTGTTGAACGGCGCCTCGTCGTCACCGGCCGGGCAACGCAAGCTCAAGCTCGAGATCACGACAGCGGCCAACGGCGTGCAGATCGCGATCGAGGCCGGCGCCACCACTATCGCGAGCAATCTGGCCGGCGTTCTGAAAACGCCGTTGCCCGCTCACAAGCCCCAAGGTATCGGCGACGCGCTCGGCCTGTTCGTGGCCAGCCGGTTGGTGGCGGAGCTCGAGGGTGAGCTCGTGCTCGTGCCGCGCCAGGCCGGAACGCGCGTCGAGATCCGACTACCGCGCCCGGGAAGCCAGGCTTCGGCAAGGAAGACGCAGTGACTCACACGCTCGGCTCGTCACGCAGCGCAATCGGCAAAATCGCGGCGCGCGTCGCCGCGTTCAGCGAACCTTGAATGCTGCCGCCGTCGCGCCGAGTGAGCACGACGCGCTCGACGAGACCGTGGGTACCGAGCCGCGCCTGGTAAGACGACACCACGATGCCGAGGGCAAAAAGCGCCCGGTGCAGGCTAACAATCACCGGGCGGCGGGTATTCCGGCCGATTTCAACGGCCGTCAGCTCCGAGCCTTGCTGCTCGAAGTGGACTTTGACTTCGGTGGTTTCCACGCTTTTGACGCTTTCTACGCTCGCCCAAGGAGATGAGTACGGCCGGGTGCCATGTCAACGGCGCGGCGGTGACTTTTATGCCAATCCCGGCCGGCCCTGGGTTAAACGGCCCGACATGGGCGCACAGTGGAAGCAAAAAGGTAAAGAGCAGAGCGCAGCGGCGAAGGGACGAGTCTTCACCAAGCTGGCGAAGGAAATCATGGTCGCCGCCCGCACCGGCGGGCCCGAGCCGGCCAGCAACGCGCGCCTACGCCTGGCGATCGAGCAAGCGCGTCGCGCCTCGATGACGAAAGACACGCTGGAGCGCGCCATCAAGAAAGGCGCGGGGCTGCTCGACGACCAGGCCGCGTTCGAGACGGTGGTGTACGAAGGCTTCGCGCCGCACCAAGTTCCGGTGATCGTCGAATGTCTGACGGACAACAAGAACCGCACCGCACCCAATATCCGGCTGCTGTTCAAGAAGGGCCAGCTCGGGGCCGGCGGCTCGGTCAGCTGGGATTTCAATCGCCGCGGCGCGGTAGAGGCGGCACCGCCCGCGTCGGGAGAGGATCCGGAAGAAGCGGCCATCGAAGCCGGCGCTCAAGAAGTCGAGGCCGCCGACGAGGGATTGTCACGCTTCATCACCGAGCCCGGCGATCTCGACAGTGTGTCGAAAGCACTCAGCGCTCGCGGGTGGAGCGTCACCAGCGCCACCCTGGTGTGGATCCCCAAGAACCCGGTCAAGCTCGAGGGCGACGCGCGCAGCGAGGTCGAAGCATTCCTGGCCGCGCTCGACGAAGACGACGACGTGCAGCACCTGTACGTCGGGCTCGCTTGACGGAAATCAGGCGCGGTCGATGCGGACCTGACAGATCCCCAAGCGGATCTGTTTGGTCCGCGGGCGGCGCTCGATGATCGTGGCCGACTCGGGCAGCCCGTGCTGGGCGAAGTGTTTGCGGATGCGAAACACCTCACCGTCGATTTGCTGCGGCGTGATCTTGAAGCCGTCCGCGAGGGTCTCCTTGTCCATCCAGCCGCAAGAGCCTTCCGGGACGCTCGCGGCGCGATCGGCCAACATCTGCCGGGCCAGCGTCAGCATCAAGTAGTTGTGGCTACGTGAGCCGAGCGCGACCTTGCGCTCCGGGTATTCGATGGACAGCTCGACGAAGTCTTCGTCCGAAGATACGGCGAAGTGCAGGGTGGGGGCGCCGTTTTGGGGCGCGAGGGTGAGCTTCTCGGTCGACGACGTCGAGCTCGGGCAACAGAAGCGAAACTGCTGGCCCGCGACCTCGATGATTTGCCCGTCGACGACCGACTCGAGCTCACCGTTCGCTTGCTCGAGCTTCCAGACTCCATCGGGATCCACGTACAACGTGCACTGCGGAAGCTTGCTCGAAGGCAGGCCGATCAACCCTTGCACTCCGAGCAAGGCTTGACCGGTGTCGAGCGCCACCGCCATGATCTGCGGCTCGCCCGCGTCGACCAATTGCCAGCACTCGTCGGTATGTCCGAAGCAAATCTGCGAGCTCTTGAACAAGCGAGAGGGGCGCCCAGGCTCTAGCGCAACACCGTTCAGGAGCGTGCCGTTGCGGCTGCCTCTATCGAGCAGCTCCCACGCGCGTCCGTCCCAGCGGATCAGCGCGTGCTGCGCGGAGACGTAGCTGGCCGAAAGCCGCAGCGCGCATTGAGGGCCGCGGCCAACCAGGTGCTCGGTCATCAGCAGGCACGAGCGCGTGCCGTCCGTGCGCCGGAGCTCAGCCATGGCCCACTGATTAGACCACGGTCCTAGACCCGCGAAAACCCGCTGATTTTCCGGTGTGGCGGATTTGCAATCGACTGCGATCGACCACGAACCCCCGGGCCGGTATCGGTGAAGAGATGTTCGCGAGCGCTGAACGAGCCGAGCTGGCGGCACTTTGGGATGAGCTGCTTGCCGGTACCTGCAAGATCGAAAGCTGGTCAAACACCGAGGCGTCGTGGTCGATCGTGGTCTCGCGACGTCCCCGACCCAGCGGCGCCAACCCCACGCTGCGCCCGCGCGACGTCGAGATCTTGGAACGCGCCCTGCTCAGCGGGGGGCGCAAACAGATCGCGGTGGAAGCCGGGCTCTCCTGCTCCAGCATCGCCGTGATCATGCAGAGCTGCTTTCAGTTCATGGGGCTCGCGTGCCTGCCGTCACGCATTCCCGGCTTGCTGGTCGCGGCCGCCCACGCCCGTCACCATCATGACCTGTGCTCCCCGGCGCATCCGAGCGGCCGCGACGCACCGTTCTCTTCCCAGCACATCATCACCGTCCCGCGCCCCGACGCCAATCTGGCCGCCTGGCTAGCGCCGGCCGAGCACGCCGTGATCCATCTCCTGATCGAGGGCATGACCTATGCCGAGATCGCCCATGCTCGTCGAACCTCGGTGCGCACTGTCGCCAACCAGGTCGCATCCGGCTTTCGACGCCTAGATGTCTCGGGCCGCGCCGAGCTCTTGTGCTTGCTGGCGCGCTGGGGGCTCACTCCACCCGTACCCCCCGCGCGGCGTCCACCGTCGATGGTGGTGCCCGCGACCCGGCGTGCAACGTCGCGCCGGTCTCGGCGCTCGCCGGAGCCGAGCCTGCATCAGCAATGCCTCTCGCCTAGCCCCGTAACTTGAACTACCTAGGAAGTGCAATGGCTCAGCACCGAAGAGCGGCCTGGCTCGCGTTAGCCCTGAGCCTGACCGTACCGCGCTGGGCGGCCGCGCAAGACACCACCCGCGCCGACGAAACGTTCCACGCCGGCCGCGAGCTGATGAAAGACGGCAAGCTCGCCGAGGCATGCCCCAAGTTCGAAGAGAGCCAGAAAGCAGACCCCGCGTCCGGCACGTTACTCGCCCTCGCCTACTGCCAAGAGCTCTCCGGCCTGTTGGCGAGCGCCCACGCCAACTACCTGGCTGCCACCACCCTCGCCGCGAAAGAAGGCCAAGGCGAACGCCAAAAAGCCGCCGGCGAACGCGCGGAAGCCTTGTCGAAACGCGTCTCCACGTTGACTATCCTGGTGGCCACCGAGCTCGCCCAACAGCCCGGACTGAGAATCAAACGTGATGGCATCGAGCTCGACCGCACTACCTACAATGTCGCCTTGCCCCTGAACGGCGGCACCCACCTGATCGAAGCCACCGCCCCCGGTCACGAGCGCTGGGCCGGCGTCGTTACCTTGCAAAACGAAGCCGATCGCAAGACACTGCAGCTTCCGCTCTTGGAACCAGAAGCCGCTTCGTTCATAGAGATCGCCGGTGCCCGGCGCGCCTCCGCTCCCGCCGCTCCCGCCGCGCGTCCAATCGAATCGCCTTCGGTTCGACGCATGCGGCACGTCAGCCTCGGTCTCGGCATCGCCAGCGCCGCGACCTTCGGGCTGGGGGTTACCTTCGGCCTGGCCGCCAAGTCCCGCAACGACGCCTCGAACCGCGATGGCCACTGCGACGCGACCGGCTGCGATGCGTACGGCGTCGAACGCCGCAACGCCGCGCTCGACGCCGCGCGTCTCTCGACCTGGTCGTTCGTGGCGGCGGGCGCCCTCGGGGTAAGCTCGCTCATCTTGTACTTCAAGGCCGAAAGCACGGCCTCGACTCAGCTCGCCACCAGCCTGGTCGGCGGCTCGCCTCACGTCTCTCTCAGTGGGAGCTTCTGACGAATATGCGAAAGGCCGCACTCGCCGGCGCGCTCGCGTGGCTCAGCGCCGTAGCGTGTAACTCCGTTCTCGACATCGACGAGCCGATGACTCGTCCCGACGCCACCGGCGAAGCCGGAGAGCCGACGAGCTCCGTAGCGGGGTCGACCACGGGCGGAAAAGACAGCAGCAGCGCGGGGAACGGCGGAACCGCGAGCGTCACCGAAGGCGGCGCCGGCGGCGAAGGCGCGAAGACGACGGTCGTCGAAACGACGGGCGGCGACAGCGGCCAAGCCGGACAGGGCGGCGAGCCACCAGCCGTCGATTGCGATCCCGGCGACCTGCGCTGCGATGATTTGGCGCCTCAGATTTGTGACGAAACCGGGCGTTGGGCTCAGAACACCGCCGAGGCCGACGGCGACTGCGAGTTTGGCTGCGCTGACGGCGAATGTGCACCATGCCGAGAGAACGACAGACGTTGTTCGATATGCACGGAGGTCGATACCACTTGTTCTCCGAAGCTGCCGCAGACCTGCAAACACGGAGTTTGGGTCGATGACGATGCGCCCTGCAAGCATTTCTGCAACGGCGGGGAGTGCGCGGTGCCGCCTAGTTGCACCGCAGGCAATGCGGTTGCCACGACTTGCGACGGAGGCGTGAGTTGCTGCACCTCGTTGCTGGTACCCGGCGGCGCGTTCTATCGCGACTACGACGGCACCACCGAGGAACACGCCGAGAAGACGTGGCACGCGACGGTCGGTGCCTTCTACCTCGACAAGTTCGAGGTGACGGTCGCGCGATTCAGGCCATTTTTAACTGCCTACGAGGAGGCGAAAGAGCACCTCCTGATCGAGGGCGCGGGCAAGGCCAAACACATCGCTGCTGACCCAGGATGGAAAACGACGTACGAATTGCCGAGTAAGACCGAGCTCGTCACAGCGCTCGGCGGTTGTACCGGGACGACGTGGACCGAGACGGCGGATAACCCGGACACGGATAGGCTGCCCGCCAACTGCTTGCCGTTCAACGTGGCATATGCTTTCTGCATCTGGGACCAAGGGCGGTTGCCGACCGACGCGGAATGGAATTTCGCGGCCGCCGGTGGCGACGAGCAGCGTGTCTATCCCTGGAAGCCTCCGCTCATCGGCCCAGAGATTTCCGGTGAATTTGCGAACTACGACGCGGTCAACCCAGGGCCGATCACGGTGGGCTCCACGCCGGCGGGTGACGGACGTTGGGGGCACTCCGATCTTGCAGGCAACCTCTCGGAGTGGACACTCGACTACTTCGCAGAGCTTCCCACGGAGTGCGAGAATTGCGTCAATGTGACACCTGCGGATCAGCGCGTCGTGCGTGGCGGCTCGTATTTGCACAATGCCGAAGGTGTCTTGGCGGCAGGTCGTTCTTCGAGCGCCCCCGGCGCGATGCGTTCTCGACAAGGATTTCGCTGTGCTCGCGACCTAGACTACTAAGCTTTTCAATCCAAACTATGCCAAAAACGCAACCGCGAAGGCCGGCGCTCTCACTGATTACGATTCTGGCGCTTGGCCCTGTCTTCCTATCACTCACTCAGTGCGGTCGTGCAGCTCCTCCACCGCTTGGCGCCGAACACTGCGGAGGGGTGGCCTGCATTGACAACGATGATTGCACGGTCAACGTCCCCGTCTGCGCGCTGACGACCGGCGCTACGTGTCTTTCGACACATCAATGCGCGTGGAAGCTCAACCTGGCCAATAGCTACTGCCTCTGCATGGAGCACGACGTTAGGCTGTGCACAGCAACGGGCGGCGTTCCTGGCGTACAGATTTGCACGAAGGTCACCTCCGCCAGCGCGAATTGGGCCGCCTGCGTCCCCTGCCCCAGCTGCACCGCACAAGGCTCGCTCTTCTCCCCAGAGCAGTCGCCGCACGTCACCCTGTAGCTCCGTTCGCCGATCCTGGGAAAGCGGCTCGAGAGCTCCCGTTTAGGGCTCGAGCGTCGATGCGAAACTTTTGCGCCGTTGGCGTTGCGGGTCAAACCCGCCGCTCGCCTTCCGCCACGGCGGCCAGGAGCTTCCCAGGGGCCTCTGGCTAGCGGCGCTGTTCGATCAGCCGCTCGATCTCCGCGGAGCGTCCATGAGCTGTCGCTGGCTCGGACGTCGCCGCGACCTGGTGCGCGGACGCAGCGGGGGCCGGTTCGGGAGCAGCGGGTAGCTGCACGGCGTCGGTGGGAGTCGTAGCGGGCACGGGCTTGGTCGTCACTTTCGACGCAACGTGCGCGGCCGTCTTCGCCGGCTCGGCGGGCTTCGCTGGCTCGGCGGCTTTCGCCGGCTCGGCGGCTTTCGCAGGCTCGACAGTTTTCGGCTGCTCGACGGGTTTCGCCGGCTCGAGCGCTTTCGTCGGCGGAACGACGTTCGGCGGCTCGACGAGCTTGCCCGCCTGATTGAGCGACGCGCCCGCTAGATGAGGTGTCGGTGGCGCCGATGCGGGAACGCGCAGCGCAACCACGGCGACGAGCGTCGACCCGACGGCGCCGACCACGAGCCAGCTGCGCTTGGATTTGAGGGGCGGGTTCGCCGCGATCGCGCCAAGCTCGCTCGTGCGGCGTTCGCGGCGGCCGGAGCCTGAGCCGGCTACGTCGAGGGTCGGGGCGCAGTCGGTGATTTCGTAGCTCGCGGCGCGAGTCAGGGCTGGGAACGAGGAGGACGAGGCGAACATGCCGCTGACCCGAGACAGCGACGTGCGCGCGTCGGCGCTGCCGTAGGGGGCGAGCGCGAGGGCGAGCTCGGCCGCGTTGGCGTAGCGCGCTTCGCGATCTTTTTCGAGGCAGCGCGTGAGCACTTGCTCCAGGCCATGCGGCAAAGCGCCAGGCATGGCTTGATCGGCGAGCGGCTTCGGCGGCGAGCTCAAGATGTGGGACGCTAGCTCGAGGTACGTGGCGCCCTCGAACGGTGGGCGGCCACAGATCAGCTCGTAGAGCGTCGCGCCGAGCGACCAGATGTCGGAGCGCGTGTCGACGTCGCGCGGGTTCTGCAGCTGCTCCGGCGGCATATAAGCGGGGGACCCGAGCCGCACGTCGTCGGAGCTGGTGAGCGAGGTAGACTCGACGGCGTCGCTCTCGACGGTCTTGGCGATGCCGAAGTCGAGCACCTTGATCAGCGCCGTGCCGTCGGCGCGGTGGGAAAGGAACAAGTTGCTGGGCTTGATGTCGCGGTGCACGACGCCGCGCACGTGGCCCTCGGCCACCGCTTGTACGGCTTGCAAGATGTAGTCGACCGCCAAGCTGGGCGCCAAAACGCCGCGCTCGCGCAGCAATGCGCGCAAATCGCTGCCGTCGAGGTACTCCATCACGAAGAACGGCGTGCCCGATGGTAGTTTTTCGATTTCGAGCAGCCGCACCACGTGCTCGCTGCTGACGCGGGTCGCCGCTCGCGCTTCGCGCACGAAGCGCTGCACGGCGGTCTCGGAGCCAGCTAGCTTGGGCAACAGGAACTTGATCGCGACCCGGCGATCGAGCAGCTGGTCACGCGCCGCCACGACGACGCCCATGCCGCCGACGCCGAGCGTGCGCTCGATCAGATATTTGTCGGCCACGAGCTCGCCCACGCGCACGGGCGCTACGAGGTCGTCCCCCGCCCCGGCATGGCTGGCGGTGCTGGTGTTCATGGCTTTGGGCCCCGGACCCGAATGAGTCGAGCCGGAAGATCTTTCCAAGATATCAGCCACGTCTCGGGCGCGAAAGGAGTTGCGAAGCGGCGCCGGCTTCGGCCCGCCAGTTTGGTAAACAATTCGATCGCGGAGGCGCCCGCAGCTCGCCCGTCTCCGATCGAGAATTAGGGCTCGATGGAGAGCAGGCCGAAACCTTCGCGCACATGGAAGTTGGGCTTGGCGGTGCGGGGCGGTCGCCAGGCCAGGTAGCGACGCCGCTCTTTGCCCTCCATACGGTACAGGGCGAGAGGCAAGCGGGCGCCGGGTGTGAGAGCCGAAACCAGCTCTGGCGCCGCAATTCGAGCTTCGATGACGGCGGTGTGAAGCGCCGCGTCGTGACGGGCGGCGAGCTGTAAGTGACCCGACCACTCGGACCGAGAGACCTTGGCGGCGCGGTCGATCTCGAGGTCGAAGAAGTGCCCGAGCGGGCCCAGCTCGAGCTCGTAGTAATGCTCGGGGCGAGCGGCGTTGGGGGCCAAGAACAACTCGACGCAGTCTTCTTCGTAGAGCTTGGGGCGCTCGGCCGCCGTCGAGCGAGACTCATCGACGTTGAGGCCCGCGCCCGAGAGCTCGAACGACGCGAACAGCGCGGCGTCGTTCCACAAGAAGCGCACCCGCGTCTCGATGCCGGTGCTCGCGCCGGCGTAGTCGGTCTGAAACGTGACGGCAGGAGCCGTCGACCAGCTCGCGTCGAGCTGACCGTCGATCTTCGGCGCCGCGGCCACGCGCTTGGCTTGGGCGATCGGTACGTCGGCGGGCGCCGCCGGTGGCAAGCTGAACGGCGCGATCGCCTTGAAGAAGACGGGACGCGGAGCCGCGAGAGCAGCGACGCCGTCCCCCACGAGCAGGGGCGTCGCGAGCGGCACGCCGTAGCGACGCGCCGCGATTTCGATCAACGGTGAGGTACGGTGGCCGCCCAGCTGCTTGGCGAGCTCGGCGTTGTTCCAGAGGCCCAGGTACTCGGCACCAACGCGATCGACCAATACCGGATTGGTGCCGCCAATCGCGATGCCGCCCGGCACTTTACGAATATTTTGAAAGCCGTCGCCAGACATCGCGGGCACGCCTTCGGCCAGCACCACGTCCGGCAGGGAAATCTCGAGCACGTCGACGATACGCTCCGCGAACAGCTCGAGTGACGCCAGGTATTTCTGTCGGTTCTCCGGCTCGTGGCGCTTGCGCTCACCCAAGTATTCTTTGAGCTCCTCGTGCATGCGCCACTTCTGGCCGTAAGCCGGCGTCGCTTCCGAGCGCATCACGGTGCCCTGCATGCCTTTGATGGCGAGCGACACGACCGCGTAGCGGTGGGCTTTGATCTTGGGCACGCTGATGAAGAGGCCGTGCTCGAGCGTCTCTGCCAAGAGCTTGGGCATCAGCAGCGTGGGCACGCGCGTCTGCGCGATGCCGGTGATGCGCAGCGGCTTGCCCGGCCGCTCGCCCTGCTTGTCGAAGACGCCGTCGTCGTCGAGGGCGACGAGCGGAACCTGCTCGGCGGCGGCCATGCGCGAATATCCAGCCAGATCGACGGCTTTTTGCCAGTGCTCATGCGAGTTGCCACAGCCGTCGGCGATCGTGATCCGGGTGTGGCCGCGCGCCTTCAAGCAGCGCACCACGCCGCGCGTGAACTCCGCGTCCGTGACGCGCCCGGCCACGCCGTCGTCGCCGCCCGACTTCTGCGGATTCTTGAAGCCGTCGAACCCGCACAAGTTCGGCTTGATCAGGATCGGCGTCTCCGGTCCTCTCTTCGGCACGACGGCTTCGCACAGACGCTGGCCGAGCTCGAGAGCGCTCTCGCCGGCCAACACGGTCACGGCGGCGCGATCACGTTTGAGGCGGTCGATGTGCTGCTGCCGGAGCTTGGCGCCGTCGACCTGCTCGAGCGCCACCGCCGGTGCCGGCGCCTTCGCGTCGTACACCGGGCTGGCTTGCGAAACCGTGTCCGCGTCGCCCGGACCCGCTGTCGCGGAAGGCGTCACGGACGCCGCCGCCGACGTGGCCGGCTTGGCCGCGCTCGCCTGCGCCGTCGAACGCTTCGACGGGACGGAGTCGGGCTTTTTCCCACACGCGACCGCGAGCGCGCCGAACAGCACCCAGGCAACACGAAACTTCACGCGCCGCAGCCTAGTCAGTTTGGGCCGCGGCAACAGCGAGCGCTCACGACCCGGGACCAGAGGGGCCACATTTTCCAGGCTGCGCCGCGTTGACGGGTCAGGCTCGGGACCCCAGGCTGTGAGGGTGTCCTCGCTAGCCGGGTCTCGCCGCCGATCATGAGCGCCTTCCTCGCCGTGTCGCTGGTTGCGTGGCTGGCCGTGGTCGGTTTGGCCAGGCTCCGCTCACGGGCTTACGCCATCTACCGCGGCATCACGCTGGGGCTGCAGGTGCTGTTCGCGGTCACGCTGCTGCCGCGCTTTCAAAATCACGCCTGGATGATGGCGCTGTTCTGCTACCTGCACGCGGCGGTATTCGTCCAGGCCGTCGGCTTGATTCGCCCGCGCATGCGCTCACTGCCCTACCGCGCACTGATCAGCGTGCCAGGCGCGTTCTTTGCCGCCGGTACGCTGCTATCATTGCCGTGGGTGCTCGGTCGCGCCTTCGGCGTCGAGCTGCCGGGCGTGCTCGTCCCGTTCGCCGCCGCCGGTATCGGGGTGCTCCAGTCGCTGTGGTCGCGCGAAGAAACGCGCCACATCGTGGTAGCTGACAGCCAGGTCGTGCCGGCGCTCTCACGTCACCAGTCGAGCGCGGCTCGCGTCGCGCGCCCGCTGCGCTTGGTGCAGATCACCGACCCTCACCTGGGTCCGTTCATGTCGGTGGAGCGCCTGGCGGCGATTTGCCAGCGCGCGGTCGATAAATCACCGGACCTGGTGCTGCTGACGGGCGATTTTCTCACCATGGAATCTCAGGCTGATCCGCGGTTGCTCGAGCACGCGCTGGCGCCGCTGAAGCAGCTCGAAGGCCGCGTGTTCGCCTGTCTCGGTAACCACGACCACGAAGCGCCCCAGATCGTGCAGAGCGCGCTGCACCGCAACGGCGTCACCCTGCTGGTCGACGAAGCCACCAGCCTGGACACCGCCGCCGGCCGCGTGCAGCTCGTCGGCATGGACTTCGTGTGGCGCGGCCGCAAGGAGCACTTGGCCCGTGTCTGCCAGGCCCATCCGCGTGAGCCGGGCGCCTTGCGTATCGTGCTGCTCCACGACCCGGGCGCGTTCGTGCATCTGCCCGAGGGTGAGGCCGACCTGGTCTTGTCCGGCCACACCCACGGCGGCCAGGTCGGCCTGGTGAGCCTAGGTTTGCCCTATACGATGATGCGCGCGTTCGTGAAGATGCCCGACCATGGTCTGTGGGCGCGCGGCACCGATCGGCTGTACGTGCACCGCGGCACCGGCCACTACGGTTTCCCGTTGCGGCTGGGCGTACCGAGTGAAGAGAGCTTGCTCGCCGTTCATTCTCCGGCGCATCACCGCGCTCAGCTCACATCGCAATAATTGCGAGGCGCATCTGGTTCAAAGACAGATGCCAGCGAGACACAGCTTGAGGCCGTTGCACTTTTTGCCGCACTGGCCGCAGTTGCGGTTGTCGCTGCTCGTATCGACGCAGTCACCGCCGCACTTGGAGTAGCCAGCGTCGCAGCTCGTGCTGCACTGGCTCGCGGCACAGACGGCGGTGGCGTGCGGCTTGGTCGCGCACGGCTTGCTGCAGCCGCCGCAATGCAGCGGGTCGGTCTTGGTGTTGACGCAGCCGCCGCTGCACTCGATGAACGGCGCAACGCAAGCAAAATCGCAAGTGCCGCCGGCGCACGTGGGCGTCGCGTTGCTGGGCGGCGTGCAGACAGTCTCGCAGTCTCCGCAGTGCGAGGTGCTGTTCGAGACGTCGACGCAGGAGCCGCCGCAGTTGGTGGTGTTGCCGCCGCAGTCGACGCCGCACTCGCCGTCGAGGCAGACCTCGGCGCTGCCGCACGCCGTCGCGCAGTCACCACAATGCGCGGCGTCGGACGCGAGGTCGACGCATTCGCCGCCACATTTGGCGTACCCGAAATTGCAGGCCACGTCGCAGCCGTCGGGCCCGCAGAAGCTGCCACCGTTCGGCTTGCTGCCGCAGCTCGCACCGCACGTCTTACAGTTTGCGATGGTGTCGAGCTTGATGCAGGCGCCGTTGCAAGGACTGAAGCCGGCGTCGCAGGCGATGCCGCAGCCGTCGGCGTCGCAAGTGGCGGAGCCGTTGGGCACGGAGGTGCAGGCCGTGTCACAGCTGCCGCAGTGAGCCGGATCGTGGGTGGTGTCGACGCAAGCGCCGCCGCAATTGCTGAGGCCGTCGGGGCAGGCGGTGACGCATTTGCCGTCGGAGCACGCCTGCTCCGTAGCGCACGGCTTGTCGCAGCCGCCGCAGTTGTTGGGGCTGGTGCTGGTATTGACGCAAGCCGAGCCGCACAGGGCGAAGCCCGCCGCGCAGCTGACGCTGCATTTACCGTCTTCGCACGCGGCCATGCCGTTGGCGGGAGCGTCACACGTGGCGTCGCACGCTCCGCAGTTCTGCGCGTCGGACGCGACGTCCACGCACGCGTCGCCGCATTGGTCGAACCCGGGCTCGCACACCACCCCGCAAGCACCCTCGTCGCAAGTCGCGGCGCCGTGTTGGGGAGCCGGGCACGCCATGCCGCACTCGCCACAGTTGAGCGGGCTCGCCGACACATCCATGCACGCGCCGTTGCAAGCCTCGCGGCCCCGCGAGCACTCGGCGGCACATTTTCCGGCGTCACAGACCTGAGTGAGCGCGCACTCCGTGTCGCAGCCGCCGCACCGGGCCGGATCGCTCGAAACGTCGACGCAGGTGCCGTCGCAGTCGTCGAAGCCGGGCGCGCATTCGACGCCGCAGCGACCGTCGTCACAGACGGCCAGGCCGCCGGCAGAGGTGGGGCAGGCCTCGCCGCAGGCGCCGCAGCTCGTCACGTCGGTCGCGATGTCGACGCAGCTGGCGCCGCACGGTACATAGCCGGCGCGGCAAGCGAACGAGCACTCCGAGTCGACACAAACTGGGGTGCCATGCGGAGGCGCGCTGCAGCGCGTACCACAGGCCCGGCAGTTGTCCGGGTCACTATCGAGGTGCACGCACTCGCCGCTACAGACAGTTTCTCCCTCGTCACACCCGATCGGGGCGCCGTCGAGCACGCACCTGGCCGTCTTGCTGTCGCAGCTGTAGCCGGATGAGCACTCGCACCGAGCGCTGCACGGCGTGTCCCCCTCACCGCACGCCGGCGGAACGTCACCGCGGACGCACTTCTTCGTGACCGGGTTACAAGAATAGCCGGCCAAGCACTCCCCCGCGCTGTCGCAGGGGCGATCGTCCAGGTTCTCGCTCAGGCTGCTTTGACAAGCAGGCGCCAGACACGCGACCAAGCTCGCGGCGAGCAGCTGGATCCAGAGCCACCGCCACGGGGGTGGGCGCCGCTGCATCAGAACTGGCCCTGGACGTTGACGGCGCAGGCGCCGGGCAGGCAAGCGCCACCCAGCCGCGCCTGGGCCTTGTCAGAGGCGTGCTCTTTTTTCGAAGAAGTGAGGTCGATCACCAGCAACGTGCCGCCCGCGACGACGAGCACGCCGCCCACGGTCGCGAGCACGCGCGCCGTAAGCTGGCGGCTTTGCTCGCGGTCGAGCCCGCGCTTGTAGTCGACCTGCGTCGTGGCGTTCTTGGCCTCGTCTTCGGCGCTGCGGCGGGCGAGCTCGAAGCCCAAGGCTCCCCCCAGCGTCGCGACCCCGGCGCCGATGCCGATCCACGGCGCGATGCCGAAGCGCGCGCCGCCGGCTGGCTCGGGCGCGCGGGGGCGCGCCGGCGGCGGCTTCGCGGGGGCAGGCTGCTCCGTCGCCGCTGGCGCCGGCGCCTGCTGGCGCGCGGGCACGAGCGTAACGTTGAGATCTTGCGCGCGATCGGGGGCAAGCTCGAGGCGCTGCTCGGAATCAGAATAGCCGCGAAGGGACAGCACGACTTTGTGTTTGCCGGGCGGTAGCTGCCCCGTAAATGGGGTGACCCCCAGCGGCTGGTCGTCGACGATCACGGTGGCGCCGTAAGGCGACGACAGCACGCTGAACTGCTGCACGCCCTTCTTCGCGAGCACCAGCTCGAGCGCATGAATGCGCTCGTCGACTTCGCGCGCGTTCTTCGCGTCGGGCGCTCTTCGGCGAAAATCGCGGTACCACTGCAGGCAGGCGCCGTCGTCGCCGATCTTCTCGTAAGCGCGCGCGATGTTGAAGGACAGCGCCGCGCTCGGGGCCAGCGCGTCGGCCTGAAGGAAGAGATCGATCGCGTCTTTGTAGCGCCCCGCTGAGTACGCCTCCACGCCACGCTCGTAGCGGGCCTTGCCTTCCGCTCGCTTACCCTCGACGCTGGCCGGATCGGGCGAAGAACCTGCGGCTTGCGCAAAAGCATGCGCGGGAGCCCCGAGCTCGAGACACAGGAGGCACGCGCCGACGCCGAATTTTCGAAAAGACATCAGTAAGGGCTCAATAGGTCGCCCGACGCAGGTTTGGCCTTGCCGGGAGCGCCACCACGCTTGGATGGCTTGCTTTTGGGCCTCGCGCCCTGCGAGTTCAAGGCCGGCGCTCGTCCCGCATCGGAGGATACAGGTTCGGGCACTGGCTGGGCAGCCTCGACGTGACGTGACGCGGCGACGGTCTGGACGGGAACAGCAGCAGGAGCGGCTGGCGAGCCGGTGCCGAGCGATGAGGCCGTACGGGGCGTGGCCGACACGGCCGGCGCGGTGGTGCGGAGCGCCGCCCACGCGCCGCCACCGAGCAGCAAGGCAGCGAATCCGCCCAAGATCAGCCATTTGACGGGTGCGGTCGCGCGCGCGCCGGTGAACGTCGCGGCTTGCGGCGGCGCGCGCAGCGTCTCGATTGCCTGTAGCGGATTGCGGCGCACGCCCGAGCCGTGCTCGAGCGGCCAATCGGCGATCGAGCTGAGCGCGGCGCGGCCCGTGCGCCCATGCGCTTCGTTGCTGCGGAGCCATTTCGCCTCGAGGGTCGTACCGCAAATGTCCTCGGTGAGGCCTTGCGCTACCAGCCAGCTGGCCAGGGCACGGCCGAGCTCACCCATCGATGCGTAGCGCTGCTCGGGGTGCTTACTCAGGCCCCGCGCCACGATCGCCGAGAGCTCGCCGTCGCCCGCCGACAGCTGGCTCAACGTCGGCGGAGTCTGTTCGACGATCTGCCGGAGCAGGGCGTTGTAGTTCGTCCCCGAGAACGGCGTACGTCCGGTGATGGCCTCGAACAGCATCACGCTGAACGACCACACGTCGGTCAGATGGTTCACGTCATCCTGCCCGCGCGCTTGCTCGGGCGACATGTAGTCGGGGCTACCGAGCACGTCGCCGGCCTTGGTCAAGTGACTCGAGCCGCCCGCCTCTTCGATCTTCACGATGCCGAAGTCCACGAGCGTGGGCTGGATCGCCCCCTCTTGCTGGACGATGAACACATTGTCGGGCTTGAGATCGCGGTGGACGATGCCCTTCTCGTGCGCCAGCCACAGCGCGTCGACGATCGGTAGCAGCAGGCGCACCGCCTGCGCCGCCGGCAAGCGTCCGTCTCGCTCCAGCAACTTACCGAGGCTGAGGCCCTCCAGGAGCTCCATCACGATGAACGGGTCGCCGCCCTCGGTCTGGCCGACGTCGAACACCTTCACGATCGCGGGATGAGTCAGCTTGGCCGCCGCCCGCGCCTCTTGCATCAGGCGGCCCCGCAGCAGCGTCTTGTCACCAGCAGCTCGCAGCACCTTGAGCGCGACCGGCGCGTCCAGCGCGACGTTGCGAGCCTGCCAGACGGCCCCCATGCCCCCTTCGCCAATCAGCGACTTCAGCTCGTACTTTCCGGCAATCAAATATCCCGGCAGGTAAGCCGTGGCGGTCATGGGAAGCATGGGGGGAGACTTGGCCAACCAACTTGGTTAGCGGGCGAACGACAGTGAAACTTACGACGCGCTGACGTCGAATCCAGAAAAATTCCTCAGTCGCCCTGCGTCGGCGGTGGGCGCTCCCGTCTCGCTCCGCAGCGTCAACCTCGAGATCTCGCAGCCGCGCGTCGCGAACCCGAGCGTCCACACGGAAAACAGCGGCGAAAGCCCGGCGCGGGCCACCACGTCACAGCGAGCGCTCACGCTCAGCCCGGCACTGAGGGCGCCGGATGTAGTGCGCTCTCCGACACGTGCGTCGCCGCACAGCACGAGCGCGCCGTCGCGCGCCAACAGCGGCGCCGCCGCTGCGATGTACGCTTCGACCCCACCACGATACTCGATGCGCGCGAAGGCGCGTTGCTCGTCTTCTGCGTCGAGCGCGGCCTCGGGCGGAAAATAAGGCGGCGTGCCCGTGATCAAATCGAGCTCGCGTCCGACGCGTGAAGAGAGCGCCGCGTCACGCAGATCGCCGTGCACGGTGCGCACGCGCGCCCCGAACCCGGAGCGCGCGACGTTGCGCCTTAGTAGCTCGAACGACATGGCTTGAGCCTCCACGCCCGCGAGCTCGGCGTGGGGCAGCTTGTACGCCAGCAGCAACAGCACCGAGCCGAGGCCGCAGCCCAAATCGAGCACCCGGCTCGCGTTCGGGCGCGTCGAATACGCGACGTAGGCGGTGGCCACGTCGTCCGAAGAGAAGCGATGGCCCTTCGCCCGCTGGTAGACGCGCACGCCAGGCGTCAACAAGTCGTCGGTCAGCGGTCCTAGCACCGGATCGACGAGCGCGATGTTACGGGCCATGGGTTCGTGGCCTCACACCGAGCGCTCGGGCGCGGCCGCGATCCGCTCGCGCAGCGTATCGAGATCGTAGTGGCCGTCGTGAGGCGCCCCGTTGAAGAAAAACGATGGCGTCGAGTGCACGCCGTCGGAAAGTCCGCGATCGACGTCGGCCTGCACCAACGGCGCACAATCGCCGCTGCGGCTGGCGAGCTCGGCGGGCACCAAGCGAAGGTCGGTCAATACGCGCTCGGCGACCTCGAGCGACATGCGCCGCTCCGCCATCAAGCGCTCGTGAGCCGCCCAATACTGCTCGGGGTCGCGGATGGCTTTCATCAGCTCCGACAGCTTTTGCGCGTTGGCGTGCAAGTGGCGCAACGGGAAGTGACGAAACACCAGCGCCAGCCGGGCCGGTTCCTGGCTCAACAGCTGGTTCAAAAACGAATGCGCGCGACGAGTGTGGGGACAATCGTAGTCGCCGTACTCGACGATCACGACCGGAGCGTCGAGCCGCCCGAGCACGTGATCAGCGTCGGTGGGCGGCACGGACAACGTCTGCATGGCCGCGACCCTAGCAGCCGATGGCGAGCACGGCACGCCGACCCGGGCTCTCGATCGCGTAAAGCGCGCCGATCGGCGCGGACTTAGGGCGTGTCCCTAAGTTGGAAGCGCTCAACGCGTGCCCGTAGACGTCCGCAGACGTGCCCGTCTAACGACTGATCACAAGTCCAGCGAGTTTTCTCGTGCTCGTCAGCCCTGCTCGTAGGCGAGGAG
>Ga0164241_10002929_pt1 | contig 17830 bp, 11 predicted proteins | sample OricomyardsoilBY_FD_108780 | JGI IMG/M metagenome (GOLD analysis project Ga0164241, IMG submission 108780) | Backyard soil microbial communities from Emeryville, California, USA - Original compost - Back yard soil (BY) | ecosystem: Environmental > Terrestrial > Soil > Unclassified | place: USA...
GAATCCGTACACCGGCTCCAGTTGCTCGCCCATCGTGTCCAGGAATTCCTCCACCGGCGACTCGCCGCCGGTGTCCGCCTCGTAGCACGCCAGCGGAGCACCGGACAGCGACACGAACTCGGCGCCGTCCTGCTTGAACCACTGGCACGACGACGCGATCAGGAACTCCATCGTCGCCCGGAACGAGCCGTCCGCCCGGCGCATCAGGTCCAGCGTCCACCCGCGGACATGCCCCTCCGGACCGAAGACCGGCATCCAGGAGGTCACTCCGTGCAGCCTGTTGCCGGCGTCCACGGCCAGCCCGACCTTCACCTCCCGGTCCAAGGCCTCGGTGACGCCGCCGAGGGTGAAGCCCATCTCGGGTAGTTCCTTGTCGCCGAGCCACTGCTGGGACAGTTCCTCGACCTGCCGCACCATCGACCAGGGCTCGTCGGCCAGGGTGACCATCCGGAACGTGACGCCCTCCTTGGGTGCCTTGTTCAGCGCGGTCCGCACGTCCTGCCACTTGCGCCCCTTGAACTCCAGCGTGGGCAGGTCGATCAGGTTGTCCTCGGCGACCTGGGCGCTGGACCAGCCGAGGGCGTCGGTGACCCGGGTGGTCTCCCGTCCGCAACTGAAGAGGTACGGCACCAGGGCCGCCTTGTCGCACATGGCGATGAAGTCGTCGATGATCCCCGCGGTGGCCCCCGGTGGACCGATCGGATCACCCAGCGCGACCGCCACCCCGGCGTGCTTGCGGAAGGCCAGGTAGCCCTGCCCGTCGGCGGTGATCATGTGCCGGTTCTCCGGCCAGGTCGTCATCCAGGAGATGGTGTCGCCGCCCCACCGGTGCAACAGCTGCCTGGCCGTCTCCGCGTGGGACGTGCCGGAGGCCAGCCGCCGCTTGCTGCGCCGCGGCACCCGGAACGCGCCCCGACCGGCGATGAGCAGCACCAGGTACACCAGGTACAGCAGCGACTGGGCCAGGAACAGCGGCAGGCCCCCGTCGATGTCCAGGTCGCCGGTGTCCGGTAGGAACAGCAGCAAGACTGCCACCGCGACGACCAGCGCGGCCAACAGGATGAACAGACCGCACAGCACGACGGTGAACCACCACGCCCACCGGTAGCCGCGACGCAACCCGTTGGCCACCAGCAGGAACAGGGCGAGTTCGATGATCAGGAACCACCAGGATTCCGGGGTGTCGTCGGTGGGACCGAACGGGGTCAGGCGATCCGGCAGAAAGTTGGCCAGCAGGGTGAGGGTCGCGATGACCAGGATCCCGATGGCGGCCAGCAACCGCAGCTCGTGCCGGGTGGGCAGCGCCCTGGCCCGCAGGGACGTCGGTCCGGCCAGCCGGGTGGAGAAAGGCATGCTCAACGCGACCGCAATGAAGTGCTCCGCGTCGGCCATCTGACCCACGAACAGGACCGAGAAGAGCACGTACCCCCAGATGGCCAGGCGCATCCGCAGCCGCCACGGCGGCCGGACCGTCGCGCTGGCCACGCTCGCCGCGGCGAGCATGCCGGCGGAGAAACCCACGTCGGTCTCGGTGGCCCGCTGCGCCACCCACTCCCAGCCGGTGCCCCGGAAGGCGAGGAAGAACAGCGCAGTGAGCAGCACCGCCCCCCACTGGTAGGCCAGGCAGATGACGACCGTGCGCGCGGTGCCCAGCCGCCACTCGGAGAACCCGGTGACGAGCGCGAACGCCCCGGCGACGTAGACGTAGAAGAAGGGGTCGAGCGCGAAGAACAGGCCCCAGATCAGGGTGAGCCAGCGCCCGTCCGCAAAGGCCGGTAGCCCGTAGGCGACGTCGTGGTAGAAGGATTTGTCCTCGACGGACTCCCACAGCGTGCCGAGAGCGACGGCCAGGACCAGCGTGATGACGACGTAGCCCGTGGTGAACGGCAGCCGTTTGATCAACCGCAGCCAGGTCGGGGTCGGCCGCGGTGCCGCCGGCGCATCGGGGGTCGCGGTAGCGGTGACGCCGGACATGCTCGCCGCCGCGGGCTCACCGCCCCCCTGGCCAGAACTCATACCGGAACGTTATCGCGCGGGACCGACACTGCCGATCATCCAGCCGATCACGAGGCCGGCGCTGCGGCGTCGGCCGGGTCCAGCGTCGGCCCGACCGGCAGGGCCGCGATCAGCTCGGGCGGGAGCTGGGCGACGGGCGCCATGGCGAGCCCCAGCGCCTCGACCGCTCGCTGGCCGGACAGCGGATACCGGACGCCGGTGTCGGTGACGAGGTACACCGTGCTGCCGGTGTTCTGGGCACCCGGCCGCTCCGCGATCAGCGATCCGGTGCCGGGGGCAAGCCGGACCGTCCCCGTGGAGGCCGCGCCGGCGGATTCGGAGGTGCCGGTGGCCAGGTCGGGGCCAGCGACCCCGAGATGGCGCGCGCACAGCTGCTGCTCGCCGGGAGGCAGGCTCTGCAGGGTCGGCGCCTGCGCCGGGGCGGCGGCCAGGGACTCACCGGCCGGCGCGGGCAGCGGGGCCGGCGCGGCCTCGGTGACCTGCGCCTGGCTGACCTTGAGCGGGGTCGGGCCGCTACCCGGGTACGCGACGTTCAGCGCGGGATCGGCCAGCAGCAACTGGGCCTGCATCGGGGTGAGGCTGGCAAGCCCGTCCCGGGTCATCACATAGAACGCGTTGGTGCGGTCGGCGTAGATCGTGCCGACGATGGTCGGCTGCAGGGATCCGGGCAACGTCGGCCCCGGTTCGCCCAGCCCGGCGATGCCCGGTGGCTCCAGCGGCTCGCCGGCCGGCAGTGCGCTGACGAAGGACTCCTGGACCTCGACGGGGTCGGCCGTGCGGTAGTTCAACGCCGCCAGCCACTGCTCGGGGATCTCGTGGGCCTGACCGGACCAGATCAGGAAGGTGCGGCCGGACTCGGTCCGGACCAGGTACCCCGCGTCCTCCCCGACGGACGTGCCGGTCGCCGCCACCCCGGGCCGGATCTCGGTGTGCATGACCCGTCCGTCCGCGGCCCGGCCCACCGCGCAGACCGACCAGTCCGCGCCGGTGATGTGGGCGGCGTCGGGCAGTGAGTCGGGCGCCCCCGGGATGCCGATCATCGGACCGCGGACCGCGGGGTCGAGGGAGGCGGTCGAGACCGTGACCACGTGCAGGCCGTCGCCGAGCAGCAGCCGGGCGGACGCGTAGTTCAGGACGGGATGCAGCACGCCGTCCAGGTAGACGTAGCGGGCACCGGTGTCGTCGTCGACGACGAACGCGCCCGGTTCCTGCCAGGCGGTGGAGCCGCCGGGCCGGAGCACGCCGTAGGTCCCGGCGACCGCCAGGAGCAGCACGGCGACCGCAAGTCCGCCGTACACGCCGGCGCCGAGCCGCGCGAGCGGGGTCTTCGGCGAATCGGGATCCCCCTGCAGCAGGGCGGAGCGCAGCCGCCGCCGGCGGAACTGGTCCGCGGCCACCTCGTCCCGGGTATCAGCGGTCATCGCATGAACGCTCCGCCGGGCCCATCGTGCGAGTCAGGTCGGCTCATCGCCGTCAGCCGCCGAGTCCGCGGGCGAAGGCGAACGCGCCCAGGACGGCCGCGACCAGTGGGATCACCGCGACGGTCAGCACCAGGTCGATGATCTCGGCGGCGCGGGCCATCGCGGGCGTCCGGGGCGTGCGGCGGGCCGCGATCGTCGCGGATGCCACCGCGGCGACCCCGGCCACGACACCCACCGCGATCACGGTCGTGGCGGACGTCGCGTGGACTCCGATCGCGGTCGGCACCGCCAGCAGGCAGCCGAGCCCGGCCAGCACCAGCGGCAACCGCTGGCCCAGGGTCGGGAAGAGCCGGCCGCGCAGCAGCAGGGCCAACCCGACGACGGCGGCCAGTGCCTGCCCGGCCGGCCGGTCGCCGAACGCGAGCACGACCCCGGCGGCCAGCGCCGGCCAGGCCAGTCCGTGCAGGAAGGCGGTGAGCAGGTTGACGGCCCGGGCGGTTCGTTGCCGCACGTCGCGGGCATCGACGGGGCGCCGGACCGCGGCGATCTCCTGAGCCGATGCCGGTAGCGGGTCGGGTTCGAAGGCGGCCAGCCGCAGCGACAGCGCCGGTAGTACCGGCATCAGGCACAGGGCCAGACCGGCGACCAGTGCGGCCGTGCCGAGCCGTCCCAGGTCGAAGGCCGCGTCCACGGCCAGGGCGACCGCCAGCAACGCCGCCCCGGTGGTGATCGCGCCGAACGGGACGCGACCGGTGCCGATCGCCAGGGTCGCCGTGCCGGCGAGCACCGCGGCCGTCAGTGCGCCCAGCAGCCAGGGCAAGGAACCCAACCCGGTGAGTGGGCCGGATGATCCGGCGGCCGCGGTGAGGGCCGCGGCGGCGCCCGCCGCGACCGAGACGACGCCGATCGTCACGGCCAGCGCCTCATCGCCGACGCGTCGGGCCACCAGTGTGGCCACGGCCTGCAGGCCAACGGCCAGGCCCGCCAGTACGGCGGCCGGAGCCGTCCAGGGCGGCCCGAGCGCCAGGACCGCGAGCACGGCGAGGATCGCGCCGGCCGCGGTGGCGCCCAGCGCACAGGCACGCCCGGCGGCGGCCGGCCACGCCGGGTTGTCCGCCCGCACCGAATCGGCGACGGCATCCGCGACGTCGTCGTAGATGACCGCGGGTTCGGCGGTGTCGGCCCCGGCCAGGAACAGCGTGGTGCCGCCGGTCATGCCCTCGTCCAGCAGGGTGGTGGCGCCCGGCAGCGGCCGGCCGGCGGCGGTCCGCAGGATCCAACCGCCATGGGCCATGGCCTGCTCCCGCAGCGAACGCGGCGCCACGTCCAGCACGATCTCCAGCACCTCGGCGATCGAGGTCCGGTCGGGCAATGCGAGGTCGATCCGGGACGACGGGGTTCGGATGCTGACCGTGACCACCCGGCTGACCGGGCCGAACGACGACGCCGGGCCGGCCACCGGTGCGGCCGCCGGCACCGAGTCGACACCGGGCGTGGGTCCGGCCAGCACGGACCGGGTGTTGGGTCGGCCCGGCCGGACGGCGGCAGTCGACGTCCCGGGCGCCCACGGGCTGGTGGATGCGCGCATCGCCGGCGCGGACTGTCCGCCGGGGGCGGCGCGGGTGCGCCGGGTCCCGTCGGCCGGGCCGGCGGGCGAGGTCGGGGCCTCGACCACCTGGTCGGACAGGGCGGCGGGTGCCGCGAACCCGGCCGGGCGAGCCCCGGCCGGATCCATCAGCAGGGGCCGGGCGGCCCCTCCTGCCGGATCGTCCCGGTCCCACCGCGGATCGGCCGGCGCCGCGGCGGGTGGCCGCCCGCCGCGGCGGGCCGCACCCTCGTTCGGTTCGCCGACCTGGCCACCGCCCGACCGGTCATCCGGGCGGTGGCGCGGCCCGCGCTCCGGCTCGGTGCCATCCGGACCCGTCACCGCGGCCCCCCATCGACTCGGTGGCCGGACTCCGGACCGTCGAGCAGGGTCTGCACCACGACCTCGGGCCCCCGTCGCGGCACCCAGACACCCCGGCCGGGCGGCTGCGGAGCGAGCCGCGTCCGGCCGATGACCGCGCCCTCGGTCTCCGGCCCGGACAGCAGCAGGGCCGGGGTTCCCACGTCCTTCAGTGTGACGTAGAGCGGGTCGTACACGGCGCGCGCCGCCCCCCGGGCCTGGCGCGCGACGATCACGTGCAAGCCGATGTCGGCGGCGTGTTCGAGCAGCGGCACCAACGCCGCCAGGGGCGCCGACCCGGCCAGCCGCTCGTAGTTGTCGACGATCAGGTAGATCTCCGCCGGCGAGCCCCACCAGGCGCGACGGGCGACGTCGGCGGGGGCCATGTCCGGTGGCGGCAGCCGGGCCGACAGCCGCTCCGCATGGGCGGCGACGATGCCGGCCGCATCCCGTCCGGTGGTCGCCGCCGCGATCAGCTGCTCGTCCCGGTAGTCCAGGTTCATCAGCGATCGATCCGGGTCGAACACGATGAAGCGGGCCTCGTCGGGCCCGTATCGGGCCGACAGCTCGCGGATCAGTCGGGTGAGCAGGGTCGAGCGTCCGGACTGTTCCTCGCCGAACACCATCAGGTGGCCGTCGGCGGACGGATCCCAACAGACCGGGTGCAGGTCCTCGTCGACACCGATCACGATGCCCGCCGGTGGATCCGCCAGGGCGGGCACGTCGCCGGCGCGCACGGTGGTCGGCAGCACCCGCACCCCCGGGGTGGACCGTCCCGGCCAGCGGCCCCGAACCTGGTCGACGAGTCGCCGGGTGGCGGCGGGCAGGTCGTCGGTCGTGGTCCGGCCGTCGATCCGGGGCACGGCGGTGAGCAGGTGCAGCCCCTCGCGGGTCAGGCCGCGGCCGGGACGGCCGCGCGGCACGGTCGCCGCGACGCGTGAATTGACGTCGGAATCCAGCGGGTCACCCAGCCGCAGTTCGATCCGGGAGCCGATGAGATCCTTGAGGGCCGGCCGGATCTCCGGCCAGCGGGCGGCGGTCAGCGCCAGATGCACGCCGTAGTTCAGGCCGCGGGCGGCGATCGACGTCAGCCGTGCGTCCAGCGGTTCGAACGACTCCCGCAGTGAACCCCACCCGTCGATCACCAGGACCAGATCGCCGAATCCGTCCGCGGGCACGGTCGCCCCGCGCAGCCCGGCCGGCCCGGTCCCGACGGCGGTCCGGGTCGCCCCGATGCGGCGCCAGTCGGCCACGGATGACACCCCGGCGGCGGCGAACGCCGCTTCCCGCTGAGCCAGCAGGCGTTCGACGGTCGACACGGTGCGGCGGACCAGGTCCGGTTGCAGGCGGCCGGCCACCACGCCCACCTGCGGCAGGTCGGCCAGTGCGGCGAGCGATCCGCCGCCCAGATCCAGGCAGTACACCGACAGCTCGTCGGGCCCGTGGGTCAGCGCCAGCGCACAGATCAGCGTCCGCAACGCGGTCGACTTCCCGCTCTGCGGGGCGCCGACGATTGCGACGTGCCCGGCGGCGCCGGACAGGTCCAGGGTGAGAAGTCCACGGGTCTGCTCCACCGGCCGGTCCACCCAGCCCAGGGGGATCCGGCCGAAGCCGGAACCGGGTGACCGGGGCGACCCCGGCAGCAACAGATCCAGCGACGGGGGATCGGCCAGCGGCGGCAACCAGACCTCATGGGCGGGCACACCCGTCCCGGCCAGCCGGGACACCGCGATCTCGAGCAGGCTGGGGCCCGCGGCAACGCCGGGCGCGTCGTCCACGGGCCCGTCCGGTTCCGGCGCCGTCGGCCGGCTCCCGAACGGGTCGTCGGTGCCGGTCGCCCGCACCGGGTCGGTCGGCGGGTCGGTGGGTGAGCCGGGCGCCGGTGCCAGCCGGAAGACCTGGGGTGCGACCCACCCGCCCGGACCCCGATCCAGCGGTCGGTCGGCGATCGGACCGGACACGAAGGCCGCCTTGAACCGGACCAGACCACTGGTATCGAACCGGAGGTAGCCGTTGCCCGGGGCGGTGGGCAACAGGTAGGCGTCGTCCGCGCCCAGCACGATCCGGGACTCCGCGGCGGAGAACGTCTTGAGCCCGATCCGGTACGACAGGTGGGTGTCCAGCCCGCGCAGTCGACCCTCCTCCAGGCGCTGCGAGGCGAGCAGCAGATGCACCCCCAACGACCGGCCGAGCCGGCCGATGGTGACGAAGACGTCCAGGAACTCGGGTTTCGCGGTGAGCAGCTCGCTGAACTCGTCGACGACGACCAGCAGGAAAGGCAGCGCGGGCAGGGCAGGCTGATCCGTGGCCCGGGCCCGGTTGTAGTCGCGCAGGGAGGCGAAATCGCCGGCCGACCGGAGCAGTTCCATCCGACGGGTCAGCTCACCGGACAGCGCGTCCTTCATCCGGTCGACGAGATCCAGATGGTCGGTCAGATTCGTGATGACGGCCGACGTGTGCGGCAGCGCGTCCAGTCGGGTGAAGGTCGCTCCACCCTTGAAGTCGACGAGCACGAAGTTGAGCACGTCCGGTGGGTGCGTCATGGCCAGGCCCAGGACGAGTGTGCGCAGCAACTCGGACTTGCCCGATCCCGTGGCGCCGACGACGAGACCGTGTGGACCCATGCCGCCGTCGGCGGCCTCCTTCAGGTCCAGTTCGACGGGCTGCCCGTTGCCGCCTACCCCGATCGCCACCCGCAGCCGGTCCCGCGGGCGGCGCGGCCGCCAGCTGACGGCGGGGTCCAGGGAGCGGATGCCGGCGACGCCGAGCAGATCGGTCAGCCCGGCGGCGGCGGAGATCGCCGGTTCCGCCGTCGGGTCACCGGGGAGCCGCAGATCGGCGATCGCTCGGACAGCTGCGGCGGCCTCGACCGGGGTGAGTAGATCCGGGGTGCCCACATGGGTGGTGACCTCTCGCCCGGTCCGATCCACGGCCACGGTCAGTACATCGGTCCCGGTCACCCTCAGCCGCAGGCTGCGACCCGCCGGCAGGTCACCGGACCCGCCGATCTGCAGGACGGTGACACCGAGCAGGCCCGCGGGTCCGTCGAGCTGACCGCCACCGGCCCCGGTCACGGCGACGCCGTCGACCAGGATCAGGACGTGGCTCCGATCGACGAGCGGGTCGGCTCCGGGCTCAGCCCACGGACGTCCGGCCAGCTCGCCGGCCAGGGCCGTCTCGAGGGTCGGCAGATCACCGGCGACGGCCAGCACGGGCGGCAGGGTGGGTGACCCGGCCGGATCGGCCAGATGCGGCGCCCACTTGAGCCAGTCCCAGGTCCGCAGCCGATCGGGACCGGCACCGGCCGGCAGACACACCCCGAGTCGCAGCTCGGTCGGGGCATGCCAGCAGAGCGCCTGCAGCATCAGGGCCGTGGCCAGTCGCCGGCAGGCCTGCAGATCGCCCTCCAATCGAATCGTCGAGAACGACCGGAGCGAGAGGGCGACCGGAAGGGCCGGCACGGTGCGGAAGGCCTGCAGGAACCGGTCCTGGGCGACCGCGGCGACCAGATCGACGTCATCGCCGGCAGTCTGCTCGGCGCTCGTCAGGGTCAGCGTCGACTGCTGGTCGCCGACCCCGATCCGCACGGTGGCGAAATCCGGGTCGTTGGGTCGTCGCTCCCACAACCGGCTCGTCCGGGCCAGTGAGGCGAGGACCTGAGGGTCCGGGTGAACCCAGGTCAGAGCCTGTCGTTGGGCGGCGGCCGCGGCCCGGGCGCGCTGCCGGATCCGGTTCAGATGTCGCAGGTAGTCGCGCCGGGAGCCGGCAATCCGTCGGGAACGGTCGCCGCCCACCCGCACCAGCTGACCGACCGCCACGGCCACCATCGACACGCCGAACATGACCCCGGCGGCCATGTGCAGGCCGGACCCGCCGGACGCGAAGATCAGGCTCATCGCGCCCAGGCCGGCCAGCGCCGGCAGCAGCACCAGCACAGCGCCCATGCCGCCGCTGTGCCGGGTCGGCAGCGTCGGCGGAGGCCGCAGGTCGGCCTCGCCGACGGTGACGGGCGGGGGTTCGCGGCGCGGCGGGCGGCGGAAGATCGTGGTGGTCACCATGTTTCGCCCCTCGCTTGGCCGATTGCCGGCCGTCCCCCGCCGACGCACGCCGGCGGCCCGAAGCTATCACCGGAATTGGCCGGTCAGCGGGGCGCGATCAAACTTGTGGACAACTCTCCGGCATTGTCGACACGGTGCTCGGCGTCCGTCGACGGTGGAGCCGGCGCTTGGCCTCGGCGACCACCCCCGCGAACCGAGGTTCGCTGATCAAACCCGGGCTGCGGTGGGCAATCGCCCGGCCGAGCCCGGTCTTGATCAGCGAAGTAAGCGGCGCCACCTGGGTTCGCTGATCAAATCCGCACTCCCCGCGGAAATGCGCGGCCGGAACGCGGGTTTGATCAGCGAACCACTGCGTGCCAGAGTCGGCGAATCGCGCTCCTAGTTCAGGCCGACCTGGCCGGTGGTGTTGTGCGGGTCGATGACGTACTTGCGCGCCACGCCGGAGTCGAACTCGGCGTAACCCTGCGGTGCCTGATCCAGGCCGATGACGGTGGCGTTCACCGCCTCACCGATCTTGACCTTGTCGTGCAGGATCGCGTTCATCAGGCCGCGGTGATACTTCATCACGGGGCACTGGCCGGTGGTGAACGCCAGCGACTTGGCCCAGCCCAGGCCCAGCCGGATGGACAGCGAACCGACCTTCGCGGCATCGTCGACGGCGCCCGGGTCGCCGGTCACGTACAGGCCGGGGATGCCCAGGGCCCCGCCGGCGGCGGTCAGGTCCATGATCGAGTTCAGCACGGTGGCCGGTGCCTCGTGGCCGGCGTCTGCGCCGTGCCCGCGGGCCTCGAAACCCACGGCGTCGACGGCACAGTCGACCTCCGGTACGCCGAGGAGCTGCTCGATCTGGTCCTTCGGATCGCCCTTGGACACGTCGACGGTCTCGCAGCCGATCGAGCGGGCCTTGGCCAGGCGCTCCTCGTTCAGGTCGCCGACGATCACCACGGCCGCGCCCAGCAACTGCGCGGAGACCGCGGCGGCCAGGCCGACGGGGCCCGCACCGGCCACGTACACGGTGGAGCCGGTCGTCGTCCCGGCGGTGTGGGCACCGTGGTAACCGGTCGGGAAGATGTCCGAAAGCATGGTCAGGTCCAGGATCTTCTCCAGCGCCTGGTCGCGGTCCGGGAACTTCAGCAGATTCCAGTCCGCGTAGGGCACCAGCACGTACTCCGCCTGGCCGCCGACCCAGCCGCCCATGTCCACGTAGCCGTAGGCCGAACCCGGGCGATCGGGGTTGACGTTCAGGCAGATGCCGGTCTTGCCCTCCTTGCAGTTCTTGCAGCGCCCGCAGGCGATGTTGAAGGGCACCGAACAGATGTCGCCGACCTGGATGAACTCGACGCCCGGCCCGGTCTCGATGACCTCGCCGGTGATCTCGTGGCCGAGGACCAGACCCTCGGGGGCGGTGGTGCGGCCGCGGACCATGTGCTGGTCGGACCCGCAGATGTTGGTGGTGACGACCTTGAGGATGGCGCCGTGCGGGACCTTGCGGCCCACGTTCAACGGGTTGACGCCGGGCCCGTCCCTGAGTTCGAAGGTGGGGTACTCGATGTCCTGGACGGTGACCTTCATCGGACCCTGGTAGGTCACCGCGCGGTTGCTCGACATGCGATCTCCTCGTCGTTGAGGTTCGGATCCCTGCCCGCGGGTTCGGGCAAGGTCACGATTGCATAACCCACCCTAGGCGCGTGCCCGCCGACCGCACCTGGCAAACGGATGGTCGTTGGGTGCGAGAGACGTGTGCACGTGACCGCGGAACGTGACCATTCAGGATGGATGACGTGAACGGAGCGATGCGGGCGGCGGTGTACGACGGGGTGGGCGAGCGGCCTCGGGTCGAGCGGGTGCCGGTGCCGCAGTGCCCGCCGGACGGGGTGATCGTCCGGGTCGAGGCGACGGGGGTGTGCCGCTCCGACTGGCACGCCTGGCGCGGGCACGACCCGGTGACGTTGCCGCACATACCGGGTCACGAGGTCGCCGGCGCAGTCGCTGAGATCGGTTCTCAGGTAGGGCGGTTCGCGGTCGACGCCCGGGTGACCGCGCCGTTCGTCAACGGCTGTGGGGCCTGCGAGTGGTGCCAGGCCGGCAATGCCCAGGTGTGCCCGGAGCAGACCCAGCCGGGGTTCACCCATCCGGGCTCGTTCGCGGAGTACGTGGTGGTGCGCGCCGCCGACTTCAACCCTGGTCCGGTTGCCGGAGCAGGTGGACGCGGTGACCGCCGCGGCCTTGGGCTGCCGGTTCGCCACCGCCTTCCGCGCCTTGACCGCGCACGCGCCGGTTGGCCCCGGGACCGAGGTCGCGGTGTTCGGCTGCGGCGGGGTCGGGTTGTCGGCGGTGATGATCGCCGCGGGGCTGGGCGCCCGGGTGACGGCGGTGGATCTCTCGCCGACAGCCCTCGCCCGGGCGGCGGAAGTGGGTGCGGCGAGGACGATCCGGTCGGACGATCCGGTGACGGAGGTGATCGCGGCCACTGGCGGCGGCGCCCATGTGTCGATCGATGGGATCGGCTCGCCGGCCACCGCCAGCGCATCGGTGCGCAGTCTGCGGCGCCGCGGTACCCATGTGCAGGTCGGGCTGATGCTCGGTGCCGCGGCATCCGCGCCGCTGCCCTGGGACCGCGTGATCGCCTGGGAAATCACGGTTGTCGGCTCGCACGGGATGGCAGCCGCGGACTACCCGGCGATGCTGGCGATGGTCGCGGACGGCCGGCTGCGACCGGGCGAGCTGCTCGGGTCGGTGGTCGACCTGGACGGCGCGGTGGACGCACTCGTCGCCATGGACGAACCGGGCGCCGGGAGCGGCATTGTCGTCGCCCGACCCTGAGCCCAGTGCCCGGGTGTCAGTTCCGTTTCCCGGCATGGCCGTTCGGCGAGGGGCACCAGGTCGTCGGATTGACGCCGCTCAGGGTCGCCGGCGGTGCCGGGGCGACCGGATGCGCGTCCAGGGTCTGCCAGGACGGCACTCCGCGGTGCTTCCAGTTCCACACCGGAGTCAGACCCTCCTCCATACCGAGGATGGACACCAGCAAAGCCAGTTGGGCGGCCGGCAGGGGCAGATGCGCCGGCTCGGCCGGCGGCGTGAACGTCGGCCGGGTGCCCGCGTCGAGCCCGACGACGTCGGAATAGGCCCGGAGCAGGTCGGTGGCTCTCCGGATCCCGGCCCGCCGCAGACGGTCTCGCGCGTCGGCCCCGCAGAACCACTCGTCGCCCGAAGGCGGCTGGTAGGTGGGATCCTCGCGCTTCTTCCGTCGTTCGGACAGCGGGCCCAGGGCCAGCAGCAGGTGAGCCTGGTCGATCCAGTCGATCAGCCGACCGGTCGGCACCCGGGTGTGCAGCACCACGTCGACCAGGTTCATCGTCGCCAGGTTCTGCATGTCCTCGACGCCTTCCTCGAGCAGTCGCGCCTCGTACCACAGGTTCAGGCCGTCCAACCCGTCCAGCGGGTGGTCCGATTTCAGCGGCGGCAGGGCCCAGCCGAACAGTGCGGCCACCGCGCGGTGCAGGAGTTGCAGACCGACCAGTGGGAAGAAGCCGATCATGAAGGCGGCGGCGATCTCGGCGCCCGGGCGCAGGAAGGCGTCCGGCAGTGCCTGGTGCACCGCCGTGATGATGAGCAGGACGACGATGATCCGGACGACCGCCGAGGCGTACGCACTCGGCTTGAGGTCGGACTGGAAGAACCGGCGCACCAGCATCCACAGCACGAACAGGTACGCGCCCATGAAGGCGAACTTCATCACCTCCCATACCGATGGCGTGGCGGTGGTGGCGAATCCGGTGTCCCACAGGCAGGCCGTCCAGCCGACGGCGAAAACCGTGGTGCACAGGAAGATCGGGAACAGGGACTCCCGGCGAACCCGAAAGTCGACCAGGTCGTCCGGGTCCTTGTGCGAGGACTCGACGCGGTCGGGAATGCTGCGACCGTAGTACGCCTCGAACTTCTGCCGGTAGATGTTCAGTTGTGGATGGTGGTGAACACGGCTGCTCCAGGCGGCGAAGAACTGCGAGTCGGTCGGCGGCCGGGGGAGATTCCACGACATGTCCCAGCCCAGCCGGTGCAGCACCAGGACATATTCGTTCCACAGGGCCAGCGCGCGCAGCCGGAGGAAGCGAATGTAGAGCCACCCGGGCAGGAAGGCCAGGCACCACAGAACGAACAGCTTGAGCGCACTGACCGCCCACGTCGACTGGTCCGGCCACTGCCCGGACGGCAGGAATACCGCGGTGACCACGGCCGTCACGACCACCGCCAGGATGAGAGTATTCATCCACACGGCCACCAACCCCTGCACCAGATAGTCACGGAACAGGTCGAGGTGCTTCTTTCGGCGCCGCCCCGACGAATCCTGCGACGGCTCGCCTCCGTGCTTGCCGGACTCGTTCTTCCGTGGAATTGTCTGGGTGGCCGCGGCCATTGAGGCCCTCCCCGGGTCAGCGAAAACGGACGGTCAGTCATCAGCAGACCGCCGTCGCTGCTCCCGTGATACAGGCGTGGAAACCGTCAGCTGATCGAGGGAGCACTTTCGGCGCTTCGCGGTCACGTCGAAGAACCGGAATACCTCCCTCGACCGCCCGGCACGCGACCAGTCAGCCCCGTTCCGAGCGATCGCGGGCGGCCAGCGCGGCCATGGCCGCGGCCACCACCACGAACGCCACCAGGCACAGGGTGGCCTGGCTGATGACGCCGAACCAGTCGAAGAACTTCGTCGTGCAGACGAACGAGGTGCCGCACTGCTGGATGCCGAGCGGGATCACGTGCCAGTGGACCAGCTGCTGGAACAGCGCGACCGGCAGACCGATCCCGATGAACGCAACGGTGTAGCGCCAGGCGCCGCTGTCGCGCCGGACCAGGGCCGTGGACAGGATCAGGAACAGCGACAGCATCAGCATGCGGTTCAGCCAGCACAGCGAGGAGGCCTGGTAGCCCAGGATCTCGAAGAAGTAGACGCTCGCCCCGAAGGCGGCCAGGGACATCCCCCAACCGATCCACATCGCAGCGGGTACAGCGGTTCTCGGGCGGGACGGCGTAGGTGTCGAGGTAGCGGTCACAGATGTACATGGTATTTCGCCTCGCGAACGGCCGGTGGTCCGAAAGGAACCGTCATGCCAGGCCTTTCGACCCTGGCCCGGACGGCCTACGATCCGAGCATGGATGCGGGATCCCCCGACGGCCCACCCGGTATCTGCCCGCGCCCGGGCATGCGCGTCGTCGCGGTGTGCGACCTACCGACCGCGAGCCGCGGTCACGGCCAGGTTGCCAGTGGCACCCCCGGGGAGATCGTCCACACTCCGGCGTATTTCTCGACGTCCTATTCCATCCGATTCGAGGTCCACGGCACCCCGATCACCCTGCACCGGATCAATCGCCGCGAGTTCCATTTGCTGGACGACGGCGGGCGTGAGGTCGAACCGGGATTCCCGCCGCCCGATCGCTACCCCCAGCCGACCCACGACGAGCCGGCGGTGGTGGGCGCGGCGACGGAGGAGGACGACGCGGAACCGGCCTGATTGGGTCACACTGCACGGGTGACTGACGCCGCCGAGCAACTCCAGCCATTTCCCGACGACTGGCAGACCGCGCTGTGCATCGCCGCCCACCCCGACGACCTCGAATACGGCACCGCCGGCGCGGTCGCCGCGTGGACCCGGGCCGGCAAGACCGTCACCTACCTGCTGGTCACCTCCGGCGAGGCCGGCATCGACGGGCTCCACCCGGCCGAGTGTGGCCCGCTGCGGGAGGCCGAGGAGCGCGCCGGCGCCGCCGAGGTCGGTGTCGAGGTCGTCGAATTCCTGGGATACCCCGACGGCGTCGTCGAGTACGGGCTGCCGCTTCGGCGCGACATCGCCCGGGTCATCCGCCACCGGCGGCCCGACCTGGTCGTCACCGGCAACCCCGACGTGCGGCCGGCCTGGGGGGCCATCGATTACGCCGACCACCGGGCCGTGAACCTGGCCGCCGTCGACGGCGTGCGGGACGCGGGCAACCGCTGGGTGTTCCGTGATCTGCTCGACGAGGGCCTGGAGCCCTGGAGGGTGCGCTACACGGCGCTGGGCATGTCCCCGCGGGCGGCGCACGCCGTCGACGTCACCGACACCATCGAGGCGAGCATCGCCTCCCTCAACGCGCACCGGCGCTATCTGGCGGGCCTGGGCGAGGCCGCACCCGACGTCGACGGGATGCTGCGCGGATTCGCGTCGATGGTCGGGCAGCGGTTCGGGGGCCGGCTCGCGATCGCCTACGAGGTCCTTTCCTGACCACTCGCCGGCCGGTCAGCCGCGCAGCGCCCGCACCGCCAGGTCGACGTCCACCCGGGATGAGTACAGGTGGAACCCCACTCGGACCCGCCCGGCCCGTACGCCGAATCGCACTCCGGCCCCGTGCAGCCGGGCGATCGCGGCGTCGTCGGACGGGACGCTGACGATGGCCGAGTCGGCCGGCGGCTGGTCCATCGCCGTCAGGAACTCGTTGGCCAGCCCCACGTTGTGCGCGTGGATCGCGTCCACGCCGACCTCGGCCAGCACGCGCAGCGCCGGTGCGGTGCCGACCCAGCTGTGCCAGGCCGGCGAGATGTCGAACCGGCGCGCGTCCGTGGCCAGTCGCAGCGGCAGGCCGTAGTACGACTCGTGCACCTGCTGACCGGCGAACCAGTTGGCGGCCAACGGCTTCAACGCCAATTCCGGATGACGATCGGGCAGCGTCGGGTGGTGCACCAGGAACGCGGCACCGCGCGGGCTGCACAGCCACTTGTAGGCGTGGCACACCAACAGATCGACCGAGTCGGCGTCCACCGGCAGCCAGCCGATCGCCTGGGTCGCATCCACCACCGTCAACGCGCCGACCGCCCGGGCCGCCCGGCCGATCGCCGCGGAGTCGGCCACCTCGCCGGTGGCGGATTGCACCGTCGACCAGGCGACCACGTCGACATCCGGCGCGATGGCCTCGACGAACCGCTCGACGGGCGCGGTGCGGACGCGGACTCCGCGGTCGGCGTGCACCGCCCATGGGAACACGTTCGAGGTGAACTCGATGTCCGGGACCAGCACGGTGGCACCGTCGGATACGGCTGCGGCGGCCGGCGCCAGCAGCTGCGACACCGTCGCCCCGGTGGCCACGGTGGCCGCGGGCACTCCGAGGAGACCGGCGAACAGGGAACGAGATTCGTCCACGCTCTCCGCCCAGCCCTCCCAGCTGGTCCGGCCCGTCCGCCAGTCGTCCAGCGCCTGCTGCAGCGCAGCCCACGCCGGTCGCGGCGGCAGGCCGTACGAGGAGGTGTTCAGGTAGCCGGCTTCGGCGTCCCACAAGGTGGCCGCCGCGGCCAGGCCGGTCGAACCGGTCATCGCGCTGATGCTCCCGGGCCGCGGGTCACCCCGACGACCCGGTCGACACCGAGGCCGGCGAGCCGGCCAATGAGGTGATCGGCCATCGGGTATGCATCGCTCATGGTCGTCTCCTCCCAGGTGGCTACCCGGCCAGTCAAACAGACGGTGCCTGCGCGTCCGCGGTCGGCGTGCGATGGTGTGCACCATGATCGAACCGCTCACGGATCTGCCCGACGGCGTCATCGGCTTCGAGGCGGTGGGTGAGGTGCACGCCGCCGACTACGCGGACATCCTCATCCCCGCGGTCGATGCGGCCGCGGCCGCCGGCGGTGTCCGGCTGGTCTACGTCCTCGGGGGGCGCTTCACCGGCTACAGCGTCGGCGCCGGCTTCGAGGACGCCCGGCTCGGGATCGGTCACCTGCACGCGTGGAAGCGCGGCGCGATCGTCACCGACCACCACGCGTTCGCCGACCTGGTGAAGGCGTTCGCCTGGCTGATCCCGGGCAAGCTCAAGCTGTTTCCCCTGGGCGAGCGGGACGCGGCGATCGAGTGGGTGACGGGGGACTGACCCACCCCCTGGCGGCCCGAGCGTGGTGCCGGCTCCGGAGTCCGCCGGCAGCCTGATCCGGCCCAGTCGGGACCGGCGGAATGCGGGCGGTCGGACCGATCGACCGGTCTAGGGACTCCCCGCCCGCGTCGTTGGGCCTTACTCCTCGGTTCCCGGGATCGCCGGGCCCAACAGGTCGTCGGCATCCACGATCCGGTAGGCGTATCCCTGTTCGGCCAGGAACCGCTGCCGGTGTGCGGCGTAGTCGGTGTCCAGCGTGTCCCGGCTGACGATCGAGTAGAAGTGTGCCTGCCGCCCGTCGCCCTTGGGTCGCAGCAGCCGGCCCAGCCGCTGCGCCTCCTCCTGCCGGGAGCCGAACGTGCCGCTCACCTGGATGGCGACGGTCGCGTCGGGTAGGTCGATGGAAAAGTTGGCGACCTTGGACACCACCAGGGTCTTGATCTCACCGGCGCGGAAGGCGTCGAACAGCCGCTCCCGTTCGGCGGTCCGGGTGGAGCCCTGGA